>Ga0326597_10000209_pt1 | contig 107912 bp, 102 predicted proteins | sample RVTome_12_FD_203789 | JGI IMG/M metagenome (GOLD analysis project Ga0326597, IMG submission 203789) | Soil microbial communities from uranium-contaminated site in the Upper Colorado River Basin, Wyoming, United States - RVT100D185 | ecosystem: Environmental > Terrestrial > Soil > Contaminated...
CCTCCGCGATAGGGCGAGATCACCGAGATGCCCATCTTCGACATGATCTTGAGCAGCCCGGCGTTCACCGCCTCGACATAGCGGCGCAGGCAGTCGTCCAGCGGGCGGTCGCCGAACAGGCCGCGGCGGTGGCGGTCGGCGATGGTCTCCTGCGCCAGGTACGCGTTGACCGCGGTGGCGCCCACCCCGATCAGCACGGCGAAGTAATGCACGTCGAGGCATTCGCCCGAACGCACGTTGAGCGAGGTGAAGGTGCGCAAGGATTCGCGCACGAGGTGGCTGTGTACCCCGCCCACCGCGACGATCATGGGAATGGGCGTGCGCGTCCCGTTCACCCCCTTGTCGGTCAGGATGATGTGCACGGCGCCGCCGCGGACCGCGTTCTCCGCCTCGCGCTGGATCGCGAACATGGCGTCGCGCAGCGCGTTGTCGCCCTGCGTGGGATCGAAGGTGCAGTCGATCTCCACCGCCGTGTCGCCCATATAGGCGCGCATGGCATCGAACTCGGCATTGGTCAGCACCGGCGAGCGGAGCTGCAGGAGCCGCGTCTGGCTTTCGTCCTGGTCGAGGATGTTGCCCAGGTTGCCGAGCCGGGTGTTCAGGGTCATCACCCGGTATTCGCGCAACGAATCGATGGGCGGGTTGGTCACCTGGCTGAAGGCCTGGCGGAAGAAATGGTGCATGCCGCGATAGCCTTCCGACAGCACGGCGAGCGGCGTGTCGTCGCCCATGGAACCGGTCGCTTCCTTGGCGTCCTCCACCATGGGCTGGAGCAGCAGTTCCAGCTCCTCGAGCGTGTAGCCGAAGCAGAGCTGGCGCCGGCGCAACTCGTCGCGCCCGAACTCCGCCTTCTCGGGACCGTCGGAGCGGATCAGGCTGTCCAGGTGGGTGATGTTGGTCACCCAGTCGCGGAACGGAGCCTGGCCGGCCAGCAGGTCGCGCAGCTCGGGATCGTGCAGGAAGCGCCCTTCCTCCAGGTTGACGGCGATCATCTGGCCGGGTCCGACGCGGCCCTTTTCCACCACGTGCCCCTCGTCGATGTGGACCATGCCGGTCTCGGAGCCGACCACCAGCAGCCCGTCGTCGCGAACGGTGAAGCGCAGCGGGCGCAGCCCGTTGCGGTCCATGCCGGCGATCACCCACTTGCCGTCGGTGGCGCAGATGGCGGCGGGACCGTCCCACGATTCCATCACGCAGTTGCAGTAGCTGAACAGCGCCGTGTGGTGCTCGGGCACGTTGACCTTGTTGGACCACGCATCGGGCATCATCACGGTCTTGACCATCGGTGCGGAGCGCCCGCCGCGCACCAGCACCTCGAACACGGCGTCGAGCGCCGCGGAGTCCGAGCCGCCGCTCTGGATGACGGGCTTGATGTCCTCTATGAAATCGCCGAACACCGGCGAGGCCATGCGCGTCTCGTGCGCCTTCATCCAGTTGACGTTTCCGCTGAGCGTGTTGATCTCGCCGTTATGGGCGAGCATGCGGAACGGCTGCGCCAGACGCCAGGTGGGGAAGGTGTTGGTGGAATAGCGCTGATGATAGATGGCGAAGCGGGAAACGAAGCGTTCGTCCAGCAGGTCCGGATAGAACACGGTGAGCTGCTCGGCGAGGAACATGCCCTTGTAGATGACCGAGCGGCACGACAGCGAGCAGATGTAGAAGTCGGTGATGTGCTCGGACAGCACCTGCTTCTCGATGCGCCGCCGGATGATATAGAGGTCGCGCTCGAACTGGTCCTCGGCCGCGCCGGGATGGCCGGCGATCATGATCTGCTCGATCTCGGGCCGGGTGGCGTTGGCCTTCTCGCCGATCACATCGACGTTGATGGGCACCTGGCGCCAGCCGTAGATGGAATAACCGAAGCGCAGGATCTGCGTCTCCACCACGCAACGGCAGCGTTCCTGGGCGGCGAGGTCGGTGCGCGGCAGGAAGATCATGCCGACCGCGATGGGCCCGGCGCCCGGCGTGTGGCCGGTGCGGATGGTGTGCTCGTGGAAAAAGTTCTGCGGCATCTCCACATGGATGCCTGCGCCGTCGCCGGTCTTGCCGTCGGCATCGACGGCACCGCGGTGCCACACCGCCTTGAGCGCCTCGACGCCGGCGGTGACCACCTCGCGCCGCGGCTTGCCGTCGATGGCCACCACCATGCCGACGCCGCAGGCATCGTGCTCCTGGGCCGGATCATAGAGGCCGCTGGCGGTGAGATGCGCGGCATTCGCCTGCCATTCTGCGACGAAGCGTTCCCCACTGTCGGGCGTGCGTGCGGTCATGGTTACCCCCGCCTTGCGGCGTTCCCTGGTGCGGCTACTCGGCGGCAGCGTGCGTCGCGGCCGGCGCGCGCGCCCTGAGATAGCGATCGATGGACTCGGCGGCATCGCGGCCGTCGCGTATGGCCCAGACGACCAGCGAGGCGCCGCGCACGATATCGCCGGCGGCGAACACCCCGTCGAGGTTGGTCATCTTGGTGCGGAAATTGATCTTGAGCGTCCCCCAGCGGGTAACGGCAAGCTCGGGCACGCCGAACATGCCGGGCACGTCCTCGGGATCGAAGCCCAGCGCCTTGATCACCAGGTCGGCCTCGACGTTGAACGACGAGCCCTCGATGATCTCGGGCGTCTGGCGTCCGGAGGCGTCGGCAACGCCGAGATGCACCCGCGAGGCACGCACCGCGCTGACCGCGCCGTCGCCGAGAAACGCCTCGGGCTGCGCCAGCAGGGCGAACTGCACGCCCTCTTCCTCGGCGTACTGCACCTCGCGGCGCGAGCCGGGCATGTTGGTCTTGTCGCGGCGATAGAGACAGGTGACCGACTCCGCGCCCTGACGCACGGCGGTGCGCACGCAGTCCATGGCCGTGTCGCCGGCACCCAGCACCACCACCCGGCGGCCGGCGGCGTTCAGTTCGCCGCTATCGAAGGCAGGCACCCTGTCGCCGAGCCCCCTGCGGTTCGAGGCGATCAGGAAGTCCAGCGCCGGCACGATGTTGCCGAGCCCGCTGCCCGGAGCGCGCAGGTCACGCGCCTTGTAGACGCCGGTCGCCACCATGACGGCGTCATGGCGGCTGCGCAGCTCCTGGAATGTGACGTCGCGGCCGATCTCCATGTTGCGGTGGATCCGGACCCCGCCCCGTTCGAGCAGGTCGACGCGCCGCCTGACGACGCTCTTTTCCAGCTTGAAGCCGGGAATCCCGTAGACCAGCAGCCCGCCGATTCGGTCATGGCGATCGTAGATATGGACGCCGTAGCCACGGCGGCGCAGCAACTCGGCCGCCGCCAGCCCGGCCGGTCCGCCGCCGATGATGCCCACCGACTGGTCCAGCTCGCGCACCGGCGTCGGCGGCTTGATCCAGCCATTGGCGAAGGCGGTTTCGGTAATATACGTTTCCACCGCCCCGATGGTCACCGTGCCGTGGCCGGCCTGCTCGATCACGCAGTTGCCTTCGCACAGGCGGTCCTGCGGGCAGATGCGGCCGCAGATCTCCGGGAACGAATTGGTAGAGGACGAGACCTCGTAGGCTTCCTCCATGCGGTCCGCCGCGGTAAGCATCAGCCAGTCGGGGATGTTGTTCTGCAGCGGACAATGCACCTGGCAGAACGGAATGCCGCACTGGGAGCACCGGCTCGACTGGGTTTCGGCCTGGTTACGGTCGAAACGCCGGTAGATCTCGTCGAAATCGAGCCGCCGCTCTTCCGCCGGACGCTTCTCGGGCGTCTGACGCCCAATTGTGACGAATCTGAGCATGTTCTGGCCCATGGGAGACGACGTACCGTTACGAGGAGAACCGGCGGCCGGTGTCGGCCGGAGCCCGCAATGGCTCATTTAATGAATTATAGGGCATCAATCCGGCCTGGGCGAGCGAAAAAAGTCATATAGGTCATCATAATTGACCTATATGACCGAACCGCGCCGATTTCCACCCCCCACAAGGAAGGTATTTCTTATATGCAGCGCAAAAATAGGTCCGATATGGGACATTCCTTTCCGATGACACGAATCATGGCCGGGGTATAGGCTTCGTCCGCCGCAGGGGTCCCAAAGGACGCGTGTTTTGACCCTCTTGCAAATCTTCGTGCTGGCGGTGGTGCAGGGCATCACCGAGTTCCTGCCTATCAGTTCGGCGGGCCATCTCGTGCTGGTCCCGGTGGTGTTCGGCTGGCCGGACCAAGGGGTGACCATCGACATCGCCGTCCATGTCGGCACGCTGGGCGCGGTGGTTCTCTATCTGTGGCGCGAAGTGTGGATGATGCTGGTGGGGCTGGCGCGCCTCGCCGGCGGGCGGGTGGACGAAGGCGCCCGGCTGGCCTTCCACGTGGTCATCGCCACCATTCCCGTGCTGATCGCCGGTTTTCTCGTCAAGACGGCTTTCCCCGACGGCATCCGCTCGGCCCTGGTGATCGGCTGGGCCTTCGTCGGCTTCGGCATCATCCTTTACATCTCCGACCGCAACGGGATGACCGTGCGGCGCATGGAGCATATGACCGTGGGCAAGGCGCTGCTCATCGGCATCGCCCAGTGCTTCGCCCTGATCCCCGGCGCCAGCCGGTCGGGCACAACCATCACCATGGCGCGCATGCTGGGCTTCGAGCGGCGCGACGCGGCGCGCTTTTCCATGCTCATGTCCATCCCGGCCATCATGGGGGCCGGGTTGCTCCAGGGGCTGGACCTGGCGAAGAGCGGCAACGCCGAGTTGCAGGCCAGCTCGGTGGTCGCAGCGGCGCTGGCCTTCGTCAGCGCCTTCGTCGCCATTCTCGCCATGATGGGCTGGCTGCGCCGGGCCAGCTTTACGCCTTTCGTGGTCTATCGCTTGATCGTCGGCGCGGCAATTCTCTGGATCGCCTACCGCGCCGTGACCTGATAACAGCAGGCCGACTCCCGGCCGGAGCGGCCGGCAGACCGCGGAGAACCGGGATCCATGGCCCTGTCGCCACGCCGGCGCCGTCACGGCTTCCGGCCCCGTCTGTCGTCCGGGACGACGGCGGAAAGAAATGCAACGAACTTCCGGACCAGGACGCTAGATGGTCTGCGACCGCGACAATTCCCGGTGTCCGCCCCCGCGCCGGTAGCGCGTCAGGTAGGTAGGCAGGACCACTTCCAGCGCCGTCGCCCTGATGCCCAGATCGGCGAGCCCCGCGGCTCCCGGGGTCACCACGTTATCGGTCTTGAGCTGGTTCACCTGGTCGCGGGTAAGCAGCGGCATGGGGATCTTTTCGAGGAAGAAGGCCTCGGCCGTCGCAAGGCAGAACGGCACCGGCACCAGCAGCCGGCGGCGCTCTATCACGGACAGCATCAGCTCCAGCAGGGCGCGAAAACTGTAGACGCGCGGCCCGCCGAGCTCATAGGTGCGGCCGGCGGCATCGGCCGAGACCAGCGCGGCGCGTACCGCCTCGGCCACGTCGCCCACATAGACCGGCTGGAACCGGGTATGGCCCCCGCCGATCAGGGGCAGCACCGGGGTGAAGCGGGCCAGGCCGGCGAACAGGTTGAAGAAGCCGTCCTCGGGCCCGAACACGATGGAGGGACGCACGATGGTGGCGGCCGGGAAGGCGGCGCGCACCGCCCGCTCGCCCGCCCCCTTGGACCGGGCATAGGCGGAGCCTGCGGCTGCATCGGCGCCGATGGCGGAGACGTGCACCAGGCGTTTCGCGCCCGCCGCCGCCGCCGCAGCGGCGATGCGCCCGGGCGCCTCGGCATGGACGGCATGAAAAGTCTGCCGGCCGCTCTCGTAAAGAACGCCGACCAGATTGATCACGGCGTCGGCACCCCGGACCGCCGCGGCTACGGAAGCATCATCGCGCACGTTGGCGGGAATGGGCACGATCTGGCCCACGTCGCCCGCCGGCTTGCAGCGCAGCGCCTCGTCGGGCCGGCGGCACGCGACGCGCACCCGTGCCCCGCCCCGCGCCAGTTCCTGGACTACCGCGCGACCGACGAAGCCCGATCCGCCGAATACCGTGACGACGCCCAGATCCATGGCTGTCTCCCGTCCTGCCCCCGACTCACGCTGTCGCGCCTATTATAGGGCACTCCCCGCGCCGTCAACCGCGGCTTTTTGCCCACCCGTCCGGCGGCGCGCCGATCGGCGCCGCGGCGCGTTTGTGCGAATTGATGCGCCTTGGCGGACATTCCGGTTGACATGGCGCCGCCGCCTGGAATACCCACATCCATCCCGAGCCCAGGTGGCGGAATTGGTAGACGCGCAGGTTTCAGGTACCTGTGGCCGCAAGGTCGTGGAAGTTCGAGTCTTCTCCTGGGCACCATTCCTTCCGGCACGCCGTGCCGGGAGGACACCTCTCGACGTCAGAACGGGGCGCCACCGACGAATCGGATGACCATCGAGCTTCACCAGGGTGACCTTCCGGCCGGTCTCGGCTTCGGGCCCGTCGTCGCCATCGATACCGAGACCATGGGGCTCAACCCGGCGCGCGACCGGCTGTGCCTGGTCCAGCTCTCCGCCGGCGACGGCAACGCTCACCTGGTCCGCTTCGCCGCGGGCGCTTACGCGGCACCCAATCTGAAGGCCATGCTGGCCGATCCCGAGATCCTGAAACTGTTTCATTTCGGCCGCTTCGACATCGCCATGATCCGCCGCCATCTCGGCGTCGCCTGCCGGCCGGTGTACTGCACCAAGATCGCCTCGAAGCTGATCCGTACCTTCACCGACCGCCACGGGCTGAAGGACCTGTGCCGCGACCTGATCGGCGTCACGCTGACCAAGGAGCAGCAGTCGTCCGACTGGGGGGCGGAAACGCTGAGCGAGGCGCAGCTTGAATATGCCGCCGCCGACGTGCTGTACCTGCACGCGCTGAAGGCGAAACTGGACGACATGCTGGCGCGCGAGGGCCGCACCGCCCTGGCACAGGCCTGTTTCGACTTCCTGCCGCACCGGGCCGAGCTCGACCTCGCCGGCTGGCCGGACATCGACATCTTCGAACACTGAGCGCCCGGCCAGACGATCCGCCGGCACGCCGGTTGCAAAGTCCTCCTGTCGATTCGTAATTTGGGCTAGACTCGTTTCATGGATTCAGAGCGCATGCTCCGCACGACGACAGCCGCGTCCAAGACCGCAGCGCCCGGCACCACCGCCCCGAAAACCGACGACGTCGCGGTCGGCCGGCGGGTGCTGCTGGCCGAGGCGGCCGGCCTGAACGCCGTCGCCGAGGCCGTCGACGGGGCGTTCACCCGCGCGGTCGAGCTGATGCGGCAGGCGAGCGGACGGGTCGTGGTCAGCGGCATGGGCAAGAGCGGTCATGTCGGCCGGAAGATCGCCGCCACCCTGGCGTCCACCGGCACGCCGTCGCAGTACGTCAATGCCGGCGAGACCAGCCACGGCGATCTCGGCATGATCACCAAGGGCGACGTGGTGCTGGTGTTGTCCAATTCGGGAGAGACCGCCGAGCTTTCCGATCTGGTCGCCCACACGCGGCTGCGCGACATCCCGCTCATCGCCATTGCCGGGCGGCTGAACAGCACGCTGGTCAAGGCGGCCGACGTGTCGCTGGTGCTGCCGGACCTGACCGAGGCGTGCCCGTTCAACCTGGCGCCCACCACGTCGACCACGGCCATGATGGCGCTGGGCGATGCGCTTGCCATCGCGCTGCTGGAACGCCAGGGATTCTCGGCCGAGGATTTCAGCGCGCTGCACCCCGGCGGCCGGCTGGGCAAGCGGTTCATCAAGGTGCGTGACCTAATGCATCCGGGCGACGCCATGCCGCTGGCCACGCCGGACAGCCTGATGCGCGACGCGCTGCTGGTGATGACCGCCAAGCGCTTCGGCTGCATCGGCATCGTCGACGATTGCCGGCGCCTGATCGGAATCATCACCGACGGCGACCTGCGCCGGCACATGGAAACCGGGCTGCTGGAGCGCACCGCCGGCGAGGTAATGACTCTCGCGCCCAGGGCCATGAATCCCGATACCCTGGCCGCCACGGCGCTGCGCTCGATGAACGAGCGCAAGATCACCGCCCTGTTCGTGGTCGAAAACGGGGTACCCGTCGGCGTCCTGCACATACACGACCTTTTGAGGGCGGGTCTCGGCTGACCCGGGGCGGACCATGAAACAGGCCGCCGCCCGCACCCCGGACCCCGCCACCGACAGGACCGGCGCGCCCGCCGCGCCGGCCCCGCGCCGCCGTTTCGGCCTCCGGACGCGCCGCGCCGGCGGCCGCTACACCCGCTTCGTTGCGCTGATGCGCATCGTGCTGCCGGTCAGCGCCGGGGTGCTGGTGCTGCTGGTGGTGATCTGGCCGCAACTTCACCAGGAACGGCACAAGTTCCGCCTCGGCCCGGGGTCGCTCACGGCGCCGGACGGCGGCGGGCAACAGGCGCTCAACCCGCGCTTCACGGGCACCGACAAGCAGAACCGTCCCTATAACGTGACCGCGGATTCCGCGCTCCAGAACCAGGAGCAGCCCGACGAGGTGATGCTTTCCTTCCCCAAGGCCGACATCGCCCTGAAGGACGGATCGTGGATCGCGCTGACCGCCGAGCGCGGCCAGTTCAGTCGCCAGAGCCAGATGCTGGATCTCGGCGGCGACGTCGACCTGTTCCACGATTCCGGCTTCGAGTTCCGCACCGCGAGCGCCCGCGTCGATCTCGGCCAGTCCACCGCCGATGGCGACGAGACGGTGCACGGCCAGGGTCCGTTCGGCACCGTCGATGCCGAGGGCTTCCGCATTTTCGAGAGCGGCAGGCGAATCCTGTTCACCGGCAAGGCAAAGATGGTGTTCTGGCCGCAGAACGATGATGCGACGGCCGCCAAGGGCAAGGCCCCGAAGCGGACGGGCGGGGAACGCCGGAAATGATGCGACACCTGCCGCCGACGCTCTGCCTGGCGCTCGCTCTTGCCGTTGCCGCCGGTTCCGCGGTGCGCGGGCAGGGAATCGGCCTGCCCACCCAGGGCCGCAACCTGCCCCTCGAGATCCACGCCGACCAGGGCATCGAGTGGCAGCAGGACCGCCAGACCTACATCGCACGCGGCAACGCGGTGGCGGTCCAGGGCGAGGTGTCGGTCCATGCCGATACCCTGACCGCATGGTACCGCAAGGCCGAGGGAGGGCGAACCGAGATCTACCGCATCGACGCCGACGGCAGCGTGCGCATCGTATCGCCGCAGCAGACCGCCTACGGCGCCAGGGCGGTCTATAACGTGACCGACGGCATCCTGGTGCTGACGGGCAAGCCGCGGATGGTCACCGCTACCGACCGCATCACGGCGCGCGATTCCCTGGAATTCTGGGAAAAGAAGTCGTTCGCGGTCGCGCGCGGAAACGCCGTCGCCATTCGCGAGGACAAGCGCCTGCGCGCCGATGTCCTCACCGCCCGCTTCGAGAAGGGTCGCGACGGCAAGACCAGGCTCGACCGGGTCGAGGCGTTCGACAACGTGGTCATTTCGTCGCCCACGGAGATCGTGCGCGGCAAGCGCGGGGTTTACGATATCGATACCGGTATCGCGGTGTTGCGCGGATCGGTTAAGATCACCCGCGGGGCGGACCAGCTCAACGGCGACGCTGCCGAGGTCAACATGAACACCGGGGTCAGCCGGCTGATGGGCGACGCCGGCGGTCGGGTGCGCGGCTCCTTCCGGCCGCAGCGCAAACCGGTGCCGGGCGCGCGCTGAACGCGGCCAGGCCGCCGGTCGGGGGTATCGATGGTCATGGACGGAGGCCGATGACGCAAAACGGACGCAACAGGCTACAGCAGCCGGACGGGCAGTCGCCGGAGAGCATGCGGCCCCGTCTCGTCGCCGAGAACGCCGGGCTCTCCGCCCGCAATCTGGGCAAGGCATTCAAGAAGCGCCCGGTGCTGCGCGATGTCTCGCTCAGCGTACAGCGCGGCGAGGTCGTGGGGTTGCTCGGACCCAACGGCGCCGGCAAGACCACCTGCTTTTACATCGTTACCGGGCTGATTGCGCCGGATTACGGGTCCGTCTGGCTGGACGGCGAGGACATCACCGATCTGCCCATGTACCGCCGCGCCCGCGCCGGTATCGGCTATCTGCCCCAGGACGCCTCGATCTTCCGCGGCATGACGGTGGAAAACAATGTCCGCGCCATGCTCGAGGTGACCGAGCCCATGCCCGATCTGCGCGAGACGCGGCTGGAGGACCTGCTGGCCGAATTCTCGCTGACCCACCTGCGGCGGACCCCGGCACTGGCGCTGTCGGGCGGCGAGCGGCGCCGGGTGGAAATCGCCCGTGCGCTCGCGGCCAAGCCCAGCTTCATGCTGCTGGACGAGCCGCTGGCGGGCATCGACCCCATCGCCGTTAACGATATTCGCGACCTGATCGGCCACCTGAAAGACCGCGGAATCGGCGTGCTGATCACCGACCACAATGTCCGGGAGACGCTGGACATCGTCGACAGGGCCTATATCCTTCACGATGGGAAAGTGTTGATGGACGGGGCGCCGGACGAAATTGTCACCCACAAGGACGTGCGGCGCGTTTACCTTGGCGAAAGGTTCAGCCTGTAAGTGTTGACTCCAGCTAAGTATATGTAAGGTAACGGTTATGGCCTTGATCCCGAGATTGGATCTGCGTCAGGTCCATACTCTGGTCATGACGCCGCAGCTGCAGCAGGCGATCAAGCTGCTGCAGCTCTCCACTCTCGAACTTTCCGAATACGTCGAACACGCGCTGGAAGAGAACCCGCTGCTGGAGCGCGAGGACGCCGACGGCGGGCCGGCCGATTCCGAACCGGGGGAAGAACGCGCCGGCGGAACGGGGCTGGATGACGGGCCGGAACCTCCCGACTCCCTCGACCTCGTCGGCGGCAACATCATGTCCATGGACAGCGCCGACGGGCTCGATGCCGATTTCGGCAACATGTGGTCGTCCAACTCCGCCGCGGAAGGCGGCGAGGGCGGCGGCGCGGGCGAAACGCTCTACTGGCAGGTCAGCGGCGCCGATGGCGATGTCGACCTGGACAATGCACCGAGCGACAAGCCGTCGCTGCGCGAGCACCTGATGGGACAGGTGGCGGTCGATCTGGCCGATCCGGTCGACCGCATGATCGCCGTGCACCTGGTCGACATGCTGGACGATGCCGGATACGTCAACGGCGATCTGGCAGACGTCGCGGCAACGCTTGGCTGTGCGCCGGAGCGGGTGACCGAGACCCTCGGGAAGGTGCAGAAATTCGACCCGCCCGGCATTTTCGCGCGGAATCTCGCCGAATGCCTGGCGTTGCAGCTGCGCGACCGGGACCGTTGCGATCCGGCCATGCAGCGGCTGCTCGACCATCTCGACCTGCTGGGGCGACGGGAATTCGCGGCGCTGCGCAAGATCTGCGCGGTCAGCGCCGAGGACCTCGCCGAGATGGTCGACGAGATCAAGGCGCTCAATCCCAAACCGGCGACCGCCTTCGACGACACGGTGACCCAGCCCGTCATCCCCGACGTGGTGGTGCGCCGGCGCAATGACGGCGGCTGGATGGTCGAGATCAACGCCGACAACCTGCCCCGCGTCCTGGTCAACAACCGCTACTACACCGAGGTGGCGAACCAGGCCTCGCGCAAGGAAGACAAGGAATACATCGCCGAGTGCTACCAGCAGGCCAGCTGGCTGGTGAAGGCGCTGCACCAGCGCGCCCAGACCATCCTGCGCGTCTCCACCGAAATCGTGAAGCACCAGGAGCCATTCCTGAACAAGGGCGTCCAGTACCTGAAGCCGCTGGTGCTGCGCGACATCGCCCAGTCGGTGGAAGTGCATGAAAGCACCGTCAGCCGCGTGACCAACAATAAATACATCGCCACCCCGCGCGGCGTGTTCGAGCTGAAGTACTTTTTCACCTTCGCCGTGGGCGACGGGACCAGCGGCGATGCCGCCTCGGCCGAGGCCGTTCGGTTCCGCATCAAGGCGCTGATCGACCAGGAATCGGTCGACGACGTGCTGTCGGACGATCGCATCGTCACGATCCTGCGCGAAAAGGGGGTGGATATCGCCCGCCGAACGGTCGCCAAGTACCGGGAATCCATGCATATTCCGTCATCTGTGCAGCGACGGCGGGAAAAAACCCTGCAACAGGCCTGACCGCACGCCGGTTCGGGAGGGACGGTTCGCGCCGGTCCTGCCCGTATTGACTCTCGCCCGGCCACGGCCCTATTTTGCGCCGCTCGCGCACCGGCGGCTTCGTTGCAGGCCGGTCCCGTAAACAGCACTGACGCTGTCGCAACGATCCAGGACAAAGACAATTCCATGCAGGTGAGCGTAACCGGCAAGCAGATGGATGTCGGCGAGGCGCTGAACAGCTATGTCAGCGACAACCTCGGCGACTCCGTTGCCAAGTATTTCGACAACGCCATCGAGAGCTCGGTGGTGTTCTCGCGCGGCGCCAAGGGCCGGCAGATCCGCGCCGATATTTCGGTCCATGTGGGGCGCGACATCGTCATGCAGGGCCACGCCGAGACCGACGACCCGTATACGGCGTTCGACTCGGCGCTGGACCGTATCGCCAAGCGCCTGCGGCGCTACAAGCGCCGTCTTCGCGATCACCGCAAGGCCAAGGACGGCGTGGCGGCCATCCTGGCGCAGCAGTACGTCCTCGCGGCGGGCGGCGATGAGGAAGAGGAAGCGGTCACCGACGATGGCCAGCCGGTGGTGGTGGCCGAGATGACCACACCCATCGAGACCATGACGGTGGGAGAGGCGGTGATGCGCATGGACCTGGCCAATCAGCAGGCGCTGATGTTCCAGAACAGCGCCCATGGCGGGCTCAACATGGTGTACCGTCGCGCGGACGGGAACGTCGGCTGGATCGATCCGCAGGGCAATGCGACCGTTCCCGATGCCACGGGCGACCGCTGACATCCGGCCCCGGATGCGGGGCCACAACGAGGTACCCCAATGGACATTGCCGATCTCCTGACGCCCGAAAGCGTCATCGTGTCCCTGAGGGCGACCAGCAAGAAACAGACCCTCGCCGAGATGGCACGCAGGGCCGCGGATATCACCGGCCTGCACGAACGCGCCATTTTCGACGTTTTGCTGGAGCGCGAGCGGCTCGGCACCACCGGTGTCGGCCGCGGCATCGCCATCCCGCACGGCAAGCTGCCCGATCTCGAGCGGCTTTACGGCTTCTTCGCCCGGCTCGACCCGCCGGTCGACTTCGAGGCAGTGGACGAGCAGCCGGTGGATCTGGTGTTCCTGCTGCTGGCCCCGGAATCGGCGGGCGCCGATCATCTCAAGGCGCTGGCGCGCGTCTCCCGCCTTCTGCGCGAGGCCAAGACATGCGAAAAGCTGCGCAGTCTCGGCAGCGCCGAGGCCATCTACAAGCTGCTCACGACCGACGCGGCAAGCCACGCCGCATAAGCGGCGGCAGGATCAGTTTACGCTGACCGGCTCCAGGTCCTGCTGGCGCAGGGCGGCGAAGGCCACTTCGCGGTCGGGCGCCAGGCCGATGGGCGTGCCGTCCGCCGCATGGATGGCATAGACGGCCCTGCCTTCCAGGACGATGCGCTTGACGTAGGCGAGATTGTGCGCCTCGAACAGCTCCAGCGTCTCGGGTGACGGGGCACGCAGATAGTGCGTCGCGTTCATGGGTCCGTCCTCCTGTTCCCGGTCAGCCGGTTGCGTCGCGGGCGGCCGCGCCCGTGGTCACGTCCACGGTGCGCGATGTGGTCCCGGTACGGCTGGCGTCCGCGCCGTTGATCTTCACCACCCGGTGGCGGCTTTCCACCTTCGGGCGCTCCAGGTCCACGTGCAGCAGCCCGTTATCCAGGCTGGCGCCGGTGACCTCGATCCCTTCGGCAAGCACGAAGGCGCGCTGGAACTGGCGCGCGGCGATGCCGCGGTGAAGGTAGACGCGCCCCTCCTCCTCCGCCTGCTTGCCGCGGATGATGAGCTGGCGGTCTTCCACCGTCACGGAAAGATCGTCCTCGGCGAAGCCGGCAACGGCCAGCGTTATGCGCAGCCCGTTTTCGGCGGTCTGCTCGATATTGTAGGGCGGGTAGCCGTCGGACGAAGCCTTGGCGGTGCGATCCAGCGCGCGTTCGAGCTCGTCGAATCCAAGCAGAAACGGGCTGTTGAAGAGAGACAGGCGAGTCATGAACCCCTCCTTTGAGCGGGACATCGAAAGGACCCGGTTTCCGGCGTCCGGATGTTGTGCGGCCCCGTGGGCGCCGCACGCCTTCCATATGGGGTCAGAACCGCGCCAGCGCAAGGACGGGAGGGTCCGGCGCGCCCGGTTGACGGGCTACCGCTCCACCGGCAGACCGGGGGTATTGCCCCATTCGGCCCACGAGCCGTCATAGCCCCTGAGCTTCGGATAGCCGAGGGATTTGAGCACCACGTAGGTATGGGCGGAGCGGTGGTGGGTCTGGCAGTGGGTGATCACCTCCTTGTCGGGGGTGACGCCCAGAGACTCGAGCAGGGCGCGCAGTTCGGCCGCCGGCTTCAGACGCAGATTGCGTCCCCGGTCCATGGCCTGGGTCCAGTCCATGTTGACAGCGCCGGGAATATGGCCGCCGCGCGCCGCACGCACATCCTCGCCGGCATATTCCGCCGGGGAACGCACATCGAGCACCACCACCGAGGGGTCGTTCAGGTGGGTGAGGATGTAATCCTTGCACGCAATCACGGCGCCATAGACGGAAACCCGGTAGTCGCCCGGCGCCGGGTTCGTCGTCCCCGTTTCCACCGGGTGGTCCTCGCCCGCCCAGGCGCGGAACCCGCCGTTGAGCAGCGAGGCATGTCGATGCCCCACCGCATCCAGCGTCCACAGAAGCCGCGCGGCGCGGCCGTTGCCTTCGCTGTCATAGGCCACCACGTGGCTTTCCGGCGTCATGCCCGCCGCCGAGAAGGCGCGCGACAGCTGCTCCGCCGGCGCGATGCGGCCCACAGCCGGCGGCTCGGGCCCGATCAGCATGGGATAGGGAAGCTCCACCGCGCCCGGAATATGGCCCTTGGCGAACAGCTCGGGTCCGTTGAGGTCCACCACCAGTAGCCCGGGCGTGCCCAGCACGGCTTCCAGCGCGTCGGGTTCGACGATGAAGGGCAGATCGACGGACATGGCGGCTCCTTGGGCTGGTGACGACGACAGAGAAGCTAACCGATTATGCGCCTGGCGGGAAACGGGGCCGGCAGACGGTCCGCCGGTACGGCTCACTGGTAGTCCTTCAGCCGCGCCAGCGCGTCGCGGGCGGGTTTCAGCCCCGGATCCCGTTCCAGCGCTTCCTTGTAATAGCGAATGGCGAGCGGCGCCCGCTTGCCGCGCTCGAAGGCGAGCCCGAGGTTGAGCAGGTCGCGGATTTCCATCCTGTGCCCATTGCGGCGCGCGGCATCCACATCGTCCAGCGCCTCGACCGCGCGCCCGGCATTGGCACGCGCCATGGCACGGTGAATGTAGAGTGCGCCGGTGCCGGGGCTGAGCCTGATCGCCGCATCGAAGTCCGCCAGCGCCAATTCCAGCGCGCCCTTGCTGAGATAGGCATAGCCGCGCTTGTCGTATGCCGCCGGCTGGTCGCGACCGTCCTTGATGAAGCCGGTGAAATCGGCAATCGCCTCATCGAACCGCTGCATGACGATAAGGACGTCGGCCCGTTCCATCCTGGCGGTCGGATGGTCGGGCTGCTGCTTGAGTACGGTGGTGAAGTCGCGCACCGCCTCCGCCCCGTGATGCAGATAGGCGTGGATGCGCGCGCGCGTGTGAAACACCTCGGTGAAGTCGGGCCGGAAGCTGGTCGCCATGGTGCAATCGTCCAGCGCCTCGCCATAGCGAAGGCCGGCCATGTGCGCAGAGCAACGGAAATAATGGGCGCTGCCGAGATGGTATTTCGGCAGCGTGCCGGCGTTGATGGCACGCGAACAGTGGGTATTGACGTTGATCCAGTGCCGTTCGCGAAGCGCCGCCACGCAGGCGTCGAATTCCTTCAGCATCCCGATCCTGACCATGACGTCGCTGACGGCACGGGCAACCCGACCGTCCCTGGCAGCCAGGTCGAAGGCAACCTTCAGATCCTCCACGCCCTTGCGCTTGTCGCCTCCGCCGAGATACGCCCCGCCGCGCCCCATATGCGCAGCGGCGCGCAGGTCGGGTTTCAGCGTCGTGTCGGCGATCACCACGCCGAATCGTTCCACGGACTCCGCATACCGCCGCTGCTTCAGATAGACCCGGCCGAGAACCATCGCCACGTCCGGATTATTCGGCCGCAGGCGGAACGCCGCCTCATAGACGGCCAGCGCTTCCGAGCCCCGCTTCAGCTGCGCCTGGATTTCCGCCAGCGCCACGGCCGCCACGAATCGACTGTCCGCGGAAACGTTGGTCGCGGCCGACACGGCAGCCAGCCCGGCAACCGCCTGGTCGGGGCGACCGGCAAGCACGTAGGCGGCGGCGCGCTGGATGATCGCATCGACCCAGCCCGGCCGAATTTCCAGCACCGCATCGAAATCGCTGATGGCCCGGTCGGGCAGTCTCATCGCCATATAGGCGGACGCCCTGACGATCAGCGCCCGGAACCGGTCTTCCACTTCGAGACCGGGCAGGAAAAGCGCTGTGGTCAACGCCGCCACCGTCGCGTCCGGCTTGCTGTCGTCGGCTCGAAGCAGCGCCTGTTGCACCGTGGCCTTGGGGTGGCCGGGCACGACGCGCAAAACCGCCTCGTAATTGGCGAGGGCGCGAACTTTGTCCTCGGCGGCGAGGCTCTTGCCGGCAAGCAGCGCCTTGGCACGCAGAAGTCACGTATCGACGTTCGCGGGATCCAGCTTTACCGCATTATCGAGATCGGCGATCGCCTGCGTCCGCTTGCCGACGTCGTAATGGGCCTGACCTCGCAGGAAATAGGCGGCCAGTTGCACGGGCAGGGCAAGTTTTTCCACGGGAAGCTGGCCGAGGTCGGCAAGCGCCTGTTCCGGCTTGCCAAGGGCCAGATAGATGCCGCCGCGCATCAGCAGCGATTCCGGACGTCCCGGCTTCAGGCGCAGCGCTTCATCTAAATCGGCCAGCGCGCCGACCCGGTCGTTCGTGCCGTTCCGGGCAATGCCGCGATGGTGATAGGCTTCCGCATTGCCCGGATCCAGGGAAATGGCCTTGTCGAGATCGGGCAACGCCCGATCGTGCCGGTCCTGCTGATTGTTGAGCCCGCCACGGACGACGTAGCCCCTGGCAAAATCCGGCTTCAGGCGGATGGCCCTGTCCGCATCGGCCATGGCGCGATCGAATTGCTTTTTCGCGCCAAGGATCGCCGCCCGGTTTGCATAGGCGCCGGCGGACTGTGCATCGAGCCTGATGGCCTCGTTTATGTCCTTCTCGGCGTCGTCCAGACGGCCGCGCTCGAGATAGGACGAGCTGCGGTTGCTGTAGGCCAAGGCCTCGGTGGGATCGGATTCGATGGCGCTGGTGAAATCGGCAAGCGCGCCGTCCCGGTCTCCCTTGCGGGCGCGGGCCATGCCGCGGTTGAGAAAAAGCCGCGACGAACGCGGGGTGAGGCGCAGCCCGTCATCGAAATCCCGGATCGCGCCATCCAGGTCGCCGAGGTGATATCTAGCCGTACCGCGGCCGAACAGCAGGCCCGCGCGGTCGATCCACGGCCAGACATAGCCCCCGAGCGCACGGTCGCAAGAGCCGAGGCGCTCCGCCGGCGGGGTGGCGCCGCGCTCGCATTTCGACACGTCTTCCGACTTGAGCAGCTTCAGCAGCTTGAAGAATGCCGATGCGGGCGCCGCGCTGGCCAGAAAGCCGGCCATGACGACGGCAAAGACCCAGACTCCCGGTCGGCCGGCTCTCATCGCTATCTCCCGTTGTTTCTTCCGATTTTTTGCAATCCTAGATGATGGCGACCGCCTGTCAATGACGCTCCGGCCCACTTAAAATCGGGAAATTGGGGGCTGTTCCTTAGCTCCTGCGACATTGCTGCCGCTTGTCCCAGGGCGGGCTCCGTGGCATATTATATAATTGTTGGGGACAAAACAGTTGTGGTCCCCACGGATTTGGCGATGCCGCCGCCGCGGACCGGCCGAGGGCCTTCGCGGCGGGCCGCCGATACCTTACATTCCGCGCCGGAGACATCGATGACTACGCTTGTGTCGCTGACCCTCAACGGCCGCCGCCGCAATGACGCGGTGCCCGACAACATGCTGCTGGTGGACTACCTACGCGAGACGGTGGGCCTGACCGGCACCAAGATCGGCTGCGACGGCGGCGAATGCGGTTGCTGCACCGTCCTGATCGACGACCAGCCCCGCCACGCCTGCCTGACCCTTGCCGCCACCTGCGACGGCAGGACGGTCGAGACCATCGAGGCGCTGGAGAAAGGCGGCCGGCTGTCGGCGCTGCAGCGCGGATTCCACGAAAAGCTGGGCGCCCAGTGCGGGTTCTGCACGCCGGGCATGATCATGGCGGCCGAAGGGCTGCTGCGCGAAAACCCGCAGCCGTCGGAGGACGAGATCCGCCGCGGCTTGGCGGCCAACATCTGCCGCTGCACCGGCTATATCAAGATCATCGAGGCGGTTCAGGTCGCTGCCGAGGAGTTGCAGGAGACTGCGCCATGAACGAGACCAGGCCCGTCAAGCCCGAGGACTTCGCCCCGGTCAAATCCATCGGCGTGCCCATGCCGCTGGTGGACGGCCCCGAGAAGGTATCGGGCCGCGCAATGTTCTCCGCCGACTTTATCGACGCCAACGAGTATGTCGGCCGCATCCTGCGCAGCCCGGTGGCGCACGCGAAGATCAGGCGCCTCGACGTCTCGAAGGCGGAAGCGCTGCCCGGCGTCGAGGCGGTCATCACCGGCGCCGTGTTCGCCGCGCCGTTCGGCGTGCTGCCCATCGCCATGAACGAATGGCCGCTGGCGCGCGGCCGCGTCCTCTATCGCGGCGAGCCGGTGGCCGCCGTCGCCGCGGTGGACGTGGAGACGGCGCAGAAGGCGCTCGACCTGATCGAGGTCGAGTACGACGAGTTGCCCGCCTATTTCACGCCCGAGGAGTCGCGCGCGCCCGACGCCATCCAGTTCCACGAGAAGCGCCCCGGCAACATCGAGCGCCATGTGGATTTCGAGCTCGGCCCGGTGGACGAGCGCTTTGCCGCCGCCGACCTGGTGCGCGAGGAAACCTATCACTGCGCCGAGGTGTGCCAGGCACAGACCGAGCCGCACGCCGCCGTCGCCGAGTACGATTCCACCCGCGACCGGCTGACCGTCCGCTGCTCCACCCAGGTTCCCTATTACGTGCATCTGATGCTGGAGCGCACGCTGGGCATGCCGCGCTCGAAGATCCGAGTCATCAAGCCCCATATCGGCGGCGGGTTCGGCTGCCGCACCGAGACGCTGGACATCGAACTGATCTGCGCCGCACTGGCGCGGGCCACGTCCGGCCGGGTGCGCCTGGTAGCGAACCGCGAGGAGACCTTCATCACCCATCGCGGCCGCCAGGAGCAGACCACGCGGCTGAAGATCGGCATGCGCAAGGACGGGCGCATTCTCGCCGTGGACAGCGAGGTGATCCAGCGCGGCGGTGCCTATTCCAGCTACGGCATCGTCACCATCCTCTACAACGGCTCGCTGATGTTCGCCCTCTACGACATCGATGCCGTCCGCTACAACGGCTGGCGGGTGCTGACCAACACGCCGCCGTGCGGCGCCTTCCGCGGCCACGGCACGGTCAACGCCCGCTTCGCCTTCGAAAGCCTGATGGACAGCATGGCGCGCGAACTCAGGCTCGACCCGTTCGAGGTGCGGCGCAAGAACCTGCTCAAGGCCCCCACCTTCACCGCCAACGACCTGATGGTGAATTCCTACGGTCTGCCCGAGTGCCTGGACAAGATCGAGAAGGCGAGCGGCTGGAAGAAGCGGCGCGGCAAGCTGGGGCCCTGGCGCGGGCTGGGCATGGCGTGCTCGCACTACGTGTCGGGCGCGTCCAAGCCCAAGCACTGGACCGGCGAACCCCACGCCACCGTTCACATCAAGCTGGATTTCGACGGCTGCCTGACCATCCTGTCCGGCGCGCCGGAGATCGGGCAGGGCTCGTCCACCATGATGACCCAGTGCGTTGCCGAGACGCTGGGCATCGATCCGGGCCGGCTGCGCACCATCACCTCCGACAGCGCCATCACGCCCAAGGACAACGGCGCCTATTCGTCGCGCATCACCTTCATGGTGGGCAACGCCGCCATCGATGCGGCGAAAAACATGAAGAAGGTTCTGGTCGACGCCGCGGCGCGCAAGCTCGATTGCGCACCCGAGGATATCGAGTGCCTGGGCGAGCATTACCGCGCCGGCACCCAGGACCAGGGACTGAGCTTCGACGAGGTCGTCATGGCGGCGCTGGAAGGCAAAGGCGCCTTCACCGTCAGCGGCAATTTCGACACCATCCCGGAAAGCTGGGGCGGCAACAAGTACCGTGGCGCCGCCATCGGCGGCACCATGGCCTTCGCCTACGCCGCCCAGGTGGTGGAGGTGTCCATCGACCCCGACACCGCGCAGGTCCGCGTGGAGAAGGTGTGGGTGGCGCACGACTGCGGCAAGGCGCTCAACCCGCTGTCCGTCGAGGGCCAGATCGAGGGCTCTGTGTGGATGGGCATGGGCCAGGCCATCAGCGAGGAAACCCGCTATCACAACGGTCTTCCCATCGCCGCCAACCTGCTCGACTACCGGGTGCCCACAATCATCGAATCGCCGCCGATCGAGACGCACATCGTCGAGGCCGCCGATCCGCACGGCCCGTTCGGCGCCAAGGAAGCGGGCGAGACGTCGCTGGCCAGCTTCCTGCCGGCGCTCGCCAACGCCATCGAGGACGCCATTGGCGTCCGGGTGACGGAACTGCCCGTCACGCCCGATCGGCTGATGGAGATCATGGAAAAGAAAGAGCGCGACGGGCGCGCCGCCCGGCGCGGCAAGGCGAAAGAGGCCTGACATGGAGTACATGCCCAGCTTCACCCTGCACCGGCCCACGGCGGTGGACGAGGCGGTGCGCCTGCGCGCCGCCACCGCCGGCGCGCTTTACGTGGCCGGCGGCACGGACATGATCGTCAATGTGCGCCGCGGCATCGAACAGCCGCCGGCGCTGATCGACCTGACCGCCATCGTCGAGATGAAAACGATCCGCGCCGAGAGCGACGCGCTGGTGATCGGCGCCGGGGTGACGCTGGAAGAGCTGGCCGGTCACGAGACGGTGCGGCGCGACTTCCCCGCGGTGGCCCAGGCGGCCGAGGCCGTGGCCGGTCCGACCCATCAGCGCTACGGCACGGTGGGCGGCAACCTGTGCCTGGATACGCGCTGCCTCTACTACAACCAGTCGGAATGGTGGCGGAAGTCCAACGCCTACTGCCTGAAGGAGCGCGGCGAGGTCTGCCACGTGGCGCCCGGCGGCAAGCGCTGCTTCGCCGCGTTCTCGGGCGATGTCGCGCCGGCCATGATCGTCTCCGGCGCCCAGGCCGACCTGGCCGGCCCCGAGGGCAGACGCCGCGTACCCCTGCCCGAAATCTACAACGACGACGGTATGAAGCACCTGGCGCTGAAGCCGGGCGAACTGCTGGTCGCCGTGCGCCTGCCGAAGAGCGCCGCCGGCGTGCCGTCGGCCTACGAAAAGGCGCGCATCCGCGGCTCCATTGACTTCCCGCTGGCCGGCTGTGCCGTGGCGCTGAAACAGGCGGGCGGCAAGGTGGCGGAGCTGCGCATCGCGCTCACCGGCGTCAATCCGCGCCCGCAGGCGGTGACCGGGCTCGACAGGTACGTCGGCAAGGCGCTCGACGACGCGGCGCTCGACGAGATTCGCGAGACCGTGCGCACCCAGGCCAAGCCCATGCGCACCACCACCACCAAGCCGTACTACCGCCGCCGCGTCGTCGGCGCCATCGCCCGTCGCATGCTGACGAGGCTGGCACAGGGGTAGGCGCCGCCGGTCGAGGCCGGCCCGGCATGGCCGCGTCCCGTTGACCATCGTATAGTCGCGCGCGAATGTAACGGCAGGCGGAACCCCTTTCATGCGTACCGATGTCATCGCGCGCCTGCGCAAGGCCATGGCGGCGGCCGGGCTGGATGCGCTGGTCGCCATCTCGCCGGAGAATTTCGCCTACGCCACCGGGTTCGTCGTGCCGTCGCAGCCGCTGATGCGCTGGCGTCACGCCATCTGCGCGGTGACGGCGGACGGGCGCACCGGCGTGGTCTGCGTCGACATGGAGGAAACCACCGTGCGCGGCCGCCTGCCGGATCAGGACATCCGCGTCTGGGGCGAGTTCACCGACAGGCCGATGGACGCGCTGGCAAGGCTTCTGATGGACATGGGCGCCGGCGAAGGGCGCATCGGCATCGAATTCAACTACCTGCCCGCCGGCGATTACGAGCAGATCGGGGCGCTGCTGCCCGACGCGCGGTTCGAACCCGCCGACGCCCTGTTCGACCGCATGCGCCAGATCAAGACGGCGGACGAGATCGCGCTGCTGCGCCGGCTGTCGCGCATTTCCGATACCGCCATCGCCGAGTCGTTCCGCGCCGTGACCGCCGGCAAGACCGAGATGGACATGGCCGGCGCGCTGACCCGCAGCGTCTACGCGCAGGGGGCCGAGCAGTTCAAGCTGATGATCGTCGCCACCGGCGAGCGCTCGGAGCTGCCCAATGTGGGCCCGACCATGCGCGTGCTGAAGGACGGCGACATCTGCCGGGTGGAAATATTCTCCATCATCGGCGGCTACCACGCCGGGGTGTGCCGCACCGCCGCCGTCACCCGCGTGCGCCCCGAGGCCGCGCGCATCTGGGCCAACCTGGTGGAGTGCAAGTACCTTGTGCTCGACATGATCCGGCCCGGCGCCAGCGCGCGGGCGATCTATGAGGCATTCCTCGGAAAATTCGGCGAGCTGGGCCTGCCGCCCATCTCCTTCGTCGGCCACGGCATCGGGCTGCATTTGCACGAGGAGCCCTATCTCGGCAAGTACCGCGATTACGAGATCGAGGCCGGCATGGTGCTCGGCATCGAGCCGCTGGTCTATCGCACCGGCATGGGCTTCGGGCTGCAGCTCAAGGACATGGTGGCAGTGACGGAAACCGGCGCCGAGCTTCTCTCCGACGTGACCGACACCGACACCCTGTTCCCGATCCAATGAGCGTCAGCCGCCCGTCACCTCGCGGATGACGCGCAGCGCCAGACGCTTTTCTTCATCTGAGCCGAACACCTCGATGACGGGCTCGTCCACCCCGGCGGCCAGGTAAGCCTCCAGTCCGTCGCGGCACTGCTTCGGCGTGCCGGCGACGGAGAACTGCTGCACCGCATCTTCGGGCACCATCTGCGCCGCCTGCGCCAGCTCGCGCCGGCGCACGGTTTCGATGATGGCCTCGTGGTCGATGGGGATGCCGACCGAACGGATGTTGTCGGCCTGGGCCCGGTTGCGAAACAGGAAGGCGAGCTTCTCCCGGTTGGTCTGGATGGCGGTCCTGCCGTCTTCGGAGCAGGAGAAATAGACGAAGCCGGCCTTGCGAAACGCGCCGGCATCGCGCCCCGACCCCGCCAGCCCCTCGTCGACGAACGCGGCGCAGCGTTCGGTGTAGGCCAGCGACAGCCCGCCGGAGAACAGCACGCCGTCGGCGATGCGCCCGGCAAGGCGCAGCACCTGCGGCCCGGTGGACGCAATGAAAACGGGAATCGGCTGTGGCGGGGTGAACGCCAGCCGCGCGCCGCGCAGCTGCCACCGGTGGCCGTCCATGTGCACCGCCTCGCCGGACCAGAGCGCACGCAACGCCTCGACATATTCGCGGATCACCCGCACAGGCTTCGTCGGATCGGCCACGCCGGATTCGGAAAGGTTCAGCAGGTTGCCTACCGACACGGCGATACCCACCCGGCCCGGCACCGCCTCGGCCATGGTGGCGAACTGCATCGCGACGATCATGGGATGCCACAGATAGGGCATTACCGCGGTGGGGATCACCATGGCCCGCTCGGTCTTCAGCGCGAAGGCCATGCATGACACGGCCGCCTCGCGATAGCCGAGATGTTCCGCCATCCACACGCTGTGCGCCCCCGCGGCCACCGCCTGCTGCACGATGTCCATGGCCTCGGTGACGGTCTCGAACCCGTCGAAGCGCACGCCCAGCTTTACCGCCATATGCCGTACCCTCGCCCCTTGTCCTATTCGCCGTCCTCGACGAAGCGGCGCAGTCTTTCCGGCGTCATGCCGGCGATGCCCATGCGCTCCAGGGTCAGCCCGTCGGCGGCATAGTCGATTCCCATCATGTCCGAGCACAGCCGCACCATGGCGTCGATGGCCGGCGTCTCCACCCCGGCGAGATCGCCCAGCGCGGCGAACGGCACCAGCCCGTAACCCACGTCCTCGTGCACGTAGCGGTGATCCAGAGACGGCGGGCTTCTGATCGTCCGGTTGGGCTCGCTCTCCGCGCAGGCGCGGGAGATATCCCCGCTTTCCATGGCCGCCCTTGTCGTCAGTCCGGCGGCGTGAAAGTTCTCGAGAAAGCTCGCGGCCGGCACGCCCAGCGCCTGCGCGACCGCCAGCCGCTCGCGGTCGATGGCGGCAATGACCCGCCCCACCGCCGGGGTGATGCCGTCACGGTAGAACAGGAAATCGCCGCCCGTATGCTCTATCCAGCCGGCGTTCATCAGCATTCCGGGCGCATGAAAGACCGCGTTGATGTTGATCAGCGCCGTTTCCAGAACCGATGAGGCCGGCACGATCTCCGGGTAGAGCGGCTTGATGGCGTCGAACAGGGCCGGCGCGGTGCGGCCGGGAAAGGCCGCGAATTTCAGGTTCTTCACCATGGCGAAGATGTCCACCGTCCCCGGCGCCGTCCTGCGGCAGATATAGGTGAGGGTGACGGACTCGCAGGTGTCGACCGCCGCGCGATAGCCCGCCCGGCGCAGCTCGTGGACGAAGTGCAGCCCGCCGCCGGTGTGGCCGGGGTTGACGAAGACGGGCAGGTCGGGCCGCAGATGCGGCGCCAGCGCCCGCGCGTAAGGCCCGTGCGCCACCGACGGCACCACCAGCATGACCAGATCGGCGCCGCTTACCGCCTCGGCCACATCGGTGGTGAGCAGCGCCACGGGCACCAGCCCGTCGTGAACGCCGCGGCACATTACCCCGCCCTGGGCGCGCAGCGGTCGCAGCGTCTCCTCCCGCCGCGCCTGCAGGCGCACCGACCAGCCGCGCCGGGCAAGGTCGGCCGCGGCGGCGAAACCGCCATGCCCGGCGCCGAGGACTGCGATGTTCCGGATAACCATTCAGGGGGCGAGAAAACCGTTGCCGATGCCGTTCGGTCCGTTCCCGATGGTCCTTTGCTTGCGGGCGGATCGGGGCTATTGTCCGGCCAAAGCGATCCGGCATCAACCGCAATCACCCCATTGACCGGAACCCCGCCACCGACGGGCCTCTGCCCGCATCGCCCCGCCGACGCCCTGCTGCCGGACGCGGAACTCCGTCGCATGGGCGCGGACTGGCCGCTGACGCGGCTGATGGCGGAAGCGGCGCGGCTGCGCGACGCCGGCCACGGCCCGCTGGTCAGCTATTCGCGCAAGGTGTTCATCCCGCTGACGCGCCTTTGCCGCGACGTCTGCGCCTACTGCACCTTCGCCCGTGCCCCGCGCAAGGGGGAACCCGCCTATCTGTCGCCCGAGGACGTGCTGACGATCGCCCGCGCCGGGGCGGCCGCCGGCTGCAAGGAGGCCCTGTTCACCCTCGGCGACAGGCCGGAGCGGCGCTATGCCGCGGCACGCGCGGCGCTGGCGGCGCTGGGCCATCAAAGCACCGTGTCCTACCTGGCCGCCATGTGCCGGCTGGTGTTCGCCGAGACCGGACTGCTGCCCCACGTGAATCCCGGCGCGCTGGACGGCGATGAAATCGTGCTGCTGCGCACGGTCAGCGTGTCGCAGGGCCTCATGCTGGAAAGCGCCTCGCCGCGCCTTTGCCAGCCCGGCGGCGCCCATTTCGGCTCGCCCGACAAGGACCCCACCCTACGGCTCGCCACCATCGCCGAGGCCGGCCGCCGGCGCGTGCCGTTCACCACCGGCATCCTGATCGGCATCGGCGAGACGCGGGCGGAGCGGATCGACTCCCTGCTGGCGCTGCGCGCGCTGCACCGTGCCCACGGGCACGTGCAGGAGATCATCATCCAGAACTTCCGCGCCAAGGCGCAGACGCGCATGGCGGATGCGGACGAACCCGCCCTCGACGATCTTCTGTGGACCACCGCCATGGCGCGGCTTGTCTTCGGCCCGGCCATGAACATCCAGGCGCCGCCCAACCTGTCGCCGGGCGTCTATCCGAAGCTGGTCGACGCCGGGCTGAACGACTGGGGCGGCATCTCGCCGGTCACCCCCGACCACGTGAACCCGGAGGCGCCGTGGCCGGAGATCGCCGCGCTGGCCCGCGCCACCGTCGATGCTGGCAAGACGCTGGTGGAGCGCCTCGCCATCTATCCCGCCTATGCCCGGGATCCCGACCGCTGGGTCGATCCGGCGCTGGGCGCCGCGGTCCGCCGCGCCAGCGACGCCGACGGCCTTGCGCGCGACGGCGGGTGGGCCCCCGGCATCGCCGTGCCGCCGCCGGCACCCATGACCGTCGCCTCGCGGCGCGATCCGCACATCGCCGCTCTCCTCGCCCGCGCCGTCGAGGGGAACGGGCTGGATGATGACGGCATCGCCGCCCTGTTCCGCGCGCGCGATACGGATTTCGCCGCCGTGTGCGACACGGCCGACGCGCTGCGCCGCGAGATGTGCGGCGACGCGGTCGCTTACGTGGTCAACCGCAACATCAACTACACCAACCTGTGCGGCTATCGCTGCCGGTTCTGCGCGTTCTCCAAGGGGCTCAGCGGTAAGCTGCGGGGCGCCCCCTACGCGCTGGAGACGGAGGAGATCGCGCGCCGCGCCCGCGAGGCGTGGACGCGCGGCGCCACCGAAGTGTGCATGCAGGGCGGCATCCATCCCGACTACACCGGGGAGACCTATCTGTCCTTCTGCCGCGCGGTAATGGACGCGGTGCCCGACATGCACGTGCACGCGTTCTCGCCGCTGGAGGTGTTCCAGGGCGCGGCGACGCTGGGCCTGCCGGTCGCCGATTTCCTGCAGCGGCTGAAGGACGCGGGGCTCGGCAGCCTGCCCGGGACCGCCGCCGAGATCCTCGACGACGCGGTACGGGCCGAACTCTGCCCCGACAAGCTGACCACCGCGCAGTGGCTGGCGGTGATGGAGGACGCCCACCGCGTCGGGCTGCGCAGCACCGCCACCATCATGTACGGTCATATGGAGGGGCCGGAGTCGTGGGCACGGCATCTCAACCATCTGCGTGCGCTGCAGGCGCGCACCGGTGGCTTCACCGAATTCGTGCCGCTTCCCTTCGTACACATGGAAGCGCCCATGTACCGCAAGGGCCGGGCGCGCCGCGGCCCCACCTGGCGCGAGGCGGTCCTGATGCACGCAGTCGGGCGAATCGCCCTGCACCCGCTGATCCCCAACATCCAGGTGTCATGGGTGAAGATGGGCGAGGCGGGCGTGCGCGCCTGTCTGGCCGCGGGCGCCAACGACCTGGGCGGCACGCTGATGAACGAAAGCATTTCGCGCGCCGCCGGAACCGCCCACGGGCAGGAGATGGCGCCGGCCGCCATGGAAGCGCTGATTGCATCTGCCGGCCGCATCGCCCGCCAGCGCACCGCCCTGTACGGTCCGGCGGACGAGGCGCGCCGCGAGGCGTCCTTCGCCGCGGCCCCGCTGACGCCAGTGGTGGAGACCCCCGCGGTCAGGTCGATGCGCGCCCGCCACGCCGCCGCCGAGTAAAGAAGGAGACGAGCCCATGGCCGACGCACGTCCCACCGTCGCCGTGCTGGGCGGCACCGGCAAGGAAGGCTCGGGTCTGGCGCTGCGCTGGGCCATCGCCGGCTATCCGGTGATCGTCGGCTCGCGCGATGCGGTGCGTGCCGCGATCGCCGCCGCCGACATCGAGGCGCGCGCGCGGGCGCAGCATCGCCCGTCCGCCACCGAACGGCCCACCGTGCGCGGCATGGGCAACCGGGAGGCCGCCGCCGCCTGCGATATCGCGGTGCTGGCTGTGCCCTTCGCCGCGCAGCTTCCCACGCTGGAAGAGGCGAGGGACGCGCTCTCCGGCAAGATCCTGATCGACGTCACCGTGCCTCTGGTGCCGCCGCGGGTGAGCCGCGTGCAACTGCCGGAGGGCGGCTCGGCGGTGGTGAGGGCACAGTCGCTGCTCGGCGAGTCGGTGCGCGTGGTATCGGCGTTCCAGAACGTGTCGGCGGCGCATCTCGCCGATGCCCGTCACGCGGTGGACTGCGACGTGCTGGTGTGCGGCGACGACAAGGAAGCGCGCGGCGCAGCCATACGACTGGCGGAGGCCGCCGGCTTGCGCGGCTGGCACGCCGGGCCGCTCGCCAATTCGGCGGCGGCCGAGGCGCTGACGTCCGTGCTGCTGTTCATCAATCGGGCGCACGGCATCGACGGCGCGGGAATTCACATCACCGGCGCGCCGAAGGCGAGCGCATGAGCCGCGGCCCCGCACCGCACCGGCTGGCGTTGACGGCGCTGGGCGGGGTGCCGCTGGTGCGCCCCGGCGACGATCTCGCCGCGCTGGTCCTCGATGCGCTGGCCGCGTCGGGCGAAGTCCTCGCCGATGGGGACGTGCTGGTTCTGGCGCAGAAGATCGTCTCCAAGGCGGAGGGGCGCTATGTCGCCCTCGACACGGTGAGCCCGTCGCCGCGCGCCGTGGCGCTGGCGGCCGAGACGGACAAGGACCCGCGGCTGGTGGAACTGATCCTGTCGGAATCCACCGAGGTGGTGCGCCAGCGCCGCGGCGTGATCGTGGTGGCGCACCGCATCGGCATTGTGCTGGCGAACGCCGGCATAGACGCGTCGAACGTGGAGCCGCTGCCGCCCGCCGCGCCGGACAAGCCGCGACGCCCGCAGGTCTTGCTGCTGCCCGTGGACCCGGATGCCAGCTGCCGCGCGCTTGTAACGGCGCTGGCCGGGCGGGTGGGCGCGCGGGTGGGCGTGGTGATCAACGATTCGCTCGGACGTGCCTGGCGCAACGGCACGGTGGGCGCGGCGCTGGGGGCCGCGGGACTGCCGGCCCTGCTCGACCTCAACGGCCGGCCCGACCTGTTCGACCGGCCACTGCAGGCAACCCAGATCGGGCTCGCCGACGAGATCGCCGCCGCCGCCTCGCTGGTCATGGGTCAGGCCGACGAGGGTCGTCCCGTCGTGCTGGTGCGCGGGCTGCCCTACGCTCTCGGACCGGGCAGCGCCCGCGATCTGGTGCGGCCGAAGGACCAGGACCTGTTCCGCTAACCGCCTGCATCGCGCGGAAGGCGCGCCGGTGCTATACGGGACGCCATGGACGGACCATCGCCCGTGAATCCGGCCGACGCGGTCGAGGCGCTGATGCGCACCCGCCGTTCGGTGCGGCGTTACCGGCCGGGTCCGGTGCCGGACGCGCTCCTGCGCCGCCTGATCGAGTCTGCCTGCTGGGCGCCGTCCGCGCATAACCGCCAGCCGTGGCGCTTCGTGATGCTGGACGCGGCAGCCAGGGCGCGGCTGGCCCATGCCATGGCCGACCGGCTGCGCGCCGACCGAACCGCGGACGGCGACGATGCAATGGATATCGCACGCGATGCCGAGCGATCCATTGCGCGCGTCACCGGCGCACCGGCGGCGCTGCTGGTGTGTCTGACGCTGGCCGGGATGGATACCTATGACGATCCGGCGCGCACCGCCGCCGAGCGCACCATGGCCGCGCAGTCGACCGCCATGGCAGTGCAGAACCTGCTGCTGGCGGCGCATGCCCACGGGCTGGGCGCGGCATGGATGTGTGCACCCCTGTTCTGCCCTGACGTGGCGCGCGCGGCGCTGAACCTGCCCGACGATTTCGAGTCGCAGGCGTTGATCACCCTCGGCTGGCCCGCCGCAAGCCGGCCACGCGGCCGCAAGGCTGTGGACGAAATCCTGTTTACGCCGCGGGCGCGAAAGGACGGCCCATGATCCTGGCGCTGGCCGGCGGGGTGGGTGGAGCCAGGCTGGCGCACGGGCTGGCGCGGGTACTGGCACCCGACGGGCTGCTCGTCGCGGTGAACACGGGGGACGATTTCCTCCATCTGGGTCTGCACATATCGCCCGATCTGGATTCGGTCATGTACAAGCTGGCCGGGCTGAACGATCCGGTACACGGCTGGGGCGTGCGCGACGAGTCGTGGAATTTCATGGCGGCGCTGGACCGGCTGGACGGCGAAACGTGGTTCAACCTGGGCGACCGTGATCTGGAGACCCACGTGGAGCGCACACGCCGGCTGCGGGCGGGCGAGACCCTGTCGCAGGTAACCGACGCCCTGTGCCGCGCGCTTGGCATCGTGCATCCCGTCGTTCCCATGAGCGACGATCCGGTACGCACGGTGGTGCTGAGCGATCGGGGACCGCTGCCGTTCCAGGACTATTTCGTGCGGCTGAAATGCGCGCCGAAGGTTTCCGGGTTCACCTTCGACGGCGCTGCCGGCGCGCGGCCGTCACCGGCGCTCGCCGCGGCCCTGGCCGATCCGGACCTTGCCGCCATCGTGATTTGCCCGTCCAATCCGTTCGTCAGCATCGCACCCGTCCTCTCCGTACCCGCCATCGGCGCCGCCGTGGCGAAGCGGCGCGTGCCGGCGGTGGCAGTGACGCCCATCATCGGCGGCGCAGCGGTGAAGGGGCCGGCGGCAAAGATGATGGAGGAACTGGGCGCCGAGGTGTCGGCGGCGGGAATTGCCCGCCATTACGGCACGCTGATCGACGGGTTCGTGCTGGATGTGGCCGACGCCGTCCATGCGCCGGCCATCGAGGCGCTGGGCACAGCCGTCGTCACTGCGCCCACGCTGATGCGCAGGGACGACGACGAGCGGGCCCTGGCGGAAACGACCCTGCACTTCGCCCGCACCCTTTCGCCACGATCGCCATGAAGCCAGTCGCTGTCATACCCGTCAAGCCACGCAACCAGGCCAAGAGCCGGCTGGCGGATGCGCTGACGCCGGACGCGCGCGCCGCGCTGTCGGACCGCCTGTTCGCGCGGGTACTCGGCGCGGCGCTCGCGGCGGGGCTGGAGACGGTGGTCATCAGCCGCGACGAGACGATACGTGCGGCAGCCGTTGCGGCCGGCGCCCGCGCTCTCGACGAAACGTCGGCGGACGGGCTCAATCCGGCGCTGGGAACGGCGCGCGACGACATTGCGCGCGGCGGCGGCGCGGCGCTGCTTGTGCTGCCCGCCGATCTGCCGGACGTCACGATCGAAGATGTGCGGGCACTGGTCGCCGCCGTGCCCGACACGCCGGCGGTGGTGATTGCGCCGGACGAATCCGGCACGGGGACCAACGCCCTTTTGCTGGCGCCCCCCCGTGTCGTCCCGTTCCGCTTCGGCGCCGACAGCTTCGCCCTGCACTGCGCTGCGGCGCGGGCCGCGAACATCGAGCCCGTCGTACTGCGCCGTCCGGGTCTGGCGTTCGACGTGGACACACCGGACCAGCTGGCCCGGCTTGAATCGCCGGCGTCGGGCTGATCGGAAACGGGACGCCCCTGCCGGAGCGTCCCGTGCCGCACCAAGACGATAGCGAGCGTTATTCGGCCGCCTGGGCCGGAATCGGCTGCTTCGTTTCGCCCTTGAACTGGGCCGCTTCGGTGGAGTCTCCGAGTGCCGTGGTCGACGCCTTGCCGCCCGAAATGGCAAGCGACACCGCGTCAAAATAGCCGGTCCCGACCTCGCGCTGGTGGCGGGTCGCGGTATAGCCGTCGGCCTCGGCGGCGAACTCGGCCCGCTGCAGCTCGCAGTACGCCGACATGCCGCGCTGGCTGAAGCCGCGCGCCAGCTCGTACATGCCGAGGTTGATCTGGTGGAACCCGGCCAGGGTGACGAACTGGTAGCGGTAGCCCATGGCCGCCAGCTCGCGCTGGAAGCGGGCGATGGTGTCGCGGTCCAGGTTGGCTTCCCAGTTGAACGACGGCGAGCAGTTGTAGGCCAGCATGACGTTGGGGAAGTCGCGGAACACCTCCTCGGCAAAGCGCTTCGCCTCGTGCAGGTCGGGGGTCGACGTCTCCCACCACAGCATGTCTGCGACGCGTGCATAGGCCTTGCCGCGGGCGATGCAGTGATCGACCCCGGTGCCGTCCTTCAGACGGAAGAATCCTTCCGGCGTGCGCTCACCGGTGATGAAACGGCGGTCGCGCTCGTCCACGTCGCTGGTGATCAGCCGGGCGCTTTCCGCATCGGTGCGCGCCATGACGATGGTCGGCACCCCGCACACGTCGGCGGCGAGCCGCGCGGCGTTGAGGTTGCGCTCGTGCGCCTGGGTGGGCAGCAGCACCTTGCCGCCCAGATGGCCGCACTTCTTCTCGGACGACAGCTGGTCCTCGAAGTGGACGCCGGCGGCGCCCGCCTCGATATAGGCCTTCATGATCTCGAAGCAGTTGAGCGGGCCGCCGAACCCGGCCTCGGCGTCGGCGACGATGGGAGCGAACCAGTCCCGCTGGGCGCCGCCCTCGGAATGCTCGATCTGGTCGGCCCGTTGCAGCGCCCGGTTGATGCGCCGGCATAGGTTGGGGGCACTGTCAGCGGGATAGAGGCTCTGGTCCGGATAGGTGGCACCGGCGTCATTGGCATCGGCCGCCACCTGCCAGCCCGAGAGGTAGATGGACTTTACCCCGCCGCGCACCATCTGCACCGCCTGGGTGCCGGTCATGGCGCCCAGGGCCGCCACGTACGGCTCCTCACGCATCATCGTCCACAAGCGGTTGGCGGCGCGCTCTGCGAGGGTATGGGCGACCTGCACGGACCCGCGCAGCCGGACCACGTCGTCCGGGGTGTAGCTGCGCTCGATGCCGTCGAAACGGCCCTTCGGCGCCGAGGGCACCAGGGTCTCGAAACTGTGCTTGCTCATGGTCGCATCTCCCTTACTTATTGCCGAGGCATGGCCTGGACGTCGAGCCGCTAAGCCGGGATGGCTCTTTGCGACGCAAAGGAAATTTATTGACAGTTGGACGCCTAGTCCATAATTAATTGAAATAAAAGGGTTTTGTTGTAATTTTTTCACTTCCTCTTGTTGTAATATTGTAAATTCTGTAAACTTCGCGGCAGATATGGCGGTTCCGGGCGAGAGAGAACACAAGGTCTTCGCCGGCCCGCGCATCCGCCAGCTTCGGCGGGCGCGCGGGCTGACCCAGGCGCGCATGGCCGAGGAACTCCGCATCTCGCCCAGCTATCTCAACCTGATCGAGCGCAACCAGCGCCCCCTCACCGCCCAGGTGCTGCTGCGCCTGGCCGAGGTCTATGACACGGACCTGCGGACACTGGCGCCGGAGGACGACGCCGGAACGCTGGGCGCGCTGCGCGAGGCGTTCGCCGATCCCCTGTTTTCCGGCCTCGACCTGCCCGACCATGAGCTGCGTGACCTGGCGCACACCGCGCCGGGCGCGGCGCAGGGGCTCGCCCTGCTCTACCGCGCCTATCTCGACAGCCGCACCAGCGCCTCTGGACTGGCCGAACTGATCAGCGGACGCGAAGCGACGCCCGGATCGGAGGCGACACGGCTGCCGGTGGAGGAGGTGCGCGATTTCTTTCACGACCGGCTCAACCATTTTCCGGTGCTCGACGAGGCGGCGGAAACCCTCTACGAGCAGGGCCGCTTTGCCACCGACGATCCCTATGTACGGTTGCGCGAGCATCTGGACTCGGCACACGGGGTAGCGGTGCGGGTGGTGCCGGTGGACGTGATGAGCACGGCATTGCGCCGGTACGACTACCATCGGCGTTGCGTCTTCCTGTCGGAACTGCTGGACCAGACCGGCCGCATCTTCCAGCTCGCCTACCAGATCGCCCTGTTCGAGCAGCGCGCCTCCATCGACCGCATCGTCGCCGAGGGCGAATTCTCCAGCGAGGAAAGCCGGCGCGTCTGCCGCGTCGGACTGGCCAGCTATTTCGCCGGCGCGCTGGTCATGCCCTACGAGCGCTTCCTGCGCACCGCCGAGACGGTGCGGCACGACATCGAGGTGCTGGGCCGGCGCTTCGGCGCCAGCTTCGAACAGGTGTGCCACCGGCTCACCACGCTGCAGCGGCCGGGCGGGCGCGGCATTCCGTTCTTCCTCCTTCGCGTGGACAGTGCCGGCAACGTCACCAAGCGTTTCGGCGCCGGGCGCTTTCCCTTCGCCCGTTCGGGCGGGGCGTGTCCGCTGTGGAACGTGCACGACACCTTCCGCCTGCCCGGACATATCTTCGCCCAGCACGTCCGCCTGCCCGACGGGTCGGGCTATTTCAGCATCGCGCGTGCGGTGAGCCGGCCGGGCGCGCGGGCAGGCGCGGAGGACCAGCTTCTTTCGGTCGGGCTGGGCTGCGAGGTGGCGCACGCGCACCGGCTTGTCTATGCCGACGGCTTCCATCTCGACGATGCGGCAACCGGCACGCCCATCGGCATCAACTGCCTGCTGTGCGAGCGCCCCGACTGCACCCACCGCGCCTTTCCGCCGCTGAAGCGCCGCCTCGCCATCGACGAGAGCGTGCGCGGTCTGTCCCCCTTCCCGTTCGAGGGGGATTGAGCGGCGGAGCGCCACGATTTCGCCTGGCCGGAGCATGCTCCGGCGCCTGTGCTATGATTGCGTCGGACGGGGCCGCGGCCCGCGTCGCAGGCAGCGGACGACGGCATGGCTGACGAAACGCAGAGGGGAGCGGGCACGATACCGGCGCCGGCCGATCCGGAAATCAGCGCCGAAGCGCAGGCGGCGATCCTGCGGCTGATCGACGAGATCGACCGGCTGCGCGCCGAGATCAACGCCAACAACCGGCGCATCGCCCATCTGGAGGCGATGGCCGACAGCGATCCGCTGACACCGACGGTAAACCGCCGCGCCTTCGTGCGCGAGCTGGAGCGGTTCAAGGCGTTCATCGACCGCTACCGCGCCCCGGCCAGCCTTGTCTACCTGGACATCGACGGCATGAAGGCCATCAACGACCGGTTCGGTCACGCGGCCGGCGACGCCGCGCTGCTGGCGGTGGCGAAGGCGCTGGTGGACAACGTGCGCGCCTCCGACGTGGTGGGAAGGCTCGGCGGCGACGAGTTCGGCGTCATCCTTGCCCAGGTGGAGGCGGGCGCGGCGGAGGAAAAGGCGGCGGCGCTGGCCGGCGCCGTCGGTGCGCTCACCGTGGGCGAGGGCGCAAACGCGGTGACGCTCAGCGCCACCTGGGGCGTGGTGCCGCTCAACGGCGCGGCGGACGCGGCCGCCGTGCTGGAAGCCGCCGATCAGGCCATGTACGCCCGCAAACGCCGGCCCCGGGCATAGCGCCGTAACCGGACGCGCCCGTCGCTATTTCCTGTCCCAGCCCAGCGTGGCCCGGATCTTCTTCACCAGCGGGACCGGCGCCGCCAGCATCTCTCCGACGATTTTTTCCACCTCTTTGCCCGAACGCCAGTCGCTGGTCAGGCGCCGCTTGCGGATATCCGACTGGAAGGCGGCGTCCGTCATGGTGGCGACGAATGCGGTGCGCAGCGCGGCCAGCCGGTCGGACGGCACGCCCGGCGGCACGACGAAGGGCCGGCCCATGGCCGAGCGCGAGGAGATGAAGCGGATCATGCGCCGCTCCTCGTCGCTGCGGGCAAATTCCTCGAGCAGCGGCACCTTCTCGAATCCCGCCGCCTTGCGCAGCCCGACCTGGGCCAGAAAGCGGATCTTGCCCTCATCGATCCATCTCTGCTTGCGCACCGGCCAGGAAAGCAATGGTCCGGCGCGGCCCAGCGTCTCCTGGCGTTCCATGGAAAGATCCAGCGCGCCGCCGCCCTTGTAGCCCATGACCATCTTGAACCGGGTGCCGAACAGGGCGTTGACGAGCGCCGGATCGTAGTACGACTCCGAGCCCTTGCCGGTCCCGGCAAGCGGGATCTCCTCGTTCCGCACATCGAGCAGGGTCTTGGCCTTCACGGTGTGCCACACCACGAACGAGCCATTGGAATCCGCGGCGCTGCCTACATAGCCGAACTTGCCGGCGTCGTACTTGATGCCTTTGGGCAGCAGCACCTGCAGCAGCACGAACGCGTTCACCGGCTCGCAGATGACGGTGCCGTCCCTGGCCGCCAGGTTGTAGCAGTAGTTGGCGCCCTTGAGCCCGCCACCGCCCGGCATGTACTGGTAGATCACCCTGGGTCGGCCGGGAATGTGGCCGACCAGCCGGTCGCCCACCGTGCGGGCGTAAAGCGCGGTCATTCCGCCCTCGCCCGACGGCACGACCACGGTCACCGTGCGCCCCTTGTAGAAATCCGCCACCGCGTCGGCCGACGCCGGACCCGCCGCGATACAAACCGATAACCCGGCGGCGATGGCCGCCGACGCGAAGAAGAGTCTGCTGCGCTTCATCGGTATCTCCCTGCCGTCCCTTGCGGACCGTCCGCGGCACCGCTGCATTCGCTCGCCATTTCGACAGAGTACGCAGGCGGCGGCAAGTCCCGCGCGACAGAGGGGCAATCACATTTTCTTCAACCGATATGGGTGCGCAGGAAGCCGAGCGTGCGCCGGCGCGCGAGGCGGCTGGCAGCCTCGTTGTAGCGTACCGGGCGGGTGAAGTTGTCGAACCCGTGCAGCACGCCGGGGTAGATGTGCCACACCGGTTCCGGGCGCTTCGCCCGGAATGCCGCAACCTCGTGCGGCGGTACGGCGGTGTCCTTGTCGCCCACATGGCACAGCACGGGACAACGCGGCGGCTCGTCCTGATAGTCGCACATGTCCGAGCCGTAATAGGGCACGGCCGCGTCCAAACTCCGCCGGCAGGCGGCGAGCCAGGCCAGCGTACCGCCATAGCAGAAGCCGACGATGGCCACCCTGCCGGCGCCGCGCACCGCATCGGCCGTTACCTGAAGATCGTCCAGCACCCGTTCCCAGTCGGTTTCCGCCGACATCTTCTTGCCGATGCGGCTTCCCTCGTCGTCGTAGGGCAGGGTCAGCCCGGGACTCACGCGAGACCACAGGTCGGGTGCGACGGCGCGGTAACCGTCGGCCGCCCAGCCGTCGCACACCGCGCGGATGTAATCGTTCACCCCGTACATCTCCATGGCGACCAGGACGGCGCCGCGCGGCGTGCCAGGCGGTTCCGCCACGTAGCCGTTGAAGCGATGACCGTCGGGCGCGGTGATGATGCGGTTCTTGCCCATGATCGGCTCTCCTGCTTTTCCGTCCTAAGCCCCGCGCACGCGGTCGATGGTGGCCAGCGCATTGGCGGGAAGCGTATCGCCGCGCCAGGCCACGTGGCCATCGGGGCGCACCAGCACAAGCGCCCTACCGCAGAGCGCGCGGGCACAAGGGTCGGCCACGGCGTGCGCGGCGAAGGGCACGCCGCGCGCCGCGGCGGCATCGGCGAGCGGTGCGGCGTCGGGCGCGTCCGCTCCCAGCCGCAGAACCGCGAAGCCGCGGCCGAACAGATCGAGCACCGAGCGGCCATCTTCCAGCTGGAAATGGGGGGCGCGGTGGCCCGGCCGCGCCGTGGGCTCGTAGACGCCGGGGGCGTCGGGCGGCTCGTCCGTGCCGTCGGGCACGACGATGGGTGACCCCTCGTAACGGTAGCCGAGCGCCACGCCGTCGGTGAGGATCATGCGGCTCTGGGTACGCACCAGCTCCTCGCCCAGCCGGCGGCGCAGCGCCTCGCCGTCGGGGCCGGGATCTTCCACCCGGGCCGTATCGGGAAGCCGGTAGCGCCGGAAGTTGGTGGCCGCCTCGCGCACGTTGCGCAGGCCCACGGGACGGCGCTCCGCCTCGTAGCTGCGCAGGAGCCCGGCCCCGCCCCACCCCTGCACGGCGGCGGCCAGCTTCCAGCCCAGATTGTCCGCATCGCCCATGCCGGTGTTGAGGCCGAATCCTCCGGTGGGCGAGTTCTGGTGCGCCGCATCGCCGACCAGAAGGACGCGCGCGTCGTCATCCTGATAACGATCGGCCACCCATTCGCGCCGCGCCCACGCCACCACGTTGATCAGCTGGTAATCGAAGCCATCGCCATAGAGCCGGCGCAGCCAGTAATGGGCGTCGACGCTCTCCGGGTCCACGTAGTCCTTGGTGCCGTGCAGGGTCAGGCGCCAGAATTCGCGCCCGTCCTGCGCCGTCATGCCGCCCCACATGCCGTCCGGGCCGATGAAGAAGTTGAGCGCCGCCTTGCCCTTGTCGTGCTGTTTCCACAGATCTTTTACCCGGAAGAAGATGTTGATGGAGTGGCTGAGGATGGTGTCGTCGCCGATGGCGACGCCGATGGAGCGCGGGATCGGACTCCTGCCGCCGCACGCCGCCACCAGGTAATCGGCGGTGACGCGCTCGCCCTGCCCGCTGGCGAGATCGGTCAGCTGCACGGCAAAATGATCGGCCACGCGCTCGTAGCCCTCGACACGCCAGCGCAGGCGGAAGTCCACCGTCGGCAGCGACTGCACATGAGCCTGCAGAACCGGGTTGAACCACAACTGGTTGCAGCGCTGCGGCCGTTCCGGCGTGTGGGGCAGCGGCGCGGCGCCGCCGCCGTGCCCCGGCCGCGCGATGCGGGCGATGAAATAACCGGTCAGGCTGGTGCAGTAGAGGGAGTCGTGCGGGAAGTCGGGCGGCGTGCCCACCTCGCGCACCCGGTCGGCGATGCCCCAGCGGCGGCAGAACTCCATGGTGCGCGAATTCAGTGCGCTGGCGCGCGGATGGTCGATGGCGCCGTCGGTCTGCTCCGCCACCAGGCAGCGCACGCCGTGGCGGCCCAGCTCGGCCGCCAGCGCCATGCCCACCGGCCCGCCGCCGGCGATGAGTACGGGAACATGCGTCATGGGTTCGTGCGGTCAGGAGCGGCCGGGCAGGTTGGCGATCAGCTTGTGCGTGTTGCCGGTGAGCATGGTCTCTCCGGTCCTGCCCATGGCGCGCACCGCGTCGGTGTAGGCCTTGCATTCCTCGGCGCTGCGGATGGCCTGGGGATAGTCGGTGGCGAACACCACCTGCGACAGCGCCACTTCCTTGAGCCCGAATTCGATCCACTCCGCCCCTTCATGGGCGCAGTCGTCGGGTCCGGCCCAGCCGGCGCAGTCGTAGAAAAGACGCTCGTTCATGTAGTGGGCATAGGACTTCGCAGGTTCGCGACCATGCTGTGCGTTGCCCGCCGTGCCCCACTTGCCGCGCTGGCCGAAGCCGCGGGCCCGCGCCATGTAGCGCCCGAGCCCCCCGGAGAAATGGGAGAACTGTACCCGCAGGTCGGGGAAGCGGTCGAGCACGCCGGCGTTCATCAGCCGCAGCGTCGCTACCGCAAGCGAGAACTCCCAGCCCAGCGTGCGGCCGAGATCGTCGGCATACATCTTGTCCCAGGAAATCACCCGCGGCAGCGGATGGACAAACACGTACATGCCGAGATCGCACACCGTCTTCCAGAACGGGTCCAGCGCCGGCTCGTCCAGCGCCCGGCCCTGCAGCTCCGAGCCGATGACCACCCCGGGAAAGCCGAACTCCACCGCACAGCGCTTCAGCTCCGCCCGCATTTCGGGCGCGTTCAGCACCGGCGCGTGGGCAAGACCGATGAAACGGCCGGGATAATCCGTCGCCGCCCGCTTCATCCTGTCATTGATGAAGGCACAGCCGGCCCGGTCGGGATTGTCGAACCCCTCGCCGCAGGACAGCACGGCGATGTCGATGCCGGCCAGGTCCATCATGCGGATGTGCTCGTCGAGATCGCACAGCTGCGGGTTGGTAAGATAGGCCGGATTGCCGTTCTCGTCGTAACGGACCGAAAGACTTTTCGCTTCGCCCCGCGCCTCGAACAGCTCCTTCGGCGTGTAGTGATGCTGAAAATCGACGATGGTCACCGGGCCTCTCCCCTGTCCTTCTGGCCACGGCCGCCAGCATGCCGCAGCGCGGACGGAATGGGAATACGGCAGCGCGAGATCCGGCGATTAGATCGGATATGCCCAGTTCGATCGCCGCAGACACCGCCCAATGACCACACGAGGAATTCATGGATAGCCGCCCGCCGCATCGAAAATCACTGCTGCATCGCCATGGCGGGCACGACCGGCGACGCGATTTCTACCGAATCCGCTTCACGAACGGCGACGAAGAGTTCGAAACATAACCCCGGTTGAACGCAGTGCCCTGCCATCCGCGCGTTGACCCAGCCCAGGCCGCACGCTAACCAAGGACAACGCCATAGCTGGGAGGAACAGCCGATGGGCAGACCCGGGCTGAGCGCCTTTTTTGTGACGCTGGCGGTCACGGCGGCGACACTGACCGCATCGGCCGGCCCGACAGCGGCGGCGGACGACATGGTGCGCTGGAAATACGCCAGCGCCTATCCCGGCCGTATGGCCCAGCTCGGCCGGATCGGGCGCGACCTGCCGAAGAAGCTGGCCGCCATCTCCGGCGGCGCCATCCGCCTGCGCTACTTCGAGCCCAACGCGCTGGCCCCGCCGCTGGAATATTTCGACGCGGTGTCCGCCGGCGCCATCGACGCGGCGTGGACCACGCCGGGCTACTGGTATGGCAAGGAGAAGGCCCTGGTGCTGTTCAGCTCGGTGCCGTTCGGCCCATCGGCCGGCGAATACATGGCCTGGTACTATTATGGCGGCGGCGCGCCGCTGATGGACGGGATCTACGCCCGCCACGGACTGAAGTCGCTGATCTGCGCGGTGATCGCGCCGGAGGCGTCAGGCTGGTTCCGCAAGGAGATAAAATCCCTCGACGACCTGAAGGGGCTGAAGATGCGCTTCTTCGGGCTCGGCGCGCGCGTGATGCAGAAGCTTGGCGTCGCCACCCAGCTTCTTGCCGGTGGCGACATCTACCCGGCGCTGGAGCGCGGCACCATCGACGCCGCCGAATATTCCATGCCTGCCATCGATCTCGATCTGGGCTTCAACCAGATCGCGAAGCATTACTATTTCCCCGGCTGGCACCAGCAGTCCACGTTTCTCGAGCTGCTGATGAACCGCAAGAAGTGGGACGCGCTGGGCAAAACCCGCAAGGCCCAGTTCGAGATTGCCTGCGGCGACAACGTCCGCGAGGGGCTGGCGGAGGGCGAGGCGATCCAGGCAAAGGCGCTGGAGACCCTGAAGAAGAAGGGCGTGCAGATCCACCGCTGGGGACCCGAATTCCTCGCCGCCTTCGAAAAGGCGTGGCACGAGGTGGCGGCCGAGGATGCCGCCGTCGATCCCACCTTTGCGAAGGTCTGGAGATCCTATACCGACTTCCGCGCCCGCTACCGCATCTGGAAGGAGATCGGCTATCTGCCGTGACCGGTCCGCGCCGCACCGGGTGAGCCGGTGGTGAAGCCCGGCGCCGCAATAGCCGCCGTCGTCACGGCCGCCGGCCGCATTGCCGCGTGGGCCGGATTCCTGCTGGTGCTGGTCACCGTGTTCGACGTGGCGACGCGCAATCTGTCCCAGTCGGGCTTCGGCGCGATCCGCGACGTCATCGCCGCGGAACAGACGTGGATCGGTTCCACCAGGTTGCAGGAACTGGAATGGCACCTGCATACGGTGCTGTTCGCCTTCTGCCTCGGCTGGGCGTACCTGAAGGGCGCGCACGTGCGCATCGGCGTCGTGCGCGACCGGCTATCGCCGCGGGTGCAGGCATGGATCGAGATTGCCGGGATCGTGCTGTTCCTGCTGCCGTTCTGTGCGCTGGTCCTTCATTTCTCGCTGGATTTCGTCGCCCGCTCCTTCGCCCAGGGCGAGGGCTCGGCCACTGCCGCCGGCCTTCCCCATCGCTGGATCATCAAGTCGGCGCTGCCCGTTGGCTTCGCTCTGCTGGCGCTGGCAGGGATCGCGCGACTGATCGCTGTCGTTCGCGACCTGCGAAGCGGTGCGCCGGCCGGGAACGGCGATATGCCGGCGGCCGGCTGATCCGTCGGCGAAGCGTTCATGAGCCCGGATGCCCTGCCGCTGCTGATGTTCGCCGGGCTGGCGCTGTTCCTGTTCGGCGGCTTTCCCGTAGCCTTCGTTCTCGGTGGGCTGGCGCTCGGATTCGGTGCGCTCGCCATCGCTCTGGGCGAGTTCACCTTCATCCAGTTCTTCACCATCGTGCCGCGCATTTGGGGCGGCATCGCGGAAAGCCTGATCCTGACCGCGGTACCCATGTTCATCTTCATGGGCACCATGCTGGAGCGCTCCGGCGTCGCCGGCGAACTGCTGCGCGCGCTGGAGCTGATCCTCGCCCGCGTGCCCGGCGGGTTGGGGCTGGCGGTGACGCTGATGGGTACGATCATGGCGGCGACCACCGGAATCATCGGCGCCTCGGTGGTGATGATGACCCTGCTGGCGCTGCCCGCCATGCTGGGCGCGCGCTATGACCCCGCCTTCGCATCGGGCACGGTGGCGGCGGCCGGCACGCTCGGCATCCTGATCCCGCCGTCCATCATGCTGGTGGTCATGGCGGATCTGCTGTCGCGTTCGGTAGGCGTGCTGTTCTTCGCCGCGCTGGGTCCGGGGCTGGTGCTCGCCGCGCTTTACGCCGTCTATACGCTGGCGGTGGGATGGCTTGCCCCCGCGCGCGCGCCGAAACCCAATCGCGCCAGCCTTCCGGCGGATCGCAGGACCATCGCCCGCATCATGCTGGCGGGTTTCGTGCCGCCGGTGCTGCTGATCGCGCTGGTGCTGGGATCGATCCTGCTCGGCTGGGCGTCGCCGACCGAGGCAGCCGGTGTCGGCGCGTTCGGCGCCATGGTGCTCGCCCTGCTGGCGCGGCCAATGGCCCTGCCCGCCGACGATTCCGGCCGCCGCTTTCGCCCGGCACTGCGCGCGTTTCCCGGCCTGCTGCGCGAAGTGGTGGAACGCTCGGCGCTCACCGGCGCCATGCTGTTCGCCATCTTCATCGGCGCCAGCGCATTCTCGCTGGTGTTTCGCGCGCTCGGCGGCGACGACGCGGTGCTGGGGGTGGTGGAAGGGCTCGGGCTCGGCCCGTGGGGCGTACTGGCGGTCCTCATGGCCATCGTCTTTGCGCTCGGATTCTTCTTCGACTGGATCGAGATCACGCTGATCGTGCTGCCCATCTTCGCCCCCATCATCGACGGGCTGGACTTCGGCGACCACGTGGCGCGCACTGATACGCTCTACTGGTTCGCCATCCTGACCGCGGTGAACCTGCAGACCAGCTTTCTCACCCCGCCGTTCGGCTTCGCCCTGTTCTACGTCAAGGGCGCCGCGCCTCCGTCGCTGCGCATGGAGACCGTCTGGCGCGGCGGCGTGCCGTTCGTCGTGCTGCAGCTTATCGCCCTGGCGCTGGTGACGGCCTTCCCCGCCCTCGCCCTGTGGCTGCCGCGCGCTGCGCTCAACTGAAATGGCCCACCCTTCCTGAACCCTGGCGCCCGTGGTAGAGGATTTCCGGCAGAACCATGACCGTCCCCGATCCCGCCCCCCTTGCCGGTAGCGTCGCCGTCGTCACCGGCAGCGCGCGCAATATCGGCCGCGGTATCGCCCTGATGCTGGCGGCGCAGGGCGCGGCCGTGGTGATCAATGCCCGCACCTCGAAAGCGGACGCCGAAGCGGCGGCGGCCGAGATTGCATCCGCAGGCGGACGGGCGCATGTGTGCCTGGCCGATGTGAGCAATGCCGCCGACGCCGCGCGGCTTATCGCCAGTGCGGTCGGGACGTTCGGGCGGCTCGACATCCTGGTCAATAACGTGGGGCAGCGCTGTCATACCGCCATCACCGAGACTTCCGACGAGGACTGGCACCGGGTGCTGGCGAGCATTCTCGACGGCACGTTCTATTGTACCCGCGCCGCCGTGCCCCACCTGGCGGCGAGCGGTCGCGGCGCGGTGGTCAACATCGGCGGCGTGTCAGGCCATGCGGGGGTTACCAATCGCACGGCGGTCGCTACCGCCAAGGCGGGGCTGGCCGGGTTCACCGGCGCGCTCGCCATCGAGCTGGCGCCGAGGAACATCACAGTCAACTGCGTCGCCCCCGGCCATATCCGGACCAGCCACGACGGCGGGCTGCCACCCCATTTCAAGGCACGGCAGGCAGCGCTGGGCCGGCCCGGCACGGTGGACGAGGTGGCCGCCACGGTCGCCTTCCTGTGCGGTCCCGGCGGTCACTACATCACCGGCGAGACGATCCACGTCAACGGCGGCTGGTACGTCACCATCGCCTGAGGAACAGCTTCATGGCCGCTGCCCATCCCCCCCTTTCCGGCCACGCGGCCGTGGTCACCGGCAGCGCGCGGCGCGTCGGGCGCGGCATCGCGCTGGCGCTGGCGGCGGAGGGGACGGCGGTGATGATCAACGCGCGCTCGTCGGAAGCAGAGGCACAGGCGGTGGTGGACGAGGTCACGGCGGCCGGTGGCCGGGCGGCGCTGTGCATGGCCGACGTCACCCGCGCCGACGAAGCGAACCGACTGATCGCCGCGGCGGTCGATGCGTTCGGCCGGCTCGACATCCTGGTCAACAACGTGGGCGTACGGCTGGAAGGCACGGTGGAGGAGACCGGCGACGACCGCTGGCACGCGGTAATGGCCAGCATGCTGGATTCAACGTTCTTCTGTACCCGCGCTGCGGTGCCATATCTGGAGAAGAGCGACGGCGGCGCCATCGTCAACATGGGCGGCATGGCCGGGCATGCCGGCATACCGGCCCGCGGCGCCATCGCCGCCGCCAAGGCGGGTATCGCCGGGTTCACCGGCGCGCTCGCCATCGAGCTGGCGCCGAAGAACATCACCGTCAACTGCGTCTCGCCCAGCTATGTCGCCACCGACGCCACCGCGCCGGCGCACATCCAGCGGCGCACCGCGCCCATCGGTCGCCACGGTTCGGTGGGAGAGGTCGCCGCCACCGTCGCCTTCCTGTGCGGTCCCGGCGGGCGCTACATCACCGGCCAGACCATCCACGTCAACGGCGGCTGGTACGTGACCATCGGGTAGGCGCGGAGATGCGTCAGCGTGTCGTCGCCAGCTCGGCGGCGAAGCGCTTCTTCAGCTCGTGCTTCTGTACCTTGCCCGAGGCGGTGCGCGGGAAGTCGGTCACGAAGCGCACGTATTTCGGCTTCTTGTAGCTGGCGATGTGGGCGCGGCAGTGGTCGATCAGCGCGTCGGCGCCGGCCTCGCGGCCGCTGCGCAACTGGATACAAGCCATCACCGCCTCGCCGAACTCGTCGTCGGGCACGCCGAACACGGCCGCATCCTCCACCGACGGGTGGCCGAGCAGGGCGATCTCCACCTCCTTGGAATAGATGTTGAGGCCGCCGGAGACGATCATGTCCTTGGCCCGGTCGACGAAATAGTAATAGCCGTCCGCGTCCGCCACCGCCACGTCGCCCATGCGCAGCCAGCCGTCGACGAACGCCTCGCGCGTCGCCTCGGGATTGCGGAAATACTCGCGGATCACCGTACACTGGCCGGGCAGGCCGCAGCGCACCAGGATCTCGCCCGGCGTTCCCACCGGCACGTCGTTGAGTTCGGTATCCACGAGCCGGATCTCGACCCCCGGCACCGCCCGGCCCATGGAATCCGGCTTCAGCCGCTGCTCCTCGGGCAGCAGGCCGCAAACGAATCCCGCCTCGGTCTGGGCGAGGAACGAATAGAGCCCGGTATGGGGCGCCACCGCGGCGAGCCGGTCCTTGAGCGGCGTCGGGAACACCTCGCCGGTGGCGACGATCAGGCGCACCGTCTCCATGGCCGCGGGACGCTTCTCGATCTCGGGCATCATCAGCCGCACGATGGTCGGCACTCCGCCGATGACCGTGACCTTTTCCTCCGCCAGCAGGCGGACCGCGTCGGCCGGGTCGAAGCGCGGCTGCAGCACCAGCCGGCAGCCGAGGAAGAACGCGTTGGCGAGCCGCCCCATGCCGGTGCGGTGCGCCAGCGGCGAGGCGGCGAAGATCACGTCGCTGCGGTTGAGCCCCCATTCGTTGCCGTTGAGGAACGCGTGCGCGACGATGATGTTCATGTGGGTGCTGACCGCACCCTTGGGCTTGCCTGTGGTGCCCGAGGTATAGGCGATCAGGCAGTCGTCGGGCTGTGGCGGCATCGGTGGCGGCGGGGCCTCGTCGGACTCGTCCACCAGCGCATCGAAATCCAGCTCGCCCGGCGCCGCCGCGCCGACGCAGATGCGCAGCACGCCGCCGGACGTCGGCGCCACCGAGCCGCGCTGCGCCGCGCCGAAGACCACCGCCTTCGGTTTGCAGTCATCGATGATGAAGGCCAGTTCCTCCGCCGACAGGCGGGTGGAAACGGGCACGATCAGAACCGGCAGCTTGAGCAGCCCGGCGAACGCCTCCACCAGCGGAATGCCGTTGGGCAGGTAAACGACGACGCGGTCCCCTGCGCCCACACCGCGCGCGGCGAAGCCGTTCGCCAGCCGGTTCGCCCGCGCGTTCAGCCGGGCGAAGGTGAGGCTGCGGCCGTCGCAGACCACCGCCACCGTGTCCGGATAGCGCCGCGCGTTGTCGGCGAGGACGTTGCCGAGCTTCATGGCGCCCCGTCCGCCCTCAGCCCCGGTCGGGCTCGAAAGCGAAGTAGTTTATGTCATCGCTCAGCTTCTCGAAGGTGACGCGCACCTTCATGCCGATCTTCACGTCTTCCGGTTTTACGTTCACCAGGTTGGCGATGATACGCACCTTCTCGTCGAGCTCCACCAGCCCGACCAGATAGGGGACCTTGTCCTGGAACCCGGCGGTAGGCACGTGGGTGACGGTGTAGGAATAGACCTTGCCCTTGCCCGACACGACGCGCCACTCGAGGTTGCGCTTGCCGGTCCTGACGCTGTTGGCGCGCGGCCAGAACTGGTAGCGGCGGCTGGTCGGATCATATTGCAGGGCAAGCTTGCCCTCCTTCGCGGCGTCCCAGAAGAAGCGGGTGGTCGGGGTGGGCCGGGGGATGGGGCGCGGCCTCGGCTGCGGGGTGTTCATCTTTCGCTGCTCCTTCGCTGCAGATCAGTTTTCGAGGATGAGGACGCCGCTGGTGCCCCAGTTGCGGCCGTAGGGAATGACGCCGATGCCGGTGGTCATGGCGTTCTTCGGCTTGGGCACCTGGCGCTTGCCCGCCTCGCCCATGAGCTGGCGCACCGACTCGACGAGATTGACCCCGCCGCCCGCCAGGCCGGGCTGGCCGCAGCCGATCTGCCCGCCGCCGGTGTTGATGGGAAGCTCCCCCTTGGGCGAGATGTCGGTGTCGCGCAGGAAATGCGAGCCCGCGCCGTGCTTGCAGAAGCCGATGTGCTCCAGCTGCAGCATCACCGCGATCAGGAAGTCGTCATAGGGGTGGAACATGTCGATGTCGCGCGGCTTGAGCCCCGCCTTCCTGAGCGCGTCGGGGCCGGAGACGGTGAAGCCGCTCAGCGTGATGTCGGGGGTCTGGTCGGCGCCGTTGAAGTTGGTGATCTCGGAATAGGCGATGGGATAGACCCGCTTCTTGAAGCCGAGGCGTTTGGCCCGCGCCGTGGTCATCATCAGGACGCCGTTGGCGCCGTCGCAGAACATCACCGAATCGAGCAGGCGCAGCGGCGTCGAGACCAGCCGCGAGTTGAGATAGTCGTCCACCGTGATCTTCTGGCGGAACTTCTCGTAGGCGTTGGGATTGACGTAGGCGCCGTTGCGCTGCGCCACCGCCAGCGCGCCGAGACCGCGGAAGTCGAGATCGTACTGCGCCGCATAGCGGTTCATCAGCAGGCCGAACCCGCCGGGCGGCCCCTGGATGCCGGTGGGCTCCCAGAACTCGTTGCGGTAGCTGCCGTAATAGACCCGCGACTGGGTGCTGACCGCATCCGACCCGATCAGCATCACCGTCTCGCACATCCCGCTCTGCAGCGCCATGGCGGCGCGGGCGACATTGCCGATGACCGAGGTGCCGCCGAGGTCCGTGGTCTGCAGCCAGCGCGGCGTGATGCCGAGATAGTCGGCGCAGTAGTTGGACCAGAACGGGTTGGAGCATTCGCTGATCGGCACGGTGAAACCGAGACCGTCGATGTCGGCCGGCTTCAGCCTGGTCTTCCTGTAGATCTGCTCCGCCACCTCGGCCGCCAGCTCGTAGGCCGTGCGTCCGGTGGCGCGGTCGATCTTGGTTTCGCCGTAGGCGACGATGCAGATGTCTTTCCTGTCGAGAAAGTTCTTCCTCATGGATACCCACTCCTGACCATCTTGAATTCCGTCGTTCGGATCTTCAGCCGCTTATGGCCACAGGCCCCGTTTCCTCGCGCGGCGCTTCCCCCATTGCCGCGGCGATCGCCTCATGCTGGCGCGCCACCCAGTCGGGGTCGGCGCGCAGCGCGTCGGTCACCGCAACCTCCAGCGTGAGCGCCGCAGGTGCCGCCAGCACCAGAACGCGGTCGGCCATCTCGATCGCGTCATCGATGCGGTGGGTGATCAGCACGCAGGTCTTGTTCAGCCGCCGCGCCAGTTCGGCGAAGTCGGCACGCAACGCCTTCGAGGTGACATGGTCGAGCTGGCTGAAGCTTTCATCCAGCAGCACCAGGTCCGGATCCACCGCCAGCGCACGCGCCAGCGCCACGCGCTGGCGCATGCCGCCCGACAGCTCGTGCGGAAATTTGCGCACGTTCTCGTCGCCCTCGATCTTGACGTTGGCGAGCCATTCCACCGCCCTTGCCATGCGTTCGTCGTGCGCCTGACCAAGAATTTCGAGACCGAGCGCCACGTTCTCCGCCGCGTTGCGCCACGGCAGAAGCCGGTCGGTCTGGAAGCTGACGGCCAGCCGCCCGCGCAGTTCCCGGAACTCGCGGTAGGGGTCCATCCCCTCCACCCGTACCGTGCCGGCGCTGGGCGGCATCACCCCCATGATCATGTGCAGCGCCGTCGACTTGCCGGCGCCGGTGCGCCCGAGCAGCGCGACGATCTCGCCGCGGCGAACGGTGAACGACAGGTCGCGCACCGCATAGTGCTCGCCGAAGCGCTTGTCGACGTTCTCGAGGCCGATGACGACGTCGCCCGCGCTCATCGCACCGATACCTCCGGCCGCCAGCGCAGCAGCGACTTCTCGGCGAAACCCACCAGCGCCTGCATCATCAGGTTGAGGGCGACGAGCAACACGGTCCAGGCGATCACGCCTTCCATCTGGAAATTGTTCTGCGCCAGGCTCATGCGCGCGCCCATGCCCGAATTGACGCTGACCAGCTCGGCAAAGACGGTCATGCGGGTTGCGTATCCGATGATGGACTTGGTGGTCATCAGCACGTAGGGCACCACGTGCGGCAGGATCAGCAGGCGGAGAACCTGCCAGCGGGACGGGCGGAAGGTCTCCACCATCTCCACCAGGTCGGTGGAAAGGGCGCGTATGCCGTCATACACGTTGAGCACGTAGAACGGCAGCAGGATCATGGCCAGGATGAAGAACACGCGCGCTTCCGCATCCTTGAACCAGAATACGGCGAACAGCATCCACGACAGCGCCGGAACCCCGGTATCGATGATGACCACGGACTTGAGGAACGGCTGAAGCGGCCGCACCAGCGCCATGACAGCGCCCATCAGGCTGCCCACCACCAGCGCGAAGGCGACGGAGACCAGCAGCCGGCCGAGGGTGAGCAGAATGTCGAAATAGTTCTCGCCCAGCGCCTCGACGATGGCGTGCCACGACTGTACCGGCGCCGGCATGATATAGGCCGGCACGTTGTGGCTCCACAGCTCCATGCCGAGAACGAGCAGACCGATCACCACCGCGTTGGCGATGAGATCGCGCTTGAGGAAGCCCGAGCGCCGGCCGCCGGTGACGTCGCCGGTCTCGCCGGCGAGCGCGGAGCGTCCTTCGGCCGCGCCCGGAGTGTTCATGACATGCCCCTCTGGCCGCGTGCCTCAGGCGGCGAACACTCCTTCGTCCAGCTTCTTGGGGAAGAACTGCGCCTTTTGCAGGATCTCGGCGGCCAGCAGAATGTCCTTGCGGCTTTCCGCATCCGCCATGGACTGCATCTGCAGGCTGAGCCGGCCCGAATCCATGGCCGTCCTGATCACCGCCGGATCGATCTTGAGCTGCGTCGCCCGGGCCGCATAGTTGTCGCGATTGTTCATGATCCAGTTCATGTTATCGGCATAGGCCGCGGCGATGCGCGACACCGCGTCCTTCGGCAGCTTCTTGATGGTGTTGGCGTTCATGGCGACGCAGAAATAGGGCATGTTCCGTTTGGTATGCGACTTGTAGTAGTCGCCCACGTTGAGGAACACCTCGGAGCCCTTCACCCGGTTCAGCCCGAGGCTGAGGCTGTGCTCCCAGGTGAGAGAGGCATCGACCCGCTTGCCCGCCAGCAGTGCGATGGTGGCCGGGGGGTTGGGCGCGTTCTGCACCAGAATGTCCTTCTCCATCTCGATGGAGCCGAACTCCTGCAGCCAGGTCTTGGTCATCTTGTAGGTGCTGGAGACCTGCATGGCAGCCACCGTCTTGCCGCGCAGGTCCTTGAGCGAGCGCGGGCCGTTGGGGGCGCCGAGGAAGCCGGCCATGGAGCCCGTCGACACGATGCCGATGATGCGCACCGGCGCGCCGCGCATGTAGATCTTGGCGAAGAAGTCCCAGCCGCCGATGCCGATGTCGACGTTGCCCTTGGCGAAATCGGCGTAGTAGGTGGCGAGCACGTTATAGGCCTGCCCGCGCCCCATGGTGAAATCGCGCTTGCGATCGAAGTCGTGGTCGTAAAACGCCTCGTTGGCGAGCTGGCCCCAGCCGCCCATCAGCGTGGCGTGCTTGACCTCGAATTTCTGCGCCGCACGCAGCACCGCCGGCGCGCCGAAGAGCGTCGTCGCGCCGGCGACAATGCCCGCCCCCGCCGCCTGGCCGAGAATCCGCCGCCTGGAAATCTTCCCTGTCATATCGCGCCTCCTGCCGCGCCGGGCGCGGCATGCCCTGAGTCATTCTTCGGCCGGCTTCTGCCGGTCTCGCCGCCGGTCTTCCGGCGCATTTACGAAACCACTTTCCCATAGCCATTGCAAGGCGATGCCGGGTGCGGCCGATCCGCACGGCGCGCAACCGGCCATGCACACGATTGTTATCGGCTCCTGCGCCGTTCGAACAGGCGGAATTCAGTTGTAGAGCGGCAGCTTGCGGGCGAGCACGAGGCGAAACCAGGCGCCGGAAACCGCCGAGGTGAGCACGGCGGCCGTCACCAGGGCGACGAAGAAGGTGCCGTCGATGATGCCGAAGCCGTAGGCGACGGAGGCGAGCACGATGCCGGGTCCGCCGCGGGTGTTCATGGCCATGCCCAGGTTGAAGCTGGTCAGCGCCGTCTTGCCCATCAGCCGCGCCCCGACGACCACCGAGGCCACCACCACGACGGTGGAAAGCAGGACGAAGACGACGGTGAAGGGCAGGTCGAGGAAGCGCGGTAAATCCACCTTGAGCCCGACCAGGGCAAAATAGACCGGCACGAAGAACGCCAGCGAGACATCGGCGATGCGCGCCTTCACCTCGCGGAACTCGCTTTCCGGCAGGGCGCCGACGGCGATTCCGGCGATGAAGGCGCCGAACACGGCGTTGATGCCGAGCGCGCTCGCCAGCGCGGCGAAGACGAAGCAGACGACCAGCGTGTAGCCGGTGGGAGAGGCGCGCGACGGCAGGTTGATGCGCAGGCCGCTCGCCGCCGACAGCGCCCTCGGAGCGAGCCACAGGGACAGGCCGACGAAGGCGAGCGTCACCCCGACGATCCGCAGGTACAAGCCGATCCCGCCCGGCGCCGCGCCGGCGGCGGCTCGTTCGCCCGCCATGCCGGTGGCCACGGCCAGCACCGTCCATAGCAGCAGGTCCTGCAGCGTGGCGCAGGCGAGCACGATCTTGGCGAAGCGGGTCTCGATGATGCCGAGGTCGAGGAATATCTTCGAGATCACCGGGATGGAGGTGACCGCCACGGCGATGCCGACGACGAGGCGGAACGCGTCGGCATCGCCCGCCGCGCCGACGAAGCGGCCCATGTCGAACAGCGACGGCGCCGCGTAGCCGAGGGCGAAGGGCGGCACGGTGGCCGCCAGCAGCACCACCAGGATGGTGCGGCGGTCGGCGCGCGACAGCTCGCGCTGGATGCGGAAGCCGGAAATGAACATCAGCAGCACGAGGCCGATCCAGTAGAGCACCTCGAGCGCCTTCTTCTGCCCGTCGCTGGCGGCGAACAGCCAGTGGAAGGCATCGGGCGCCAGCCCGCCCAGCACCGAGGGGCCGAGCGCCAGCCCGCCGCAGATCTCGCCGATCACCCGCGGCAGGCCGAGGCGCTCGAACAGATAGCCGGTGCCGAGCGCCGCGCTGAGCAGCGACACGATGGCGAGGAACAGGCGCGACAGCTCGAGATCGGTCATGTGTGTGCGGGAATCCGTGGCCGATGAATGGGGGAATCTGCCCCGAATGGCAATGACATTCCGTTAATGGCGGGTCGCTGCCGGGGCAAGGCCGTTAACCATAGCGCGGCGAATCGGGGCCAATGCCTGGCCTACAGATAACGCCACGCCCATCGCTGCCGGACCGGGCCCCAGATAAGGAAATGGCGCGCCAACTCTCTCGGCCAAAGCTGGACGCACCGATATGGATTTGGACAACGTAAAAGAAGTGCTCCAAGGCAACGGCTACGACATCACGAGCGAAGAGCGGCTTGGGAACCGTCTTCGTCATGGCTCCATCTCCCTTGTTCGGTGAACCTGAGATGGAATCATTCGGCAAGATCGTTTGAATATCGTAAGAAATTTGCGCTTAGGCGCGTGCCTCGTACTGCTGGCTAATCCGGGCAAGAGCCGCTCCGTAGTCCAAAGTCGTTGCGTGCTCGTTTGCCCAGGAGAACGTGTACGGCGGTTCATTGGTCGCCGCGAAACGCAGCACCACGAACTCGTCAAAGGCTGGAGCCGCGAGCTCTACAAGTCTGCGTTCGGCCTCGTCCGCTTCGTCCATCGGGTGCGTGTACTTCTTGCCATCGGTAGGGAAGGCCCGCTCGCCTTCATAGGTCGTACAATGATCCGCGCGATTTATGCCAACGATCCAGACGCATATTGGATGTCCGCCCCGCGACCGGAAATGTGCGGCCTGTCCTTTCAGGTCACTGATTACCCGATCAATCTGCTTGATCATTGCCTTCATGAGAATCTTGACTTCGATGCCAATCTCAATTGTTGCAATGGGGCCACGGCATACGACGAAGCCCTTGTCCTTGATCGGCTCGACGTTGGGGACGATCTCGCCGAAGCTGCCGTCGCCTCGCCGCGCCCGGATTCCGTGACGACGGTTCTGGGTATTCAGAACAGATATGCCGGTATCAATGCGACGGACGAGCTTGCCCGAACGCCCCAGCGCGTGCAGGTCCTCGTAGAGGTGCATGGCCACCAAGTCGCCAATCGTCGACTTTCTGTGCAGGTATGCCTGCCCTTCGAATACACCTCGGAATGCGTCGAGAAGTTGGTAGCTCAAATCGCTTCTCAGGCACGTCTTTGTTTCTTCTGGCCGCGACGCACAACAAGCTCTGCGGCAACCGCGCCCGTTTCCCGACGCTGCCCGACGACCTTCTGCACGTTGGCCGTGGCATTTTGAACGTAACCTGGGTCAATCTCAACGTTGACAGAATTGCGCCCCGATGTGACCGCCGCGATTGCGGTACTCCCGGCGCCCGCGAACGGATCGAGGACGGTATCCCCTGCGAACGAGAACATACGGATGAGGCGCTCGGCCAAGGCGGGCGGATAGGGTGCTGGGTGTCCTGCGCGTGTGGAGGCTCCGCGAATGTCAGTCCAGATAGAGCGCCACCACTGCTGCATCTCTTCCTTGGTCAGCATGGAGAGCACCTTCTGTAGCGGACTGATCTTCCGATACTCTCCGCCCTTCCGCATGAACAGGATGTACTCGATATCGTTCTTGACGACCGCGCCCGGCTGAAAGGGCTTCCCATAGAACCCCGCGCCGTTTCCTTGAGCCTCGGTTACACCGTTCGCGATCTTGTGCCAGAGGATTGGGGTGAGCACATCCAAGCCCAAGGCACGCGAGCGCACCTGAATGTCGGCGTGCAGCGGCATGACAAAGTGCTTGCCGATCTTGCGCCTCGGTACACACACATCGCCCACAACGCAGCAAACACGACCGCCGGGCACCAGCACCCGTCTGCACTCGCGCCAAACCTTGTCGAGCTCGTCTAGAAACGCCTCGTAGTCGTCTATGGCACCAAGCTGCCCTTGCGACGCCGGATATTCCTTCAGCGTCCAGTACGGCGGCGAGGTGACGACCAGATGAACGGATTCGTCGGGAAGAAACGACAGGTCGCGGGCGTCGCCCTCGCGAATTTCATGCTCGGTCCGGTCGAACAGCTCCGGCCAAGGCACCTGCCGAAACCGCTCGTTTGCCGCGCGGAAGATCTTTAGCGCCTCGGACGTATTGTCGTTCAGCGGTAACTCTATCTCCTCGCCGTGCAGCCTTATTATGTTTCCCTTCTCAGACCGCGCCATCGACTGTTCCTCCCCCTTGTCTCTGAGCAGATCGCGCACGCCACCCACCAGTGAATACCCGCCTGCCGCGTGAAAGCGTATCCACGCGAACGGCAATGGTCAATATATACATGGAACGAACAAAGAACTATACGAGATGTAGGATTGGCGCGCCCGGCGGGATTCGAACCCACGACCCCAGGATTAGGAATCCTGTGCTCTATCCTGCTGAGCTACGGGCGCGCGTGGAGTGCATATAGCACGCCGGGCAGGCCGGTGCGACGGGGGCCGTATGGACGCCCGGGCCCGACCGCCGGCGGACACCGTTCCGCCCGCGCAACGGATCAACATCTGGTGGGTGGTTGCGGCCCGGCGGGGCCTTTGCGGTTGTCGCATAATGTTGCGATTCTGTGACTTATCCAATACCGCCCCGTATGGCCGGTATCGGCCGGCCAATGACTTAATTCCTATAGGTCAGCATTCCTGACCATTGTTTCATGTGAAACATCGGACAGCCCTGCTGCCACAAGAGCCGGGCCAGGGCCGACCGGATGCAGAAGCCCCTAATTCAGCGGGATGGCGTAGGTGAAGCTGAGCACCTCGGTGCCGGGGTTGTTGTCGTCGAGGCTGGCGTTGGAGAGGTGGTAGAACTGCACGCCCAGCCGCGAGCGGTTGTCGAAGCGGTACGCCACTTCCAGCGCCGAGCGGAACTCCACCACATGGCCGAGGTCCTTGCCGCTGCCGTCGTGATAGAGACCGGCGGCGAAGGACGGGGTGACCACGATGCGGCGGCCGAAATAGATGTCGAGCAGGATGCCGCCATAGCCGTAGACCGCGCCGTCGCTGGTCCCCATGACGCCGACCTGCGGCTTGAACACCCAGAGCGCGCGCCTGCCGCGCCATTCGACGCGGAATTCCGCCGCGTCCTCGTTGTCGTTGATGTCGTAATAGCCGGCGCCCAGGGCAATGAACGACGGATCGTCGTCCGCCGCCCGCGCGCCCGGCGCCGCCCCCCACAGGACCGCCAACGCAGCCATCGCCGCCAGAACACGCACCATCGACTCGATCTCCCTTCCTGTCCCTGCGACCTTGCCCTCGCGCCGGGCCCTCGCGCCGGGGCCGATCATCGCCAATCGACGGCACGGGTGCAAGCAGGACCCGCCGGCGGACCGCTCAGCGCTGCAGCCTGAACCGCTCGGTCGCGCGCACCAGCGCCGAGCGGATGCCCGGCTCCATGGCCGAATGGCCGGCATCGGGCACCACCACGTACTCGGCTTCCGGCCAAGCGCGGTGCAGCGCGTCGGCGGTGACGATGGGACACACCATGTCGTAGCGCCCCTGCACGATCGCCGCGGGAATCGCGCGCACCCGGTGGATGTTGGCGAGAAGCTGGCCTTCATCCATGAACAGGCGGTTGACGAAATAATGGGTCTCGATGCGCGCCAGCGCCGAGGCGAGGGCGTCGGAGGAAAACGCCGCCACCGTTTCCGGGCTCGGCAGAAGGGTCGAGCAGGCCCCTTCATAGGCGCTCCAGGCACGCGCCGCCGGCATCTGCACCAGCGGGTCCGGATCGAGCAGGCGGCGGTGATAGGCTGTCAGTATGTCGCCGCGTTCGGCCTCGGTCAGCGGGTCCGCCAGCCGCCGCCAGGTTTCCGGGAACACGGTGCGCATGCCGTAGAGGAACCAGTCCAGCTCGCGCGCGCTGCCGAGGAAGATGCCGCGCAGCACGAAGCCGAGGCAGCGCTCCGGGTGCGCCTCGCCATAGGCCAGCGCCAGGGTGGAGCCCCACGAGCCGCCGAACACCAGCCAGCGCTCGATGCCGAGGTGGCGGCGCAGCCGCTCCATATCCTCGATCAGGTGGGCGGTGGTGTTGTCTTCCAGCGTCCCCTGCGGGGTGGAGCGGCCGGCGCCCCGCTGGTCGAAGACCACGATGCGCCAGTGGTCGGGATCGAAGAACCGGCGATGGGCCGGCGTGGCGCCCGCCCCCGGCCCGCCGTGCAGGAACACCGCCGGCGCGCCGTGCGGATTGCCCGACTGTTCCCAGTACATGACGTGCGCGCCGGCAAGGGACAGTCGGCCCGTCTCGTAAGGTTCGATGGGCGGGAAAAGCTGCTCGCGGGTCATCTACTCGGTCGGTCCTGACGCTAACCCTCGAGGGCGACTTGATTTCGGGTGAACGGCAAGGTGGCACCCTTGCACGCGCGCCGGTTATCTATAAATGACCATCATGCCGTTGGCAAAGCTCGGATGACACACGCTCTGGCGATCCGCCGGTCCCGATGCCGGCCCTTTTCACTGTTGGCCGTTGTCCTTCTGGCCGCCCTGCCGGCTGCCGGGCGCGAACGGCCGGCGCGCGACCCGGTGCCGGTGGCGCAGGGCGTGGTGCGCGCGGTGGTGGACGGCGACACGCTGGTGCTGGAAAGCGGCGCCGAGGTGCGGCTGGTGGGTATCCAGGCCCCCAAGCTGCCGCTCGGCCGGCGCGGCTTTCCCACCTGGCCGCTGGCCGACGAGGCCAGGGCGGCGCTCGCGGCGCTGACCCTCAACCGGCGCCTCGCCCTGGGCTATGGCGGGCGACGGATCGACCGGCACGGCCGGCAGCTTGCCCACCTGCACGACGGATCCGGCACCTGGATCCAGGGCGAGATGCTGAGGCGTGGCCTGGCGCGGGTCTACACCTTCGCCGACAACCGGGCCCGCGCGGCCGAGATGTACGCCGCCGAGCGCGCAGCGCGGGCGGCGCGACGGGGAATCTGGGCCGATCCGTTCTACAAGGTGCGCGACGTCGCCGAAACGCCGCAACTGATCGACAGCTTCCAGCTCGTCGAGGGGCGCGTGGCGGACGTTGCCGTGGTGCGCGGGCGTGCCTATCTGAATTTCGGACGCGACTGGCGCACCGACTTTACGGTAACGGTATCGCCGCGCGCCCTGCGCCGGTTTAATGGCGGCCGGGCGGCCGTCGAAGCGCTGCGCGGCCAGCGCATCCGGGTGCGCGGCTGGCTCAAGGGATGGAACGGACCCATGATCGAAGCGACCCATCCCGAACAGATCGAGCGCCTGCCATGAGCGGGCGCCGTGCGTTCGCCCTTATGGTCCCGCTGGCGCTGGCGCTTGGCGGCGTCGGCGGCTGCGCCGTCAATCCGGCCACCGGCGAGAGCACCTTCACCGGGTTGATGAGCCATGAGGACGAGGTCCGCATCGGCCGCCAGGAACACCCCAAGATCGTCAAGGCCTTCGGCGGCGAGTACGGCTCTCCCGATCTGCGCCGCTACGTGGACAGCATCGGCCAGCTTCTCGTCCGCACCGCCGAACGGCGCGACCTGAAATTCACCTTCACGGTGCTGAATTCCGACATCGTCAACGCCTTCGCCACGCCGGGGGGATACATCTACATCTCCCGCGGGCTTATGGCGCTGGCCGGCAACGAGGCCGAGCTTGCCGCGGTGCTGGGCCACGAGATCGGCCACGTCGCCGCGCTGCACCATGCCCAGCGCATGGGCCAGGACCTGCTGGCCAACATCCTCGTCACCGGTCTCGGCGTGGTGGTGGGTGGTCCGGCCGGCGATCTGGGCGGGCTCGTCGCCGAGGGAGTGCTGCGCTCCTATTCCCGCGAGCACGAATACCAGGCCGACGATCTCGGCATCCGCTATCTCGCCCGCGCCGGCTATGACCCGAAGGCGATGTCCGGCTTCCTGACGAGGATGCGCGCCGACGCGCAGCTGCAGGCGCGCATCCACAACGAGTCGTCCGACAAGGTGGACCAGTTCAACTACCTGGCCACCCATCCCGCACCCATCGAGCGGGTGCAGCGCGCCACGACGAACGCCGCGACGGCGCAGGTGCGCAACCCCATGCTGGCGACGGACGTCTATCTCAAGAAGATCGACGGCATCATCTACGGCGACGATCCGGAGCAGGGCTTCGTGCGCGGCCGCTCGTTCCTGCATCCGAAGCTGCGCTTCCGCTTCGACGTGCCGCCCGGGTTCCGCCTGTTCAACTCGGAGCGTTCGGTATCCGCGCTGGGCCCGCGTGGCACGCGGATCGTCTTCGACCGGGCGCCGCAACCGTCGGACGGCCCGATGCGCAATTACGTCACCGACGTCTGGGCGCGCGGGGCGCGGCTTCTCAACGTCGAGTCCCTCACCATCAACGGCATGCCGGCGGCTGTCGCCACGACCGAGGCCCGCACGTCCGAGGGGGTGCGCGCCGCGCGGCTGATCGCCATCCGCGTCGACCTGCAAACGATCTATCGCTTCGTGTTCCTGGCCCCGCCGGCCGAGATGACACGCTATCTGGTCGACTTCCGCCGCACCAGCTACAGCTTCCGCCGGCTCACGCCCGCCGAGGCCGCGGCGCTGAAGCCGCTGCACATCCGCACGATCCGCGCCGCCGCCGGCGACACCGTTCGCTCGCTGGCCGCGCGCCAGCCGGACGGCGAGTTTCGCGAGGAGCGGCTGCGGGTGCTGAACGGGCTGGGTCCGAACCAGGAGATCGTCCCGGGTCAGATGGTCAAGGTGGTCACCGAATAGCCGCCCTGCGGACACAGAGCCGGTCCATCACCCGGCGCGCCATAGCGTAAATGCCCGGACACCGGCTCTGACGCGGACCGGCGACGTTGAGCGCACGAACGGCGTTCGCCACGATCCAGTCCGCCGCCGCGGCAACCGCGTCGTCCGGGTCCATGCGGTCAAGATCGAGCACCAGCACGGGACGGCCCAGCCGGTCGGCCGCCCTGGCGGTACGGAGGGTGCCGCCGTCCAGCGCGCCCTTCGTCAGGATCAGCGTGGCATCCGAATCGCGCACGTTCAGCCGCGTACGTTCCCGGTAACCGGCGCCGCCGGTTTCCTCCAGGGGATAGCGGGCGGGAATCGGTCCATCCTCCGCCCGCCGGCCACGGGGACACCAGCCGCCGCAGGGAACCCCGGCGGCGAGGGCCGCATCGAGCGCCGCCCTGTCGACCCCGGTCTGTCCGCCCGAAACGATACGCTCGACGGTCACCCGTTTCGCCTCCCTGCCGCCGCGATGACGGCCGATTGCCGATTTGTTGCGGAAACTCTACCCTTGGCCGTTCCGGGGCACCATGAAGGGGATCGGGGTCGATGGCCGACGGCACAGTGCCGACCGCCGATGTGCGGACGACCGCCCGTCGGGCGACGACGCGGCGCCGGCTTCGGGTGCCCATCGCGACGGCCCTGGCGCTGGCGTTCGGCACGCTGGTATTCGTCGGCGTGGCCGGCGTGCTCGGCGTCGGCATGTGGAGCGCGCGCCAGAACACCGCAATCCTGCTCGGCGACAAGGCGGACCTGTCCATCGACGTACTGGTGGCGAACCTGCGCCGCCACCTCGATCCCGTGGCTCTCGCAAACGGCCATCTCGCCGACCTGATCGGCCGCGGCGAGGTGGATACCGACGACCCGGTACAGCTTGCCGACTACATGCGGGGCGCCATGGCGGCGACGCCGAACGTCGTCGGCATGGCTTTCATCGACACCAACCTGCAGGTGGTGCGCGTTTCGCGCGCCAACCGCCGGGTGGGCGTCCGGATTTCCGACTGGAGCAACAATCCGCAGGGCTTCCGTACGCTGGACGAGGCGCGCGCGACGCGGCGGCCCTACTGGGGCGAGCTGTTCCGGTCGCAGGACCTCCGCGCCACGCTGCTGAACCGCCGCGCGCCCCTTTGGCGGAACGGACGGTTTCTCGGCGTCCTCGTCTCGGCGGTAACGGTCGCCGAACTGTCGCGGTCGCTGTCGGTGGACGAGGAGGACGAGACGCTGACGCGGTTCATCATCTATGGCCGCGATCACGTGCTCGCCCATTTCGCCATGATCGACGGCGGGCTGCCCCGGTCGGAGAACCCGCCGTTGCCGCGGCTCGACCAGATCGGCGACCCCGTGCTCGCCCGCATCTGGGATCCGATGGCGCAGCGCAGCGGAAGGCTGCCGGTGGCCCTCACCGGCGTTACCCAGGGACACCGGGCGGAAATCGACGGCGTGTCCTACCTGCTGCTCTATCGCGAGCTGGAAGGCTATGCCCAGGCGCCGCTCCAGGTCGGCGCCTATACGCGGCTGGACGAGGCATGGCTGTCCAATGAAATCGACCGGTTGCTGCTGGCCGGCATCGTGGGCCTGGTGATCCTGATCGCCTCGGTGGTGGCCGCACTCTATCTCGGGCGGCGCATGACCCGACCCATCCGGGCGCTGGCCCTCGCGGCAGAACGGGTCAGCGCCCTCGACCTGTCCGACCCGCCGCGGCTGGCGGAGAGCCGGCTGGTGGAGCTGGACCAGGCGGGAGAGGCGTTCAACGCCATGGTGGCGGGGCTCGGCTGGTTCGAGACGTACGTGCCGCGCGCCGTCGTGCGTCAGCTTCTGGCCGCGGGCGGACGCCCGGCCGTGGTGTCCGAGGAGCGCCCGGTAACGGTCCTGTTTACCGACATCCGGGGCTTCGCGGCGCTGGCCCAATCGATGAGCGCGGCGGAGACCGCGGCGTTCCTGAACCGGCATTTCTCGCTTATCGCCGCCTGCGTCGAAGCGGAAGAGGGCACGGTGGACAAGTACATGGGCGATTCCATGATGGCGTTCTGGGGCGCGCCGCGGGCCGATCCCGACCATGTGGAGCGAACCTGCCGCGCCGCCCTCTCCATGCGCCGCGCTATCATGCTGGACAACGAACGGCGTGCAACGCGTGACGAGCCGCCGCTGCGCCTCGGAATCGGCATTCATACCGGGACGGCCATTGTCGGCAACATCGGCGCGCCGGGGCGCATCAACTACACGCTGGTCGGCGACACGGTGAATATTGCCCAGCGGCTGGAGGAGCTGTCGAAGGAAGTGGCCGATCCGCAGACCGTGGAAATTCTGGTCAGCCGCGAGGTGGCCGAGCGCCTGGGCAAGCGCTATGGCCTGAAAGAATACGGCGCGCAGCGCGCGCGGGGGCGCGAGGGCGTGCTGGAGGTGCTGCGGCTGGAATAGGGACCGATACCAGGGATCGTCGAGCCTGAGCCGTCCCGCTCCCCCACAATGCAAATACGACCGGCGCCGCCCTTGCGGGCGGCGCCGGTCGTCGTCATCGATGGAAGGACCGGTCAGGCGACCTTGAGCAGCAGCGATTCCAGCCGCTCGGCCGCCGCATCGGGCGCGATTTTTTCCACCAGCGCCAGCTCGTGCGCCAGCCGGTTGAGCGCGGCCTCGTACATCTGGCGCTCGCTGTAGGACTGGTCCGGCTGGTCGGGCGCGCGGTGCAGATCGCGCACCACCTCGGCGATGGCCACGGGGTCGCCGCTGTTGATCTTGGCCTCGTATTCCTGGGCGCGGCGGCTCCACATGGTCCGCTTGGCGCGGGCACGGCCTTTCAGCGTGCTCATGGCAGACTGCATCTTCTCGCGGCTGCTGATCTTGCGCAGTCCCGAATCCTCCGCCTTGGCGACGGGAACGCGCAGGGTCATCTTCTCTGCGGCGAAGTTGATCACGTAGAGCTTGAGTTCGAAGCCGGCAATGGTTTCCGTCGCCACGTCGACCACCTTGCCCACCCCGTGGGTGGGATAGACCACATAGTCGCCGACGGAAAACGGCAACTTGCTGCTGGGCTTCTTTCTGGCTTTGGCCATTCTACCTCTCACCGACAGTGAGGGCGCCGGACCCGGAATCCTGGCGCCACCCAAACTGCGACCGCCCTACTCAATCCCCGCAAAAGCCGCCAATACGGCTTCGACCGGGTCGATCCGGGCTGATATATGGTCCAGACGATCGCTTGTACCCAACCGGCACGGCCGCGCCGGTCACCGGTGATGCCTATATAGCACAGTTTGAGCCAAAAGGGCAGGATTTCTTACCGATATGGCGCCAGTACGGACGCAATATCGGTAAAATTTCGCTCAAATAACACCAACCCGCCACAAAATTGGGGATTAATGCGGTGTCAGTCCCGCTTTGCGGGGTTCGCGGTGAAATGTTCCTCGAACTTGTTGGCGACGTCTTTCCATTCGTCGGCATCCGCGGGAGGCTCGCCCTTGCGGGTAATGTTCGGCCACTCCTTGGCATACTGGGTGTTCATATCGAGGAAGCGCTGGGCTTCGGCATCGCTGTCCGGATGAATGGCCTCGGCCGGGCATTCGGGTTCGCAGACGCCGCAGTCGATGCACTCGTCAGGGTGGATCACCAGCATGTTCTCGCCCTCGTAGAAGCAGTCCACGGGGCACACCTCGACGCAGTCCATGTACTTGCACTTGATGCAGTTCTCGGTAACGACGTAGGCCATGCTGTTCTCCGCTGGTTCCAGACGCCGTCCCCGGCGCCGCCTCGGCTATCACTCTCCGCGCTTCTCGCAGCGGCAGCCAAACGTCTACTATCTCAACGGCTGGCGCGCAACGGGCAACTGAGGTCGGCGACGCGGTGTCGCAAGAGGTCATTTCAGCCCGGCCGGCGCGGCTTTGCCGGACTGCGTCCCGCGCCTTCCAGCCGCGCGAGAACCCGCTTGCGCGCGTGGCCGCGGTCGCGGTCGGTCACGTAAATCAGATCGCCAAGCCGGCGGACCAGCTGCTGCTCGTGAGCATCCGCCTTGCCGTCGGAATAGACTACTTCCCACAGTGTCTCGATCAGCCTGACGCGTTCGTCATAGGAGAAGCTGCTCTTGACCACGCGGGTAAAACCGTAGAGCTGGGTGGACTCCGCCACCGCCTTCTCCGCGGTGGCGATCAGCGCCTTCGCCCGCTCGGCCGTGAGACCGAGCCCGTCGCGGGCGTAGGCCAGGATCCGGCCACGCTCGTCGGCGTCGAAATTGCTGTCCACGGTCGCCGCCTCCACCAGCAGCGCGGCGGCGGCGAGGTGCAGTTCGTCGGGCGTGTGGCGGCCGCGCTGCGCCGGCGACGGCGCGCCGTTTCCTGTCAGCATGTCCCACAGCCGGCCCATCAGAGCCTTCCTTCCACCAGCGCCGCGACAAAGGGCGACAGGCGCGGCAGCGGCGGGGTCTCGCCCAGTTCCTCGTAAAGGCGGCGCGCTTCCGTCGCCGGGCCGCGCCGGGTTCCGAGCGCCAGCACGCGCACCACGCGGATCCGCCGCGCATGGGGGAACGTAAGCACGACACCGACGCGCACGGCCGCGTGCGCCTTGGCCACCGGCACGCCGTCGATGCGCACCCGTCCGGCGCCGCAGAGCCGCGCCGCGATCGCGCGGGTCTTGAAGAAGCGGGCGTGCCACAGCCACCTGTCAAGACGGATCGTGTCCGGTCCGGTCATCCGAAGCGCAACTCCGCAAGCTTGGCAAAGGGCGAATCCGGATCGGCCGGGGCCCGGCGGTCGCGCCGCGGCCGGTCCGGCTTGTTTTCCTCTTCCCTGCCATCGGTGGCGCGCCCGGCCTTGCGCGGCCGCCGGTCCGGCCGCTTCCGGTGGAAACTGCCCCGGGCATCGGCGCGGTAACCGAGCGCGGTTATGACGGCTGCGGTTTCCGCTACCGGCAGGCCGAGCAGCGACGTCATCTCGGATGTCACCGTGAACGGGCCCTTGCGCGCGAGGCGACTCAGCATGACCGTAATCCGGTCGAGGATATCGACGCGGATCGCCCGCCCCGCCATGGGGCGATAGCCCACCGCCTCGTAGAACGCGTCCGGCACGCCATGGCCGGCCGCCGCGCTGACCCGTCCCGGGGCGGGCGGCGGCAGCGCCGCCATGCCGCGAAAAACGGTCCACAGCAGGGCACGCATCCGCACCGCCCGCGGGCGCAGCAACAGCGGCAGCCAGATGGAATCGAACCCGAAGCGCACGCCGCGGGCACGCAGCGCCGCCTTGTCCCCGGGCGTTAGCGCGGCAAGCTGTCCCGCCGCGCGGCGCCGCGACAGCGATCCCAGCGCTTCGCACAGCTGGAAGGCAAGCCCGCGCGCCGCTCCGCCAAGCTCTGCCGCGCCCAGCGCATAGAGGGGCGCCAGCGCCGCGCGGCAACGTTCGTCGAGCCAGCGCCCCAGCCGCTCCTCGGCGCGGACGCGCTGCTCGGCGACAAGAAACCGGCTTTCCAGCAGGGCGATGCGCGGCGACAGCGGACCGCTGCCCGCAACGATCCGCGCGATGCGGACCCCGTCCCAGGCGACAGCGTCGTCGTCGGTAATGGAGAAGGCGGCATCGTCCGCGCGCTCCAGCGCGGCGAGTCGCCGGTCGATCTCGCCGCCAAGCGCCTTGTTGGCGGCGTTCGCCAGCATGCGGTGCGCGTCCTGTCCCGCCGTCGCATCGGGCACGAAACGGAACCCGTCGAGCCGCCCCACATAGGCTCCCTCCACCGACACCCCGCCGTCGCTTTCCACCGTGGCGATGACATCGTCACGCCCGCGCAGGCGCGTCAGCACGGCGGCGCGGCGGTCGACGAAGCGCTGCAGAAGCCGCTGGTGCAGCGCATCCGACAGCCGGTCCTCGATGGTGCGGGCGCGCTCCTGCCAGTGTCCGGCATCGTCGATCCAGTCGGGACGGTGCGAGACGTAGGTCCAGGTGCGCACATGGGCAATGCGCGCCATCAGCGTATCGATATCGCCGTCGGTGCGTTCCAGCCGGACGAGCTGGCCGGCGACCCAGTCGGTGGGCAGCCGGCCGTCGGGACCGCGCAGGTATCGGTAGATGCGCCCCAGCAGCCTTGCGTGCGCTTCGGTCATGGTCTTGCGGAAGTCGGGGATCTGGCACACGTCCCACAGCAGGCCGACCGCCGCGCGACCCGTGGCGAGGCGCGCGATCTCGTCGTCGCGGGCGAGCCGCGCCAGAGCCAGATGGTCTTCGGCCTGGCGCGCGCGCATCAGTTCGGGCGCCGGCGGCGGCGCATCGAGGCTCGCCAGCAGACCGCGCACGCTGTCGAAGGAAAGATCGTCATTGCGCCACCACACCGCGTTCAGCGGCCTGAAGCGGTGGGATTCGATGGCATCGACCGTTTCGTCGGCGAGCGGCCCGGCCTCGGCCGCCGTGCCGAACGTGCCGTCATTCATATGCCGCCCGGCGCGACCGGCGATCTGGGCGATCTCCACCACCTCCAGCGGGCGGTAGGCGCGCCCGTCGAATTTTCTCAGCCGCCAGAACGCCACGTGATCCACGTCCATGTTGAGGCCCATGCCGATGGCGTCGGTGGCGACCAGGTAATCCACCTCGCCGGCCTGGTACATGGCGACCTGGGCGTTGCGCGTGCGCGGGCTGAGCGCGCCCAGCACCACCGCCGCGCCGCCGCGGCTGCGCCGGATCGCTTCCGCCAGCGCATAGACGTCACCGGCCGAAAACGCCACCACGGCGCTGCGCGGCGGAATACGGGCGAGCTTGCGCGGCCCGCTGTAGCTGAGGCGCGAGAAGCGCGGCCGGCCGACGAAGCCGGCGTCGGGCACCAGCGCGCGCACCACCGGCTTCATGGTGTCGGCGCCGAGCAGCATGGTCTCGGCCTCGCCGCGCGCACGCAGCAGTCGGTCGGTGAAGACATGGCCGCGCTCGGCGTCGGCGCAGATCTGGATCTCGTCGACGGCGAGGAAATCCACCGGCCGGTCGAGCGGCATGGATTCCACGGTGCAGAGAAAATATTTCGCGCCGGGGGGAACGATCTTCTCTTCGCCGGTGACCAGCGCGGCGTTGCGCGCGCCGACCAGCCTCACCACGCGGTCGTAGTTCTCGCGCGCCAGGAGGCGCAACGGGAAGCCGATCATTCCCGATCCGTAGCCGAGCATGCGCTCGATCGCCAGATAGGTCTTGCCGGTATTGGTCGGCCCGAGGACGGCTGTCACCCGCGGCCGGTTCGCATGGGCGGCCATGGCCATAGAATCGCGGTTGCCGGCCGCCGTTTCAAGGGCGGAGATGACCGGCCGGGCGAATCAGTACCAGGTCCCCGCGAGCCCGAGGAAAAAGGCGCGCGCGCCCGCGCGCAGGTTCAGCACCGAATACCCGCCTTCCTGCACCACCAGCACCGGAAGGCCGAGGCGGCCGATGGCTTCGCCGATCCGGCGCATACCGCGCGCCGAAACGGTGAACGAGCCGGTGGGATCGCCCTTCATGATGTCGAAGCCGAGCGACAGCACCAGATGGTCGGGGCGGAACCGCCGGATGACGCGCAGCGCTTCCTCCAGCACCTCGACGTAGCGGGCATCGTCGACCCCGCGCCGCAGCGGATAGTTGCGGTTGAAGCCCCGCCCGTCGCCCTCGCCGCGCTCGTCCTCGAACCCGGCGAAATGGGGATAGGACAGGTTGGGGCTGCCATGGATGGACAGGGTGTAGACGTCGGAGCGGCGGTAGAAGATGTCCTGCGACCCGTTGCCGTGGTGATAGTCGACGTCGAGCAGCGCCACCCGGCCGTGCTGCGACAAACGGTGCGCCGCGACGGCGGCGTTGTTGAGATAGCAGAACCCGCCGTAGACGGCGCGCTCGGCATGGTGGCCGGGCGGGCGGCACAGCGCATAGACGATGCGTTCGCCGCCGAGCAGCACCTCGGCGCCGGTAAGCGCGGTATCCACCGCCGCGCGCGCCGCCGGCCAGGCGTTGCGGGTCAGCGGCGTGAAGGTGTCGATGCAGAAATAACCGGCGCGCGAGGCCAGCTCGCGCGGCCGCCGGTCGGGCCGGCGGATGGGAAACACCTCGGGATAGACCAGTTCGTCGGGACCGAGGGTCTCGCACACGGCTTCCAGGTAATGCACCAGGTGCGGGTCGTGTACCGCGCGTATCGGCTCCAGGCCGAAGCGCCGGCGCGGCAGGGTTTCCACCGGCAAGCCCTGCAACCCGCGCAGCACCGCGCCGATGCGCACCGGCCTCTCCACATAACCGCGTTCGCGCAGATGGTGGATCTCGTGCCGTTCGCTGACCACCAGCTTGACGGGCTTGAGGCGTCCGCCGGGAACCGGCTGCTGCTGATCCCCGCCCAGATAGCGAGGGCTGCGGATTTTCACCGGATCGTCGCGGAACGAGTCGGCGATACGCCGCGTATAAGGATCGTCGGCGGTCAGCCCGTACTGCACCTGGAACATGCGGCGGACGAACTGGCGGGTCTCGGCGCGGGCGGGCGGGCGATTGCGTCCGAGCGGATCGAACAGCAGCAGGGTCTGGTAGCCGTCGTTGGCGGGGTTGGGCAGGATGTCGTAAAGGGTGCCCTCGACGGGGCGGGCGTCGTAGCGCTCGTAGAACTTGAGCCGGCGCCTGTTGACGGCCAGCAGTTCGGGGTGGCGCAGCTTGTCGCGTGAATCCGGCCCGGCGTCGAGGAACAGCCCGCGCGCGCCCTTGGCGCGCAGCAGCTCGCGGTTGGCTTCGTAAAGCGCGCCGCCGATGCCCTGGGCGCGGCGCTCCGGCTGGCTGGCGATGTAATAGAGATAGCCGAGGCGCAGCTCGGGGAACCACAGGGTGAAGGTGAATCCGAGCACCCGGCCGCGTCCGTCCTCGGCCATCAGCAGCACCCAGCCGAAATCGCGCGACCCGCGGCTGTCCACCAGCGCCGTCATGCGATCGATGATCGCTACCTCCTCGGGAAAGGCGGCGCGGAACAGTCCGGTCACCTCTGCGAAGCGGCGGCGGTCGCCTTCCGTGACCAGGTCGAACAGCCGGCGGAAACGGATCATGGGACGGCTTTCCCGGTGCGGCGGTTATGCCCTTGCACCATGCGCGGGCACGCCACATATTCAGCCCGACAACCTCGAAAAAACAGTCGAAAAGCAAGGGATTTCAGAAACATGGCCGAGGAAACCCTGAGCTTCCGCACGGAGGTCGGCAAGATCCTCCACATCGTCGCCAATGCGCTCTACAGCGACAGGCAGATTTTCCTGCGCGAACTGATCTCCAACGCGTCGGACGCGTGCGACCGGCTGCGCTACCTGGCGCTGACTGCGCCGGAACTGGTCAGGGACGATCCGGAATTCAAGGTGCGCATCACGCCGGACCCCAAGGCGCGCACGGTGGCTCTCGCCGACAACGGCATCGGCATGAACCGCGAGGCGCTGGTCGAGGACCTCGGCACCATCGCGCGCTCGGGCAGCGGCGCGTTCCTCGAACAGCTCACCGGCGACGCGAAGAAGGACATGGCGCTGATCGGTCAGTTCGGCGTCGGGTTCTATTCGTCGTTCATGGTGGCCGACAGGGTGGAGGTGCTGAGCCGCCGCGCCGGAGAGGCGCAGGGGTGGCACTGGGTGTCGGACGGCAGCGGACAGTTCACCGTCGGCGAGGCGGAGAAGGCCGACCGCGGCACCACCATCGTCCTGCACCTGAAGAAGGACGCGGCCGAGTTCCTGGACGCGCCCCGGCTGCGCCGCATCGTCGCCACCTATTCCGATCATATCTCGCTGCCCATCGTGCTGGTCGCGGACGGCAAGGAAGAGACCATCAACCGCGCCTCGGCCCTGTGGACGCGCCCGAGGAGCGAGATCGCTACCGAGCAGTACACCGAATTCTACCGCCACGTGGGCCACATGATGGACGCACCGTGGCTGACGGTTCACTGGAGCGCGGAAGGGCGTCTGCAGTACACCGGGCTGCTGTTCGTACCGTCGGTCCGCCCGCTCGACATCTTCCAGCCCGAGCGCCGGCACGGGGTGAAGCTCTACGTCAAGCGGGTGTTCATCACCGACCGCTGCGAGGAGCTGGTGCCGCCGTGGTTGCGCTTCCTGCGCGGGCTGGTGGATTGCGAGGACCTGCCGCTCAACGTCAGCCGCGAGATACTGCAGTCGAACCCGCTTGTGGCGCGCATCCGCGCCGCGCTGACCAAGCGGGTGCTGGGCGAACTGGCGAAAAAGGCCGAGAAGGCCGCGGACGACTACGCCGCATTCTGGGGCAATTTCGGCCCGGTGCTGAAGGAAGGGCTGTATGAGGACGCGGAGCACCGCGAGGAGCTGCTGAAACTCGCCCGCTTCCGGTCCACCCGCGGCGACGAGCTCGCCAGCCTCGACGATTATCTCGGGCGCATGAAGGAAGGGCAGCAGTCCATCTATTACATCACCGGCGACGAGGTCGGGGCGCTGGCGCGCAGCCCGCAACTGGAAGGCTTCCGCGCCAGGGGCGTCGAGGTGCTGCTGCTGACCGATCCGGTGGACGAGTTCTGGATCCCCGGCATCGGCAGCTATGGGGAAAAGCCGTTCCGCTCCGTCACCCGCGCCGGCGCCGAACTCGGCGCCATAAGGAGTGCGGCCCCGGATGGCGAGAAGAGCGACAAGGGAACGGATGAAGAAGCGAAGCCGGCCGGACTCGACAGCCTGCTCGCCATGTTCAGGCTGGAACTGGGCGCGGCGGTGAAGGACGTGCGCCTGTCGGAACGGCTGACCGACAGCCCGGTCTGCCTGGTTTCCGACGAAGGCGACATCGATATCCACCTGGAGCGGCTGCTGCGCCAGCACCGCCAGCTCGAAACCGGCGTGGCGCGGGTGCTGGAGGTCAACGGCGGCCACCCGCTGATCCGGGCGCTGGCCGGCATCGTCGGCCGGGACGGCGCCGGCGAGCGGGTGAGCGAGGCGGCGTGGCTGCTGCTCGACCAGGCGCGCATCCTGGAAGGCGAGCCGCCGCCCGATCCGGCGGCCTTTACCCGCCGCATGGCCGACGCGATGACCCGGGGGCTGGCGGGATCGCTCGGAGCCTGAGGTCCGATACCGGGGGCCGTCGAGCTCGACCCGTCCCGCTCCCCCCACCCCGGCCGGGCGTCGGCCTTGACGGCCGCTGGCACGATCCGCCGGCACGGAACCGCACCGGCCCACGCAGTAAAACGGCGGCCCGGGGGCCGCCGTTTTCGATTATCGCCGCCGCGGTCGCGTCAGGCGGAGCGGCGCCGGCGGACCAAGCCCAGACCCGCGAGGCCGAGGCCGAACAGGGCCAGCGATACGGGCTCGGGAATGTCGCGCTCAGGCGCATTGACCTCGATCTTCGAGATGTAGAAGGCGTCCGCCGTGTTGCCGGCCGACAGGCTGAAATCGAACGACGTGCCGTTGAGCACGACGGGCGGGGCGAACAGCGCCGCGAGGGCAAAGGACTGCGCCGAGCCGCCGTCGATAACCAGATCGAAATTGCCGCTGAAGGTCGTCCCGTGATCCTGGTTGCGGAAAAACACCTGGATCGTGTCCACCGCCCGGTCGAAGGTCAGCGTCAGCGTCTCGCCGACGGTCACGTTGTCGTCGGGCGTACCGGCGCAGGCGCCGTTGCCGGTGCTGCACACGCCCAGCCCGGCAGGCAGGCCGCCCGACAGATCGTCGAGATAGGCTACGGAGTTGGCGAATCCGCTGGCCGATCCGGTGACAGTCACGCCGTTATTGGTGGCCGAGGTGAAGATCCCTTCATTGCCGGCGGCCAGGGCGACGAAATCGAAGGTCGCGATGACGGCGTGGGCGCCGGGCGCCGCCAGGGTGAGGCTCGCGGCGATCGCGGCGCTCGCCACGGTGGCGCGGGGCAGGAAACGACGCAGCGATATGAACATGTCCCGGGATCTCCCAAAAAGCTCGCCTGCCGAGCAGACTCGTAAACCTTAAGGGAGATCACGCAAGATGCGTGCCAAACGGGTTAATCCCATATAAAACAATGGATTAAAGACAAAAACCCGTTAACCATAAGGGGGATGTGTAAAGTTTACCGACACCGGAGTCGATGAGACGGCAGCGGCCGCGGACGTCCGGTCGCGACGGGTCCGGCTTGACTGTGAGCGATCAGGAGGGCCGGGGCAGATGCAGCAGGGCAGCGCCGAGGACGGGCCCGTTGCCGCCCTGCTGGACCACGATGGCGCAGCCGTCGCCAAGGCCGTCGAGGGGCATGCGGATCCGGCTCGCGCCACCGGTCCAGGTGCCGACCCGCCGGATGGCGCGGACCACATTGGCGTTGATCAACTTGAGCCCGGTGTTCTCGCCGCGCCGGATCTCGGTGGTGTGTTCCCTGTCGTAGATGAAAGCCCACACCGTCGCCGGGCTTTTTTGCCGCGGACCGGAGCCGATGGCGATCACGGCCTCGCCGGGGCGGGTCCGGATCACCGAAACGGACAGCAACGATCGGCCGTGCTGCGCCGCCACGGCCTGCAGCACCACGTCGCGCCCCGAGCCCACCGCCTGGACCGCGCCGCCGATCACGATCTGCGGCGTGTAGACGTAACGCAGCCCCAGCGTGGCGCGGTAGTCCTTCTGCCGGGCCGTGGCTTCGGGGCTGGAGAACGGATCGCGCCAGCCGAGATAGTTCCAGTAATCCACGTGGAACGAGAGGGCGATCACATCGTCGCGCCGGGACAGGTCGCGCAGCAGGGCGTCCGCGGGCGGGCAGGACGAACATCCCTGCGAGGTGAACAGTTCCACCACCACCCTGGACGCGCCCTTGTCGTCCGCCCGGGCGGACGGCGACAGCGCCAGGAGGGCGGCGGCGGAAAGGACGGCCAGCTTCGACATCAGAGGGGTCATGGGCGGACAGGTTAGGGATCGCGGCGGTCGCACACCAATCACTAATGGGTGACGGTCCGTTGAGGGTATTTTCCGCCTCGCGCCGGAACGGCGACGGGCCCGGCAAATGCCGGGCCCGTGCTCCGTTTTAGCCGCCGATCGGGCAAAACCGGCGTCAGGCGGCCTTCCTGCTGTCGCCCAGGATATTCCGCAGCACATACTGCAGAATGCCGCCATGGCGGAAATATTCCACCTCGTCCAGCGTATCGATACGGCATTTCGCGGAAATTTCCTGGGTCGAGCCGTCGGCGCGGTGGATGACCACCTTGACGTTCATGCCCGGCGTAATGCCCTTCTCGATGCCGAGGAAGTCGAAGACTTCGGTGCCGCCCAGCTTCAGGCTCTTGCGCGTCATGCCGTCCTTGAACTCCAGCGGCAGCACGCCCATGCCGATCAGGTTGGAACGGTGGATGCGCTCGAAGCTTTCGACGATGGCGGCCCGCACGCCGAGCAGCCTCGGCCCCTTGGCCGCCCAGTCGCGCGACGAACCCATGCCGTAGTCCTTGCCGCCGATCACCACCAGCGGCACCCCGTCCTTCTGATACAGCATCGATGCGTCGAACACCGACATCTGCCTGCCGTCCGGCAGGTGGCGGGTCACGCCGCCCTCGACACCCGCCGCCAGCTCGTTGCGAATGCGGATGTTGGCGAAGGTGCCGCGGGTCATCACTTCGAAATTGCCGCGCCGCGCACCGTAGGAATTGAACTCATCCGGCCGCACCTGGCGCTCCAGCAGGTACTGGCCCGCCGGGCTCGTCTTGGGGAAACCGCCGGCCGGCGAGATGTGGTCGGTGGTCACCGAATCGCCAAGCTGCAGGAGGACCCGCGCTCCCTTGATGTCCTTCACCGGGTCAGGCGTCCGCTTCATGCCCTCGAAGAACGGCGGGTACTTCACGTAGGTGGAGCTGTCCTGCCAGCGGTAGGTCTCGCCGGTGGGCACGCCCACCTTGCGCCATTCCTCCGGGCCCTCGGCCACGTTGGCATAGCGCTTGCGATACATCTCGGGCGTGATCGTCCGCGCGATGGTGTCGCGGATCTCCTTGTTGGTCGGCCAGATGTCCTTGAGATAGACCGGCTTGCCGTCCCTGCCCATGCCGAGTGGCTCCTTGATCAGGTCGCGGCGCAGCGATCCCGCCAGCGCATAGGCGACCACCAGCGGCGGCGAGGCCAGATAGTTCGCCTTCACCTGCTGGTGCACGCGGCCCTCGAAGTTGCGGTTGCCCGACAGCACCGCGCCGACAACAAGGTTGCCCTCGTCCACCGCGGCGGCGACGGCGTCGGGCAGCGGCCCCGAATTACCGATGCAGGTGGTGCAGCCGTAGCCGACGACATTGAAGCCGATTTCATCCAGCGCCGGCTGCAGATCGGCCGCCGCGAGATAGTCCGATACCACCTGGCTGCCCGGCGCCAGCGAGGTCTTGACCCACGGCTTGCGCGTCAGGCCCTTTTCCACCGCCTTCTTCGCCAGCAGCCCGGCGGCCACCAGCACCGACGGATTCGAGGTGTTGGTGCAGCTCGTGATGGCGGCGATCGCCACGTCGCCATCCCGCAGCGTGTAGTCGGTCCCGGCGACCGGGACTTCCTTCCTGCTTTCCTCCCAGCTGGGAAGCGCCTTCTCGAAGGCGGCGGCGACGTCCGACAGCGGCACGCGGTCCTGCGGCCGGCGCGGTCCGGCCAGCGACGGCTCGACGGTGGAGATGTCGAGATCCAGCGTGTCGGTGAAGACCGGATCGGCGGCGCTCTGGTCGCGCCACATGCCCTGTGCCTTCGCATAGGCTTCGACCAGCGCCACCGCATCGCTGTCGCGCCCCGTGCCGCGCAGATAGTTGATGGTCTCGGCGTCGATGGGGAAGAAACCGCAGGTGGCGCCGTATTCGGGCGCCATATTGGCGATGGTGGCGCGGTCGGCGAGCGAGAGATTGTCCAGCCCCGGGCCGTAGAACTCGACGAACTTGGACACAACGCCCTTCTTGCGCAGCATCTGGGTAACGGTCAGCACCAGGTCGGTAGCCGTGGTCCCCTCGCGCAGCGCGCCGGTCAGCCTGAAGCCGATCACCTCCGGCAGCAGCATGGAAATGGGCTGACCGAGCATGGCCGCCTCGGCCTCGATGCCGCCGACACCCCAGCCCAGCACCGCCAGGCCGTTGACCATGGTCGTATGGCTGTCGGTGCCGACCAGCGTGTCCGGATAGGCGACGGTGCGCTTGCCCTCGGCGGTGGTCCACACCACCTTCGCAAGGTATTCCAGGTTCACCTGATGGCAGATGCCGGTTCCCGGCGGCACCACGCGGAAGTTGGAAAACGCCGTCTGGCCCCAGCGCAGGAACTCGTAGCGCTCCTTGTTGCGCGCGAACTCCAGCGTGACGTTCTGGCGGAAGGCGTCGGGAGTGCCGAAATTGTCGATCATCACCGAGTGGTCGATGACCAGATCCACCGGGCATAGCGGGTTGATCTTCTGCGCATCGCCGCCGAGCTTGAGCATGGCCTCGCGCATGGCGGCAAGGTCCACCACCGCCGGCACGCCGGTCAGGTCCTGCAGCAGCACCCGCGCCGGCCGGAACGCGATCTCGGTGGCAGTGCCGGTGGAGCCGTCCCAGGCGGCGGCCGCCTTGACGTGGTCGACCGTCACCGTGCGGCCGTCCTCGAAACGCAGGAGGTTCTCGAGCAACACCTTCATGGAAAAGGGAAGCCGCGCGACGCTGCCCATGCCGGCCGCCTCGACGGCTTCGAGACTGAAATAGTCGTATTCATTGCTGCCGACCTTGAGCGTGCGGCGCGCCTTCAGCGTGTCCTTGCCGGAAACGGTCACGGCGAATCTCCTTCTTTTCCCGAGGGTCGGGTAGCGGTTTGCTGTCCGGAACGGATGCGGCGGTGAAATTAGCGCCCGTATAGGGCGGGCTCAAGGGCCGCATCGCTGCACCATATTGCGCCCTTCTAGAATATTTCGCCCGCGGGGGAAACCGCCGTTATCCGATCTCGCCGCCGGCCGGCGGCGAGATTTCACAATTTCGCCATGATTGGGGCGCGCGGCCGCCATAAAGTGCAACCATCTGAATGTCTCTAGCCCCCAATGGGGCGTCCACCCCCCCCCGGACGCCCCCCAGCCCTGCAACAGGGCTGGCCTCCCTCACGGCCGACAGCGCAAGCTGTCGGCCTTTTTTTTCGCCCGGGCGCCGGTTGGGTTCCGCCCGTGCGACCTTTGTTGCTATTGTCGCGCCCGACCCGGCGCGGGGACGCGCCGGGCGACAAGCGGGAACAGGCGAGAATCGGGCAGATGCACGGCCGCAAGGGGCGCAGGCGGCGAGGACCGTCATGAACCGGCTGACGGGCGAAGGGCTGGCGAGCCTGCGCGGCGAGCGGCTGGTCTTCGCCGGGCTGGATTTCGCCGTTACGGCCGGCGAGGTGCTGGTACTCACCGGGCGCAACGGCAGCGGCAAGACCACGCTGCTGCGTCTCGTCGCCGGATTGTCGCGGCCCGTCGCCGGACGGCTCCTGTGGCATGACGGCCCGGTGGCGGACGATCCGGAGCGCCACCGGCGGCGGTTGCACTACGTGGGGCATCTGGACGCGGTCAAACCGGCGCTGACCGTAACCGAGAACCTGACGGGATGGGCGTTGCTGCGTGGCGACGACGGATCGGGCGTGCGCGCCGCGCTCGACAGGCTCGGGCTCGGCGCCCTGGCCGGGGTGCCCGCGCGTTACCTTTCCGCCGGCCAGCGCCGGCGTCTGGCCCTGTCGCGGCTGCTGGCGACGCCGGCGCCGCTGTGGCTGCTGGACGAACCGACCATCGCGCTCGACCGCGAATCGGTGGCCGCCCTGCACGAGGCGCTGGCCCGCCACCGCGACGCCGGCGGCATGGCGCTGATCGCCACCAACGTGGACCTCGCCATCGGCGGTGCGAAGACCCTGGGTCTCGGCGACTACACGCCGGATGACGGGGAAACGGCGGCGGAGAGGGCCGGGTCATGAGCGGATTCGCCGCCATCGTCCGGCGCGAGCTGCGCCTGGCGCTGCGCCAGGCCGGCGACAGCGCCACGGTGGTGCTGTTCTTCGTTCTGGCAACGGTTCTGTTTCCCTTCGGTGTCGGGCCGGAGCCGAACATCCTCGCCCGCATCAGCGCCGGAGTGGTGTGGGTCGCGGCGCTGCTGGCCGCCATGCTGTCGTTCGAGCGCCTGTTCCAGCCCGATTACGAGGACGGTACGCTGGAACAGCTTGCCCTCGCACCGTTGCCGCTGGAAGCGGTGGTCATGGCCAAGGCCCTCGCCCACTGGCTGGTCACCGGCCTGCCTCTGCTGGTGGCGGCGCCGCTGCTCGGCATCCTGATGAACCTGCCGGCAGCGGGCTTTTCCATGCTGATCGCCACCATGGCGCTGGGCACGCCCACCATCAGCCTGATCGGCACGGTCGGCGCCGGGCTCACGCTGGGCGCGCGCCGCGGCGGGGTTTTGCTGTCGCTGCTGGTGCTGCCCCTGGTTGTCCCGGTGCTGATCTTCGGCTCGGCCGGAATCGACGCGGCCATTGCCGGGCTCGCCGTGCGCCCCCATCTGGCCCTGCTGGGCGGACTTCTGCTGGGCGCGCTGGTTCTCTGTCCGTGGGCGGGGGCGGCGGCGTTGCGCCAGGCCCTCGAATAGCCATATTCGGGCGTAACACGGTGCGTGTCCTAATGTCGCGAGGGCTTCAAATCATCGTGCCGAGTGTTTACACCATTAGGACATTCGGTCCGGCATCCGGCATCCGGGCGCCCCGCGAGTCAGAAAACGGTCGATGATCCAGCGTTTCGCCAACCCCACCCGATTCAACCGGCTGGCCCGGCGCCTCTTTCCATGGTTCGCGTGGAGCGCGGCGGGATGTATGGCGTTGGGGCTTTACATGGCGTTCTTCACCGCTCCGCCCGACTATCAGCAGGGCAATGCGGTCCGCATCATGTATATCCACGTGCCGTCGGCGTGGATGGCGCTGTTCGCCTACACGTTCCTCGCCGTCGCCAGTGCCGTGGGGCTGATCTGGCGTCATCCGCTGGCCCATGTGGCGGCGGAAGCGGCGGCGCCCATCGGGGCCTGCTTCACCTTGCTCTGCCTAGTAACCGGATCGCTGTGGGGCAAGCCCATGTGGGGGACCTGGTGGGTATGGGATGCGCGGCTGACCTCGGTGCTGGTGCTTTTCTTCCTCTATCTCGGCTTCATGGCGCTGAATTCCGCCTTCGACAACCCGGCACGCGGCGAGCGGGCCGCGGCGATCCTGGCCCTGGTCGGCGTCGTCAACGTGCCGATCATCAAGTTCTCGGTGGACTGGTGGAACACGCTGCATCAGCCGGCGAGCGTGATGCGCATGGAGGGGCCGTCCATCCACCCGTCCATGCTGTGGCCGCTGCTGCTGATGGCGGTGGGCTTTACTCTGTATTTCGGCGCCGTACATCTGGTACGCATGCGCGCCCTGCTGCTTGCGCGGCGTACGCGTGCGCTGACCATTGCCAACGTCCATCGCGCCGCGGCATCGGCGACGGCAATGAACGATTGAGGCGGACATGGACGAATTGAGCGGCTTCTTCGCCATGGGCGGCTACGCCGGGTACGTATGGCCGGCTTACGGGCTGGCGGTGACGGTGCTGGTGGCGCTGGCGGTGACGAGCCTGCGTGCCCTAAGGGCGCGCGAGGCCGAGGTGGCGGCGCTGGAAGCGACGCGCGAGCGCCGGCGTCCGGCGGGAGACAGCCGATGACCAGAAAGCAGCGCCGTCTCGGCTTCGTCGCGGCCGGCCTCGTGACGCTGGGCGTCGCCGTCGCCCTAGTGCTGAGCGCGTTCGAGGACAGCCTGGTATTCTTCTACAGCCCGACCGACCTGGTCACCAAGGAGGTGCCCACGGACCGCCGCATCCGCATCGGCGGGCTGGTGGTGAAGGGCAGCGTCAAGCGCGGCAGCGACATGACCATCCAGTTCGGCGTGACCGATACCGCGAACACGGTGCCGGTGCTCTTTCGCGGCGTGCTGCCCGACCTGTTCCGCGAAGGCCAGGGCATTGTGGCGGAAGGCAAGTTCGAAGCGGGCGGGCGCTTCCGCGCCGACGACGTGCTGGCCAAGCACGACGAGAACTACATGCCGCGCGAGGTGGTGGACTCGCTGAAGAAGGCGGGGGTATGGCAGCACGCGCCGGAAAACGGCGCCCAGCCCGGAAAGGCGGCAAAGTGATCGCCGAGATCGGCCTTTACGCCCTCACCCTCGCCTTCGCCGTCGCTCTGGCGCAGGCGATCGTGCCGCTGGCCGGCGCGCACACCGGACGCGCCGAGTGGATGGCGCTGGCGCGGCCGGCCGCCTTTCTCCAGGCGCTGTTCGTGCTCACCGCGTTTTTCGCCCTGATGGCAGCCTATGTGACGTCCGATTTCTCGGTGGCCAACGTGGCAGCCAACTCGCACACGCTGAAGCCGCTGATCTACAAGATCTCGGGCGTGTGGGGAAACCACGAGGGATCCATGTTGCTGTGGATCGCCATTCTCGCCCTCTACGGACTGGCGGTGGCGGAGTTCGGCAATGGCCTGCCGCCGAGCCTGCGCGCCCGCGTGCTCGGCGTGCACGGGCTGATCGGCGCCGCGTTCCTCGCCTTCATCCTGTTCACCTCCAACCCGTTCCTGCGCCTCGATCCGGCCCCGCTGGAAGGCAATGGCCTCAATCCGGTGCTGCAGGACCCGGGCCTCGCCTTCCATCCGCCGTTCCTCTATCTCGGCTATGTGGGCTTCTCGATGGCATTCTCCTTCGCCGTCGCCGCGCTGATCGAGGGGCGGGTCGATCCGGCGTGGGCGCGCTGGGTACGGCCGTGGACGCTGGTCGCCTGGTGTGCGCTCACCGTCGGCATCGCCATGGGAAGCTGGTGGGCCTATTACGAGCTCGGCTGGGGCGGCTGGTGGTTCTGGGACCCGGTGGAAAACGCGTCGTTCATCCCCTGGCTGGTGGGCACCGCGCTGCTTCATTCGGCCATCGTCGCCGAGAAGCGCGATGCGCTGAAAAGCTGGACCGTGCTGCTCGCCATCCTCGCCTTTTCCACCTCGCTGCTCGGCACCTTCCTCGTGCGCTCGGGCGTGCTGACGTCGGTGCACGCCTTCGCCACCGACCCGGCGCGCGGCGTGTTCATCCTGGCGCTGCTCGTCGCCGTCATCGGCGGGTCGCTGACGCTCTACGCCGCGCGCGCACCGGCGCTCAAGGGCGGAGGGCTGTTCGCCCCGATCTCGCGCGAGGGTGCGCTGGTGCTCAACAACCTGCTGCTGGCCACGGGCGCGGCGGTCGTCACCACCGGCACGCTCTACCCGCTGGTGCTCGATGCGCTCGACGGCGGCAAGGTGTCGGTTGGCGCGCCGTTCTTCAACGCCACCTTCGTGCCGCTGATGGGCCCGGTGCTGCTGGCGTGCGCGGTGGGCCCCATGCTGGGCTGGAAGCGCGGCGATCTGGCCGGCGCGCTGGCACGGCTGCGCTTCGCCTTCTTCGCCGCCGCCGCCGTGGCCGTGGCGACGCTGTGGATCTTCGACGGCACGGCGGCGCTCGCCGCGGTGGGCATGAGCCTCGCGGCCTGGCTGGCGGCCGGCGCGGCGATCGAACTGGCCGAGCGCATCGCCCTGTTCCGCGCCCCGTTACGCGACTCGCTGCGTCGTTTTGCGGCGCTGCCGCGGTCGGCCATCGGCATGGCCGTCGCCCACGGCGCGCTCGGCATCACCGTGGCCGGGATCACGGCCGCTTCGGCCTGGCAGGTGGAGCGCATCCAGCTCATGCGGCCGGGCGATTCGGTCGATGTGGCGGGCTACCGCGTCGCCTTCCGGAGCGTCGACGCCATGAAAGGTCCCAACTACGAGGGCGAGCGCGGCGTGTTCGCGATCACCCGCGGCGGTGCGCCGGTAAAGACCATGCGGCCCGAGAAGCGCCGCTACCCGGCCGAAGGCAGCGCCACCACCGAGGCCGCGATCCACGCCACGCTGTTTGGCGATCTCTATGTCGTGCTGGGCGATGCGGAAGGCAGCGCGTGGAGCACGCGCGTCTTTTTCAACCCTCTGGTGGCCTGGATCTGGGTTGGCGCCGTTCTGATGGCCTTCGGCGGCCTCGTGTCGCTGTCCGACCGCCGGCTGCGCATCGGCGCGCCGCGCCGCGCCGCCGACAGGGCCGCCCAGGCGGCGGCGAGAGCGTAGGCCATGGGCGGGTTGCGTCCGGTCTTCCTCATCCCCGCCGCGGCGTTCGCGGTGCTGGCGGCGGTTTTCGCCGTCTACCTCTGGCAGGTGGGGGTCGGCGGCAAGAACATCTCCGTCCTGCCCTCGGCGCTGATCGACAAGCCGGCGCCGCAGTTCGACCTGCCCCCCATCGACGGCAACGGCCCGGGCTTCGCCACCCGCGACCTCAAGGGCGAGGTCGTTCTGGTCAACGTATGGGCGTCCTGGTGCCCGCCGTGCCGGCAGGAGCATCCCGTCCTGATGCGTCTGGCGACGGAAGGCGTGCTTATTTACGGCATCAATTACAAGGATGAGCCGGCCGACGCACGCCGCTTTCTCGCCGAGCTGGGCAACCCGTTCAAGCGCATCGGCGCCGACCGTTCCGGGCGCACCGCCATAGACTGGGGCGTCTACGGCTATCCGGAAACCTTCGCCATCGACCGGTCGGGCCGCATTCGCTACCGCCACGTGGGTCCCATCCTGCCGCCGGATCTCGAGAGCAAGATCTATCCGCTGTTGCGCGAGTTGAACCGATGATGCGGCGGGCGACCGTGCTGGCCGTCCTCTGCATGCTGCTGTTCCCCGGCGCGGCGCCGGCCGTCGAGCCGGGAGAGATGCTGAAGGATCCGGCGCTGGAGGCGCGGGCGCGCGAGATCGGACGCGAGTTGCGCTGCCTTGTGTGCCAGAACCAGTCCATCGACGATTCGAACGCCCCGCTCGCCCACGATCTGCGGGTGCTGGTGCGCGAGCGGCTGACGGCCGGCGATACCGATTTTCAGGTGGTCGACTTCGTCGTCGCGCGGTACGGCGACTTCGTACTGCTCAAACCCCCGTTCAAGGCGTCGACCTGGGTGCTGTGGCTGGCGACGCCGCTGGTGCTCGTGCTGGGCGGCGGCGGGCTGGTGCTGTGGTTCCGCCGCCGCGCCAATGCAGCCGGCCCGGCACCCCTGTCGGCGGACGAGGAACGCCGCCTCGCCGCGCTGATGGACGGCGGAGACCGGCGCTGACGCCATGACCCTGTGGATTGCGATCGCCGTGATGACGGTCCTGGCCGTCGGGCTGCTGCTGCCGGCCCTGCTGCGCCGTCCGGCCGCACCGCCGCCGCGTGCCGATTTCGACGCGCGTGTTTACCGCGATCAGCTTGCGGAGATCGAGCGCGACGCGGCGCGCGGGATCGTGGACGCCGAGCAGGCGGCGGCGGCCCGCACCGAGATCGGCCGGCGGCTGCTGGCGGCCGACAGCGCCGCCAGAACGGAAGGCGATGCCGCGCCGCCGCCGCGGTCGAAGCGGACCGCAACGGCTGCGCTGCTGGTGCTGGTGCCGGCGACGGCGCTGTCGCTTTACGCCGTTCTGGGCCGACCCGATCTGGTCTCCAGCCCCAATCCGCATCGCGTGGCGGGCTCCGCCATGGACCAGCCCGGTATGGAGGCGCTGGTGGCCGAACTGGCGCGCAAGCTGCAGGACCGTCCCGACGATGCGACCGGGTGGACGCTCTATGCCCGCTCGCTGGCCGGGATGGGACGGTTCAAGGATGCCGAGCCCGTCTTCGCCAGGGCTCTGGCGCTCGACCCGGACAATCTGGAGCTGGCGTCGCGCTACGCGGAGGCGCAGATCTTCGCCGCCGGGGGGATCGTCACGCCGGCCGCGCGGAAGACGCTGGACGGCGTCATCGCCCGCGACCCGTCCGAGCCGCGCGCCCGCTTCTACCTGGGCCTTGCCGACATGCAGGCGGGGAACAACGAGGCGGCGAGGCGGCGCTGGCTGGTTCTGGAGGCGGAATCGCCTGCCGATGCCCCATGGCGTCCCACGCTGTCCGAGCGCATCGCCAGGCTGGCGCAGGAACGCAATATCGACGCGGCGGCGCTCGCGGCCATGCGCAGGGAGGCCGCTGCCAGGGCCGGAACAAGGGCGGCGCCGGGACCGTCGGCAGCGGATGTGGAGGCGGCCGGGGCCATGTCCGAGGGAGACCGCTCGGCCATGATCCGGTCCATGGTGGCGCAGCTGGCGGCGCGGCTCGAAAACGAGCCGGACGATGCCGAGGGATGGATGCGGCTGGGCCGGGCCTACGGGGTGCTGAACGAACCGGCCAGGGCGCGCGACGCCTGGGCGAAGGCCGCGGCCCGGCGGCCAGGGGACGTGACGGTGCAGGTCGCCTACCTGGAGGCCCTGGTGAACGCCGAGGCGCAGAACGCCACCATGCCGGCGGAGATCGGTGCGCTGGCCGAACGCATCCTGACGCTGGACCCCGACCAGCCTTCTGCGTTGTGGTACGCCGGCATGGCGAAACGCATGGCCGGCGACAAGGCAGGCGCCCGCGCCCTGTGGACACGGCTGTTGGGCGGGATCGATCCTGCGAACCCGCAGCATGCCGAACTGAAAAGGCACATCGAGGCGCTTGGCGGCGGAACCCCCTAGGGTGCGGTCCGGCCGGCGCGAATTCTTTGCCTTGGATCGCCGATCGTCCTAGACTTCACGCAGTACGGTTCGCGTCTCCGGTGTGGGCTGCCGCAAGGCCGGAGGCGGGCCGTCCGCCCTGACCCGCCGATGCGTTTCCCGATCCGGACGGCACGGTCGGACAGCGCACGGACGGCACCGCCCCGCAACAAGGGGATACCGCCATGCATGTACACGCCATCCTCGCATCCAAGGGTTCCGGCATCGCCACCATTCGGCCGGACGAGACGATCGCCGCCGCGTCGCGGATGTTGTCGGAACTCCGCATCGGTGCGCTGGTTGTCACGAGCGACGGGAGCATGCCCGACGGCATCCTCTCGGAGCGCGATATCGCCCGCGCCGTAGCGGATCCCGGCGGCGCCATCGGCGAGTTGCCGGTGAGCGCCCTTATGAGCTCCAGCGTCATCACCTGCGCGCCAGGCGACGACATTGCCACGCTGATGTCGGTCATGACCGAACTGCGCATCCGCCATCTGCCGGTGATCAACGGCGGGCGCATGGTGGGCATCGTCTCCATCGGCGACGTGGTCAAGGCCCGGCTCGAGGAAATAGAGCACGATGCCGAGGTGCTGCGCGAATACATCGCCACCGCCTGAGAGGCTGCACAAACGAAAGCGGCGGCCGGAAAGGCCGCCGTCTTCGCGAAGTCATGGTTTTTCCGGCTTGACCGGGGAATTGGTGGAGCCGAGGAGGATCGAACTCCCGACCTCCGCATTGCGAACGCGGCGCTCTCCCAGCTGAGCTACGGCCCCCTGTCCAGAAGCGGGCACAATGTGTTGCGGCGCCCCGGCCTTGTCAAGGCCGGGCTTTCCGGCCGGGTTGCGTCGACTCCCCCGCCCCGCTAGGATTCCCCGGCCTTTCAGCCGCGGCGCGTCGGGGGCGACGGTGCCGACGGGATTGTTACAGCCCATCGGGGACCCATGAGATCGCTGCTCTGGCTGGTCGACACAACCATCACCCTCTACATCTGGATTCTGATCATTTCGGCGGTCATGAGCTGGCTGATCTCGTTCAACGTGGTCAACACGTCGAACCGGCTGGTGTACCAGATCGCCGACTTCCTCTACCGCATCACCGAGCCCGCGCTGCGTCCCGTCCGCCGCATCATCCCGACGATGGGCGGTATCGACATTTCGCCGGTGGTTCTCATCCTGCTCCTGGAGCTGCTGCGCCGGCTGATTTTCGAATACGCCTACTGATACCGGCGGCCGTCGGGGCCGACTCCTGGCCGTCCCGCTCAACGACCCCTGGTACGAGGTGTCCGGTGATCCCGTCGAGCGACCCGCCTTCACCGTTCAGACCGGCGACGGACGGCGTGACCGTCAGCCTGCGGGTGACTCCGAAGGCCGGTCGCAACCGCATCGAGGGGATCGTGGCCGAGGCAGACGGCGGCCAGGCGCTGAAGGTCGCCGTCACCGCCGCACCCGAGGACGGCAAGGCCAACGCGGCGGTGATCGCGCTGCTGGCCAAGGCGTGGCGGGTTCCGAGGAGCAGCCTCAGCGTGATCCAGGGCGCAGGCGCGCGGCGCAAGGTGCTGCACGTCGCGGGCGACGCCGGGGCGCTGCTGCCCCGGCTGGCGGGTCTGGTGGAAAGGAACGCGTTAAGGTGAGCGAGGCACGGATCATCGACGGCAAGGCAGCGGCGGAACGGCTGCGCGGGCGGCTGACCCGCCAGGTGGCGGCGCTGAAAACGGCGCACGGCGTGACCCCGGGGCTGGCCGCGGTGCTGGTCGGCGACGACCCGGCGAGCCAGGTCTATGTGCGCAACAAGGAGAAGTTCGCCGCCGAGACCGGCCTGAATTCGGTCGGCCGCCGGCTGGGGGCGGATACCGGCCAGGCCGCCCTGCTGTCGGTGGTGCGGGAGTTGAACGCCGATCCGGCGGTGGACGGTATCCTGGTACAGCTTCCCCTACCCCGGCAGATCGACGCCGAGGCGATCATCGACGCCATCGACCCGGCCAAGGACGTGGACGGCTTCCACCCCGTGAACGCCGGGCGGCTGGCCAGCGGCCGCGAAGCGCTGGTGCCGTGCACGCCCATGGGCTGCATGATCCTGTTGCAGGACGTGCCGGGCGGGCTGGCCGGCAGGAGCGCGGTGGTGATCGGGCGCTCCGCCATCGTCGGCCGGCCCATGGCGCAGCTTCTGCTCGCCGCCGACTGCACGGTGACCGTCGCCCATTCGAAGACCCGCGACCTGGCGGCGGTAGCGCGCGGCGCCGAGGTGCTGATCGCGGCGGTCGGCCGCCCCGAGATGGTGCGCGGCGACTGGATCCGGCCGGGGGCGACGGTGATCGACGTCGGCATCAACCGCATTCCCGCCGACGGCGGCAGGACCCGGCTGGTGGGCGACGTGGCCTTTGCCGAGGCGGTAAAGGTGGCGGATGCCATCACCCCGGTTCCCGGCGGCGTCGGTCCCATGACCATCGCCTGCCTGCTTGCCAATACGCTCACCGCCTGCTGCCGCCGGCGCGGGCTGCCTTTGCCGGCGGCGGACGCATAGCGCGACCCGTCAGAAGGAGCCGACTGCCATGATGGCCGAAACCCTTGCTCCGCTGATCACTGCCACCCTCGCCTTCGTCCTCGGCCATTTCGTTCTGTCGTGGACGCCTGTGCGCACCCCGCTGGTGCGCGCGCTGGGGCGCTGGGGGTTCATCGCCCTTTATTCGGTGGTGGCGCTCGGCACCTTCGTGTGGATGAACCTGACCTATGCGCGCGCCCCGCTGATCGACCTGTGGGCGGGCGGCATCTGGGCGTGGTACGCGACGCTGGTGGTAATGGCGTTCGCCTGCATCTTCCTCGCATGCGGCGTGCTTACCCCCAACCCCACCGCGGTGGTCGGCGGGCGCTACATGAAGCGCGACGATCCGGCGACCGGCATCTTCCGCGTCACGCGCCACCCGGTGATGTGGGCCATCGCCCTGTGGGCGCTGGTCCACATGCTGACCACCGGCGATGCCGCCTCGGAGATATTCTTCGGCGGTATCGGCGGACTGGCATTGTTCGGCATGGTGCACATGGACGCGCGGCGCGACCGTGCCGGCGATCCCGACTGGCAGCGTTTCAGGGCGCGCACGTCGTTTATCCCCTTTGTCGCCGCCATGCAGGGGAGAGCGCACATCAGCCTGGGAGAAATCGGCTGGACGCGCATGGCGATCGGCATGGCGCTCTACCTGTTCCTGCTCCAGGGCCACGAATGGGCCATCGGCGTCGTCGTCGCGCCATGGGTACCCGTCCCGGCCTGAGCGGTATCCGATCCGCGTTATACCGGCGGCCGTCAAGGCCGACTCCGGGCCGGGGCCGCTCCCCGACCCCTGGTATTACCCGCGCTTCGCCGGCGCCTTGCCCGCCACGGTCCGCCGGGTCACGGTGCGCTTCGCCGCCGTCTTGCGGGCGGGGGCCTTGCGCGCCGGCGCCTTGGTCCCGATCACCCTGCGCGCCTTGGTGACGCGCTTGGCGCGCGGCTTCGCCCCTGCCGGGGCCGGGCCGTCCTTGACCGCGCCGCCCCAGCCGTTGTGGCTGATATCGACCATGTTGCCGAACGGATCGGTGAACTTGACCTCATAGAAGCCGGCGCCCTTCACCTCGCCCATGTACCACTTGCCGCCGGCCTTCTCGATCCGCTTCCGCTGCGCCGCCACGTCGTCGACCCAGAAGCCGATATGGTGCACGCCGAACCAGTCGAGACCTTTTCCCTCGCCGACGGCCTTCTCCATCTTGAAGTGCAGAATGGCCAGATTGACGGTGCCGTCCGACAGATAGTGACCGTCGGCGATCGGGCCGTGGGTTTCGCCCACCTTGTTCATGCCGAACGCCTTCTGATAGAACGCCGACGCCTTGGCCACGTCGGGCACCGAAATCGCGATATGACGCAGCTTGGCCATGGACCCCTCCGTGCCGTTTTGCGTCGCCGGCCCCGTCGGCCGGCGCACCCGAGCATCGCGCCCATGGCGGCGATGGTCAAGCGGCGGGCTTCCTGCGCCGTGTCTCGTAGCGGGTGTTGTAGACCACGGCGCAGAAGATGATCGCGGCCCCGGCCCATGTCCACGCGTCGGAGGTCTGGCGGAACAGGAGCCAGCCGTAGAGCGCCGACAGGGGCAGGCGGGCGAAGTCCATGGGCTCGACGAAGCTGGCGTCGGCGGCCGCATAGGCGCGGGTCAGGAACATGTGCGCCAGCGTACTGAAAACGCCGAGCGCGATCAGCCACGGCGCGTCCGCCCAGCCCGGCATCACCCAGGCGGGCAGGGCAAAGATGAACGCCAGCGGCAGCATGGCCAGGTTCATATGGAACACCAGGAAAGGCGGGCTGACGTCGCGCGACACCACCTTGGTCAGCAGGTGCGCCGCGGCATAGATCACCGCCGACAGCAGCACCAGCAGCATCGGCACGCTGACCTCCACGAAGCCGGGGCGCAGGATGATCATCGCGCCGGCGAAACCGACCCCGACCGCCGCCCAGCGCCGCCAGCCCACGGTTTCGCGCAGGAACAGCGCCGCGCCCAGCACCACGAACAGCGGCAGGGTGAACTGCAGCGCAATGGCGTCGGAAATGGGAAGCCGGGCCAGGGCCGCGAACCACACCAGCACGGCGAGAAAGACCGTCATGTTGCGCAGCAGCACCATGCGCGGCCGCGGCACGCGCAGCGCCGCCGGCCCGACGCGCAGGAACCACGGCACCATGACCACGAGGCCGAAGAAGTAGCGGAAGAACACCACCTCGAACACCGACATGGCCGTGCCCAGATAATGCACCACCGCCGCCATGGCGGCGAAGAACACCGCCTGCATGAACATCCAGAACAGGCCGCGGACGGTGCCCGGCAGGGCGGCGAACCAGGCGGTCATCGGCCGGCGTCCGTCCCGGCCGCGATGGCCGGCGCGGCGGCGCGGCTCTCGCGCCGGGTGATCCACAGCACCGAGGCGATGATCAGTCCCGCGCCGAGCCAGGTCCAGCCGTCGGAGAACTCGTCGAACAGCAGCCAGCCGGCCAGCGCCCCGAACGGCAGGCGGGCAAAATCCACCGGGCCGGCGAGGCTGGCGTCGGCGGCGGTGAAGGCGCGGGTGAGAAAGATGTGCGCCAGCGTGCCGAACACGCCGATGGCGACGATCCAGCCCAGATCGGCCCATGCCGGCCACACCCAGACCGGCAGCGCCGCGACCAGGGCGATCGGCGCCAGCAGCAGGTTCATGTAGAAGGCGAGCACGGCGCCGGGCACCATGCCGGCGACGCGCTTGGTGCAGAGCTGCACGCCGGCGTTGCACATGGCGGAGGCGAGCACGGCGAAGACCAGCGGGTTCACCTGGCCGCCCGGCCGGACGATCAGCAGCGCGCCGACGAGCCCGATGGCAACCCCCCGCCAGCGCCGGCCGCCGACCGATTCGCCGAGCAGCAGCGCGGCACCCGCCACCACGAACAGCGGATGGGTGAACTGCACCGCTACCACGTCGCTGATCGGCATGCCGCCGAGGCCGAGGAACCAGAACAGCACGCCGCCCGAGGCGAGCCCGGTACGCAATCCCACCCAGCGCCATTCGCGCGGAAACAGGGCGCCGGTGGGCGCGGCGCGGATCAGCCAGGGCAGCATCACCAGCACGCCGACGAAGCCGCGGAAGAACGCCGATTCGTGGCCGGGAATGCCGTGCCGCGCCAGTGCGCGCACCGCCGTCATCATCGCCACCATGGAGATCGCCTGCAGCAGCATCCAGAGGACGCCGCGCACCGGCGCCGGCAGGGCGGCGAACCATTTCATGCCGGCGCGCTCCGCCGCTCCGCCGCGCGCTGGCGCGCCAGTGCGTTTTCGCGCCGGGTGATGGCGTAGCCGGCGGCGAACACGATCACCGCGCCCGACCAGGTCCACCGGTCGGATACGTCGCCGAACAGCCACCAGCCCAGAGCCGCGACCACGGGCAGGCGCAGGAAATCCAGCGGCGCCAGCGCGCTGGCGTCGGCGGCGGCGAAGGCGCGGGTGAGAAACACATGGGCAAACGAGCCGCACACGCCCAGCCCCAGTATCCACGCCACGTGGTGCCATTCCGGCGTGCGCCAGTAGAAGATTGCGATGGCGCCGGCGACGGGAAGCTGGAACAGGTTCATGTAGAAGGCGACCGCGCCGCCGCTCTCGGTGGCCGACATGGATTTGGTGAGGGTGTGGTTGCCGGCGTAGAAGGCGGCCGAGGCGAGCACCAGGAACACCGCGGTGTCCACCTGCGCGAAGCCGGGGCGGATGATCACCAGCGCACCGAGAAAGCCGACCGCCACGGCGAGCCAGCGCTGGACGTCCACGGATTCGCGCAGGATAAGCGCCGCGAAGATCACCAGGAACAGCGGCAGGGTGAACTGGATGGCGATGGCGTCGCCGATCGGCAGGGTGGCGAGCGAGGCGAACCAGCACAGCATGGCCGCGCCCCCCACCAGCGCGCGCAGGACATGCTGGCCCGGCTTGCGGGTGGCGAGTCCGCGCCAGCCCGCGCGCGCCAGCCACGGCAGCAGCACGGCGACGCCGACGACGGAGCGGAAGAACAGGATCTCGGCCGCCGACATGTCGCGCGCCAGCGCGCGCGCGCAGATGCTGATGCCGCACATGGTGATCACCGCGACCAGCATCCACCCGGCGCCGATCAGCGCGGAGGACGCGGCCGGGCGGCCGGTCACCTGGGGCCTTTCGACCGCCGGTGGGCGAGCTCGAGGAGGCGCAGGCGCAGCGCCTGCAGCTTGACGAAGCCCTCTGAGTCGCGCTGGTCGTAGACCGAGTCGGCCTCGAAGGTGACGTGCTCCATGGAATAGAGACTCATGGGCGACCGGCGGCCCACCACGTGCACCCCGCCCTTGAAGAGCTTGAGCCGCACCGTGCCTTCCACGTGACGCTGGCTCTCGTCCACCATGGACTGGATCATCCGGCGCTCGGGCGAGAACCAGAAGCCGTTGTAGACCAGCTCGGCGTAGCGCGGCATCAGCTCGTCCTTGAGGTGCGCCGCGCCGCGATCGAGGGTGAGGGACTCGATGGCGCGGTGCGCCGCCATCAGCACCGTGCCGCCCGGCGTCTCGTAGACGCCGCGCGACTTCATGCCGACGAAGCGGTTCTCCACCAGGTCGACCCGACCGATGCCGTGCGCGCCGGCCAGCTCGTTGAGCCGGGTGAGCAGCGCCGCCGGACCGAGGCTTTCGCCGTCCACCGCCACCGGGTCGCCTTTCGCGAAGTCGATATCCACGAACAGCGGCGCGTCGGGCGCCTTCTCCGGCGCCACCGAGCGGGTGAACATCTCCTCGTCCGGCGCCACCCAGGGATCTTCCAGCGCCCGGCCCTCGTAGGAGATGTGCAGCAGGTTGGCGTCGGTGGAATAGGGCGGCTCGCCGCGCTTGTCGCGCGCGATGGGGATCTGGTGCTTCTCCGCATAGGCGATCAGGGTCGAGCGCGAGTCGAGCTCCCACTCGCGCCACGGCGCGATCACCTTGATGTCGGGGTTCAGCGCGTAGTAGCCGAGCTCGAAGCGCACCTGGTCGTTGCCCTTGCCGGTGGCGCCGTGGGCCACCGCGTCGGCGCCCACCTCGCGCGCGATCTCGATCTGGCGCTTGGCGATCAGCGGCCGGGCGATGGAGGTGCCGAGCAGGTAGACGCCTTCATAGAGGGCGTTGGCGCGGAACATGGGGAAGACGTAGTCGCGCACGAACTCGTCGCGCAGGTCCTCCACATAGATCTGCTTCACCCCCATTATCTCGGCCTTCTGGCGGGCGGGGCCGAGCTCCTCACCCTGGCCGAGATCGGCGGTGAAGGTCACCACCTCGCAGCCATAGGTCTCCTGCAGCCAGCGCAGGATCACCGAGGTGTCGAGACCGCCGGAATAGGCGAGAACGACCTTCTTCACGTCTTTTGCCGCAGGGCGCGCCATGGAACCAAACCTGGAGGGAGAAAAACGCGCGCAGTATAGGGATTCGCGCCCCCACCACAAGGGGTCGGCCTCGCCGGCGTCCGCTCGCCCAAGCACGACCACCGGTTGCGGTTTTGCCGCCGATGCGCGAAATTATCGGCAAGGGGAAACCGGGGCCCGGCGATAACGGGCCACCAAGAAGGAACTGGGGGCGATCATGGCGAACGACGACGGCAGTGCCGTAATTCCTCTGGCGGCCCCGGCGGCCCTCCCGCCCGTTGCGACCGACATAACGGCGGCACCCGCCGAAACACCCGTTGCGGCAGAGCGGACCTCGTATCACGGACGCGCCCCGCGCACCGGCGGGATCGTGCTCGGCAACGCGCTGCTCAACCTCGTCACGCTGGGCTTCTACCGCTTCTGGGGCAAGACCCGGCTGCGCCGTTATCTGTGGGGCAACGTGCGGCTGTGGGGCGACCCCGTCGCCTATACCGGGCGCGGCATGGAGCTGTTCGTCGGCTTCCTGATCGCGCTCGCCATCCTCATTCCGATTTCCATCGTCATCGGTGGGATCGGGTTCCTCACCCAGGGTTCGTCGGACCTGGTGCAGGCCGGGATTGAACTGCTCACCTATCTGGTGTTCGGCTTCCTGATCGGCGTCGCCCTGTTCCGCGCCCGCCGCTACATGCTGAGCCGCACCCAGTGGCGGCAGATCCGCGCCGCCCAGACCGGGTCCAGCGCCGCCTACGGATGGAAATGGCTGGGCTACACCGTCCTGACCGTAGTGACCCTGGGGCTGGTCTCGCCGGTCAGGAACGTCGCTTTGCAGCGCCACCTGATGACCAACACCTGGTTCGGCGACCGCCCCTTCACCTTCGACGGCCGTGCGCGCGAGCTGATGGGCAAATGGCTCCTGTGCTGGATTCTCGCCCTGCCCACGCTGGGGCTGTCGCTGCTGTGGTACAGCGCGTTCCAGACGCGGCGCTTTGCCCGCTTCACCGGCTATGAGAACCTGCGTTTCGAGCTGCCGGTGACCTTCGGCAATCTCTTTTCCATCTACGCACCGTATCTTCTGGTCGCGCTGCTCCTGTTCGGTGGCGTCACCTGGATTTTCGCCGACACGGTGATGCAGGTTGGACCCTTCCTGAAAGGGGGAACGCTGGATCCGGGCTCCTTGCATGGGAAGGTGATGGGATCCCTTTTCGCCTACGCCATCGTTGTCCTCGTCGTCCTGCCAGCGATTGCAGCCATGATGGTGACCCATCGCCTGTTTGCCCTGGTCTGCGACCGGCTGGCGATCGAGGGAACGCCGGATTTCGCTGCCATTGCGCAGAGTGCACACGCACGGCCGTCGTCCGGCGAGGGGCTGGCCGACGCGCTGGACGTCGGCGGGATCTAGGACTCGATCATCTTGGACCTGCCGGGCCGCTTTTTCGACGGGAAGACGCCCACACCGCGCCCGGTGACGGCGCGGTTCGGCGACGACGCGGTGGAGATCGTGAGCGCCGACGGCGCCGTCGAGCGCTGGCCGGCAACCGACGTGCGCCGTGAGGCATTGCCCGCCGCCGACGGGCAGGCGCACCTCACCACCGGCGACGGCGAGGCCGTCCTGCTGGTGGACGTCGCGGCGGTTGCGCCCTGGCTCAAGGCGCACAGGATCGAACGCGCCCGCCCGCCGGGCGGCCGCCGGCTGCTGTGGATCATGGGCGGCGCGATGGTGGCGCTGGTTGGCTTCGTCCTGCTGTGGACGACGGTGGCGCCGCGGGCGCTGGCGCGTCTGGTGCCCTGGTCGTGGGAGCAGAAGGTGGGCACTGAAGCCGTGGGGCAGATAATCCGCATCCTCGCGGTCATGGAAAAGCGGCCGGTGGAACGCTGCACGGATGCGGCCGGCCACGCCGCGCTGGACCGTCTGATGGCGCGGCTCAACCGGGTGAGCGGGGCCGGGTTTCCCATCCGCGTGACGGTAATAAACAGCCGCACCGTCAACGCCCTCACCCTGCCCGGCGGGCGCATCCTGCTGCTGCAGGGGCTGATCGACTTCGCCAGCGGCCCCGACGAGCTGGCCGGCGTGCTCGCCCACGAGATCGGCCACGTCACCCATCGCCACATCGTCGAATCCATGCTGCGGAACCTGGGTCTCACCGCCGTCATCAATCTGGCGACGGGCAGCGCCGCCGGCGGCGGCACCATCGCGGCCGTCGCCAACGTGCTGGTCACCACCTCCTACGGGCGAACGGCGGAACGGGACGCCGACAACGAGGCGGTGCGTATCCTGCGTATGGCGGGCATCGGTACCGAGGGGCTGGCGCGGTTCTTCGAGCGGCTGGCGGGGGAGAAGGACGCGCTGTCGGGCGCGCTTGCCATCATCTCCACCCATCCGCAGAGCGCCGAACGCGCCGGACAGATACGCGCCGCAGGCGCACGCGACGCCGCCCCCGCCATGAGCGAGGCCGACTGGCTGGCGGTACAGGGCATGTGCGGGTAAGGGAGCGGGCGGTTTCCCAAGAGCCCGTTCGGGCTGACGGGCTGAGTAGCCGTGGAGCGGCGTATCGAAGCGTTGGCACGGCGGTGCGCAGCCTTCGACACGGCGCGCCGCAAGCGGCCCGCCTGCTCAGGCCGAACGGATGAGGGAAAGCGACGCCTGACGCGGAATGAGCGAACGGTCTCAGCCGCCCTGCACGGGTACCGGCGTCGCCGTCTTGCCGCCCCGCCGGGCGCGCTCGGTGGCGCTCCTGAGCTGGCCGCAGGCGGCGAGGATGTCGCGCCCGCGCGGCACGCGCACCGGCGCCGAGTAGCCGGCGCCGTTGACGATCTCGGCGAAGGCGGCGATGGCGGCGTCCGGCGAGCATTCGTACGGCGCCCCCGGCCACGGGTTGAACGGGATCAGGTTGACCTTGGCGGGAATGCCGCTCAGCAGCCGCACCAGCGCCCTGGCGTCGGCCGGCGAATCGTTGATCCCCCTCAGCATGACGTATTCGAAGGTGATGCGCCGGGCGTTGTTGGCGCCGGGATAGGCGCGGCAGGCGGCGAGCAGCTCGGAAATGGGGAACTTCCGGTTGAGCGGCACCAGCTCGTCGCGCAGCGCGTCGGTCACCGCGTGCAGCGACACCGCCAGGTTGACCCCGAGTTCCGCCCCGCAGCGTTCCATGTTGGGCACGTAGCCGGCGGTCGACAGCGTGATGCGCCGGCGCGAGATGGAGATGCCTTCCTGGTCCATGACGATCTTAAGCGCCGCCGCCACGCTGTCGTAGTTGAGCAGCGGCTCGCCCATGCCCATCATGACGACGTTGGAGAGCAGCCGGCCGCCCGGCGGGCTCGGCCATTCGCCGCAGGAATCGCGGGCGATCAGCATCTGGCCGACGATGTCGGCCGCCGACAGGTTGCGCACCAGCGGCTGGGTGCCGGTATGGCAGAAGGCGCAGGACAGCGCACAGCCCACCTGGGAGGAGATGCACAGCGCGCCGCGGTCCTCCTCGGGGATGAACACGGTCTCCACCTCGCCGCCGCCGGGCGCGCGCAGCAGCCACTTGCGAGTCCGGTCGGCGGAAAGCTGCTCGCGCACCACCTCGGGCCGCAGCAGGACACAGCGTTCGGCCAGCTCGGCGCGCAGAGGCTTGGCCAGCGTGGTCATCTCGTCGAAGCCGCGCGCGCCGCGGTGGTAGATCCAGTGCCACACCTGGCGGGCGCGGAAGGCGGGCAGCCCGAACCCGGCGAACAGCGCCGCCAGCTCCCCGCGGCCCATCCCGATCAGGTTGACGCGTCCGTCCTCCCCCGCGGCCGGGACCGCCGGGGCGGGCGCGACAGGGGCCTCGGCGATGATAGTTTCCACCGGTGTCGTCATGGCGCAGAATATAGGGACTGTGGCGGCGCCAGGGAATGGCGTCGCGCTTTCTTTGTCCGCGCGGACGCGGACGCAATCGGGGTATGAGGGTGCAGCTTTCCGCCAGCATGCGCGGCGCGCTGTGGATGGGCGTGTCCATGGTGTTCTTCACCGCCATGACCGTGATCATCCGCTATCTGACCCCGGCGATCCCCGCCCACGAGCAGGTGTTCGTGCGCGCGGTGATCAGCGCCGCCACGGTGCTGCCATGGTTGCTGCGCACCGGACCGGCGGGGCTGCGCACCCGCCAGATGCCGCTGATGGCCGCGCGCGCCGCCTGCACCGGGGTCGGTATCCTGGCCTGGATCTATGCGGTGGGGCGCATGCCGCTGGCGGAGGCCGTGGCGCTGCATTTCACCCTGCCGCTGTTCGGCATCCTGTTCGCCATGGTGCTGCTGCGCGAGAAGGTGAGCGCCCACCGCTGGGCCGCCACCGCCGTCGGCTTCGCCGGCGCGCTGGTCATCCTGCGGCCCGGGGCGCAGGCGGTGGACACGGTGTCCCTGGTGGTGCTGGGCTCGGCCATGGCCTACGCGCTGGGCGGCATCACCTCGAAGGTTCTGGTGCGCACCGAATCGCCGTCGCTGATCGTGTTCTACATGAATCTGCTGCTGGTGGCCGCCTTCGCCGTGCCGTCGATCCTCTACTGGGTACCGCCGACCACGGAGCAATGGGTGCTGTTGCTGGTCTTTTCGCTCACCAACGTGCTGGCGCAGCTCTGCATCACCCGCGCCTTCGCCGCCGCCGACGCCAGCTTCGTCATGCCGTTCGAGTTCACCCGCCTGCCGCTGACGGCGGTGGTCGGCTTCCTGCTGTTCGCCGAGCGCCCCGGGCTGTGGACCTGGGCCGGCGCGCTGGTCATCTTCGGCGCCGCCTATTACGTCACCTGGCGCGAGCGCGGCGGCGGCGGGCATTAAAACTTGAGCGGTTAGCCCTGAATTGTACCGATATACCCCTGACCGTCATGCTCCGGGGGAGCTCTTGCGAAGCCCGGGGCATCCAGAAATCCGCAAAATCGTCCGGATTGCCCAGCCTGCGCCGGGCAATGACGATCGGATTTTGGCGGGAACCGATCCTGCGCGAACGAATTCCCCCTATTCCGCCATCGCCGCGCGCTTGGGACGCAGCGCCGCGGGCGCCGCGCCGGGCTTCAGCCGCAGCCACAGCACGGCGCAGAACACCAAGCCGATCAGCGGCAGGATGGTGACCATCACCACGTACCAGCCGTAAGTGGTCTGCAGCCAGCCGGAGACGAACGAGAACACCGCCACCGTGCCGAACACGAGGAAATCGTTGACCCCCTGCACCTTCGCCCGCTCGGCCGGCGTGTAGGTGTAGGTGAGCAGCGTGGTGCCGCCGACGAACAGGAAGTTCCATCCGGCCCCGACGCAGATGTTGGCGATCCAGAAATTCGACACGTCCATGCCCAGCAGCCCGTTGACCGCGGCCGCGGTGCTGAGCGCCAGCCCGGCGATCAGCACGTTGACGACCCCGAAGCGGGCGATCAGCCAGCCGGCGACGAAGCTGGGCGCGTACATGCCGAAGATGTGCCACTGGATGACGAAGGCGGCGTCGTCGAAATGGTGGCCGTGGGTCACCATGGCGATGGGGGTGGACGCCATCATCAGCACCATGGCGCCCCAGCCGATGACGGCGGAAAGCACGGCGACGATGAAGGCGGGCTGGGCGGCGATCTGCGCCATGGGACGGGCGGGGCCGTCGTTGCGACGATGCTCGTCGTGCGCCCGCGGCATCCTGACGAAGGCCGCGGCGGCGATCAGCAGCAGCGGCACGCAGCCCAGCGCCAGCAGCGTGCCGACGAAGGTGTAGGGCGCCAGCAGGTCCTTGGTCAGCTTGGCGATCTCGGGACCGATGAACGCCGCCACCACCCCGCCGCCCACCACCAGCGAGATGGCCTTGCTGCGCCACGCCTCGTCTGCGGCTTCCGCGGCGGCGAAGCGGTAGTGCATGGCGGTGGCGCTGAACCCGCCGAAGACGAACAGGGCGGCGGTGAACAGCCAGAAGCTGCCGATCCAGACGGCATGGGCGGCGATGAGCGCGGCGAGGGTGCCGAGCAGCGCCCCGCCGATGAACCCGGCGCGGCGGCCGATGCGCCGCATGGTCAGGGACACCGGCACGGCAAAGACCATCACCCCCATCCACTGCACCGCGTGCGGCAGGGTGGCGATGGCCTTGTTGTCGGCCAGCATGTACCCCACCAGGGCGACGATGGCGAGCAGGACCCCCTGGCTGGTATTGGCCAGCGCCTGGGCGGTCGACAGCAGCGCCACGTTGCGCAGCATGCCGGCGCGGCGAGGGGCCTCGGTCATGGAGAATCTCCGGATCGGACGCGGCGGACGATACCACAGCGTGCCGGTACGGTTCCACCCGGGGCGAGGCACGAATTTCGGAAGTAAAATCGATTTGGCCTGGGCGAAAATCCGTTCGTGCTGAGTAGCCGCGCAAGCGGCGTATCGAAGCACGGGCACAGCTTGCGCAGCCTTCGATACGCGCCTGACGGCGCTACTCAGGCCGAACGTGCGAGGGACGGTCCCATGTCCGGCGGCCCTGCCCGCCGCCTAATGCATGGATTCGCCGCCGTCCACATTGAAGGTCTGGCCGGTGATGAAGCCGCTGGCGTCGGACAGCAGGAAGATCACCGTGCCCACTAGGTCGTCGGGAACCTGGTCGCGCTTGAACACCCGGCGCTCGCCGCGCCCGGCGATGTAGTTGCCCGACGAGCTGGAAACCTGGGTGTCGCTCAGCGTCAGCCCCGGCGTGATGCAGTTGACCGCGACGTTGTCCTCGCCCACCTCGCGGGCCAGCGCCCGGGTGAAACCGATCACCCCGGCCTTCGAGGTGGTGTAGTGCAGCCGGTTGGGCTGGCCGGTCCAGAAGCGGCTCGACGAGATGTTGACGATGCGCCCCCATTTCTGCCGCTGCATCACCGGATAGACCGCGCGGCAGCACAGGAACATGCCGCGCAGGTTCACCGCCATGACCCGGTCCCATTCGTCGAGCGGGATCTTCATCCACGACTGGCGCGGCAGGGCGCTCATCAGCGAGGCATTGTTGACCAGCCCGTCGATGCGGCCGAAGGCATCCCCTGCCGCGTCCGCCATCCGCTGGGTCTGCTCCGGATCGGACACGTCGGTGGGAACGGAAACCGCCTCGCCGCCGGCGCTGCGGATGGCCTCGGCCACCGCGTCCGAGTCGGCGGCGGCGATGTCGGCCACCACCACCTTCGCCCCGGCCTCGGCCAGACGCCGGCTGTAGACCTTGCCGATGCCGCGCCCGCCGCCGGTAACGATCACTACCCGGCCGGCGACGGACAGCGCATTCCTCGCGTCGAACCCTTCAGCCACTGCGTCCTCCCTCATTTATTTCCGCGCCGGCAGGCCGCCGAAAGGCCGCTCCGGGAGCCGTTCGTCCCCGGCTCGTCGCAGGACCGGCGTCTTCGCTCCCTGCTAGCGCACGCCGCATGCCTTGTCGATGGCGGCGTGCGCGGCAGTGAACCCCTTCAGCGAATAGCTGTCGATGGTCAGCGTACCGCGGGCCGAGACGCCGCGCACCACCATGGCGGCCCCCGCCTTCATGGCCGTCACCAGCCGCGCATCGTCCCTGGCGTCGCGCGCCCAGGCGCCGTCGTCCTTGGTGAACAGGGCGTACTTGGTGCCGTCGATCTCTATTTCCGCCTCGCTGTCCGGCTTGTAGCTGTAGCCGGCGGTGACGCTGACCACGTCGAACGATTTTTCGCCCGGCCGGTGCGACACCTGGATGAAGGTGTCGCCGCGCCTAGTGTACTCGCCCTGCGATTTCTGCGGCGTGGCGTACATATAGCACAGCCTGGCCCCGCCGTCGCCGTAGGTGTAGGCGGCCCACGCGTCGAAGGTGCCAACAGTCTTCGCAACATCGGCCGCGTGTACCGGCGCGCCGCCGGCCAGCGTCACCGCTGCCAGTGCGAGGGCCGTGCGGGCAAGGGCGAGAGAAAGGCGACTCATGGTTCTACTCCGGGGTTGGCGCGCCACCGGCCGTACGCCGGCGCTGCTTCTTCTTCCACAGCGGCTCGCCGAACACCGGCGGCGGCGGCGGCACCACCCTGCCGCCGGGCATGAGCGGCCGCTCGCTGAACCGGCGGGTGGACAGCATGCGATCGTACATGACGATGGCCCCGGCGACGGCGAGGTTGAGCGCGAAACCGGTCGGGATGCGCACCACATGATCGAGGCACGCGGTGAGCGCGGGCGACAGCGAACCGCGCTCCATGCCCAGCACATAGGCGGCGCAGCGCGGGTGGCGGAAGGACGGCAGGTCCACCGCGTCGTCGGTCAGCTCGACGCCGACCAGCGCGCAGCCGTCGGGCAGGCACATCGACTTCACCGAATCGAACCGGTAAAACGGAACTTGGCCGTGGGCGTCCGAGGTATCCGACTGCATGTCGTCGACTGGGCAGGCCGCGGCCACGGTGAAGACGAAGCTCGCCCCCAGCGCGTGCGCCGAGCGCATCAGACTGCCGACGTTCATCGGTTTGCTGACGCCCTCGACGCCGATGCCGAAATAGCCGCGTGTGACAGTTGCGCTCATGAATATCCATACTATTGGAGCCCGCCGACGCCGGCGCAAGCCCGTTGCGACGGCCCGGAGCCGCCGATGACCGAAAACGACGATATCCGGCTGCGCGCCCAGTACGAGTCCTATCCCTATCCGCCGCGCGATCCGGCGGACGAGGCGAAGCGGCTGGTCACCGGCTCGCCCGGCCACCTCGCCGAGGTCAATCATTACATCTTCGCCGGCCGGCGCGACTTTGCCCGGCCGTTCCGCGCCCTCGCGGCCGGCGGCGGCACCGGCGACGCCGCCATCATGCTGGCGCAGCAGCTCGCCGATGCCGGCAGCGGCGGCGAGGTCGTCTATCTCGACCTGTCGCGGGCATCGGCAGCCATAGCCGAGGCGCGGGCAAGGGCGCGCGGGCTCGCCAACATCCGGTTCGTGCGCGGGTCCATCGACGATCTCGACGGGCTGGCCCTGGGTACGTTCGACTACATCGACTGCTGCGGCGTGCTGCACCATCTGGCCGACCCCGCGGCGGGGCTGGCGCGGCTGGAAGCGGCGCTGACGCCGGATGGCGGCATGGGGATCATGGTCTATGCGCCGCTGGGGCGCACCGGCGTCTATCACGCCCAGACCATGCTGCGCATGGTCGCCGACGGCGCCGATGACCCGACGCGGATTGCGCTGGCACACACGCTGCTGGCGCAGCTTCCGCCCACCAACTGGCTGCGCCGCAACCCGTTCGTCGGCGACCACCTGCTGCAGGGGGACGCCGGGCTTTACGATCTGCTGCTGCACAGCCGCGACCGCGCCTACAGCGTGCCGCAGCTCGCCGATCTCGTGACGGGCGCGGGGCTGCGCCTCGTCACCTTCATCGAGCCGGTACGCTACGACCCGCTGGCGCTGGTGCGCGACGAGGCCCTTGCCGGACGGCTGCGCGCCCTGCCCTGGATCCAGCGCTGCGCCTTCGCCGAGCTGCTGGCGGGCAACCACAAGACCCACATCTTCTATGCGGTGAAGGCGTCGAACGAAGCCGACACGGTCGCCCGCGCCGATTCGGATACGGTTGTGCCCGTGCCGGTGGGAATGGATGGTGCCGCGATGGCCAAGGGTGCGCGCCCGGGCGGACGCATCCGCAGCGAGTTCGACAAGCTTCCCCTTTCCCTGCCGCTGCCCGCCCGCGCCGGGCCGATCCTGGCGGCGATCGACGGGCGGCGGACCCTGGCGGAAATCCATGCGACGGTGCGCGCTGCCGAACCGCACCCGCCCGACCCGGATACGTTCAGGGCCGCATTCGAGGCGCTGTTCGCCGTGCTGAACGGATTGAACCTGCTGTTCCTGCGCCGGCCCTGAAAGCGCGGCGGGCGGGACCGGCGCGATTCCGCGCCGGCGGAAAACGCTCTATTCCGCGGCGGAAGACTGGGCGATGACCCGCTCGTGGGGGAAGCGCGCGGTGACGCGGGTGCCCTTGCCCGGCGCGCTGTCGATCTCGAACGCGCCGCCGTGCAGTTCCACCAGCGACTTGGACAGCGGCAGCCCGAGGCCGGTGCCCTCGTACTTGCGGTCGAGCGCGCTGTCGAGCTGACCGAAGGGCTGCAGCGCGACGGGGATGTCCTCCGGCGCCATGCCGATGCCGGTGTCGCTCACGGTGATGCTCAGCCCGCCCTTGTCGTCGCACGCCGCTTCCACCGTCACCCGGCCGCCGGGTTCGGTGAACTTGACGGCGTTGGACAGCAGGTTGATGAGAACCTGCTTGACCTTGCGCGCATCGCCGAGAAGAGCGGGCAACGTATCGTCGATTCTCGACTCCAGCGTAATCTCGGCCGCATCGGCGCGCGGACGCAGCAGGCGCAGGCAGCGTTCGACCGTGACCGCCACGTCCACCCGCTCCTCGCGCAGCTCCACCTTTCCCGCCTCGACCTTGGACAGGTCGAGGATATCGTTAATCATTTCGTGCAGATGCGTGCCGCTCTGGTGGATGTCGCGCACGTAGGCCGCGTACTGCTCGTTGCCGAGCGGCCCCAGCAACTCGCGGCGCATCAGGTCGGAAAAGCCGATGATGGCGTTGAGCGGCGTGCGCAGTTCGTGGCTGATGTTGGCGAGGAACTCGGTTTTCGCCCGGTTGGCGAGTTCGGCCGCTTCCTTGCTGCGCCGCAGCATCTCCTCGGCGCGCATCTGGCCCGACACGTCGCGCACGATGACGATGCCGCCGCGCCCGCCGTCCCAGTTGACGGCGGCGGCCGCGACTTCGGCCCAGAACGGCGTGCCGTCGAGCTTCAGCCGGCGCTGGCGCATGTAGGCGGTGCGGGTGCCGGCGGCGGCGGCGCGGTGCTGGTAGTCGCTGACCAGATCGCGGAATTCCGGATCGACGAGATCGAGCGTGTCGCGGCCGATCATGTCTTCCGTGCCGTGCGCGCCGAACATGCGCACCGCCGCCTCGTTGCACAGCACGATGCGGCCCTTCTTGTGGACGTAGATGGCATCGGGCGACAGGTCGATCAGCGTCCGGTACCGCGCCTCGCCTTCGCGCAGCCGGTTCTCGCTCTTCCGGTGCGCGGTGACGTCGGTGACCAGGGTGACGGTGAACCCTTCCGGCGTGCGGCGTTCCGCGACGATGAAATGGGTGCCGTCGACGCCGGCGAATTCGTATTCGCCGCTTGCTTCGCGGCGCTGCCGGCGCCGCGTTTCCAGCCATTCCTGCGCCGCCTGCTCGCCCAGCCGGCGCCGCATGGCGTCGGCCGTTCCGGTGATCAGATCCTCGAACGCAGCGCCCTCGACCAGACGTCCCGAGCGTGGATAGAAGCGCAGAATCTGCTGATTCCTCAGTACCAGCCGGTCATCCGCATCCCACAGCATGAACCCTTCGGGCATGCTGTCGACGGCGCTGCGCAGCCATTTGTGAACCTGCGTCGCCCGCTCCTGCGCCGCCTTCTTCTCGCTGATGTCGCGCAGCATGCCGATAATGGCCGGCTTGCCCTGCCACAGGGTGAACGCACCCGAGTTCTCTACCCAGATTTCCCCGCCGTCCAGGCGCAGCCGCTTCTGCTCCACCATCGGCGCTACGCGACGCCGATTGACGACCTGTTCCCGGCGGGCGTCCTGCTCGGCGTGATATTCGACCGGGATCAGGTCGCGGGGGTTCGAGCCGACGAGCTGGTCCTTGCCCGCCGCGCCGAAGATCCGCACGGCGGCCTCGTTGGCGAAAACGATCCTGTGGTCCACATGGATGATCACGCCGTCGGGCAGGGCCTCGAGCAGATTGCGGTACTGCTCCTCGCCCTCGCGCAGCGCGGCCTCCGCCGCCTTGCGCGCCGTGATGTCGCGCAGGGCGCCGAGAAAGGCCGGCCGGCCGTTCCAGTAAACGAACGTCGCCGCCGTCTCCACCCAGACGGTGGACCCGTCGAGACGCCGTCGCTGCTGCTCGATCAACGGCAGCGAGCAGCGCTCGGTCAGGACCTTCTGCCGGCGCTGCCGCTGCTGCTCGCGGTATTCGGGCGGCACGGAGCTGAGCGACGCCTTGCCGATCACCTGGTCCGCGCTCTCCGCCCCGATCAGCCGCGCCGCCGCGGCGTTGGCGAAGACGATCCTGTCGTCCTGGTGGATGACCACGCCGTCCGGCAGCGCGTCAAAAACCTCCTGATAGTGGAGGTCTGCCGGCGGCGACGCGCGCTGCGCGCGACGAAGCGCCTCGAGCTCGGCTTCGAGCTCGGCGATTCGCGCGTGCAAACGGCGGACCATGGTGCTGTCCGCTGGCGGCGTGGGCATGTCGCCCAACTCCTCGAGATGGTTCCGGACCGGCCTGTGGCGATTCTAGAGATCAGGCGCCGGTGCGCGTTAAGATTGGGTTAACGATAACGACTTTGACGGGCGGCGGCTCCCGACCGACGCGGCAACGAGTCGGCCTTCGGTCTAGTTCACGCCGACGGCGTCGCCCAGCGTGGGCCCGATCTCGGCGTTGAGAACGAGGTCGGAGACGGAATCCAGCTCGGTGGGGTCGCGGTTGAGGATCACCAGCGCGGCGCCGTTGCTGGCGGCGGCCCGGGGAAAGCCGGCAGCGGGATAGACCTGCAGCGACGAGCCGATAGCGAGGAACAGGTCGCAGTCCATGGTCGCGGCATGCGCGCGCTGCATGGGACCGGCGGGCATGGGCTGGCCGAAGGATATGGTGGCCGTCTTGACCAGCCCGCCGCAGTCGATGCACACCGGCAGCGCGCCCGTGCCGAGGAACGCTTCGCGGATCGGCGCCAGATCGTGGCGCAGCCCGCAATCGAGGCAGACGGCATAGGTGCTGTTGCCGTGCAACTCGATCACCCTGTCGTCGGGCACGCCGGAGGCCTGGTGCAGCCCGTCGGTGTTCTGGGTGATGACGGCGGACACCGTGCCGGCCCGCACCAGCTTCTCCACCGCCCGGTGGCCGCGGTTGGGCTCGGCACCCGAGAAGCGGTAGACGTCGTCGAAGCGCCGCCGCCAGGTCTCGCGCCGGGCCTCCTCGTCCATCAGGAATTCCTGGAAATAGATGGGCCTATAGCGGGTCCACACGCCGCCCGGGCTGCGGAAGTCGGGAATCCCGGACTCGGTCGAGATCCCGGCGCCGGTGAACACCACCGCGCGGCGGGCATTCTCGATCATCCGCCTGAGCGCCGCGACCCGGGCCCGATGGTCCGCCTGCATGACCGTGCCCCCGACCGATCGATAACGACAGCGGAGCTTAGGGCATTTCGCGGCCGCACGGAATCGTCCCGCCGTCCGGTGCGCGTCTGGTGCGCCCCTTCCTTCCGGCGTAGCCTGACCCGATGCCGGCCCGCGCCTCTCTTTTTCGTCCGCTCGCCGTCGCCTTCGACCGCCTGCCCGGGGCGGTGCGCGCGGCGGCATGGACCGTGCTGGGGTCCACCTGCATCGTCGTCTTCTCGGCCATCGCCAAGGGACTGTCGGGCGAGTTGCCCATTACCATGATCGTGTTCTTCCGCAGCTCGTTCGGGCTCGCGCTGCTGCTCCCCTGGCTGATGCGCGTCGGCATCGCCGGGGCCACCGCCCGCCGGCCGGGGCTGCTGCTGGCGCGCGGCTGCAACACGCTGGCCGGGCTCTACACCATGTTCTGGGCGGTCAAGCTGATCCCCATCGCCGACGTGATGGCGATCATGTTTTCCAAGCCGGTGTTCGCCGCCGCCGTCGCGGTCCTGGTTCTGGGCGAGGTCATGTACCGCACGCGCTGGATCGCCATGGCGCTGGCGCTGGGCGGCATGGTGGTCATCGTGCGGCCGGGCTTCGCCGAGATCGACGCCGGCGTGCTGCTGGCGCTGGCCACCATGCTGATCGACGTCTTCGCCACCATCTCGCTGCGCCTGCTCGCCCGCACCGAGCCGCCCGACCGCATCGTCGCCTGGACCCTGGCGATCGTCACCGCCGGCTCGGCCGTCCCGGCGTTCCTCTCGTGGCAGACGCCGACCCCGACCCAGTTTCTGTGGCTTGCCGCGATCGCCGTCTTCGCCAACGGCTTCCAGCGCTGCATGGCGCGGGCCTTCGCCGCCGCCGACGCCACGGTGGTGATGCCGTTCGAGTTCAGCCGGCTGATCGTCGCCGCCATCGTCGGCTTCCTGGTGTTCGGCGAGCTGTCCGACGTCTGGGTGTGGAGCGGCGGCGCCATCGTCTTCGCCGCGGCGGTCTACATGGTGCGCGCCGAGTCGCGCCGCGAACGCGGCGCCTGATACCGGCGGCCCGCGAGGCCGCGCCCGGCGACGCAACCCCGGCACGAGTGGCGCGCCGCCGGTTTCCGGCGTAGCTTTTCGGCGATGTCCGTCCTGTCCCCGCTGACCGATCCCGTAGCCGCCGCCTTCATCCGCCTGCCCGGCGCGGCGCGCGCCGCCATATGGGCGGTGCTCGGCTCGTGCTGCACGGTGGGATTCGCCAGCATCGCCAAGCACCTGTCGGGGGACCTGCCGGTGGCGGTGGTGGTGTTCTTCCGCTGCCTGTTCGGGCTGATCTTCCTCGGCCCCTGGCTGATGCGCGTGCGCCTGGCCGGGCTGGCCAGCCGGCGGCCGGTGCTGCTGATGGCGCGCGGGTTCAACTCTCTGCTCGGGCTGTTTTTCATGTTCTGGGCGGTCAGCCTGATCGCGGTGGCCGACGTCATGGCGATCATGTTCTCCAAGCCGGTGGTGGCGGCGCTCGCCGCGGTGATGGTGCTGGGCGAGACCATGTACCGCTCGCGCTGGATCGCCACGGGGCTGGCGCTGGCCGGCATGGTGCTCATCGTGCGGCCGGGCTTCGCCGGGATCAACGCCGGGGTGCTGTTCGCGCTCGGCGCCATGGCCTGCGCCTCGTTCACCGCCATCTCGGTCAAGCTGCTCACCCGCACCGAACCGCCCGACCGCATCGTCGCCTACACGCTGGGCTGCATGATGATCGGCTCCGCCGTGCCGGCGGTCGTCGCCTGGCAGACCCCGACGCTGGAGCAGTTCGCCTGGCTGATGGCGCTCGGCGCCTTCGCCAACGGCTTCCAGCGCTGCATGGCGCGCTCCTTCGCCGCCGCCGACGCCACCGTCGTGATGCCGTTCGAATTCACCCGGCTGATCGTCGCCGCCATCGTCGGCTATCTCGCCTTCGGCGAGACGTCGGACGTGTGGATCTGGAGCGGCGGCGCCGTGGTGTTCGCGGCCGCCATCTACATGGTGCGGACCGAATCGAGGCGGGACCGGGCCGCCGCCCGGCTGCTGGCGGGGTAGGCGACGGTTCGAGGGACCGGCGCCGGCCCGCTCCCCCGTGCGCTCTGGCGCCGTCTGGAAATCGGTCGTACTTTCCGCCGATGTCGCCCCGCCGGTTGCGTTCCCTTCTGCCCGACTCCATGTCGCCAGCCGTCCAGGGGGCGCTGTGGATCGTCGTCAGCGCCGTCGCCTGGAGCGTCATGGTCGGCATCGCGCGCGGACTGTCGAAGGACATTCACACTTTCGAGATCGTCTTTTTCCGCAGCTTCTTCTCGCTGCTGTTTTTCCTCCCCTGGATCATGCGGGTCGGCAGGACCGGATTGCGCACGGACCGGCCGCTGGCGCACCTGTCGCGCGGGCTTACCGGGCTGGCCGCGCTCTACCTGCTGTTCGGCGCGCTCTATTTCACGCCCATGGCCGAGGTGGCGGCCATCACCTTCACCCGCCCGGTCTTCGCCTCCATCGGCGCCATCCTGTTCCTGCGCGAGGTGGCGAGCGGCCGGCGCTGGACCGCCTGCATCGTCGGGCTGGCCGGCACGCTGATCATCATCCGCCCCGGCCTGGTGGCGCTCGACATCGGCCAGCTCCTGGCGGTCGGCTGCGTCGTCGCCATGACCGTCACATCGCTGACGGTGAAGAGCCTGACGCGCACCGAGGGCGCCGACACCATCGCCTTCTACCAGATGGTGGTGTTCAGCTCGATTTCCCTCGTGCCCATGCTGTTCGTATGGACCGTGCCCGACTGGCGCTCGCTCGGGCTTCTGGTGCTGATGGGAGCGGCGGGCAACCTGAGCCAGCGGACGATGACCCGCGCCTACGTGGTGGCCGACGCCACCGTGATCCTGCCGTTCGAATACACCCGCCTGCCCATCTCGGCCCTGCTCGGCCTGATCCTGTTCGGCGAGTTCCCCGACATCTGGACGTGGATCGGCGGCAGCGTCATCTTCCTCGCCACCTGGGCCATGGCGCGCGGCGAGTCGCGCGCCCGCGCCGCCGTCAGAAGCTGAGTTTCTCGCCCTGGATGGTGCAGCGGCGCAGCAGCCGGCCTTCCTCGCGCGGGAAGTCGGTGCGGGCGTGGATCGAGCAGTAGTTGTCCCACATCAGCAGGTCGCCGACCCGCCATTCGTGCTCGTAGATGATGGCCGGGTCCTCGGTGATCTCGAACAGCCGTTCGAGGATGTCCTCGCTCTCCGCCCTGTCCAGCCCCTCGATCTGCGCCGACATGAGCCGGTTGACGTAGAGCGCCCGCCGTCCGGAGAGCGGATGGGCGACGAAGACGGGCTGCCAGCAGTGCAGCATCTTCGCGATGTCGGCGGTCTCGATGTCGATGCGCTCGCGCCGCTTGTAGTCGTGCACCTGCAGCACGCGGCGCCCCTCCAGCCGCTCCTTCAGCGCCGCGGGGACGTTGTCGTAGGCGGCGTACATGCTGTTGACCCGGGTGTTGCCGCCGCGGCTGGGCAGGATCTGGGCGTAGAGGAAAGTGGCGCGGTTCGGCACCTCGTAGTAGCAGGTATCGGCGTGGAACCACATCTCGCCGTCGCCGTAGGAGCCGGCCACCTTGCCCGCCTCCTCGGGGATGTTGGTGACCAGCATGATGCTGCCGCGGGTGGTGCTGCCATCGGCGGGCACGTCCTTGGGCGCGCGCCGGCGCACGCCGAGCGGCCCGAAGCAGCCGGCGAAGCGCAGCTGGTCCTCTTCCGAAATGTCCTGGCCGCGGAACACCAGCGCCACGTGGCGCTCGAACGCCTCGCGCAGCGCCGCCACCGTCCCGTCGTCCAGCGGCCGCGACAGGTCGATCCCCTGGACCTCGGCGCCGACGGCCGGCGTCAGCGGCTTCGCGGCGATGGTGGCGACGGACATGGACGGCCTCCCTGGACTGGTTCGTTGGCACCAGTCTAGCCGCCGACGATCACCTCGTCACGGCTTGCAGGATCGGGCTTGCAGGATCAGCCCGTCGCGCCACAGCATGTCGGCCAGCGCCATGTCCTCGATGGACAGGCTGGTGGCGCGGATCGCCGGGGCGAAATCGCGCGCCGCCGTGTGCATCGCGCCGACCGCCGCCGCGATGCGGCCGGGTTCGGGCGGCACGGCGGCGGGAGCCACGCGACGAAGGCCGTGCGATGCCTGGTTCGCCATAGATTTCCTTTCCCGATACCCGTGCATGACACAAGAAATTCTTTAATACGGAGACGGCTTTTCCCGGACGAAGGCGCCCCCCGGAGCGACGCCCTGGAAAAATTTAATTATTAACAAAAACAATTCTTTGACGAAACGGGATATGGAGCGTTGCGGCGCGCCCCACAAACGATCCTCGCAGTTATCCCCTTTCGTCATGTACGCAAACTGCCCTATCCTCCCCGACTCAGGGAGGCAGCCATGATGCTTAGTGGTATTGTGGCGGGGGAACCCGTGGGGAGGGGGCGGCGTGCATGTTTAATTGGCAGCGGGCGTGGACGGCCATTACCGTCCGATCGTGTCCCAAGCCGCTGCATGGCTAAATGCCAGCACGGCTGACAGGTGGGCCATAGTCGCGGGCGCGGCAATGCTCTTATGTGGCGCGGCGATGCTTTTGTACCCCCGGCTTATCGTTCTTTGGGGTGAGCTGAGGTGGTCCCGGAAAATCGGACAGGAGGTTAAGGTGTATTCCGCCGGCTAACGGAGGGATGCGCGATGAGGACGCGACGGCGGT
>Ga0326597_10000210_pt1 | contig 107826 bp, 101 predicted proteins | sample RVTome_12_FD_203789 | JGI IMG/M metagenome (GOLD analysis project Ga0326597, IMG submission 203789) | Soil microbial communities from uranium-contaminated site in the Upper Colorado River Basin, Wyoming, United States - RVT100D185 | ecosystem: Environmental > Terrestrial > Soil > Contaminated...
GACCTCGTCACCGGGATGATCGCGATGATGGACCAGGACGAGCTGGCCGGTCCGGTGAACCTCGGCAACCCCGGCGAGTTCACGATCCTCGAGCTGGCGACGATGGTCAAGGAGCTCACCGGCTCGACGTCCGGGATCGTCTTCCAGCCGCTTCCGCAGGATGACCCGGTCCGCCGCTGCCCGGACATCACCGTGGCGAAGGCAAGGCTTCACTGGGAGCCGACGGTGCCTCTTCGGGAAGGTCTGATAAAGGCCATTGCTTACTTCCGGGAAGCGATTTGATGACGATAGAATTATAGTGCGGAGCGTCATAAGGGTGTGGAGCGGCTCGATGCGGTCGACACCATGAAACGGAACAAAGCGGTAGACCTGCTCGCGGCGGTGCTGGCGGGCGCGGGGATCCTTATGTACGCCGTCCCGCTGGCCGGACTTTTCCGGAGGACGTACGGGGACGATACCTTTTCCTACATCGTCTTTATCCCCCTGGTCAGCCTCTATCTTCTCTACGAGGATCGGAAGCAGATCTTTGGCGTCGTGGCGGGTTCCCCGATCCCGGGGGTCGTGCTGTCGTCCCTTGGGATCCTCCTGTACCTTGCCGCGCGGACAGTGCCGGTGGGGCCGTCTGTCCCCGTGGAACGTTTCGCTTTGTACGCCCTCTCCGCGGTCCTCTACCTGGAAGGCATACTCGGGGTGCTCGCCGGCGCCGGAGGGCTGTGGGCGGCGCGTTTCCCCCTGCTGTTCCTCTTCTTCATGATCCCGATCCCGGAAGGGATCCTGGGGCCGATCGTCCGGTTCCTGCAGGTTGGTTCCGCGGAGGTCTCCTACTGGGTGATCCGATCCGTCGGGGTGCCGGTCTTTCGGGACGGGTTCCTGTTCACGTTGCCTGGATTGACGGTCGAAGTGGCGGAGCAGTGCAGCGGGATCCGCTCGGGGATCTCCCTCTTCCTCGTCTCGATCCTGGCAGGGCATATCTTCCTGAAATCCGGCTGGAGAAAACTGGCGTTGGCCGTAGCGGCGGTGCCGATCACGATCGCGAAGAACGGACTGCGGATCGTGACGCTCTCCCTGTTCGGCGCCTATGTCGACCGCCAGGTGCTGTCGGGCCCCTTGCACAAGGCCGGGGGGATCCCGTTCTTCGGGGTGGCTCTCGTGATGCTCGCCGTCGTCCTCTGGGCGCTGCGGAGAGGGGAGTCCCGAAAGACGGCGCGACCCCCCCGCGATCCAGACTCCATCCCGGGGGACTGATATGGAAGAAGGAGGCACGGCGTGCACCCCTGACGCGTCCTCTTCACATGAAACCTGTCCTGATGGAACCCGTCCCGGAAATCGACGTCCAGTAACAAACTACGGAAAAACAAAGGGCTGTCTTCCCGTGGAGAAGGCAGCCCTTTTTGTTCGTTCATCCATTCCGGCGTTCCAATCCGGTCATGGCAATGCTCAGATCCCACAACTTCTTTGCCGCGGCTTCGTCATACGAGATATCCGCCGACGGAACTTCCCGGTTTCGGCGGAAGTAATAGCCCGTAACGCCCTCGACCGCGGGGGAGGATGCCAGGAACACGATCGTTTCGGCCCCCTTCTCCGGGGAGAGCAGATCCCCCTTCAGGGCGTGGTAGCCGACGTGGCGCAGCCAGCTCACGATGCCGTTGTTTCTCCCCAGGTTGGTCGCGACGCCTCCCGGGTCCACGGCATTGGAGGCGATGTTCGTGCCTTTCCACCGCCGGGCCAGTTCGTAGGCGAACATCAGGTTCGCCAGTTTCGAGTTGCCGTAGGCGGCCTTCCGGTCGTAGGTCTCCGGATGAAAGCACCGCTCGAAATCCCCCCCCCCGCCACTGTGGGCTCCCGAGGCGACGGTGGTCACCCGGGCGGCCTCCGCCGCTTTCAACGTGTCGAGCAGCAGCAGGGTCAGCAGGAAGTGGCTCAGATGGTTCGTGGCGAAGGTCATTTCGATCTTGTCGGGGCTCAATTGGAACGTGTCGAACCGCGCGCCGGCGTTGTTGATCAGGACGTCGACGCGCGCGCAGCGGCTTCGGATGGCGGCGGCCAGTTCGCGCACCTCCCGCTGGACCGAGAGATCCGCTCTCAGGAAGAGCATGGTCCCGCAGGCGGGATCCCGCTGGAGTCGGCGGACCAGCTTGGCTCCCCTGCGCTCGTCCCGGCCGGTCAGGACCAGGTCGGCCCCCAACCGTCCCAGCTGCAGCGCGGCGGCCCGGCCGATACCGGAAGTCGCCCCCGTGATCACGCACGTCTTCCCCTTCAACGCAACGCGCCTCCGAAGGGTAGTTTCCCTTTCCGCTCGCCGTTCAGTATATTTGTCATCGGACGAGCAGCGCAAGGAAATCACTCTGGAATCCGGTGATGGATGATACTGATAGATAATCGATCGGCAGCGAAAGAACAAGACCTCCCCCCCGTGAATAGGCGGAGAAATTGGTATTCCGAAAACAGGGGAAATGTGTCAGAAAACTTTACAGCGTGGTCCCTTGGAACGGATCCTTCCTAACTAACTTGTTTTGCTGGCAATTCTATTTAGCCGGGTCCCCTGCCGCACTCCGCATCAATCCGATCGTCGGGATTTTTTCCGGTTTCCCCCGTTTCTTGTTTTTCCCTCACGGTCAAAAGGTCCAAACTCAAAATAAAATATCCTTGTATATCAGGTTATTACAATCAAACCATCGATATATCCCCGGAGAAATAAAGGTTGGCGCATCATTTGCTTTAAAGCTGCCGTCACGATGTTGCTAACCCCGTGGAAGAAGGAGATGAATATGAAAAAGACAAATGGATGGTTGATTGTGGCGGGTGTCGTCGTCGCGGCGATATGCTTATCGCTGGCGCCGTCGGCGGGACAGGCGGCCGTAGTGGACCTCACGACCGCTGGTTCCTCGGGTACTGTTAATGGCGCCATATTCGAACAAATCGACCCGCAAGCGACCGGATCCGGCGTTATCGATCCTTTCGTGCGAGTTAGTACCAATGATACCATCGAGGAGGGGTACAACACGAGTGGTCGCCCGCTGGAATTTGATGAGAACTCCTCGCCAATTTTTACGCACGATCTGCTGTTAAGTGATGTACCGATCGTTGATATCGGGGGCACTCTTTACCGCCAGTTTTTGCTGGATATCAATCAGACTCTGCCAGGTTCCCTGCTCTCGTTGGATGAAATTCAGATCTATCAGTCGAATACTGCGGGTCTCCACAGTGGTTTTCCAGCCGGTTTTGGGACCCTTGTCTATGATCTTGACGCGGGTGGAGATAACTGGATTAAGCTGGATTACGCCCTTAATTCCGGTAGCGGCTCGGGCGACATGTTCGCCTATATCCCGAATAGTTTGTTCACCGGGGACACTTACCTCTACTTTTATTCACTGTTCGGTGAAAATTTTGGCAATAACGATGGCTTTGAAGAATGGGCGGTTCTCAAAGGAACGACCCAAGTTCCCGAGCCTGGAACCCTGTTCCTCCTCGGGAGCGGCCTGTTCGGTCTGGCTCTTTACGGGAGGAAGGCTTTTAAGCGGTAACCGACCCGAGTAATACCTCTGATTTGAGAGAAGGGGCGGCCTGAACAGGCGGCCCCTTCTCATTTCCCGGTGGGGTTCTCACCCGGTCATTGATCTTTTTCTATCCGATATTTTTTCATCAGATCGTGCAGGGTGGGGCGGCTGACCCCCAGTTCGATCGCCACCTGGCTGATATTCCAGTTGCGCCGGATCAGCGCCCTCCGGATGTGCTCGCTCTCGATTTTTCCCCGGATCTGTCGTAAAGGCTCCGTGCGGGAGGAATCTTCCCCGGGAGGCGGGAACTCGAGATCCGCCGGAACGATAAGCCTTCCCTCGCTCATGATGACGGCCCTTTTCACCCGGTTTTCCACTTCCCGCACATTTCCGGGCCACTCGTAGGAGGTGATGGAGGCCAGGGCATCCGAACGGAAGTCCTTGATCGGCTTCCGGTACTGCGCCGCGTACGTCCGGAGGAACGTCTTGGCCAGCAGCACGATGTCCTCTCCCCGGTCCCGCAGGGGAGGGAGTGTCACCGTGACCACGCCGAGGCGGAAATAGAGGTCCTCCCGGAACCGCCCCTCAGCGACCTCGCGTTTCAGTTCCTTGTTGGTGGCGGCGATGACTCGGACTTCGACCGGGATCAGCCCCCGCCCCCCGACGCGCTCCACCCGGTGCTCCTGCAGAAAGCGCAGCATTTTGACCTGCAGCGCAAGGGGGAGCTCCCCGATTTCGTCCAGGAACAGGGTCCCCCGGTTGGCGAACTCGATCTTTCCCTTCACTTGGGCGCTTGCCCCGGTGAACGACCCCTTCTCGTGTCCGAACAGTTCGCTCTCCAGGAGGGTTTCCGGGATCGCGCCGCAATTGATGGCGATGAACGGACCCTCGCGCACCTGGCTCAATCGGTGGATTTCCCTTGCCACCAGTTCCTTCCCGGTGCCGCTCTCTCCCGTGATGAGGACGGAAACGTCGGTGGTCGCCACCTTGCGGATGAGGGAGTAGACGCGTTGCATCTGGGGACTGTTCCCGATGAGCGCGGAGAAATCCCCGAGGAGCGCTCTCTCTTTCAGGGCGAGGTTCTCCCGTTCGAGGGCCAGGATGTTCAGGGCCCTCTTCAGGACGATCTTCACTTCCGGCATGTCCGGGGGTTTCAGGAAGTAGTCGAAGGCCCCACGATCGATCGCCTGCAAGGCGGATTCCTTCTCGCTGTTCCCGGTAACGACGATGACTTTCGCTTCGCGGTCCGCGGCGAGAATCTGTTCGAGGGTTTTCAGTCCCTCTTCCGCGGTCCTCGGATGCGGGGGCAACCCGAGGTCGAGAAGGATCAGGGAGGGACGATCGGAATCGATCCTTTCGAGGGCGCTTTTCCGATCCGACGCCGTGAGGACGTCGTACGAATCGGCCAACGCCCACTTCATCTGGCCGCGGATCACTTCCTCGTCCTCGACGATGAGGATTTTCGGTTTCTCCATCAGTTCCCCCCGGGGGTGGGCAGGAGGATCGTGAACGTCGTCCCCTTGCCCACCGCGCTTTCCACTTCGATCTTCCCGCCGTGCGCCTCGACGATCCGTTTCGATTGAAAGAGCCCGACGCCGAAGCCCGTGCTTTTCGTCGTGGAAAACATCCGGAACAGGTTCTTCTCGAGATAATCCTTCGGGATCCCGCATCCGTTGTCCGAGACGGTAACGCGGATAATGCCGTTCCCGGGAGCGGTTCGGACGCGGATCTCGCCGTTCGCGCCGGTCGCGCCGGTCGCCTCGTCCGCGTTCAGGACGAGGTTCGTGATCACCTTCTTCATCTGGGCGCGGTCCACGTCGATGGCGGGGAGCGCCGGGTAATGTTCCACGATCCGGGACATGATGGACTCCTTCATCTCCCGGATGGTTTCCCGGATCACGTCGTTCAGGTCGACCGGTTTTCGGCTCAGCGCGGGTTCCCGTGAGAAAACCGAGACATGCTCGATGAGCCGCTTCATCTTCTCCACGGTTCCGGAGACCCCCAGCATCATGTCTTTCCGGAACCCGGGATCGTCGTACCGTTCCTCCATGTTCGCGAGCATCAGGGAGAGCATCGAGATGAAGTTCTTCAGGTCGTGTAGGACGAAGGCGGAGAAGGAGTGGAAGGCCTCCTTCTCCCTGGACTCGAGGAGTTTCCCGGTCAGTTTTGCCTTCAGGATGGCGCTTCCCACCTGCTTGGCGATGACCCTCATCAATTCGTAATCTTCCTGATGCAAGGGGTTCCGGTGGGCGCTCCCGGACAACCCGAGGATCCCCAGGATCTGTTGTTCGATGACGACGGGAACCAGGATGGAGATCCCCGCGGAAGAAAGTCGCTCGTTCAAGGGATCTTTGATCGTGTAAGCATGGACATTTTCAGGACCCAGAAGGAGCGGAACGTCTTTCTCCGTCAGCATCGCCACGGTTTGCGGCTCGAAGGGCAGCACGTTGTACGGGTCTTCGCCGGCCGGATTCACGAGCTTGTACCGGTGGTCGGCTTCGTCGTGCACCCACAGGAGGGTTCTTCCGATCCAGAAATTTTCGTAGATCTTCTTCGCGATGATCGGTAGCAGGTCCTCCGCGCCGATCTTGCCGCTCAAACGGTCGGTCCAATCCAGCCATTCCTTCCGGTAGTCGTATTTGAACCGGTAGAAGTTCTCGTACAGGAAACGAGATGTCTTTTTCCGGACGGTTTCCGACAAGACAAGAATCGCCAGGAACAGCGCCGAAACGAACACGAACAGAAAGGAAAGGTAAAAACTGAAATCGCCCCCATAGCTCCGGATGAGTTGGGCGATCAGGGCGACGACGATGAAAGACCCGCCGACGAAGAGGACCGAAAAGGAACGGTAGATCATTTGACGGCCGATGAAAACGTTCACGTCCAGGAGACGATGGCGCACCAGGGAGAAGGAGATCAGGATGCATCCGATGAGGATGACCGTGGAATACGGATAGGTGTAATCGACGATTTCCGAAGGGTAGATCAGCTGGTACGCCAGCGTGTAGATCAGGAAAAGGAGAATCGAGACGATCCCCAGAACCATGTACTTGATGCGCCAACGTTGCCTGTGGTCCGCGGACCGGAAGGTTGCCTCGAAATTGGCAACGGTGAACGTGAGGCAATAGATGGAAAAAAAGGGAATGACGGCGTCGAGGCCGAAGGGTATTCCCCTCGGGGCATACTCCGCGGGGGCCAGGAGGACAGCGAGGAAGAAGAGGGTTGCGAGCCATACGCCCGCAAGCACCCACTTCCATCGGGAAAGGAAATCCACGGGATTATCCCTTCCGAACACTGTGCTGAAGGATAGCCAGGAAGCCGGAAGGAGGGTGCTTCCGGCCACGGCCAATGTGAACAAGAATTGAGGGGGGAAAGGGAAAAGATCATTGACCGGCGCCGCGTATCCGCACTCCACCATCGCCAGCGTCGACATGCCGATCGCAAAAAAAATATTCGAAACGTTTTTCGGGTTCCTGGAAAAGACGAACAACGCGAGGCCGATGCAATATATCCCACCGGCGATGGGTAGGTAGGGGAGCATTTCCAGCGCCATGTTGTAATCTTATCGAAAGAAACCCATCTCTTGTTTAAAATATCTTGCTTGGTGTCCAGTATTACGATATCGAAATGGCGATTACAGTTCCGAAATATCTATGGCCGAAAATATCTCATAACTGTTCGAAATGTTTACGATTACAACTTGGTATGTCGCTTGCTCCTCCTCGACGGCATGATGAGAATCGTGGCGCACCCTCGAACCCGACGGTCCGTATCCCTTGCAATGATGATCGTGCTGGGAATTCTCGCCGGCTGCGGGGGAGGTGGGGGCTCCTCGTCCGGTGACGGCGGTGGAACGCCGCTTCCGGCTGACGACGGTGGAACGCCGCTTCCGGCCAAGATCCTGAGTTGGGCCCCCCCGGAATCGTATACCGACAGCACCTCGTTGGACCCCGGGACGGATCTGCAGGAGTATGAAATCCATGTTAACGAGTCGGGCTCCTTTTCCGAATCCAGTACCCCAAGCGCGGTCGTCAGGGCCGTGGACACCACGACCCACACTCTCACGACCTCGTTCAATCTCGCCAACCTTGGCTCCGATCTGTCCAGGGGAGTCGTCTACCGGGTATCGATGCGCGCCGTCGCCGTCACGGGCCTCAAATCCGGTTTCTCTCCCTCCGCTTCCTTCTCCTTCTGATTGCCCCCACCGCATCCCTCACGTAGAATTCAACCAGTACCGACGGGGGTTTTCCGGATGGACTACATCGCGGGGGCCATCCTGTCCAGTTTCCGCGCCGGGATCGTGGCGATCCGGTCGGACGGGACGGTGGCTTACATCAATCCGATCGGGGCGAAGATCCTCGAAGGCTGCTCCCTCCGGGAAGGGGAGAACATCCATCCCCGGGCGTCGGAGAACGTCTTCTTCCGCGTGTTGAGCGAAGCCCTTTCGATGAATTACCTCCCAACGCGCGTCGAGGCGGAATTGCCGGGGAGGGACGGGGAGCGGCAGAGCCTCGGGTTCACCCTCTCGGTCCTGAAGGAGAAGGATGGCCGGGTCGGGATCTGCGCTTTCTTCAAGGACCTGACCCACGTGGAGATGACCGAGGAGAGCGAGAACCTGAAGCAGCGGCTGCTCATGCTCGGGCAGATGGCGGCGGGGCTGGCCCACGAGATACGGAATCCGATCGCGAGCATCGGCGTCCACGCGAGCATCCTTCGTTCCCACCTGTCCGGAAACGAGAAGCTTCTTTCCTCGGTCGGGATGATGTCCCGGGAGATAGAGAAGGTCGAATACATCATCCGGGAATGCCTGAACTTCGTGCGGCCGGCGGAGCTTGGGATCAAGCAGGTCCACATGGGAGCGCTTCTCGACGGCGTCATCGCGCGGATGATCACCCTCCACCCCGATATGAAATTTTCGATCCAGATCCCCGGGAACGGAAACCTGAAGGTCGACGCCGATGCGGCCCTCCTCGAACAGGCGTTGACGAACATCCTGGCCAATGCGGCGGATGCCTGCCACGGGAAAGGGAGCGTCAACGTCCTGGTAGGGACGTCCCGCCATTTCACCGAGGCGGTGCGGCTCAACAGGCAGGTGGAAAGACTCCTCCCCGGCAATTCGGGGAAGGAGGAGGAGTTCATCCGGGTCCACATCCGCGACGACGGCCCCGGCATCCCCGAGGAGATCCAGGATCGGATCTTCGTCCCCTTTTTCACCACGAAAAAAACCGGAACCGGGATCGGCCTTCCGCTGGCCCAGAAGATCGTGCACGCGCACGGGGGCGTCCTCGACATGAACAGCGAAGTCGGAAAAGGGACCGAATTCATCATCAAGATCCCGATGAGGTACAGCAGTGGCCGATAGGGTCCTGATCGTCGAAGACAACGACGCGTTGCGCGTGGGGATCCGGCTGTCGATGGAGGAGGCCGGGTATGCCGTGCAGGAAGCTTCCTCGGGGGAGGAGGCGGTCCGGAAACTCGAGACCGAGCCGTGCCACGTGGTGGTCACCGATATCCGGCTGGGGGATCTGAGCGGCGTCGACATCCTGAAAAAAGCGAAGGAGGTCGACTCCGAGATCGAGGTGATCCTGATGACCGCCTACGCCACCGTGGAAACGGCGATACAGGCGTTGCGGCTCGGTGCGTACGACTACATCCAGAAGCCGTTCGAGATCGAGCACCTGCTGCACCGGGTCCGTACCGCCCTGCGGATGGGCCGGATGCGGGGAGAGCTGGAGTTCTACCGGAAGGCCGATTACCGGAACGCCCTCGATGAAGGCGCGCTGATCGCGGAGAGCCGGGGGATGAAGGAGATCCTGTCGGTGGTCAGGAAAGTGGCTCCCACCCCGGCGACGGTTCTGGTCACGGGAGAGACCGGCACCGGGAAGGAGCTGCTGGCCACGCTCGTCCACTTCGGATCCCCCCGGGCGAAGGGCCCCTTCGTGAAGGTGAATTGCGCCGCGCTGCACGAGAATCTCCTCGAGAGCGAGCTGTTCGGCCACGAGCGGGGGGCCTTTACCGGCGCGGAAAAGCTGCGGATCGGCCGCTTCGAGCAGGCGGACAAGGGAACCATCTTCCTCGACGAGATCGGGGACATGAGCCCCACCACGCAGGCCAAGGTGCTGCGCGTCCTCCAGGAGCACGAGTTCGAACGGTTGGGCAGCAGCGGCCGATCCGTCAAGGTCGACGTTCGCCTCGTGACGGCCACGAACAGGGACTTGCGGGACGAGGTCAAGGAGGGCCGGTTCCGGCAGGACCTCTATTTCCGGCTCAACGTGGTGAACCTGCGCATCCCGCCCCTGCGGGAGCGGTTGGAGGACATTCTCCCCCTGGCGCGGTTCTTCCTGAACCAGTACGCAGTCGACTTCAAGAAGAAGGTGAGCGGGTTTTCCCCCGAGGCGATCGAGAAGCTACGACACTACGCCTGGCCCGGGAACGTGCGGGAACTCCAGAACTCGATCGAGCGGGCCGTGCTCCTCTCCGACGGGGAAGTGGTCGGCGACCACAACCTGACCCTGGAAGGACGCGGCGAGGGGGACGCCGTTTCATCCGCGGACACCATGATCCTCGAGGAACTGGAGCGGGGAGCGGTCCGGCGCGCCTTGCGTGCGACCAGGGGAGTGCAGAAGGACGCGGCGCACCTGCTGGGCGTCACCCCGCGGGTATTGAACTACAAAATCCAGACATTGAAGATCGAATGGAAGTGCTTTCGGCAGGGTTGAGGTTACCGTTGCAGGCGGTGAGATGAAAAGGAACGGGAGGACACCCCCTTCGGGCGCCCTCCCGTGCCGTCCCTGGAAAGCGTCTTGTTCTATTCTAACCGCTTCTTGCGTCTCCAGATGACCAATCCGGCGATGCCTGAGCCGAAGAGCATCAGTGCGCTCGCTTCCGGGGCTGAGAATGTCTGGCTCAACCGGGGCCAGCCGTCAGTCGGTGCATTGATGCCGCTGGTGATTGTAGCGGCCGGGGTGTCGAAATGGACCGTGAACCAGTCGATGTACGCTTCCAAATCCAAGTCGTTGGTGGCCACTGTGAGCAGTGCATCATAAGTGTTCGCACCCGCACCATCGTCAGTCACCAGCAATGTGTACGTTCCCGAATAAGCGTCCGTCAAAGACCCACTGTAAATCGTCGCTCCGTGGGAAATGCCTGGAATGACAAGGAGCAATACAGCCAGCAAAAGATGCTCTTTCCTGCCCATCTGTCTCACCCCCTATCTTTGACCATCTTAAGATAAATTCCTTTAAACTCCGTTATCAGTCTAGATTTGCAATAAACATACCATTTTTATTTTTTAATGTAAGGCATTGATAATAATAGTATTATTTGCGTGCCAGATGTTTCCCGGAGGCGAATGTGGGAAATATTTTCATAATATACGCAAAAGTATTCATCGAAACGCCCAGGACATAACATCCTCCCAGGGGAGGATCACGGCTGGCACGAGATGTCCGTGGTGCCTGATCGTCAGAAAGTTGCCGGATATTGCGACGATCCCCGGGTTGCGCATGTCCGTGGCCTGGCGGGCGATGAATCCCGATGCGACGGTCAGTGGGGAGGAACCGCTGCCGTGAAAAGCTGCAGCACCTCGGGGTCGAACAGGGTGCCCGATCCGTCCTGGACCATCCGCAGCGCCTCTGTCGGCGGGAAGGGGTCGCGGTATGGGCGGGCGGAGACGGTGGAGTCGTAGTATTCGGCCACGGAGAGGATCCGGGCGGCCACGGAGATGTCGTCGCCGCGCAGGCCGTACGGGTAGCCCGACCCGTCGAAATGCTCATGGTGCTCGAGGATCGCCCGGCGCGTCGCGTCCATCCCCGGCACGCCTTCCAGCATCTTCGACCCGAGGAAGGGGTGCTTCCGGATCATCTCCGTTTCCTGCTCGCTCAGACGCCGCTTCTTCGCCAGGAGGTTCCCGGGAATGCCGACGACCCCCACGTCGTGCAGCTTCGCCGCGTGCCGCAGGGCGGTGAGATCGTCTGACGACAGCCCCATCCGCTCGCCGATCCGCGTGGACAGGTCGCGCACCCGGATCGAGTGCCCGGAGAGGAAGGGGAAGCGCAGCTCGAGCGCGTCCGACAGGGAGGTGAGGATGGAAAGGGAGAAGGTGCGGACGTTCTCCCGGAATCCCAATCCCTGGGACAGGATCGAAGCGATCTCGGACGTGATCGGCGCGAACGTCTTCAGATCCTCGTGCGTGAACGCCCGGCCGTCCTTGCGGTTCGTCAGGTGAAGCGCACCCAACGTTCGGCCGTGGCAGGTCAGGGGGATCGAAAGGAACGATTCCGTCTGGTAGCCGTTCTTCTTGAACGGTGTGCTGAACGGGGAGTCCCCGGGTTTCGATACGATCAGCGGAAGCTGGTGGTCCACCACCCACGTGGTGATGGGGCCGGCACGGAACCCGCCCGATGCGGTAATATGTTCCTCGTGCCGCGAAAAACCGATCGCCGCGCGGAGCGTGAAGTCGCCCTCCGGGTCCTTTACGACGATGGATCCGCGGCCGGCGGAGAGCCCCTGCATGCCCGTGAACAGGAGGATCTCCAGGAACTTGTCCATGTCGACCACGGAGCGGCCCGCTTCGTAGATCTTTTGCACCGGAAGGTCCCGAAGGATGTATTTCACGCCCCCGGCGTCGGCCGTTTCGCCGAAGGAGAGGGCCTGTCCACCGCCACTGCTCCTGGCCATGCGGAGGGCACGGTCCGCTTTGTTCACGAGGCCGGCCTTGTCGAAGGAGTCGGAGGGGAACGACGCCACGCCGATGCTGACCGACAGCCGCTCGGTCCGGGTCTCCTTGTCGCCCGGCAGCAGATGCCGCTGGAACCGCTGGATGATGCGTTGCGCCAGGGTTTGCGCCCCTTCCGCGTTCCCTTCCAGCAGGAGGATGCCGAATTCGTCCCCGCCGATGCGCGCCACCGTGTCGACCTCCCGCACGGAGTCGTTCAGGATGCCCGCGAACTCCTGCAGGGCGATGTCGCCCGCGGATTGGGTGAACCGGTCGTTGTACGCCTTGAAGTCGTCCAGGTCGAGCGTCAGGAGGCTGAACGACTGGCCGTTGCGGCGTGCGCGGAGGATCTCTTTATCCAGTTGATTGTCGAAGTGGCGGCGGTTGTAGAGGTGGGTCAGCGGGTCGATGAACGAGTAGCTGGAGACGGTTTTCCCGGAATCGGTGCGACGCAGGTGGGGTTCGGCCTGGAGAGAAAGGATCCAGAGGAGCTTCACCTGCACGGGGGTGAAGGGATGCGATTCCCGCTTGCCGAAGACGATGACGCTCGTGATGTCGCGATCGCTTCGCATGGGAAACGCCACCAGGGAACGGGCGGACCACGCCTCGCAGATCGGGACGGACCATGCGCCCCAATCGGGGTCCATGGAGACGGCTTTCCCGAAATGGGCGGCGATCGCCGCGGGGGCGACCAGGAAGGAGAGATTTTCCGGCGAAGGCCGGGCATCGATTCGGCGGCCGAGGCGGAGCTCCCAGGAGGCGGGATCGTTCTCCAGGCAGGAGAGGAGCCCGCACGTTTCGACGCCCGCGATCTCCTTTGCGATATCGAACAGGGAGTTGATGGTGGCCTCGAGCTCGAACGAAGGTCCGAGGAGGTAGCTGCTTTTCAGGAGGGTGTTGACCGGCCCGGAGAGTGATACGATCTCTTCGGGGGAAATTTCGAGCGGGAAGTCGATGGTGCTTCGAGGAAGCCCTGTTATGTCGAACGATGCCATTTCGATCCCCGGCGGCCCATCGATATGGAAGGCGATTCTGGAGCCGATATTGCTTCAGCAAATTTCAGGCCTAATTGCAAAAAAGAATGGAAATGAAAAACCTTTTTGAAATTAAACGGATGCCTTGTAGCAACCAGGAGGGAATTTTCATCAAGGGAATATGCTACCCATAAGTGGCAAAATTTTACTTATTTGAGGGGACTGGAAATGCGCATTCATTTCAGGTGGTTCAAGGAGGCGAACATGCGGCGGTCGAAAATCCTGATGGCGTGCTGGATCGTGGCGGCGGTGTTCCTCGGATCCTGCGATCGATCCCCGGAAGGGAAACTCGCCAAATACGTCAAGCGCGGCGATGAATACGTGAAGGAAGAGAAGTTCCGGGAGGCGGCGATCGAATACAAAAATGCGGTGAAGGCGGTCCCGAAGGATCCCGCGGCGCACTGGAAGCTGGCGAAGGCGTCGCTCGAGGCGAAGGACCTCCGGACGGCGTTCACCGAGGTGCAGACGGCTGTGGAGCTCGACCCGAACAATTTCGAGGCCCTCGGGATGCTGGGCGAGATCTACGTGGTGGCCGGGAAGACGGACGAGGCGGCGCGGATCGCCGATAACCTCGTGAAGAGCAGGCCGGACGATCCGCAGGGGTACATCCTCCAGTCCGGGCTCGCCGTGCGCGCCGGGAAGGTGGACGAGGGGATCGCGAAGCTGAAAAAAGCCGCGGAGCTCGACCCGAAGCGGGTCCGCACGCTGCTGACCATCGGCAATATGCATATGCTGAAGAGGGACCGGAAGGGGGCGCAGGAGTGGTACGACAAGGCGCTGGCGGTCGACCCGAACTCGGCCGACGTCCACGTGACGCGCGGGAACTTCTTCTTCGCCACGGGCGAGCGGGACGAGGGGGAGAAGGAGTACCGGAGGGCGATCGACCTGTCGAAGGAGAAGGAATCCTTGCGGATCGCGCTGGCGGAGCATTACCTGCACCAGGGGCGGATGGAGGACAGCGAGAAGGAGCTGAACGCGGTCATCGAGGAGATGAACTCCCAGAAGGCGCGGAAAGTCCTGGCGGAGATCAAGCTCGATTCCGCCAAGGTGGCCGACGCCAAGCCGATCGTCGAGCAGATCCTCAAGGAGAACGACAAGGACCTGGACGGGAAGTATCTCAAGGGGCGGATCGCCCTCGTGGAAAAGCGGCTGGACGACGCGAAAGCGCTCTTCGGCGAGGTGGTGAAGCAGGACGCCGGGATGGCGCGCGCCCGGCTCTACAACGGGTTGACCGATATTCAATTGGGCCAGATCGAGCTGGGGAGGAAAGAGATCGACGAGGCGGTGAAGCTCGACCCGGGGAACGCGCGGGCCCAGCTCCTCCTCGGGGAGGTATCGCTGAGAATGGGCGCCCCCGCGGCGGCGGAGAAGGCGGCGCTCGAAGTGCTGCGGCGCAACCCGTCCAACGCGCTGGCGGCGATGCTGCTGGCCGACTCGTTCCTGGCGAGGAAGGAGTGGAAGAAGGGGGAGCAGATCTACCAGGCGATGATCAAGCAGATGCCGAAGAACCCCGCCGGCTACCTGAAGATGGGACTGTCGAGGAAGCTCCAGGGGAAGCCGAAGGACGCGGCGGAATTCATCGCCCAGGCGGTCGAGAGGAATCCGAAGGACCTGACGGCGATCAACGAGTACATCTTCGCGCTGGCGGCTTCCAGGGATATTCCGAAGGCGAAGAAGGTGCTGGATGAAACGGTGGCGAAGGAGCCGAAGAACCCGCTGCTGTGGAACATGGTGGGGCGGTTCCAGCTGGCCTCGGGGAAGCCTGTCGAGGCGGAGGCGGCGTTCCTGAAGAGCATCGAGCTGGCGCCGGAGTTCACGGCTCCGTACTACCAGCTCGGCCTGCTGTACGCCGCGCAGAAGAAGTTCCCGGAGGCGGAGGAGCGGCTGGCGAAGGTGGTCGAGAAGAACGACAAGAACGTGGGGGCCCATGTCCTGCTGGGGATGGTGCTGAACTCCGAGGGGAAGATCGACGCGGCGAACAAGGAGTACAGGAAGGTGCTGTCGCTGTCGCCGAAACACCCGCTGGCGGCGAACAACCTCGCGTCGAACCTGGCGGATGGCGGCGGGAACCTGGACGAGGCGTTGAAGTTCGCCCAGATCGCACGGGAGGCGGCCCCCGAGGAACCCGCGGTGGGGGATACCCTCGGATGGGTCTATTACAGGAAGGGATTGATCGACACCGCCTATCCGCTGATCGCGGACGCGGCGGGAAAGATGAAGAAAAACGCCTCCATCCGCTACCACCACGGGATGGTGCTCGCGAAGAAGGGGAGGAACGAGGAGGCGGCCGCCGAATTGAACGCCGCGCTGTCGCTGAACCCGACGTTCCCCGGAGCCGACGAGGCGAGGAAAACCCTCGAAACCCTGAAATAAGAAGGGAGACGACATGACGCCGGATCGCCGGACAGGAGCATGGAAAGGGATCATCCTCGCGGGAGGGGCGGGGACACGCCTTTACCCGATCACCAAGGCGGTCAGCAAGCAGCTCCTCCCCATCTACGACAAGCCGATGATCTACTATCCGCTCTCCGTCCTGATGCTTTCCGGCATCCGGGACATCCTTCTCATCTCCACGCCGATCGACCTGCCCCGTTTCCAGGACCTGCTGGGGGATGGATCGCAGTGGGGAATCCGGATCTCCTACGCGGAGCAGCCGCGGCCCGAAGGCCTGGCCCAGGCGTTTCTCATCGGAAAGGGGTTCATCGGCCGGGACAAGGTGTGCCTGATCCTCGGCGACAACATTTTTCACGGCCACGGGTTCCAGAAGATCCTGAAGCGGGCGGCGGCGATCGAATCGGGTGCGATCATCTTCGGGTATCGCGTTCGCGACCCCGAGCGGTACGGCGTGGTGGAGTTCGACCCGACGGGCAAGGTTCTGAGCATCGAAGAGAAGCCGAAGTCGCCGAAATCCAGCTTCGCGGTTCCCGGGCTCTATTTCTACGACAACCGGGTCGTGAAGATCGCCGAGGGGTTGAAGCCATCCGCGCGCGGGGAACTCGAGATCGCGGATGTGATCAACGCGTATCTGGCCCAGGGGAAATTGCGCGTGGAGCTGCTCGGCCGCGGATTCGCCTGGCTGGACACCGGGACGCACGATTCCCTGCTGGAGGCCGGCACGTTCGTCGAGACGATCGAGAAGCGGCAGGGCTTGAAGGTCGCCTGCGTGGAAGAGGTGGCGTACCGGATGGGGTTCATCGACTCGGCGAAGCTCGAATCCCTCGCGGGGCCGATGAAGAAGAACGGGTACGGCCAGTACCTGATCCAGCTGGCGAGGGAAAACGCTCCAGCCCTGCGATGAGGCACACCATCGTCGCGGCGGTTTCCGGCGGGCCGGATTCGGTATACCTTCTGGTAAAGCTTGCCTCGGAGAAGGGGCACCGGATCGTCGTCGGACATCTCAATTACAGGACCCGTGGAATCGATTCCGTGAAAGATCAGGCATTGGTTGAAAAGATCGGCAGAATCAATCGATATGATACGGTAATTCATACGTATGATACCGGAATTGGTGCGAGGGGTTCGAAAGGGGCATCGGAACCACGAGGGAATTTCCCACCCGGATTCGAGAAGAAGGCCCGGGACATCCGGTACCGGTTTCTGAGGGATCTCTCCGGAAAGGTCGGGGCGGAGGCGATCGCGTTGGCCCATACGGCGGACGATCAGGTCGAGACGATCCTGATGCGCGTCTTCGAGGGAGCGGGGATCGGAGGGTTGAAGGGGATCCCGCGCGCGACGGAGGACGGGATCGTGCGCCCGATCCTCGACGAGTGGAAAGAGGATATCCTCGCCTATCTGAAGAAGCGGAAGATGCCATACCGGATCGACCGGTCGAACGTCGATCCCCGGTTCGAGCGGAACTGGATCCGCAATGTGCTCCTTCCGCTTCTGGTGAAGCGGTACGGCAAGGCGGTGAAGAAACGGATCTTCGCACTCGGGGAGAGGTTCCGCGAACTCGACGACTACCTCGAGGCCGAGGCAGGCCGATGGATCCGGCGGCACGTGGAAGGCGAATCCACCCCGACGGAACGAAGGACCTCTCGAAAACCGGCGGCTCCATCGAATCGCGCGGAAGCGCCGGGTCCGCGGAAAGGTGCGGGCCGGAAAAGAGAGGTCCCGATCCGTTTCCGAAGGGAGCCGTATTCCGCGCTGCCCACGGTCCTGCGGATGAGGATCCTGCAGCGGATCTGCTTCGATCGGCTCGGAGCCGCGCCGAACGAGCGGTTGCTCAAGGCGATGGACGGGAACGTCATCCACGGCGGCCCCTCCGCCCGCGTGAACGCGGGCAAGGGATGGAAGCTGGCCAACCGGTACGAGGAGGCGCTCTTCGCGCCGGGAAATATTGCCGACGCACGGATGGATGCAACGGCCCCTCCGATCCCGATGGATGCACCCGGGGAATACGAGATTCCGCTGGGTCCGAAAGGTCAAATCGTCACGCTCGACTGGAAGGCCCCGGGGAAAGGTTCCGCGGCCCAGGCGAAGCGGATCGCGGCGAGGGGGGACGCCGCGGTTTTCGACGCGGACGTCCTGGCGTTGCCCCTCGCGGTTCGCCCCTTGCGGGCCGGGGACAGGATCCGGCCGTTCGGTCGGAGCCTTGGCGGGAACGCGCGGGGCGGCGGGAAGAAGGTGAAGGAGATCCTGATCGACCGGAAGGTGCCGAGGGATGAGCGCTGGGGCCGCCCCGTCGTCTGCGACGCCGTGGGCGCGATCCTCTGGATCCCCGGGGTCCTCCGTTCCGACCACGCCCCGGTGACGCCGGAGACCCGGAAGACCGCGCTCCTGCGGATCCGTTCGAAGAATTTCACAAAAACCGCTCCTGTGGTACAATAACCCGTTACTATTCGGGAGGATCTCCGATTCCCCGCCATCAAGGAGAACCGTGCGCTTGAACCAGTTCTATAGAAACCTGGCCATCTGGATGCTCGTCGCCCTGGCGATGGTTTTCCTCTTCAATACCTTCAACGCCAAGAAGCCCGACTTCGAGGACATCTCCTTCTCGACGTTCTCCAGGTACGTCGACGAGGGGAAGGTGAAAGAGGTCACGATCAAGGGGCAGGAGATCACCGGCAAGTACGCCGAAAACGCGGGGAGGGAGAAGAAGGCCTTCCATACCTATGCCCCCGACGATCCCGACCTCGTGAAAAACCTGCGCGCCAAGAACGTCCAGATCACGGCCAGGCCGCTCGACGACAACCCGTGGTACATGTCGGTGCTCGTCTCGTGGCTCCCGATGCTCCTGCTGATCGGCGTGTGGATCTTCTTCATGCGCCAGATGCAGGCGGGGGGCGGCAAGGCGATGTCGTTCGGGAAGAGCCGGGCGAAGCTGCTGACGGAGACGACGAACAAGGTCACCTTCGCGGACGTGGCGGGGATCGAGGAGGCCAAGGAGGAGCTGCAGGAGATCATCGCGTTCCTCAAGGATCCGAAGCGGTTCACGAAGCTCGGCGGCCGGATCCCCAAGGGGGTGCTTCTCGTCGGCGCGCCGGGAACCGGGAAAACGCTTCTCGCGCGGGCGATCGCGGGGGAGGCGGGCGTCCCGTTCTTCTCGATCAGCGGCTCCGACTTCGTCGAAATGTTCGTCGGCGTGGGCGCGGCGCGCGTGCGGGACCTGTTCATCCAGGGGAAGAAATCGGCCCCCTGCATCATCTTCATCGACGAGATCGACGCGGTCGGGAGGCATCGCGGCGCGGGCCTCGGCGGCGGCCACGACGAGCGGGAGCAGACGCTCAACCAGCTGCTGGTCGAGATGGACGGGTTCGAGTCCAACGAGGGGCTGATCCTCATCTCGGCGACGAACCGGCCCGACGTCCTCGACCCGGCGCTGATGCGCCCCGGACGGTTCGACCGCCAGGTGGTGGTCCCCAAGCCGGACGTCAAGGGGCGGGAGCAGATCCTCGGCGTGCACACGCGGAAGATTCCGCTCGATCCGGACGTGAAGCTCGACGTGCTGGCCAAGGGGACGCCGGGGTTCACCGGCGCCGATCTCGCGAACCTGGCCAACGAGGCGGCGATCCACGCGGCGGGGATCAACCTCGCCACGGTCACGATGGAATGCTTCGAGATGGCCAAGGACAAGGTGATGATGGGGCGCGAGCGGCGCTCGATGATCATCAGCGACGAGGAGAAGAAATCCACCGCGTACCACGAGGCGGGGCACGCGATCGTGGCCACGCTCACGCCGGGCGCGGACCCGATCCACAAGGTCAGCATCATCCCGCGGGGAATGGCGCTCGGCATCACCCAGCAGCTCCCGATCGACGAGCGGCACACCTACTCCCAGGCGTACCTGAAGAACAACATCACGATCCTGATGGGCGGGAGAGTGGCCGAGGAGCTGGTGCGCGGGGAGTTGACCACCGGCGCGGGGAACGACCTCGAGCGGGCCACGGCGCTTGCCAGGAAGATGGTCTGCGAGTGGGGGATGAGCGAAAAGCTGGGGCCGGTGACGTTCGGCCAGAAGCAGGAATCGATCTTCCTCGGACGCGACATCACCCGGCACCAGGATTACAGCGAGGCGACCTCGCGGGACATCGACCAGGAGGTGTACGGGATCGTGATCGCCGCCTACGAGCGGGCGAAAACCCTCCTGGGGACCCACATCGAAGTCCTTCACCGCGTGGCGAAGACGCTTCTCGAGAAGGAAGTGGTCGACGGCGCCGAGATCCAGCGGATCATCGGGGAGGGGAATCCACCGCCGCAGGGCCCCGCGGACGCGCTCGCGCCGGCGGGGGCGCCGGCCTGACCCCGACAGGATAGGGACTCCCCGTCATCGCGCCGCATCCAGCGAAAGCGTTCCGCGTTCCGATCCGGGAGGGGGGTCTCGACCTGTCCGGCGCGCCTCTCGTCATGGGGATCCTGAACGTGACGCCGGACTCCTTCTCCGACGGAGGCGCGTACCGGTCCGTCGAGGAGGCGATCGAGCGGGGCTTGGAGATGGAGGCGGAAGGGGCGGCGATCCTCGACGTCGGGGGCGAGTCCACCCGGCCGGGGTCGAAGCCCGTTCCGGCGGACGAGGAGATGCGCCGGGTGATCCCCGTCATCCGGGGACTGGCCGCGAAGACGAAGGCGGCGATCTCGGTCGACACGACCAAGGCGGCCGTGGCGAGCGCGGCGGTCGCGGCGGGGGCGGGGATCGTGAACGACACGAGCGCCCTTGCCGACGATCCGGGGATGGCGGCGGTGGTCCGCGCTTCCGGGGCGGCCGTGGTCCTGATGCACCGGCGGGGGTCGCCGGCGACGATGCAGGAGGCGCCGCGCTACGACGCGCTGTTCGATGAGCTGCTGGCCGAGCTCGCCGGACGGATCGGCGCGGCGCAGGCCGCCGGGATCGACACGGAACGGATCCTCGTCGACCCCGGGATCGGGTTCGGCAAGCGCCTGTGCGACAACCTCGAGCTGCATCGGCACCTTGACCGGCTGCGGATCCTCGGGCGGCCGATCGTCTTCGGCCCGTCGCGAAAATCGTTCATCGGAAGCCTCACCGGCGCGGGACCGGCGGATCGGACGTTCGGCACCGCGGCGGCCGTCGCGGCGGCGGTGCTGCGCGGCGCCCACGTGGTGCGCGTCCACGACGTGAAGGAGATGCGGGAAGTGGTCGAGGTGGCGTACGCGATCCGGGGGGAGACCCCATGGTAGACAGCCTCCGCTCCATCGGGGCGATCGACGTCCTCGACATCCTCCTGGTCGCCTTCATCATCTACTGGGTCCTTCTGTTCATCCGGGGGACGCGGGCGGTCCAGATCCTCTTCGGCCTGCTGATCCTGATGGTGATGTACGTCGTCGCCAAGAAGGCCGGCATGGTCACCTTCCAGTGGCTGGTCGGGAACTTCCTCGAAAACCTGCTCGTGGTCCTCGTGGTCGTCTTCCACAGCGAGATCCGGCGCGGGCTCGCCAAGATCGGGCAGACGCGCCTTTTCCGGGGAAGGAGGAACTTCCCCGACCCGGGGGTGATCGATCAGCTTTCCCAAAGCGCCTTCCTGCTCTCGCGGGACGGCATCGGCGCGATCCTGCTCATCGAGCGCGAGATGGGTCTCGAGGAACTCGTCGAGATCGGCAAGAGGATCGACGCGGTCTTCTCCCACGAACTGGCCGCCGCGATCTTCTCGACGAGCTCCCCGGTGCACGACGGCGCGGTGGCGATCCGCCGCGACCGGATCGCCGCGGCGGGGATCATCCTCCCCATTCCGCCCGAATCGGTCGAAACGCGCGGGATGGGCACCCGGCACCGCGCGGCGTTCGGCGTGACGTCCGATACGGACGCGGTCGCGGTGGTCGTCTCCGAGGAGACGGGGAACGTCACGGTCTTCTCGAACCGGGCGGCGAAACGCGTCGAGACCGTGCAGCAGCTGCGGGACACGCTCGGGCTGCTGTTCCGCAAGGAGGTGCCGTTCCGTGAACACGGCTGACCTGATCCGCGTCCTCCGGCGGTTCGCGAGCCGGAACCTGGAGCTGAAAGTCCTTGCCCTCTTCCTGGCCGTGGCGGCGTGGTGGTTCGTCGCCGGCGAGAGCAAGGTGCTCGTCAGCTACACCATCCCGTTGGAGATCCGCAACGTCCCGACCGGGATGACGATCACGAACCAGCCCGAGAGGCAGGTGGAGGTTCGTCTCTCCGGGCCGTCGTCCCTGCTGTCGTGGATGCGGCCCACGGAGATCTCCGCCGCCGTCGACCTTGCCGCGGGACACGGTGGGCGCCAGTACTTCACGCTCGACGATCGGGCGGTCAAGGTCCCGCCGGGGATCAAGGTGCAGCGGATCTTTCCTTCCTCGATCGAGGTGATCCTCGAGCGGACGGAGAGGCGGATGCTCCCGGTATCGGCCAGGATCGGCGGGGGGGCCGCGGTCCGAAAGCGCGTGGCGAAGGTCGAGGTCGACCCGCCGGAGGTGGAGGTCGAGGCGCTCCCGGAAGAGTTCTCGCGGATGCCGAAGGTCTACACCGAGGAGGTCGTGCCGGACCGGACGGACGGGGAGTATTCGGAAATCGCCCGCGTGGAATCGCGCGAACCGCATGCTAAAATCCTCGGGAATCCGAACGTTCGCGTTACGATCCGATTCCGGAAATAGGAGGATCCCCTTGGCGAGAAGGCTGTTCGGGACCGACGGCGTGCGGGGGGTGGCGAACACCGACCCGATGACCGTGGAGACCGCGCTGGCGATGGGCCAGGCGGCGGCGCACCTGTTCCGCGGGAAGAGCGGCAGGCACAGGATCCTGATCGGGAAGGACACCCGCCTGTCCGGCTACATGTTCGAGACGGCGCTCGCGGCCGGGATCTGCGCGATGGGGGGCGACGTCATGCTCGTGGGGCCGATGCCCACTCCCGGGATCGCGTTCCTCACCCATTCGATGCGGGCCGACGCGGGCGTCGTCATCTCGGCTTCCCACAACCCGTACCCCGACAACGGGATCAAGTTCTTCGGCCGGGACGGCTTCAAGCTCCCCGACGACGTCGAGTCGCGGATCGAGGGTCTGATGTACGGAGAGCACCTCAAGGAAAACCGCCCTCCGTCGCCGCAGATCGGAAAGGCGATGCGGATCGACGACGCGACCGGCAGGTACATCGTCTACCTGAAGAGCACGTTTCCCGCGCACCTCTCCCTTGAAGGGATGCGCATCGTGGTGGACTGCGCCAACGGCGCGGCGTACCGGATCGCCCCGCAGGTGTTCTCCGAGCTGGGCGCCGAGGTGATCCCGCTCGGCGTTTCCCCCAACGGGGTGAACATCAACGACCGTTGCGGCTCCCTCTACCCGGAGGTCGTGTCCGCCAAGGTGAAGGAGGCGCGCGCCGACATCGGGATCTCGCTCGACGGCGATGCCGACCGCGTGATCGTGGTCGACCAGAAGGGGGTGGTCCAGGACGGCGACCGGATCATGGCGATCTGCGCAGGGGAGATGGCCCGGAAGCGGAAATTGGCGAAAAACACGGTAGTGGCCACCGTCATGAGCAACATCGGCCTCGAACTTTTCCTGAAGGACCGGAAGATCAAGCTCCTGCGCGCCCCGGTCGGGGACCGGTACGTCGTCGAGGCGATGCGGGCCGGAGGGTACAACTTCGGCGGGGAGCAGTCGGGCCACCTGATCTTCCTGGACCACGCCACGACGGGCGACGGCGTGCTCGCGGCGCTGCAGCTGCTCGCCGTCATGGTCGAATCGGGAAAGAAGATCTCCGACCTGGGGAAGGACCTGGTCGTATTCCCGCAGATGCTGCACAACATCCGGATGAGGGAACAGGTACCGCTCGAGTCGATGAAGGGATTCCTGAAGGCCCGGTCGGACTTCGAGAAGGCGCTCGGGAGCCGGGGGCGGATCGTCGTCCGGTACAGCGGGACGGAGCCGCTGCTGCGCATCATGGTGGAAGGGGAAAACCAGGACGAGGTCGAGACGATCGTGAAGGCCCTGGGCGAGAAGGCGAGGGAGGAAGCCCGGTGACGGCGGCGCGGAAACGGCTGGGGGTCAACATCGACCACGTGGCCACGCTGCGCCAGGCCCGGCGGGGGCGGGTCCCCGAACCGGCGGCGGCGGCGGCGATCGCGGAGCTCTCCGGGGCCGACGGGATCACGGTTCACCTGCGGGAGGACCGGCGCCACATCCAGGACCGCGACCTCGCGGTGCTCAAAACGGTCGTGACGACGCGGATCAACCTCGAGATGGCGGCGACCGACGAGATCACGCGGATCGCCTGCTCCCTTACGCCGCACTCCTGCACGCTCGTCCCGGAGAAGCGCGAGGAGATCACGACCGAGGGGGGGCTGGACGTCCTGGGGCGCCGGGAGGCGTTGCTGCAGACGACCGCCCGGCTGAAACACGCCGGGATCGTCGTCAGCATGTTCATCGACCCGGACCTCCCCCAGGTGCGCGCTTCGCGGCAGGCGGGGGCCGACGCGATCGAGATCCACACCGGGACGTTCTGCGAAGCGTTCGCCGCGGGGAGGCACGAGGCGGAGCTGGAGAAGATCCGGGCGGCGGCGGCGTTCGGCGCTTCCATCGGGCTCAAGGTCTTCGCCGGCCACGGGCTCGACGTCCGCAACATCGTCCCCATCCTGGGGATCCCCGGGATCGAGGAGTTCAATATCGGCCACAGCATCATCGCCCGGGCGGTCTTCCTCGGACTGCCGGCGGCCGTGAAAGAGATCGCCGACCTCGTCCACGGGGCGTGAGGGCGGCCGGATGATCGCCGGGATCGGCGTGGACATCGTCGACATCGCGCGGATCCGGGCGCTGCTGGACCGGTACGGGGACCGGTTCCTCCGCCGCGTCTACACCGAGGCGGAAACGGCCTACGCGATGAGCGGCGCGAACAGGGCCGAGCGGCTGGCGGGGCGGTTCGCGGTGAAGGAAGCGTTGATGAAGGCGCTCGGGACCGGGAAATCGAACGGGATCCTCTGGCGGGACGTCGAGACGTTGCGCGGGCGCTCGGGAAAACCCGAGGTCCGTCTGCACGGGCAGGCGGCGGGATGGGCGAAGCGGCGGGGCGGCGACGCGGTCCACGTGTCGATCACGCATGACGGCGGGAAGGCGATGGCGTTCGTGATCCTCGAAAAGGCGGGTGGGGAGAAATGAAAATCGTGACGGCGCGCCAGATGGCCGAACTGGATCGGGTGACGATCCACACGTACGGCATTCCCGCCCTGGTGCTGATGGAGAACGCCGGGCGGTCGTGCACGGAACGGATCTTCCGGATCCTCGAGGAGAAGGCGGGCGGCCCCCAGGAGGCGTCCGTGGCGGTGGTGTGCGGCAAGGGGAACAACGGCGGCGACGGGATGGTGATCGCCCGGCACCTCCACAACCGGGGCGCCTACGTCGAGGTATTCCTCCTGTGCGAGGAGGGCGACCTGTCGGCCGACGCGCGGACCCAGCACGAGATCCTTCGGCGGATGGACGTCGAGGTCCGGGTCATCCGGGACACGGAAGGGATCGAAGACCTGCGGACCTACCTCGAGGAAGTCCACCTGTGCGTGGACGCGATCCTCGGGACGGGCCTCACGTCCCCGCTCTCCGGGATCGTGCGCGAGGTGGTCGAGGCGATCAATCTCTCGATGGCCCCCGTCTTCGCCGTGGACATCCCGACCGGGATCGACGCGACGACCGGCCGGATCATGGGCGAGGCGATCCGCGCGGAATTCACGGGCACCTTCGGGCTGCTGAAACTGGGACACGTCCTGCTCCCCGGCTCGATCCATTGCGGCGAAACGGAGATCTACGACATCGGGATCCCGCAGCGGGCGGTGTTCGACGCGCAGATCAACACCGAGGCGCTGGACGAGCAGGTCGTGAAAAGCATGCTCTCCGTGCGCCCGCCCGACTTCCACAAGGGGGACGCGGGAAGGGTCTACATCGTCGGCGGGTCCCCCGGGATGACGGGCGCGCCGTGCCTGGCCGGATCGGCGGCGCTGCGCATGGGGGCGGGCCTCATCACCGTGGTGACGCCGGAGTCGCTGCGGCCGATCGTCGAGGCGAAGCAGATGGAGGTGATGACCCGCGGGATCCCGGACGACGGGACGGGGTATTTCGCGCCCGGGATGATCCCCGCCCTGATGGAGGTCCTTTCGAAGGCCGACATGATCGTCGTCGGTCCCGGGCTGGGGATGACCGACACGATGCCCGCGTTCGTGAAGGAGCTGATCTCCAGGATCAAGGTCCCGTTCCTGTTCGACGCCGACGCGATCAACGCCTTGTCGGGGCAGGCGGTGGCGCTGCAGGGGGCGGCCGCCCCCTGCATCCTCACCCCCCACCCGGGGGAGATGGCGCGTCTGATGAAAGAGACGATCGAGTCGATCGAGGCGGCGCGGATCGACTCCGCGCGGCACCTGGCGGAAGAGGAGCGGGTCACGGTGATCCTCAAGGGGGCGCGCACCGTCGTGGCGACGCCGAAGGGGGACATCTTCATCAACACGACGGGGAACCCGTACATGGCGTCGGGCGGCATGGGCGACGCGTTGACCGGGATGATCGCGGCGCTCGCCTCCCAGGGGCTCTCGCCGAACGACGCCGCCTGCGCGGGCGTCTTCCTGCACGGCATGTCGGCCGACCTGCTGGTGCGCGACCACCCGATGACCCCGGTGACGGCGACCGACGTGATCGGCAACATCCGGGGGGCCCTGCAGCAGGTCCTCGGCGAACCCCCGCCGGAAGAATAACACCATGCGGAGCGCGGAGCCCGGAAGCACGGGGGGAAATCTCCCGATGTTCGAAAAAAGACATGTCTCGTTCACGTCGGGCTCACCCGACGACACCCTGGCGATCGCGCGCGAGCTGGGCGCGGCGCTTCTCCCCGGCGACGTCGTCGGGCTCACCGGGGACCTGGGAGCGGGGAAGACGCTCTTCTGCAAGGGAGTCGGGGAGGCGCTGGGGATCCCCCCGGACCGGATCGTGAGCCCGACCTTCACGATCGTGACGGAGCACGCGGGGCCGGTCCCGCTCACGCACATCGACGTCTACCGCCTTTCGGGCGCGAGGGAGGCCGACGAGATCGGGATGCGCGAGCTCCTGTCGGGCGACGGCGTCTGCCTGGTGGAGTGGGCGGAAAAGATCGCGGAACGGTTGCCAACGGATTGCATACAGGTTACATTCGCGATTTCGGGCGGCGACCGCAGGGAGATCGCGATCGCCGCCCCGGACCTCCCGAGGTTCGACGCCTTCCGGGCCCGGACCCAACGCTTCCAGCTACACTAGAGGGGTGACGCGCGCCATGGCACTCATTGTCCAGAAGTACGGCGGGACCTCGGTCGGCACCGTCGAGAAGATCAAAAACGTCGCGAAGAGGGTGGCCCGGACGAGGGAGCAGGGGAACGACGTCGTCGTGGTCGTCTCCGCGATGTCCGGGGAGACGAACCGGCTGCTCGGGCTGGCGCACCAGATCTCCGAGATGCCGAACGAGCGGGAGCTCGACGTCGTCGCCTCCACCGGCGAGCAGGTGACGATCGGCCTGCTGGCGATCGCCCTCACCGAAACGGGGTGCAAGGCGAAGTCGTTCTGCGGCTTCCAGATCCCCGTGCTGACGGACGCCGCGTATGTGAAGGCCCGGATCCGCCAGATCCGCGGCGAGACGATCACGCGTGCGCTGAAGGAGGGGTACGTCGCCGTCGTGGCCGGTTTCCAGGGGATCGACGACAGCGGGTCGATCACCACGCTCGGCCGCGGCGGCTCCGACACCAGCGCCGTGGCCGTGGCCGCGGCGCTGAAAGCGGACGTCTGCGAGATCTACACGGACGTGGACGGCGTCTACACCACCGACCCGAACATCTGCGCGGACGCCCGCAAGCTCGACAAGGTCTCCTTCGAGGAGATGCTCGAGCTTGCCTCCCTGGGCGCCAAGGTGCTGCAGATCCGCTCGGTGGAGTTCGGGATGAAGTACGGGGTGCGGATCCACGTCCGCTCCTCGTTCAACGACAATCCGGGAACGATCGTGACGACGGAGGAGGAGATCATGGAAACGGCGGTGGTGTCCGGCGTGGCGTACAGCAAGAACGAGGCGAAGATCACGGTGGTCAAGGTCCCCGACCGCCCGGGGATCGCGGCGAAGATCTTCAAGCCGCTGTCCGAGGCGAACATCGTGGTCGACGTCATCGTCCAGAACGTCTCGATCACGGGGTTCACCGACCTGACGTTCACGATCGGGCGCACCGACTTCAGGAAGGCGACGCAGATCACCGAGAAGGCGGCGAAGGACGTGGGGGCGGAGCGGGTCGTGGGGGACGACAAGATCGCGAAGGTTTCCATCGTCGGCATGGCGATGCGCTCCCATTCCGGCGTGGCGCTGAAGGTGTTCGAGACGCTGGCGGGGGAGGGGATCAACATCCTCGGGATCTCCACCTCGGAGATCAAGATCTCCGTCCTTCTCGAGGAGAAGTACACCGAGCTGGCCGTGCGCGTGCTCCACGGGGCGTTCGGATTGGGGAACCCCGCCTGACGGGGCGGCATCGAACGAGGATGACGGAAACGGAAGGGCGGAACGCCGAATGAAGACCGTATATCTGTACGACACGACGCTGCGGGACGGGACCCAGTCCGAGGAGATCTCCCTGTCCGTGCTCGACAAGGTCGCGATCGCCGGGAAACTGGACGAGTTCGGCATCCACTACATCGAGGGCGGCTACCCCGGCAGCAACCCCAAGGACAAGGAGTTCTTCGAGCGCGCGCGCAAGATGCGCTGGAAGAACTCGGTCATGTGCGCCTTCGGGATGACCCGCCGGGTGGGGAAGAAGGTCGACGAAGACTCCAACATGAAGGCGCTCGTCGCCGCGGGGACCCCGGTCATCACGGTGGTGGGGAAGTCGTGGGACTTCCACGTCATCGAGGCGCTGCGAACCACCCTCGACGAGAACCTGCACGCCGTCAAGGACACGGTGGCGTACCTGAAGAAAAACGCCGACAAGGTCTTCTTCGACGCCGAGCATTTCTTCGACGGGTACCGGCACAACCCGAAATACGCGATGAAGGTGCTGGCGGCCGCGGTCGACGCGGGGGCCGACGTCCTGGTCCTGTGCGACACGAACGGCGGCTCCCTCCCGTCCGATATTTCGCGGGTCGTGAAGGAGGTGCGCAGGGCGACCTCCACGGCGATCGGCATCCACACCCACAACGACGGCGAGATGGCGGTGGCCAACACCCTGGCGGCCGTCGAGAGCGGCGCCACGCAGGTGCAGGGGACGATCAACGGGTACGGGGAGCGGTGCGGGAACGCGAACCTCTGCTCCATCCTCCCCGCGCTGGAGCTCAAGATGGGGCGGGAGGTCCTTCCGAAGGGGCAGCTGCGGAAGCTGACCGACCTGTCGCGTTACGTTGCCGAGGTGGCCAACGTCGGGCAATGGCTCCACGCGCCGTACGTCGGGAACGCGGCGTTCGCGCACAAGGGGGGGATGCACGTCTCCGCCATCCGCCGGCACACGAAGACGTACGAGCACGTCGAGCCCGAGGTGGTGGGGAACCTGCGGCGGGTACTGATCTCCGACCTTTCCGGGCGCAGCAACATCCTCTCGAAGATCCAGGAAACGGGCCTCAAGTTCAAGGCGAACGACCCCAACACCGAAAAGATCCTCGACGAGATCAAGGAGCTCGAGCACAAGGGGTTCCAGTTCGAGGGGGCGGACGCCTCGTTCGAGCTGCTGGCGCGTCGCGCGATGGGGGAGCACGAGCCGTTTTTCGAACTGGTGGGGTTCCGCGTGATCGACGAAAAACGGTCCGAGGGCGAGGCGCCGATCGCCGAGGCGACGATCCAGATCTCCGTCGACGGGAAGGCGGAGCACACGGCGGCGCTGGGGAACGGCCCGGTGAACGCCATGGACAACGCCTTGCGGAAGGCGCTGGAGAAATTCTACCCCGAAGTGGCCGAGGTGAAGCTCCTCGACTACAAGGTCCGCGTCATCCGGCAGGGGGGGACCGGCTCCTCGGTACGCGTCTTGATTAAATCCGGCGACAGGGACGAGATCTGGGGCACCGTGGGCGTGTCGCACAACATCATCGAAGCGTCGTGGCAGGCCCTCGTGGACAGCATCCGGTACAAACTGTGGAGGACGCGACGTGCCGATTCCGGGGAGGCGGAAGGGTAGCGGCGGAAAGCGACGCGCCGTCCTTCTTCTTTCCCTGATCCTGCTGGTCTGGAATGCGGCCGCCACGGCAAGGCGTCCCGTCCCCGTCGGGCTTCTCGCTGCGATCGACGGGACCGATCACACTCCCGTCCCTCCGCGTGCCTCCGACCGTCGGATGGGAATCCTTTCCGCGGAAAGTCCCCGCAGCGGCCCCCTCAGGATTCACCAGAAATTCCTCCTTGGGAAACGGGTAGATATCAACAAGGCTTCCCCGCGGGAGATCTCGGAACTGCCCGGGATCTCCGGCAAGGTCGCCGCCGCCGTGGTGGGTGAGCGGGATCGGGTGGGGGGATTCCGTTCCCCCGGTGATCTTCTCGGCGTCAAGGGGATCAAGGAGAAGCGCCTGCAGAAAATCCTTCCCTTTCTTTCGGAAATGCCGAATAATTGACCTATTCTGTCTTATAATTATCGGCCGCAGGGAGGGAAGATGTTCCGATCGATCCGGAACGACATCAAGGTCATTTTCGAGAGGGATCCCGCCGCGCGCAGCGTGCTCGAGATCTTCCTCTGCTACCCGGGTTTCCACGCCGTCCGGTTCCACCACCTCGCCCATTGGCTCTGGACGAAGGATCTCCGGGTCCTGGCCCGCTTCCTCTCCCACATTTCGCGCTCCCTCACGGGGATCGAGATCCACCCCGGGGCGACGATCGGCGACGGGTTCTTCATCGATCACGGCATGGGGGTGGTGATCGGCGAGACGTCCGAGATCGGCGACAACGTCACCCTGTATCACGGCGTGACGCTCGGCGGGACGAGCTGGAACAAGGGGAAGCGGCACCCCACCCTCGAGGACAACGTGATCGTCGGGGCGGGGGCGGCGATTCTCGGTCCGATCCGCGTCGGACACGACTCCAAGATCGGCTCCGGATCGGTGGTGAACAGGGAAGTGCCGCCGAACTCGACGGTCGTCGGGATCCCGGGCCGCGTCGTCTACCGCGAAGGGAACGTCTACAACGACCCGACCGGCGTGGCGGGGACGCCCGATCCGGAAGGGAAGGCGATCAAGTGCCTGACCGAGCAGATCTTCGCGCTCGAGAAACGCGTCGAGGAGCTGGCGAAGCGCCTCGAGGAGGCGACGCAGCCCGCGGAGGAGAGGACCGGAACGTGAAGATCACCACCCGGGGACGGTACGCCGTCATGGCGATGGTGTCGCTGGCCGCGTCGTCGCGGGGGAACCCCGTGCCGATCCAGGCGATCGCGAAACGCGAGGCGATCCCCGAACCGTACCTGCAGCAGCTCTTCCTGCGGCTGCGCAAGCGGAACATCGTGAAGAGCGTCCGCGGGCCCGGCGGCGGGTTCATTCTCGCCCGGGACCCCTCGGGGATCACCGTCGGCGAGATCATCCGGACCGCGGAAGGGAAGCCCGCCCGGGTAGGCTGCCGGCAGTCGGGACGCTCGTGCGGGATGATCGACCGCTGCCGGACGCAGGGGATGTGGGACGCCCTCGAGGCCCGGATCGAGGAGTTCCTCGATTCGATGTCCGTGCAGGACCTGTTCGAGGAGCGCCGGGAAACGCGCGAGGAGGTGGGGGTTTGAGGAAGATCTATTTCGACCACAACGCCTCGACCCCGGTCCACCCGGAGGTGGCGGCCGCCGTGCAGCCGTTCCTCGGCGACCTCTTCGGAAACCCGTCCAGCATCCACTGGGCGGGGCGGGATGTTCGCAAGGCGGTGGAGGACTCGAGGGCGGAGATCGCCGCATTCTACGGGTGCCGCCCGCTGGAAGTCGTCTTCACGAGCTCCGGGACGGAGTCCGACAATCTCGCGGTGAAGGGGGTGGCGTACAGGCCGGGGAACGCGGGGAAGCACATCGTCACGTCGCAGGTGGAGCATCCGGCGATCATGAACACGTGCCGGTTCCTCGAGACGCAGGGGTTCCGGGTCACGTACGTCCCGGTGAACCGCCAGGGGATCGTCGAGCCCGACGCGGTCCGGAGCGCGCTAACGAAGGATACGATCCTCGTATCCATCATGGCGGCGAACAACGAGACCGGGTGCCTGATGCCCATCGCGGAGATCGGCGCGATCGCGAGGGAGGCCGGCGTGCTCGTGCACACCGACGCCGTCCAGGCGACCGGCAAGGTTCCTCTCGCGTGGGAGACGCTTCCCGTGGACCTGCTCACGTTTTCCGGGCACAAGGTGAACGGCCTCAAGGGCGCGGGGGGGCTGCTCGCCAGGAAGGGGATCGAGATCGAGGCGGTGCTGCACGGGGGTCACCAGGAACGGGGCCGGCGGGGCGGCACCGAAAACGTGGTGGGGATCGTGGGGATGGGGAAAGCGTTCTCCCTCCTGTCGAGGAACATGGCGGAGGAAACCGCCGAGGTCCGCCGGCTTCGGGACGCGCTCGAGCGGGCGCTGTTCGCGCGGATCCCCGACATCGTGCTGAACGGTCACCCCGCCCTGCGGCTTCCGAACACGGTCAACCTCTCGTTCCGCTTCGTCGAAGGGGAGGCGCTGCTGCTGAACCTCGACATGATGGGGATCGCATGCTCCTCGGGCTCCGCCTGCACCTCGGGGTCGATGGAGGCGTCGCCGATCCTCCTCGCGATGGGGGCCGACCCGACCGACTCCCAGGGCGCGCTCCGGTTCTCCCTCGGGTACGGCAACACGGACGACGACGTGGCGTACGCGGTGGACGCCATCGAAACGGTCGTCGACAAGCTGCGGGCGATGTCGCCGCTGTATCACCCGCAACAGGCGAAGGCGCGATGACGAAGAGGCGTATCCTGGCGGCGATGAGCGGGGGGGTCGACTCCTCCGTGGCGGCGCTGCTCCTGCAGCGGGACGGGTGGGAGGTCGTCGGCGTCTCGATGGACCTCTACGATTATTCGGTCGTGACGCGGGATCGGGAAGGGACGTGCTGCTCGCTGGACGACCTGTACGACGCCCGGCGCGTGTGCGACATCCTCGGGGTCCCGTATTACGTCCTCAACCTGCGGGACGAATTCCGCAGGGAGGTGATCGACCCGTTCGTCCGGGAGTACCAGGCGGGCCGCACGCCGAACCCGTGCATCCTTTGCAACGAGCACCTGAAATTCCGGGCGCTGCTTCGAAAGGCCGACGAACTGGGGGCGGAGGGGGTCGCCACGGGGCATTACGCGGTGATCCGCAGGGAGCCCGGCGGGCGGTGCCGGCTCTTCACCTCGCCGGACGCCGGGAAAGACCAGTCGTACTTCCTCTATTCGCTCGACTCCGACCGGCTGCGGCGGATCCGGTTCCCCGTGGGGGAGATGACGAAGGAGAAGGTGCGGGAGATCGCGCTCGGCGCGGGGCTGCCGGTGTACGAGAAGCGGGAGAGCCAGGACATCTGCTTCGTCACGGACGACTCGTACACCCGGTTCCTCGAGAGCCGGGGGATCAGCGAGGAGCGGGGGCGCTTCGTCGACCGGGAGGGGAATTTCCTCGGCAACCACAAGGGGATCCTGCGCTATACGGTCGGGCAGCGCAAGGGGCTCGGGATCGCGTCGAGGGAGCCGCTCTACGTCGTGGCGATCGACGCGGAGAAGAACGAGATCGTCCTCGGAAGCGACGGGGAAACGTATTCCGGCGGGGCGACGGTGGTTTCCCCGACCTTCGTGGCCGGCTCTCCCCCCGGGAAGGTATTCCATGCGACGGCCCGGGTGCGATACCACCATCCCGGCGCGCACTGCTCGGTGAAGGCGGCCGGGGACCGGCTCGATGTCACCTTCGACACGCCCCAGCGCAGCGTGACCCCCGGGCAGGCCCTCGTCCTTTACGACGGGGACGAGGTCCTGGGCGGGGGCTGGATCGAATGCGCGGGCGCCTCTCGGTAGTAACCGTCGGCTGCAAGGCGAACTTCGCCGATTCCGCGGCGATCCTCACCCACGCGGCACGCGCCGGCTTCGAGGTGGTGGGGAGCGGGTCCCCCGCCGACGTCCTGGTCATCAACAGCTGCACCGTCACCCGACGGGCCGACCGGGATTCCCGGGCGCTGGCCCGCAGGCTGCGCCGCGAGCATCCGGGCGCGGTCCTCGTGATGACCGGCTGCTTCGCCGAGACGACCCCCGAAGCCCGCGCGTCCGTCCCCGAGGTCGATCACTGGCTCGGGATCCGGGAACCGTCCGGGCTGCCGCGGCTCCTCCGTTCCCTGGCAGGCGGCGCGGCGGCGCCCGACGAGGGACTGTCCGATTTCGCCGCGGACAGGCTGCTGGGCCACAGCCGCGTATTCCTGAAGGTCCAGGACGGGTGCGACGAGGCGTGCGCCTACTGCGTCGTGCCGAAGGCGCGGGGCCCCGGCCGCTCCCTGCCGCCGCGGGAGATCGTCGAGCGCGCGGTCCGGGCGGAACGGGACGGCGCCCGGGAGATCGTCCTGACCGGGATTCACCTGGGGAGGTACGGCGCGGACCGTGGAGAACGGGACGGGCTCGCAAGGCTCGTCGAGGCGCTTCTCCGGGCGACCTCCGGGTGCCGGTTCCGGGTGGGCTCGGTCGAGCCGCTCGAGATCACCTCGGCGCTCGTCTCCCTCTTCTCGAACCGGGGACGCCTCTGCCCGCACCTGCACGTTCCGCTGCAGAGCGGTTCCGATCGGGTGCTGCAGCGGATGCGGCGCCCGTATACGGCGAGGCAGTATCGTGAGAGACTGGTTCTGCTCGCCGCCGAGGTTCCGGGGATCCGCCTGGGGGCCGACGTGATCGCGGGGTTTCCGGGAGAGACTCCGGACGATTTCGAGGTGACGATGCGGCTGATCCGCGACACCCCGTTGAGCTACCTTCACGCCTTCCCATACTCCCCACGGCCGGGGACCGAGAGCGCGGGATGGCCGGACGACGTGACCGCGGCGGAGAAGAGGCGAAGGGTCGCGCTCTTTCGGGCGGCGGACGTCTCGATGGGGAGGGAGTACCTCGGGCGGCAGGTCGGGAGGACGCTGGTCGTCGCGGCGGCGGTGAGAAACCCGGAGACCGGGGTGATGCGCGGGACCACGGAGAATTACGTCGAGGCGGTCTTCCGGTCGGAGGCCGGCGCACGGGGGGACCTGATCCCCGTCCGCATCGACGCCGTTCGTGGCGAACACCTGGAAGGGACGGCCGTTTGACGAATTCCACGTTCGAGGAACGGATCGGATACCGGTTCTCCGCTCCGGGTCTGCTGGAGGAGGCGCTGCGGCACGGCTCCGCCCCCGGGCACGAGGAAGGGAAGCGGTCGTACGAGCGGCTTGAATTCCTCGGGGACGCCGTGCTGAACCTCTGCGTCGCGCAGGAGATCTACCGGTTGCTTCCACTTGCGGGGGAGGGCGTGCTCACCAAGGCGCGCGCCTCGATCATCAACAACCGGAATCTCGCGAAGGTTGCGGACCGGATCGGCGTTCCGTCGTCGCTTCGGATCGACCCTTCCGTCCGCCGGAAGGGGAAAGCCGCGGTCACCCGGAAGATGGCGGCGGACGCGGTGGAGGCGGTCGTCGGGGCGATCTTCCTCGACGGCGGGCACGACGCGGCCCTCCGGTTCGTGCGGAGCCATTTCCGGCTTCCCGACCTGATGGGCGCGCTGGTCGACGGGTTCGACGCGAAGTCTCGGCTGCAGGAGTGGTGCCAGGGGGCGCACCTGCCCCTTCCGGCGTATACGCTTCTCTCCGCCGACGGGCCGCCGCACGACCGGCGCTTCCGGGTGGAAGTCCGGGTCGAGGGCCGGCCGGCGGCAGGGGGAAGCGGAACGTCACGCAAGGAGGCGGAGATGGAGGCGGCGGCGAAAGCGATTTCGGCTCTCCAGGCCGCCGGCGGGGAGTGCCCGTGAACCGGAAATCCGGGTTCGTCGCCCTGCTGGGCCGCCCCAACGTCGGGAAATCGACCCTGCTCAACCGGATCGTGCGCGCCAAGGTCGCGATCGTCACGAGGAAGCCGCAGACGACGCGGGACCGGATCGCGGGGATCCTCACCGAGACGCGGGGACAGATCGTCTTTCTCGACAGCCCGGGGATCCACAAGCCGACGAGGGCCCTCAATGCCCACATGGTCCGTACCGCCTGCCGGATCGGGGAAGAGGCCGACATCGTCGTCCACGTCATCGACGACCGCCCGGTGGGGAAAGGCCCGGAGGACGCGATGGTCCGCGGGATCCTCGGAAAGATCCCGGTCCCGCGCATCCTCGTGGTGAACAAGGTCGACCGGATCGGACGGACGGCGGCCGACGATGTCCGGAAGAGCCTCACACGGGACGATTTCTACGCCGCGTCCTTCCTCGTCTCGGCCGCGAAGGGGGAGGGCGTGGAGGCGCTCGTGACCGCGCTCTTCGCACGGCTGCCCGAGGGGCCGGCGTTCTACCCCGAAGAGGACCTGACCGACCTCCCGATGCGCTTCATCGCCAAGGAGGTGATCCGGGAGAAGCTCTTCGAGGGGCTCGACGAGGAGATCCCGTACAGCATCGCGGTGCGCATCGACGAATACCGGGAAGAGCCGGAGAAGAACCTGATCCGCATCCGGGCCGAGATTCTCGTGGAGCGGGATTCCCAGAAGGGGATCGTGATCGGGAAGGGCGGCGCGTTCCTGAAGAAGGTCGGGACGGCCGCGCGCCTCGAGCTCGAGAAGGAGACGGGCTCGCGGGTGTACATGGAGCTGTTCGTCGTCGTGGAACGGGACTGGTCGAGGAGCGAATCGATGGTGAGGCAACTGGGATATGAGCCGGGCTGATTTCACGGTGGCGCTGGTGGGGCGCCCGAATGTGGGGAAGTCCACCCTGTTCAACCGGATGGCGCGGAAGCGTCGCGCCATCACGTTCGACCAGCCGGGGATCACGAGGGACCTCGTCGCCGAGCCGGTGGAGTACGACGGCCGCTGCTTTCTCCTCGTCGACACCGGGGGGTACATGACGGGCGAGGGGGAGGACGACCTCCTTCCGAAGATCCGCGGGCAGGTCCTGCGGGCGATCTACGAGTCCGACCTGGTCGTCCTTCTGGTCGACTCCCGCGACGGGCTGCTCCCCCTGGACAAGGAGATCGCGGGCATGCTGCGCGAGCGGGGAAAGCCGGTCCTGCTCGCCGCGAACAAGGTGGACGCGAAGGAAGGCAGGGAAGGCGTTTCCCAGTTCCACGCCCTCTCCGTCGACACGATCCATCCCGTATCCGCCGAGCACGGCACGGGGGTCTCCGAACTGCTCGAGGCGATCGTCGCCCGGATTCCCGCCCGGCAAGACGACGGGGAGACGGCCGAATCGAAGGACGCCGATCTTCCCCGGATCGCCGTGGTGGGACGGCCGAACGTCGGGAAGTCGACGCTCGTCAACACGCTTGCGGGGTTCGAGCGGGTCATCGCCTCGGAGGTCCCCGGCACCACGCGCGATTCGATCGACGTGAAGGTGGAGCGGGACGGACGGAAGTACCTGCTGATCGACACCGCGGGGATCCGGGCGAAGCGGAAGACCGAAGGGGCGGTCGAGATCTTCTCCGTGATGAAGAGCCTCGACTCGATCAAGCGGTGCGACCTCGCCGTCCTGTTGATCGACGGCCCCGGGGGGCTCACCCACCAGGACCGGCAGGTCCTGCGCTACATCCTCGACGAGGAGCGCGCCGTGGTCGTCGCCGCGAACAAGGCCGACGCGTGGGCCACGGAGGAGGCGCGACGGAAGGGGCTGCACGCGATCGCGGAAGGGCTCGAATACGCCTCCTTCGCCCCCGTCGTCCCCACGGTGGCCACGTCCGGGAAAGGGCTCCAGCAGCTCTTCCGGAAGATCGAGGAGGCCAGCGCGAATTTCCGCCTGCGCGTCCCGACCGGCCTTCTGAACCGGATGGCGCAGTCGTTCCTCTACACCGTCCCGATCCCGTCGCCGACGGGGAGGAACCGCGCGTTCTACTTGACGCAGGTCGGGGTGGCGCCGCCCTCCTTCGCCGTTTTCGTGAAGAACCGGCGGGGGATCCCTGACTCGTTCACGCGATACCTGCAGAACAAGATCCGCGACCGTTTCGGCTTCGAGGGGTCGCCCGTCCGCATCGTCTACCGGGAGCGATGATCCGCAGGGCGTCGAGGGCGTTCCTGCCCGTCACGGAAGGAGCGGCGATCTTCTTCCGGAGACACGGGCCGGTCTACAGCGCCGCCATCGCGTTCAACATCCTGCTCTCCGCGATCCCGGTCCTCTTCCTCAGCTACCGATACCTCTCCCCGGGAAAAATCCGGCTTCGCAACGCGTTCATCGGGACCGTGGTTCCTTGTTCAGCATTATTTGTTTTATAATCATTGAATACCTTTTCTCGGCGGCGTATCTGTACGGGGCCTGCGTCATCGGGGCGCTGGAGCGCACGGGCAGGGAGGAATCCATCCCTTCGATGGAGGAAGGCGAACCGGTTGCGTCGGCTGGCGGCGATTGACATCGGGACGAACACGATCCGGATGCTCGTCGCGGAACGCGGCGGGAGGCGGACCGTCCCCGTGGCGCGGCGCCGGTCGATCGTCGGGCTGGGGCGGAGCCTGCGGGAAACCGGCCGGATCGGGGAGGCGGAATTCGAGGCCGGCCTCCGGGTCCTTCGGGAGTTTCGCCGGGAGATGGTGCGGGGGGATGTCGCGGCGTACCGGGCGTGCGGCACCGCCTGCCTGCGGGAGGCCGATAATCGGGCCGACTTTCTCGAGGCGGCCGCGGGCGAGGGGATCGACATCGACGTGATCGGCCCGGCCGAGGAGGCGCGCCTCACCTGGGGGGGAATCCGGTCGGGGGTCGCCGGCAGGCCGGGAGACGTGGCGATGGATATCGGCGGGGGTAGCACCGAGTTCGTCTTCGGGCCGGGGGAGGGAGAATCGGTTTCCCTTTCGACGGGGGTGGTCGTCCTGTCCGCCCTGCTGCCGCTCTCGGATCCGCCGGACCCGTGGGAGCTTCGCGCCGTGTCGTATTACGCGGGGCGGCGGATCGAGGACGGGACCCGGCCGTTCGGGCGCAGGAGATTCCGCCGGTTGATCGGGACCGCGGGAACCTTCACGACGCTGGCCGCGATGGAACGGGGGGTGACCCGCTACGACCCGGACCGGATCAACGGGGCGAGGCTTTCCGCCGGTTCCGTCCGGCGGTGGGCCGACCGGCTCGGGAGGATGACGGACGCGCAGCGGCTGCGCGTGCCCGGGATGGAGAAGGGAAGGGAACGGCACATCGTGTTCGGGACGCTGCTGATCGTCGCGGCGCTGGAGCGTTTCCGGGTGAGCGGGATGACGGTGAGCGATGCGGGGCTCCTCGAGGGGATCCTGGCGGGAGTCGGAGGAAACGGGGGATAGGACGGATGAAAAAGGAGACGGGGATGACATCGGCGGGGGAAATGGTGGAAGGGTTGACGTTCGACGACGTGCTGCTGATCCCGGCGGAATCCGCCGTGATCCCCAAGGACGTCGACGTGACCGTCGACCTCACGCCCGATATCAGGCTGAACATCCCGCTCGTGTCCGCCGCGATGGACACGGTCACGGAGTCGGACACCGCCATCGCCATGGCCCGCGAGGGGGGGATCGGGATCATCCACCGGAACAACTCCCCGGACGAGCAGACGATCGAGGTGGACCGGGTGAAGAAATCCGAGAGCGGCATGATCTCCGACCCGATCACGGTCGACCCCGACCAGCGCGTCGTCGAGGCCCTCGAGGTGATGAAGAAGTACCGGATCTCGGGAGTGCCGGTCACGCGGGACGGGAAGCTCGTCGGCATCCTCACCAACCGCGACCTGCGGTTCGAGACGAATTTCGAGCAGCCGATCCGCAGCGTGATGACGAAGGACGACCTGGTCACCGTCCCGGTGGGGACGACGCTCGACCAGGCCCGCGAGATCCTTCACCGGAACCGGATCGAGAAGCTCCTCGTGGTGGACGGCCGGAACAACCTCAAGGGGCTGATCACGATCAAGGACATCCTGAAGATCACGAAGTATCCGAACGCCTGCAAGGACTCCCTCGGAAGGCTGCGCGTCGGCGCGGCGGTCAGCGTCTCCGGGTGGGAGGAGCGGGTCCAGAAGCTGCTCAAGGTCGGCGTGGACATCGTCTGCGTGGACACGGCGCACGGGCACTCCAGGGATGTCCTGCGGGTCGTCAAGGCGATCCGCTCCACCTTCCGCGGGGTGCGGATGATCGCCGGGAACGTCGCCACGGGCGAGGGGACCGAGGCGCTGATCAAGGCGGGCGTGGACGCCGTCAAGGTCGGCGTCGGTCCGGGGTCGATCTGCACGACCCGCGTCGTGGCGGGCGTCGGGGTTCCGCAGTTCTCCGCGATCATGCGGTGCGCGAAGGCGGCGAAGCGGAAGGGCGTCACCATCATGGCCGACGGCGGGATCAAGTATTCCGGGGACATCACGAAGGCGATGGCGGCGGGCGCCTCTTCCGTGATGATCGGCTCCCTCTTCGCGGGGACGGAGGAGAGCCCGGGGGAGATGATCCTGTACCAGGGCCGCTCCTACAAGGTGTATCGCGGGATGGGGTCGCTGGAGGCGATGAAGAAGGGGAGCAAGGACCGGTATTTCCAGTCCCACGTCGAGACGGAGAGCAAGCTCGTCCCCGAGGGGATCGAGGGACGGGTTCCCAACCGGGGGCCCCTGGCGGGCGTCGTCTTCCAGCTCGTCGGCGGGTTGAAGTCCGGGATGGGGTACGTCGGGGCGAGAGACATCCCGGAGCTGCAGAAGCGGGCGAGCTTCCTCAAGATCACCCCGGCCGGTCTTCGCGAGAGCCACGTCCACGACGTGATCATCACCAAGGAAGCCCCGAACTATCGGGTGGAGTAGCGCATTGGGCGGGAAGATCCTCATCCTCGACTTCGGGTCGCAAACCACGATGCTCATCGCGCGCCGCGTGCGGGAGCAACGCGTCTACAGCGAGATCCACCCCTTCAACGTGGGGACGGAGTTCGTGCGCGGCTTCGCGCCTTCCGGGATCATCCTCTCCGGCGGGCCGTCCAGCGTCTACGACGCCGACGCGCCGCGGATCTCCAGGGAGGTGCTCGAACTGGGCGTCCCCGTGCTGGGGATCTGCTACGGGATGCAGCTGGTCGCGGACCTGCTGGGCGGAAAGGTCGGCCGGTCGGAGGAACGGGAGTACGGCGTCGCCAGCATCCGCGGGCAATGGGGGAGCCCCCTCTTCCTCGGGATCGAGGAGTTCCGTCACGACATGCAGATCCCGGTCTGGATGAGCCACGGGGACCGGATCGACGAGCTGCCGAAGGGGTTCACCTCCATCGCGCGGTCGGGGAGTTCGCCGGTCGCCGCGATGTCGAACCACGAGGGGACGATCTTCGGCGTGCAGTTCCACCCCGAGGTGGTGCACACCCCGCGGGGCACGGAGATCCTCGCCAACTTCCTGTTCCGCGTCTGCGGGCTTTTCCCCGACTGGACGATGCACTCCTTCGTCGAGAGCAGCGTGAAGAGGATCCGGGAGAAGACGGGGTCCGAGGGGGTCGTTCTCGGGCTCTCCGGGGGGGTCGACTCGTCCGTCGCGGCGGTGCTACTGCACAAGGCGATCGGCGACCGGCTGACCTGCATCTTCGTCGACAACGGACTCCTGCGCGGGGGGGAGGCGGAGGAGGTCGTCCGGACCTTCCGGGACGCGATCGGGCTCCGGCTCGATTTCGTCGACGCCTCCGCGCAGTTCCTCGAGGCGCTCGCCGGCGTGGAGGACCCGGAGCGCAAACGGAAGATCATCGGAGAGCTGTTCGTGCGCGTCTTCGAGCAGGAGGCCCGGAAGATCCCGGGCGTCGGCTTCCTGGCGCAGGGGACCCTCTATCCGGACGTGATCGAGAGCGTGTCGTTCAAGGGACCTTCGGCCGTCATCAAGTCCCATCACAACGTGGGGGGGCTGCCGGAGCGGATGCACCTGAAGCTCGTCGAGCCGCTACGCGAGCTGTTCAAGGACGAGGTCCGCGAGCTGGGGCGGGAACTCGGGGTGCCTTCCCGCGTTCTCGAGCGCCAGCCGTTCCCCGGGCCGGGCCTCGCGGTCCGCATCATCGGGCCGGTCACGGAGGAGCGGCTGCGCATCCTGCGCGAGGCCGACCTGATCGTCGACGCCGAGATCCGGGCGGCGGGGCTCTACGAGTCGATCTGGCAGTCGTTCGCCGTTCTTCTCCCGATCAAGACGGTGGGCGTGATGGGGGATTTCCGGACCTATGAAAACGTCGCCGCCGTCCGGGCGGTCCACAGCCAGGACGGGATGACCGCCGACTGGGTCCGGCTCCCGTACGACGTCCTGCAGCGGATTTCCACGCGGATCATCAACGAGGTGAAGGGGATCAACCGCGTCGCGTACGACATCTCCTCGAAGCCCCCGGGAACCATCGAGTGGGAATGAAAAGCTTCGTACACCTCCACCTCCATTCGGAATACAGCCTCCTCGACGGGACGATCCAGTTCAAGCCGCTGATCGAGCGCGTGAAGAAGCTTTCGATGCCCGCCGTCGCCGTCACCGATCACGGCGGGATGATGGGGACGATCGGGTTCTACGAGGAGGCGCTGAAGGGGGGCGTGAAGCCGATCCTCGGGACGGAGATCTACGTCGCGCCGGGATCCCGGGCGGAGCGGAAGGTCGCCCCCACCGGGGAGTACGCGTACCACCTGATCCTGCTCGCGGAGAACGGGACCGGGTACGGGAACCTCCTGCGGCTCTCCTCCCTCGCCCACACGGAAGGGTTCTACTACCGCCCGCGAGTCGACAAGGAGCTGCTGCGGAGGTACTCGGAGGGACTGGTCGCGACGTCGGCGTGCCTGCAGGGCGAGATCCCGTTCGCGTTGGGTACCGAGGGCGAGGCGAAGGCCCTCGAAGTGCTGGAGGAGTACAAATCGATCTTCACCGGCGGGCGCTTCTACCTCGAGATCCAGGACAACGGCCTTCCCGATCAGGCGAAGATGAACCCGCTGCTCATCGCGCTGGCGCGACGGACCGGGACGCCGCTGGTCGCGACGAACGACTGCCACTACCTCAACCCCGGGGACGACAAGCTGCAGGAGATCCTTCTCTGCCTGCAGACGGGGAAGACGATCTCGGACCCGGGCCGGATGCGGTTCGGATCGGACCAGTTCTACGTGAAGAGCGCCGAGGAGTTCGACCGGGCGTTCGGGCACGTCGCCCCCGACGCCATCGCCAACACGCTGGCGATCGCGGAGCGGTGCAACGTGAAGATCGAGCTGGGGGTGAACAAGATCCCCGAGATCGCCCTGCCCCCCGGGGTCACCGCGGACGGGAAGCTGCGGGAGATCGCGACGGCGGGGCTCGAGCGGCGGCTCGAGGAGCGGTCGAAGCGGGAGGGGGGGATGCCGCAGGCGCTCGTCGAGGAGTACCGGCGTCGTCTCGCCTACGAGCTCTCCGTGATCGAGAAAACCGGGTTCGCCAGCTACTTCCTGATCGTCGCCGACTTCATCGGCTGGGCGAAGGACGAACGGATTCCGGTGGGGCCGGGCCGCGGCAGCGCGGCGGGGAGCCTGGTCGCGTTCTGCGTCCGGATCACCGAGGTGGATCCGATCCGGTACAAGCTCCTGTTCGAGCGGTTCCTGAATCCCGAGCGGGTGAGCCTCCCCGACATCGACTGCGATTTCTGCAAGAACCGCCGCGAGGAGGTGATCGCCTACGTCCAGCGCAAGTACGGGGCGGAGAACGTCGCCCAGCTCATCACCTTCGGGACGTGGAAGCCCCGCGGCGCCGTCCGGGACGTGGGCAGGGTCCTCGAGATGCCGTACGCCGAGGTCGACCGGATCGCCAAGATGATCCCGGCCGACCTCAAAATGACGGTGGAGGACGCGCTGAAAGCCGAGCCGCGATTCCGGGAAATGATCGACGCGAACCCGAAGATCGCCGACCTCTTCCGCTTCGCGGGGGAGATCGAGGGGCGCAACCGGCACGCGGGGACGCACGCCTCGGCGGTGGTGATCGCCAACCGCCCGATCACGGACTATTCGCCCCTGTACCGGCAGGCCACCGGCGAGATCACGACGCAGTACGAAATGAACCCCATCGAGCGGGTGGGGCTCGTCAAGTTCGACTTCCTCGGCCTGCGCACGCTGACCGCCATCGACGACACGCTGAAGCTTCTCAAGGAGATCCGGGGGGTCGAGATCGACCCGAACGCCCTGGAGCTCACCGACGCGGAAACGTACGAGCTGATGGGTCGCGGCGACACGGTGGGGGTCTTCCAGGCCGAGAGCGGGGGGTTCACCCAGCTCGCCAAGAATCTCAAGCCCGACCAGTTCAACCACCTGGTCGACATGGTCGCCCTGCACCGGCCGGGGCCCCTCCAGAGCGGCATGGCGGCCGATTTCGTGGAGCGGCGGCACGGGAGGCGGAAGGTGGAGTTCCTCCTTCCCCAGCTGAAGGAGATCCTCGGGGACACGTACGGCGTCATCGTCTACCAGGAGCAGGTGATGGAGATCGCCAGGGCGCTTGCCGGGTTCACCCTCGGCGAGGCCGACGTCCTCCGGAAGGCGATGGGGAAAAAGGACGACGCCCTGATGGAGCGCCAGAAGGCCCACTTCCTCGAGGGAGCGAAGGGGAACGGGATCCCCGAGGCGAAGGCCGTCGCGATCTTCGACCTGATGGCGCAGTTCGGGGGGTACGGCTTCAACAAGTCCCACAGCGCCGCGTACGCACTGCTGGCGTACCAGACGGCGTACCTCAAGACGCATTACCCCGTGGAGTACTTCAGCGCCCTGATGACCTCCGAGTCCGGGGACACCGACAAGATCATCCGGTACATAGGGTACTGCCGGGAGAAGGGGATTCCGATCCTCCCGCCGGACGTGAACGAATCCCGGTACGCCTTCTTTCCCTCCGACCGGGCGATCCGATTCGGCCTTTCCGCGATCAAGGGACTCGGGGCTTCGGCGATCGAGGCCATCCTCGAGGCACGGAGCGAGAGCCCCTTCCGCTCCGTCCGCGACCTCCTCTCCCGGGTCGACCTGCGGAAGGTGAACAAGCGGGCGCTGGAGAGCATGATCAAGTCCGGCGCCCTCGACTCCCTCGAGCCGGATCGCGGCAAGGTGTTCGGGGAGCTCCCCACCCTCCTCGAGGAGGCACAGGCGGAAGTCCGGAGGCGCGAGTCCGGCCAGTTCGCGCTCTTCGGGGAAGCGTCGGGTGGGAAGTCCGGGAAGCGGGGGCGGAAAGGGGAGGCCGTGGCCCCTTCGTGGTCCCGGCGGGAACGCCTCTCCTTCGAGAAGGAGACGCTGGGATTCTATATCACCGGGCATCCGATGGACTCGTTCGCCGGGGAGATCGCCCTGTACGCGAACACGACCACCGGCGGGCTTTCCGCGCTGAAGAACGAAACGGAGGTCCGGATCGGCGGCCTCGTCACCGGGCTGAAGGAGAAGGTGACCCGGCGCGGGGACAAGATGGCCAACTGGACGCTGGAGGATCTCGAGGGGACGGTGGACGTCGTCGTCTTCCCGAGGCAGCTTCCGGAGTGCCGCGAGGCGTTGGCGAGCCCGGAGCCCGTCTTCCTCGTCGGCAGGCTCAGCATCGAGGAGCAGGGGGTGAAGATCCACACGGAGGAAGTCTTCCGGATGGAGAACGTCCGGGAGCGGCTCGCGAAATCGGTGCACTTCCATCTCCTGCTGGACCGGATGACCCCCGGGGACATCGCCGAACTCCGGAAGACGATCCTCCGAAACGCCGGCGAGAAGAAGGGGTTTCTCCACGCGATCCGCCCGGGAGAATTCGACGCGGTGATCGCCCTGCCCGACGGATGCGGCGTGTCGCCGTCCCTGGAACTGGCGCGGGACCTCCGCGGCCGCTTCGGCTACGACGTCCTGCGTCTCCACGGATGATCCCGGAATCGCGCGACGAGCGCGCCCTCCTCGTCTACGCCCACCGGAAGCGGGCGCGCGGCCCGGCGGCGGCGCTGCACGTCGCCGAGGTGATGGACGAGCTGAAGGACCTCGTCCTCGCGGCGGGGGCGACGGTGGCGGCGTCCCGCGTGCAGGGGGTCGACTCGGAGAACCCGGCGACGATCGTCGGGAAGGGGACCCTGGTCCGCCTGAAGGAGGAGATCGGGACGCTTGGGGTGAACCTGGTGGTCTTCCAGAACCTGCTCAAGCCGAAGCAGCAGGCGCTTCTCGAAGAGGAGCTCGACGTGAAGACCCTCGACCGGCGCGAGGTCATCCTCGACATCTTCGCACGGCGCGCACGCACCCGGGAGGGGAAGCTCCAGGTGGAACTCGCCCAGCTGTCGTTCCGGCTCGGGAGGCTCGCGGGGGGACGGAAGGAGCTGTCGCGGCTCGGCGGCGGGATCGGGACCCGGGGGCCGGGGGAGAAGAAGCTCGAGGAGGACCGCCGCCGCATCCGCGCGCAGATCCGGCAGCTCGAGCGGGAGCTGACCACGGTGCGCAGGACGCGTTCGCTCCATTACCAGCGGCGCCGCGAGGTCGGGTTCCCGGTGGTCGCGCTCGTCGGGTACACCAACGCCGGGAAATCGACCCTCTTCAACCGGCTGACGGGCGCCGACGTCTTCGTGGCGGACCAGTTGTTCGCCACGCTCGATCCGACCGCCCGGAAATTCCGGCTTCCCGGCGGCAGGGAGGCGATCCTCGTCGACACGGTGGGGTTCATCCACGACCTTCCGGCGGAGCTGCGGCAGGCGTTCCTCGCGACCCTCGAGGGGATCGGGGAGGCGGACCTTCTCCTCCACGTCGCCGACGGAAGCTCCGACGCGATGGAGAGCAACGTCGGATCGGTGAACGCGATCCTCGGAGAGCTGTCGTTTCGCGAGAAGCCGATCGTCCTCCTGATGAACAAGCAAGACCGCTGCCCCCCCGGGACGCCGCCGCAGGAAGGGGCGATGTGGATTTCCGCGAAATCGGGGGAGGGGATCCCGGAGCTGCTGACGCTGATCGAAAGGGAGCTATGGATTCACCGCCCGCAAGAGATCGCTTCGACGCCGCCCGCCTGATCAACATCGCGAACGGGCTGACGGCGGCGCGCGTCCTCCTGGTCCCGTACTTCGCCTACCTGCTGATCTCCGAGCGGGAGAAGGCGGCGCTGCTGGTGTTCGCCGTCTGCGGGCTGACGGACGCCCTCGACGGCATCCTGGCCCGCTGTCTGCGGCAGCGGACGCTGGCCGGGACGCTCCTCGACCCGATCGCCGACAAGCTGATGATGGCGACCGCCTTCATCGTGCTCTCCTACATCCACATCGTCCCCCTGCGGCTCGCGATCATGGTGATCAGCAGGGACGTCATCATTCTCGTGGGGAGCTTCCTCTACCTCCTCCTGTTCGATGCGAGCGACATCCGGCCGACGGGGCTCAGCAAGGCGAACACGGTGGTCCAGATCCTGACGGTCATCTACTTCCTGTCCGTCGCCGCATTCCCCGCGGAATCGAAAGCGCTGGGAGTGGGGATGGGCAGCATCCCCAACCGCGCCGTCGCGCTGGTCTGCGCGTTCACGACGGTCGCCTCCGGGCTCCAGTACCTGTATATCGGCCTCCGGAAGCTCTCCGATGCGTGAGGCCCCCGGGGAGGGCCCGGCGCAAGGCTCTCCGCGCGCCGGGGTCGGCGTCGAGGCCGTGGCGCCCGGGTCTCCCGCCGAACGGGCCGGGATCGTCCCCGGAGACCGGATCCTCTCCGTGTCGGGCCGCGCGGTGGAGGATCTCCTGGACCTCCATTTCCTCACATCGCGGAGCCGGTTCACCATCGCGTGGCGGGACGCGTCGGGGGCTGTGCGGGAAAAGGGGATCCGGCTGGAGGGGGAGACGCCGGGAATCTTTCCCGAGCCGATCCGGGTCCGGCGTTGCCGCAACCGGTGCATCTTCTGCTTCGTCCACCAGCTGCCGAAGGGGCTCCGCCGCGCCCTCTACGTGAAGGACGAGGATGTGCGCCTCTCTTTCCTTCACGGACAATACGTCACCTTTTCGGACCTTTCCGGGGAGGAGGCGGCGAAGATCGTCCGGTACCGCCTCTCGCCGCTGTACGTGTCGATCCACACGACCGACCCGGGCCTGCGCCGGCGGATGCTGGGGAACCCGCGCGCGGCCGACGTGATGCGCGTGATGCGGCGGTTGATCCGGTCCGGGATCGTCCTTCACGGCCAGATCGTCGTCTGCCCCGGCGTCAACGACGGCGCCGAGCTCGCGCGGAGCCTCCGGGAGCTCTCCGGCCTGCGTCCCGGGCTCCGCACGGTGGCGGTGGTCCCGGTGGGACTGACGTCCCATCGGGCCGGACTGCCGCCCCTGCGCCCGGTCACACGCGACCAGGCGCGGCAGACGCTCGATCTGCTCGGCGCGCTCGGCAGGGAATTCGGGAAAAGCGCGGACGGGGAGCCGTTCGCGTTCGCCGCCGACGAATATTACCTGATGGCGGGACGGGACGTTCCCGGCCGCCGGTCGTACGGGTCGTTCGCGCAGATCGAAAACGGCGTGGGGCTGGTCCGGCGGTTCCGGGACGAATCGGCCTCCCTCTTCCGACGGAAACGGTGGCCGGGAGGGGCCGCCGGCGGGACGGTCGTGACGGGCCGGTCCGCGTCGCGACTTGTGGCCGGATTCCTTGAGAAATTCTCCTCCCGCGCGGATGCCCGGTTCGTCGCGCTTCCGGTCGTCAACCGGCTGATGGGGGAAAGCGTCACCGTGACCGGGCTGCTGGGGGGAAACGACATCGCGGCCGCCGCCCAGGGCAATGTCCGCGGGACGCTCTACATCCCCTCCGTCACCCTTCGGGACGCGGGGGACCTGTTTCTGGACGGGCTCACCCCGGAGGAGGTTTCGAGGCGGACGGGGGCGCCCGTCACCCTTTTCGCGCCGACGCCGAGGGGGTTCCTCGACGCGGTCTATCCACGGAACCGGCCGGAATATCATTGACAATTCCTTCCACAGCCGGTAAGTTTATTGATCCTGATCGGAGGGATGGGCGATTAGCTCAGATGGTTAGAGTACCTGCTTGACATGCAGGGGGTCACTGGTTCAAGTCCAGTATCGCCCACCATTTCTCTCCACCGAACGGCGCGCACCGCATTCGGCACCTCAACGTGCCGGCAGGGCGCGGGAATTTGCTTTTTTTTGGCGGATATCCGCAGGGAGTACGCGCAGGGATGACGCTTCTCGAGCTCGCCAGGAAAGAAGGGAAGGCGAAGGTCGCCATCGCCGCCAGGGTGGACGGCGTGGTGACGGACCTCGCGCGCCCGCTTCCCGACGGGGCGAAGGTCGAGTGGGTCCTTCCGTCCGACCCGGACGGCGTGGAGCTCCTCCGGCACAGCACGGCGCACGTCATGGCCGCCGCCGTCAAGGAGCTCTTCCCGGGGGCGCTGATCACGATCGGCCCGGCCATCGAAAACGGATTCTACTACGACTTCGACGTCGAGACGCCGTTCACTCCGGAGGACCTCGTCCGGATCGAGGAGCGGATGCGGGAGATCGTCAAGGCCGATCATCCGTTCGTTCGTGAAGAGGCGACGAAGGAGCAGGCGCGCGCGCTGTTCCCCGGGGAGCCGTACAAGGAGGAGCTGCTCGCCGACATCCCCGACGAGACCGTTTCCCTCTACCGGATGGGGGACTTCCTCGACCTGTGCCGCGGGCCGCACGTTCCGGGGACGGGCCGGATCGGGGCATTCCGCCTGATGAACACCGCCGGGGCGTACTGGCGCGGCGATTCGAGGAACAGGATGCTGACGCGGATCTACGGGGTCGCCTTCCCGTCGAAGAAGGAACTCGACGAGCACCTGCGGATCCTCGGGGAGATCAAGAAGCGCGACCATCGGAAGATCGGCCGCGAGCTCGACCTGTTCAGCGTGACCGACGACATCGGCCCCGGGCTCATCCTCTGGCACCCGAAGGGGGCGGTCGTCCGCAGGGTCATGGAGGATTTCTGGCGGGACGAGCACGCGAAGGCGGGGTACGACCTGGTCTTCTCGCCGCACATCGCGCGCCTCGACCTCTGGCGGATCAGCGGTCACACGGATTTCTACCGGCAGGCGATGTTCTCCCCGATCGACATCGAGGGGCAGGAGTACCAGCTGAAGCCGATGAACTGCCCGTTCCACATCCAGATCTACAAGTCCCGCATGCGATCGTACCGCGACCTTCCGATCCGTTACGCGGAGCTGGGGACGGTGTACCGCTACGAGCCGTCCGGGACGCTGCACGGGCTCCTCCGCGTGCGCGGCTTCACCCAGGACGACGCGCACCTTTTCCTGCGCCCCGACCAGCTCGACGAGGAGATCTTCACCCTTCTCGACTTCACCCTCTTCGTGCTGCGGTCGTTCGGGTTCGGGAAATACGACATCTACCTTTCCACCCGTCCGGAGAAGTACGCGGGAGCGCCCGAACAGTGGGACCTCGCCGAGAGCGCACTTCGGAAGGCCCTCGAGCGGAAGGGGATCCCCTTCGAGATCGACCCGGGGGAGGGGGTCTTCTACGGTCCGAAGATCGACATCAAGATCAAGGACATGCTGGGGCGCTCCTGGCAATGCTCCACGATCCAGGTCGACTTCAACAACCCCGAGCGGTTCGACGCGACGTACGTGGCCGACGACGGGGCGCCGCGGCGCGCGATCATGATCCACCGCGCGCTGATGGGGTCGCTGGAACGGTTCTTCGGAGTCCTGGTGGAACATCACGCGGGCGCCTTCCCGGTGTGGCTCGCCCCGGTCCAGGCCGATGTCGTCCCGGTGACCGAGAAGCAGAACGCGTTCGCGAGGGAGGTCGTCGCGAAGCTTCGCGTCGCCGGGTTCCGCGCGGAGGGCGACTACCGCAACGAAACGCTGGGGTACAAGATCCGGGAATCCCAGGTGAACAAGGTTCCGTACGCGCTCGTCGTGGGCGAGCGCGAGGCGGAAGCGCAAATGGTCTCCCCGCGGCGGCGTGGAGGGGAGCGGCTCCCCCCCATGCCGATCGGGTCGTTCATCGAACGTCTCGCCGGGGAAGCGGTCAACAAGACGGAGTAAAGGAGGACGTCATCGCCAAGGAATCCAGAATCAACGAACAGATCCAGGTCCCCGAAGTCCGGCTCGTGGGCCCCGACGGGGAGCAGTTGGGCGTCGTGAAAACATCGGAGGCGCTCCAGAGCGCGAGGGCGCAGGACCTCGACCTGGTCGAGGTGGCCCCCATGGCCGCGCCTCCGGTCTGCCGGATCATGGATTTCGGCAAGTTCAAGTACATCACGAGCAAGCGGGAGCAGGAGGCGAGGAAGAAGCAGACCGTCATCCAGGTCAAGGAGATCAAGGTCCGGCCGAAGACGGAAGAGCACGACCTGAACACGAAGCTGAAACATATCCGCCGCTTCCTGGAGGCGGGCGACAAGGTCAAGGTGACCGTCCGGTTCCGCGGGCGGGAGCTCGCCTACGCTTCGCAGAGCGGCTTCGAGGTCCTGAAGCACATCGTGGAGGCGATCGCCGACGTCGCGAAGGTGGAGTCGGCTCCGAAGATGGAAGGGAAGACGATGATGGCCATCGTCTCTCCGACGATGCATAAGAAGAAGCCCGCCGGCGGCGCCGAAAAGCCGCCAGCGGCGACCCCGGTGCCCGCGGCGGCGAAGGACGCCCCGCCGGCGGCGCCCGCGCCACCGGCGCAGAAACAGGAGGGATAGGTCATGCCGAAGATGAAATCGAACCGGGGCGCGAGCAAGCGGTTTCGCGCGACGGGCGCGGGGGGGATCAAGCGCGCCAAGTCCGGGAAGAGCCACATCCTGACGTCGAAGGACCGGAAGCGGAAGCGCGCGCTGCGCAAGTCGGCCCTGGTCCACCACACGAACGAGAAGTCGATCCGCCGCCTGCTGCCGTACCTTTAAGGGCGACGTCCAACAGCGAAGAACAAGGTAGAAGGGAAACGACATGCCTCGCGTAAAAAGAGCCGTTCATTCGCACAAGAAGCGCCGCTCGATCCTCAAGCTCGCGAAGGGGTACCGGGGCGGCCACGGGAACCTGCTGCGCTCCGCCAAGGAAGCCGTCGCCCGCGCACTGCGCTATGCCTATCGCGACCGGCGGAACAACAAGCGGGAGTTCCGGGCCCTCTGGATCGTCCGCGTCAACGCCGCCGCGCGGGAGCACGGGCTCTCCTACAGCCGGTTCCTGTTCGGCCTGAAGAAGGCGGGGGTCGAGGTCGACCGGAAGATCCTCGCCGACCTCGCGATCAACGATCCCGCGGGGTTCCAGGCGCTCGCCGATCGATCCAAAGCCGCCCTGGCGTAGCGGGGGGTCCTGGGCTTGCAAGGCGCCCCCGGACAGATCACGCGCCTCCTCGAGGAGGGGATGGCGGCCATCGCGGCCGCGCGTGGCGAGAGCGACCTCCTCGACGCGAAAGGCCGCTTCTTCGGGAAGAAGGGCGCGGTCTCCGGAATCCTGAAGGGGGTCGCCGCGCTCCCGGTCGAGGAGCGCAAGGCGGTCGGCGAGCTGGCGAACCGCGCCCGCGCGGAGCTCGAGTCCGCCTTCGACGCCCGGCTCGTCGAAATCCGCGAGAAGGAGCGGCTTCTTCGCGAAGGGCGGGAGCGGATCGACGTCACCCTTCCGGGGAGGGGGCCGATGCCGGGCCACCGGCATCCGGTGTCGCAGACGATGTCGGACATCATCGCGGTCTTTCGCCGCCTCGGCTTCTCCGTCCAGGGAGGACCGGACGTCGAGACGGATTACTACAACTTCGAGGCCCTCAACTTCCCTCCGGAACACCCTGCGCGGGACATGCAGGACACCTTCTACGTCGAGTCGGAGGCCGGCGATCTCGTTCTTCGCACCCACACCTCCCCGGTCCAGATCCGGGCGATGGAGCGGATGAAGCCGCCGGTCCGGATCATCGCGCCCGGCACGGTCTACCGGTCCGACTCCGACATCACGCACTCCCCGATGTTCCACCAGGTGGAAGGGCTCGCGGTCGACCGGGACATCACGATGGCCGACCTCAAGGGGCTGCTCACCGAGTTCTGCCGGCTGACCTTCGGTCCCGCGAAGCCGGTGCGGTTCCGCCCGAGCTACTTCCCGTTCACCGAGCCGTCCGCGGAGATGGACATCCAGTGCGTCATCTGCGGCGGGGCGGGGTGCAGGGTGTGCAAGGAGTCGGGGTGGCTCGAGATCCTCGGAGCCGGGATGGTCGACCCCTCCGTGTTCGGCTTCGTCGGGTACGACCCCGAGGAGTACGCCGGCTTCGCCTTCGGCATGGGCGTCGAGCGGATCGCCATGCTGCGCCACGGGATCTCGGACATCCGTCTCCTGTTCGAAAACGACATCCGTTTCCTGTCGCAGTTCTGACGCCGCGGCGGGAAGGAAAGCGTCCCATTGAAAATTCCGTATTCGTGGTTGAAGGAATTCATCGACACGCGTCTCTCGCCGGCGCAGGCGCAGGAAGCGCTCACGATGGCGGGCGTGGAAGTCTCCTCCTGCCGGTTCCTCGGGGAGGGGCTCGATTCCGTCGTCACCGCCCGGATCCTCGAGATGCGGCCGCATCCGGACGCCGACCGGCTTTCGCTGTGCAGGGTGACCGATGGGTCGACCACGTTCGGGATCGTCTGCGGGGCGAAAAACATGAAGGCAGGGGACGCGGTCGCGCTGGCGAAGATCGGCGCGCGGCTTCCCAACGGCGTGGAGATCAAGAAGGCGAAGATCCGCGGGCAGGCGTCGGAGGGGATGCTCTGCTCGGAGCAGGAGCTGAAGCTCGCCGAGGCGTCGGCCGGGATCATGATCCTCCCCGGGGACACCGATCCGGGGAAGCCGCTTGCCGACGCGCTCGGGCTTTCCGACTGGCTCCTGGAGGTCGAGATCACGCCGAACCGGGGCGACTGTCTCAGCATCCTCGGCGTGGCGCGCGAGATCGCCTCCATCACCGGAGAGAAGGTCGTCCTTCCCGACGCCTCCTTCGCGGAAGGAGGGGAGCCGATCGGGGATCTGGTGAGGATCGACGTCTTCGACCCGGACCTGTGCCCGAGGTACACCGCCCGGGTGGTTTCCGGCGTCGCCATCGCCCCTTCCCCGGACTGGTTGCGACGGCGCCTCGCGCTGTGCGGGATCCGCCCGATCAACAACATCGTCGACGTCACCAACTACCTGCTGCTCGAGGTCGGCCAACCGATGCACGCCTTCGACCTCGATCGTCTCCGCGGGGCGAGGATCGTGGCCGCGGCCCCGAAGGAAACGCTGACCTTCACGACGCTCGACGGGGCGGAGCGGACGATCGCTCCCGGGATGCTCCTCATCCGGGACGGGGAAGGCCCGGTGGCCGTCGCAGGCGTGATGGGCGGGGCGAACAGCGAGGTCGTCGACGGGACGACGCGCGTCGTCTTCGAGAGCGCCCATTTCTCCCCTCCCTCGATCCGCAGGACGGCGAGGCGTCTGGGGCTGTCGAGCGAATCCTCGTACCGGTTCGAGCGGGGAGTCGACCCGGCGGGAACCCTCTACGCCGCGGACCGGGCGGTGTCGCTCCTGTCCCGGATCGCCGCCACGTCCGTCGCGAGGGGAGTGATCGACCTCGGCGCCGGAAACGTGATCCCTCGAACGGTGCCGTTCCGTCCGGAGCGCGCGAGCCGGATCATCGGCAGGGGGTACGCACCCGAGGCCTGCAGGGAGGTCTTCGGGCGCCTCGGGTTCCCGGTCGCCGACCGCGGAACGGGAACGTGGAACGTCACGGTCCCCACGCACCGGTTCGACATCGAGCGGGAGATCGACCTGGTGGAGGAGGTCGCGCGGCTTTCCGGATACGACTCCATTCCGACGACATATCCCGAATCGAAGGCGCCGGAATTTTCCGGGGACGACAGGTTCGTCGACGTCCAGGAGAGGGCCTTCGACTTCCTGCGCGGACGCGGGTTTTCACAGGCCGTGAACTTCTCCTTCGTCTCGGGCCGGACCTGGGAGCGCCTGGGGGCGTTCCTCGGGTTCGACCCGACGGACGCGGTTCGCCTCCGGAACCCGATCTCGGACGAGACGACCCTGATGCGACCGCACCTGCTGTCGGGTCTCCTGGCGAACGCGGCGGCCAACGTGCGCCGTTTCGTCGGCGACGTCCGGCTCTACGAGGGGGGAAAGGCGTTCGGGAAGTCGTACCTCGAGGGGCGCTTCGAGGAGCCCCGGCTCGGTGTGATCCTCTGCGGGAGGCCGCTCCCGGGCGACTGGTCCGGCGTGGACGCTCCCGCGGACTTCTTCGACATGAAAGGGATCGTGGAACCGCTCCTGCTCCACCTTTGCGCATCCCCGGTCCACGTCGTCCCCACGCGCCTCCGGCCGTTTTTCGAAGCGGGGAAGGCGGCGGACATCCTGCGGGACGGCGAGGTCGTCGGCTGGTTCGGGGCGATCCGCAAGGAGCTGCTCGATTCGTTCGAGCTCGCGGGTCCCGTCTTCTACGGCGAGATCCGCCTGCGGAAGGCGACCGCTTCGCCGCCGCCGCCGGGGCGCTACGCGCCGCTGCCGAAGTTCCCTCCTGTTTTCAGGGATGTGGCGTGCGTCTTTTCGACAGGGGTGCCGGTGGGCGACGTTCTCGCGATGGTTCGCGAGGTATCCCCCGAGGTCGAGGAAGCCTCGGTGTTCGACATCTTCACGGGGGAAAAGATCGGGGAAGGGAACAAAAGCGTCGGGATCCGGGTGAAACTGCAATCCCTTGACAGAACCTTGACGGAATCGGAAGTCCATAGTATACATAGCAAGATCGTAAAATTATTGGAGAATCGGTTCGGCGGCAAGATTCGGACCTCTTGAGGGAGCGTAGGAGGCGACATGACGAAAGCGGACCTGGTCGAGATCGTTTATGAAAAAATCGGTGGTCTCTCCAAGAAGGAGTCCCAGGACATCGTGGAGAGGATCTTCGAGACGATGAAGGCCAGCCTCAAGCAGGGTGACAAGATCAAGATCTCCGGCTTCGGAAACTTCACCCTGCGCGACAAGCGCCCGCGCAAGGGGCGCAATCCGCAAACCGGCGACGACATCGAGATCACCGCGCGCCGCGTGCTGACGTTCCGCCCGAGCCAGATCCTGAAGTCCCACATCAACGAACCGATCAAGCCGTCCTGAGGCGTCCACGGAAGGCGTGACCGCCACCCAGATACCGGACAAGTTCCATTTCAAGATCGGCGAGGTGAGCCGGATCTTGGGTGTGAAGCCTTACGTTCTCCGGTTCTGGGAAACCGAGTTCCGGATCACCCCCGCGAAGAATCGATCCCAGCACCGCGTGTACAAACGGCAGGAGGTCGAGACGCTCCTTGAGATCAAGCGTCTCCTCTACGAGGAGCGCTTCACCATCGAGGGCGCCCGGGTAAAGCTGAAGGAACGGGCGAAGGACCGCCAGAGGCAACTGAAGTTGGACCTCGCCGAAAACCCGTACAGGGCGACGCTGCGACAGGTGAAAAAAGACCTCGCGAGAATCAAGGTGATGCTTAAATAGTGAAGCGTCATATCGTTGTAATAAAAAGACATTGCATCTCGTAATCAATGCGGTGCGGAGAGTCCATCGGCAATGGAGCGCGGCGATCGCCCCTGGGGATATTACCTGGTCCTGCATGAGGACGTCGGGTACAAGGTGAAGCAGATCGTCGTGAGGCCGGGCAGCCGCCTGAGCCTCCAGCGGCATCGGTTCCGGGCGGAGCATTGGCAGGTGGTTCGCGGCGAGGCGGAGGTGACGCGCGGCAAGGAGGTCGTCCGGCTCCCCCCTGGAGGATCGATCGACATCCCCCTGGGCGCCCTGCATCGGGTGAAGAGCGTGGGGAAGGAAAACCTCGTCGTCATCGAAGTGCAGATGGGGGAGTATGTCGGAGAGGACGACATCGAGCGGTTCGAGGACGACTACGGGCGTGCCCCGGAGGCGACCCCTCCGAAAATGAAGTGACAACGTTCCCCTCGTCCGGTAAAATCATTTCTTCACGGATCGGGACGTAGCGCAGCCTGGTAGCGCACTTGCATGGGGTGCAAGGGGTCGCTGGTTCAAATCCAGTCGTCCCGACCAGCAAACACGAGGGGTTACGAGGCACGCTCTCGTAGCCCCTTTTTCCTTGGGAACAAAGGGAGGCTCCATTGGGCGACAGCGGGCACGTGATCCTCGTTTCGAACGACGACGGCGTGCGCTCCGAGGGAATCGTGGCGCTGGCCGAGGCCCTGAAGGATCTGGGCACCGTGTACGTGGTCGCCCCCGACAGGGAGCGGAGCGCGGCCAGCCACTCGCTCTCTCTCACCCACCCGCTGCGGGTGGAGAAGGTCTCTCCCCGCGTATACTCCGTCGACGGCACGCCCACCGACTGCGTCAACCTGGGCGTGAACGGCATCCTGCGGGGGAAGAAGATCGATCTGCTCGTCTCCGGGATCAACAAGGGCGCGAACCTGGGCGACGACATCACCTATTCCGGCACCGTTTCCGCGGCGATGGAAGGGACGCTGCTCGGGATCCCCTCCATCGCGGTCTCGCTGGTCACCCGCACCCGGTTCCGGTTCGACACGGCCGCGGCCATGGCGATGGACGTCGCTCGAAGAGTTCTGAAGCGGGGTCTGCCCGACGACACCCTGCTGAATGTCAACGTGCCCAACGCCGCGCGCGAGGAGATCAAGGGCGTGCGGGTCACGCGGATGGGGAAGCGGGTCTACGGCGACATGATCGTGGAGAAACGCGACCCGAGGGGGAGGAAGTATTACTGGATCGGCGGCGACCACCTGAACAGCGAGGATGTTCCGGGCTCCGACCTCGAGGCGATCGAAGAGGGGTTCATCTCGGTCACCCCGATCCACCTGGACCTGACGAACTACTCGGCCCTCCGGGCCTTGCGGAAATGGACCTGGTGAAGGAAACCGTCCTCCGCCGGCGGATGGTGGAGGAACAGATCCGTCGCCGGGGAGTTCGCGACGTGCGCGTGCTTTCGGCGATGGAAGAGGTTCCGCGCCACCTCTTCGTCCCGAAGGATCTCCGGCACCTCGCGTACGCCGACGAGCCTCTTCCCATCGGCGAAGGGCAGACGATCTCCCAACCGTTCATCGTCGCCGAGATGACCGCCGCGCTCCGGCTGTCGGGCACGGAGAAGGTCCTCGAGATCGGGACCGGTTCGGGATACCAGACGGCGATCCTCGCGCGCCTCTGCCGCGAGCTCGTGACGATCGAGCGGTTCGCATCCCTCTCCGCCGATGCGCGGAGGCGTCTATCGGGGATGGACGCGGGGAACGTGACGTTCGTCGTCGGGGACGGATCGCTCGGATCGCCCGAACATGCGCCGTTCGATCGCATCCTCTCCGCGGCCGCGTCGCCGTCCGTCCCCGCCCCCTGGATCTCCCAGCTGTCGGAGGGCGGCATCATCGTCCTGCCGGTGGGGGATCGGTACGAACAGGAGTTGACCCGCGTCACCCGCCGTGGGGATCGCACCGACGCCGAAACTCTCGGCGGATGCCGCTTCGTTCCCCTCGTCGGGATGTACGGCTTCCAGGGTTGACCCTATAATGGAGGGGAGATGCCGACCAGCGACCTGAAGAAGCGGATCCGCAACATCCCGGACTTCCCGAAGAAGGGGATCCAGTTCAAGGACATCACGACGCTCCTGTCCGACCCGTCTTCCTTCCAGCGGGCGATCGACCTGATGGCGCACCGTCACTTCGCGAAGGGGATCGAGGCGGTCGTCGGGATCGAGGCGCGCGGATTCGTGATGGGCGCCGCGATGGCGTACAAGCTGGGCACGGGCGTCCTGCTGGTGCGCAAGGCCGGGAAATTGCCGTACAAGACGGTGGCGGCTTCCTACGACCTCGAATACGGGAAGGACCGCCTGGAGATCCACGAGGACGCGATCCGCCCCGGGATGAAGGTCATCGTGGCGGACGACGTGCTGGCGACGGGCGGGACCGTCTCCGCGGTCATCGGGCTGCTGAACAAGCTCGGGGCCAACGTTGTGGAATGTTGCTTCCTCGCGGAGCTCACCGATTTGCGGGGACGCGAACAACTGAAGGGGCAGAAGGTGTTCTCGCTGCTTCAGTTCGAGGAATAACGAAAGCGGTGAGGGATACGCCCCCGTAGCTCAGGTGGACAGAGCAGAGGTTTCCTAAACCTTTGGCCGGGTGTTCGAGTCACCCCGGGGGCGCCAGTAATAACAATGGGTTACGGTGAAAACCGTGACCCATTTTCGTAGATCGAAAATCAATTCCCGGCATTATTCCCGGCACCTATCTTGGCCATCGGGTTCTCCTTGCCCGCTCTTTGAATTTGTATAAAGTACGCAATTATTTGCCCCTTCCTGCCGATATTCTCTATCGAAGGTAACCCCTCAACGAGAGGATCTCGATGGCCCGCGAAGCAGACAAACACGCCCACTGCCGCCTCAGCGACTCGCAGGAGGAGCTGGAACGACTCCGTGCCGTTTTCGATCTTTCCGGCGACGCCATATTCGTCCTCGACGCCGAGGGACGCTTCCTCGAGGTCAACCAGGGCGTCTGCGAACGGTACGGCTATACCAGGGACGAGATGATGCGGTGGCAATTGGAGGATTTGAACACACCGGAGCATGCCCCGCACTACGCGGGTCAGATGGCAAAGCTCCGACGCGATGGGGCCGTTTTCTTCGAAACGGTGCACCAAGCGAAGGACGGCCGACGCATCCCCACGGAAATCAATTCGAGGCTCATCCGTGGGAGAGGCTCGTCCTTCATCATCAGCATCTGCCGGGACGTTACGGAGAGGGTGCAGGCGGAGGAGGAGCAGCAGATCTTCACGTCCCTCGTTGAGAACAGCACCGATCTCATCGGAATCGCCTCGCTGGACGGGAAGGTCTTCTACCTGAACAAGGCGGGCCTGAAGCTCGTCGGCCTGGATAGTCTGGGAGACGTCCGGAGAAGGAGGATTCAGGACTTTGCCATGGAAAAGCACCTGAAACCCTTGCAAGAGATGCTTGCGTCCCTCTCTAAAGAAGGGACATGGAAGGGGGAGGCCAGGATTCGTGACTTCAAGACGGGAACGCCGATTCCCATCGAGTTCCATAGTTTCGTAATCAAGGACGATAAAACCGGGCAGCCGATCGCGCTCGCGACCATCTCTCGAGACATCTCGGAGCGGAAAAAATTGGCAGAGGAGATGGCGAGGGGCGATAAGCTGAATTCCGTCGGCATCCTGGCCGGAGGAATTGCCCACGATTTCAATAACCTCCTGACGGCGATCTTCGGGAACATCACGCTGGCCAAGATGTACGCGAACCGCCAGAGCGATGTGTACAAGCGGCTGGAGGAATCCGAGAAGGCGGCGGAGCGGGCGAGAGACCTGACCCAACAGCTGTTGACGTTTTCGAAGGGTGGAGCCCCCGTCAAGAAGACGATCGCGCTGCAGGTACTGGGGAAAGAGTCGGCCAACTTCGTCCTGCGGGGATCCAACGTCAAGTGTGAATTCTCGTTTCCCGCCGACCTTTGGCACGTGGAGGCGGACGAAGGGCAGATAAGCCAGGTGCTCAACAACATCATCATCAACGCCAACCACGCGATGAGCGAGGGGGGAACCGTGCAAATGTACTGCGGGAATGTGGTCGTCGATCAGAGTGATCCGCTGCTGGCGAAAGGGAAATATATTTTGATTTCCATCATGGATCATGGGACCGGGATTACGAAGGAGCACCTGTCGAAGATCTTTGACCCGTATTTCACGACGAAGAAGAAGGGAAGCGGTCTTGGACTGTCGACAAGTTACTCCATCGTCAGGAGCCATGGCGGGCATATATCGGTCGAATCCCTTCCGGGGATCGGCACGACCTTCAAGATTTACCTGCCGGTCTCCGAGGAGGGAAAACCGGCGGATTGCGCCGGGGAAGCACGGTTTGTCACGGGGAAGGGGAGAATTCTGGTGATGGACGACGAGGAGGCGGTCCGGGATGTCGCCCAGGGTATGCTGGAGACCCTTGGCTACTCGGTGACGCTTGCGAAAGACGGAACGGAAGCGATTGAAATCTATAAAGTGGCGATGGCGTCGGGAGCGCCGTTCGATTCGGTGCTCATGGATCTTACGATTCCAGGTGGTATGGGCGGCATGGAAGCGGTAAAGAGGATTCTGGAAATCGACTCGAAGGCGAAAGCGATCGTCTGCAGCGGATATTCCAACGACACGATCATGGCGAACTATAACAGTTACGGTTTCCGCGCCGTCGTTCCGAAACCATACAGCCTGAAGCAATTGGGCAGCGCAATCAGCGATGTTCTCTCAACGTTGTCTTGATGCCTTACGCCTTCCCCATCGCCCGCAGGCTCTCCTTGAGGACACGGTAGCGAATCTCCGTCTCGGCCCTGGAGTGCTCCAGGGCCTCCTCGAAATGGGGCAGGTCGTTCGGGTGCAGGACGAGATCCACGCTGTGGGCGAAGGCAGCCCGCTGGTCGTTGGAGGCCAGGCTCGGATCGATCAGGACGACATGGATGTTCCGGCGACGGGTCATCCCCATGTCGGCGAGGTAGTCCCGGATCGACGGACCGACCTGTCCCGGCGGATCGAAGCCGTCACTCAAGACGACAATGGCGCAGGCTTCGATGCGCAATCGCCCGATGGCTTCGCCGGAGTCCTTGGAGGAGTGCGGGGCGTAGCCGATCCGCTTCAGGATGGAGATGACCTCCTGACGCTGCGCGGGGACATTCACGCATACGAGCGCGCGCGGCTGCCCCCGCTCCTGGTAGCCCTCGGGATCTTCGGCGGGCGGCGGTGCGGCGGGTATGGGGGAAGCGGGCGGCGGAGCGTCCGCCGTCATGTCGATGGCGATGGGCCCCTTGCAGCGGGGGCAGACGGCGGTTACAACCTTGCCACTGGGCAGCCGCTCGTCGGGAATCGTGAGAGGTGCCGTGCAGCCTGGACAGGTGACGTTCATCGCCGGCTCCTCAGGATGGGGGACGGCGCGGCGGAATGCGCGGCGGTCTGAGCGGGTCCGACGGTTTGCCGTACTCGGCATCCATGACCAAGCCGTCGATGTCGCTGGTCTTCTCGCCCTTGCCGGCCTTGTCCTGGTCGAGACCGCGCGCCACCACCGACCTCTTGGTGGCGTAGGAGAGCGCCGTCTCCTCGGTGATCATCTCCTCCCGGAAGAGCTGGAGGATGTGGGTGTCGAAGGTCTGCATCCCCATGGGCTCGCCGTCCTGGATGATCTCGTAGTAGGTCTTGCCTTCGGACTCCCCGTTCAGCATGACCTCCTCGACGCGGAGATTCATCCCCATGACCTCAAGGGCGGCCACGCGGCCCCCGCCCACCTTGGGCAGCAGCCGCTGGCAGACGATCCAGCGCAGAGTGTCGGCCAGGCGCATGCGCACCATCCGCTCCTCGGCCTTGTCGAACATGCCCAGCATGCGGTTGATGGTCTGGCCGGCGTTCATCGTGTGCAGCGTGCTCATCACCAGGTGGCCGGTCTCGGCGGCGGAGAGACCGATTTCCAGCGTCTCGCGGTCGCGCATCTCGCCCACCAGGATCACCTTGGGGGACTGACGCATGGCGGCGCGCAGCCCGTTGGCGAAGCTGTCGAAATCCGTCCCCAGCTCGCGCTGGTTGAACGTGGCCTTCTTGACGGGGAAGACGAACTCCACCGGGTCCTCCAGCGTCACCACGTGGACGGCCTTGTTCTCGTTGACGATGTCCAGGACAGCCGCCAGGGTGGTGGACTTTCCGCTCCCCGTAGCGCCCGTCACCAGGATCAGGCCGTTCCTTGGCTCCGATAGCTTCCTGATCACCGGCGGCAGCCCCATCCCTTCGATGGTCGGCACTTCGCTGGCCAGCCTCCGCAGGACGATGGACGTCTGCCCCCGCTGCTGGAAGATGTTCACGCGGAAGCGGGCGGTGGTGCCGAGCGCGTAGGGCAGATCGCAGGATCCGGTGCGCACGAACGCTTCGGTAAGGCGCCGGTCGGAGCCGATCAGGGCCAGCGCCACGGCCTCGGTCTGAAAGGGAGTGAGCCGCTCGATGGGGGGGTCGGTGGTCACCGGCACGAGTTGGCCGTTGCGTTCCACCTGCGGGGGCCTGTTCGCGGTGAAGTTGAGATCCGACACCGGGCCGTACGCCTCCAGCATCCGGGTGAGAAGCCGATCCAGTTCGTGCGGCTGCATGGCGTGCTCCCTCCGTCCCTTGCGTCTAGTGTAGCGTCTCGCAAATAACCTGAAGCATCGAGAGCGTCGATGCGCCGCGCCAGCAAGGCGCGCAAGTGAAGGTGTACCGGGGAGTACGGCGAACTTGCGCAACGACGCTGGAGCGGATGCAGCGGCGCTCGAATGCCAGGGTATTTGCGAGACGCTGCACTAGCCCAGGTCGTCCGGAGGCTTCGACAGGAAGGGCAGGAACTTTTGCTTGTCCACGGCCTTGTCGTAGGCCTCCTCCGGGGAGATCCAGCGTTTCTGCAGGTACGCCATGATGGAATCCTCCAGGGTCACCATGCCGTGCTTTTTGCCGATCTGGATCACGCTCGGGAGCTGGAAGGTCTTGGACTCGCGAATCAGGTTGGAGACGGCCGGGGTGACGATGAGGATCTCAAGGGCGGCGCAGCGGCCCTTGATGTCGCAGCGCTTGCAGAGGGACTGGGCCACCACCGCCTTGAGCGTGTCGGACAGGGAGGCGCGGATCTGGGCCTGCTGGTTGACCGGAAAGATGTCGATGACCCGGTCCACCGTCTTGGAGGCGTTCTGGGTGTGGAGGGTTCCGAAGACCAGGTGGCCGGTGGAGGCAGCCTCGATGGCCAGGAAGATGGTCTCCAGGTCACGCATCTCTCCGACCAGGAGAATGTCGGGGTCCTCGCGCAGGGCGCCGCGCAGGGCGGAAGCGAAACTCCTGGTGTCACGCCCCACCTCGCGATGGCTGACGACGCAGCTCTGGCTCTGGTGGGTGAACTCCACCGGGTCCTCGATGGTGATGATGTTGTCTTTTCGCATCTTGTTGGCGTAGTCGATGATGGCGGCGAGGGTGGTGGACTTTCCGCTGCCGGTGGGACCCGTCACCAGGACCAGGCCCTTCTTGAGCAAGGCCAGACGGCTGATCGTGGGGGGCAGGCCCAACTCTTCCACGGTCAGGATCTTGGCCGGAATGTTTCGGAAGACGGCGGCGATCCCGTTCTTCTGCATGAAGAAGTTGGCCCGGTAGCGGGCCAGGCCGGGGATCTCATAGGCGAAGTCGATATCCCCCGTCTCCTCGAAGAGCTTGGCCTTGTCCTCGGGGCAGATTTCGAAGAGCATGGACTTCAGCTCCTGATGATCGAGGATCTTGTACTTCACCCGCTCCATGTCTCCCTGGATACGCAACAAGGGGGGATTCCCGGCGATCACGTGGAGGTCCGAGGCGCCGGTGTCCTGCATGAGTTTGAAGAAAGCGTCAATCTTTGCCATGGAACGTTGTCCTCTCGATCAATCGGGTCTTCACTACGAGCGCAGCAGCTCGATCCGCGTGATGAATCGCTTATGGAGCAGATGGACCAGCTCCGGTCCGACGAGGGGCAGGAACGCCGGCTGGGTGTTCAGGAAATCCGACAGGCGCCGGCGCCCGCTCGGCCCATCGATCCGGACGGTTCCCTGCAGCCGCTCGCCGTTGATGAGCTGGACCTTGATAGGCTGGATGTTGGTCTCGGCCACGTCCTCCGGGTCTACGGGCGCCCCTTCTTCGTGTGGGACGTCCACCCGGACGATATGGATCTTGTTCAAGAACACCACGTGGAGGTCGCCGGAAACGCGCAGGGGGAGGAACAGGTTCGGGCCGTTCAGGCGATCCAGGACGGTCTCGGTGCCCTGGTGCTTCTCGGCGTTCAGGTGCAGCGACAGGGTACCCTCGAAGGACATCCCGTCCACGGTCCGGAAGGTGAACGTGGCCGATCGCACCGGAACGGCGAGATCCACCGCAGGCCGCGGCTGCCCGGCGGGAGCCGGCCCCTCTGCTCCCGCCGGCTCAACGGGTATGACGGCCTTTCGTCCGGGCGCCAACGAGAACCCGCAGGTCCGGCAGCGCCGATCGGAAACGCCCCCCTCGTCAATCTCCAAGATGGGCTGGCAGGAGTGGCATCGCGGGCAGAACTCGAACGATGGCCGTGTCTCCATACCGCCTCCCGGGTTGCCGATCGCCAGTGAGCTTCTGGCATAAGCAGTATAACGACATCACGGCATTCGATATAAGATTTAAGTATTCATTTCAGGCCTCCCCGTGCGAAGATCCGTTTCGATGATCGTGAAGGGGGAGGAGAGAGATTGCGGGATGTCAGGGACAAAGCGCGATCAAAGAGTCCTGAGCCTTTGGCCGGGTGTTCGAGTCACCCCGGGGCCGCCAGTTTCATCACCCGTTCGATGTATCGCTCGACGTCCCGCCTCCGGAATCGCCACTGGTTTCCGCTCTTGAACCCTTTCAGGTGTCCGCGCCGCGCCAGGTCGTTCACGACATCGGGGCTGAGATCGAGGAGGATCGCCAGGTCGCGCGTCTTGAGGATACTCTGTTTGCCCTCGACGTTCATGGGTCCCCCCTCCTGGTAGCAGTACCACAATTTTTGGTGAAAATAACATAACGTTATATTCATGTAAATAGGATATTTTGGACGGGAAAAAGAAGGATAATCATTCTATTCCAAATGGTTATATCATCATCGGGGATTTTTGCATGAGAGTTTTCCTATATTCCATAATCGGTATCCCTCTGCTGATCGCAGACGCCGTTCTTCTCTGGAGGCTTCCGGCGAGGATGGCGAGCCGCCTCACGGCGACCCAGGGGCTGGTCCTTCTGTTCGGGGGGCTCGCCTACCTCTGCCTCCATTTCCTGCTTCGGAAACCCGAGCGGATGTATCTCTGGGGGCACGAGTTCACGCACCTCCTGGTGGCGAAACTCTTCCTTCGGCACGTCCACGGGTTCCACATCACCTCGCGCTCCGGGGGAAAGGTCGTGATCGACCGGACGAACGTGGCGATCGACCTCGCCCCCTACGCGGTGCCGCTTTATAACGTCGTCGCGCTGCTTCCGGTGACGCTGGTCGCGGGGGGAATCCCTTTTGCGAGGATGACTTATCTGTGCGCGGCGGCGTTCCTGTTCGCGATGCATCTCTGCTTTTCCGCGGAGGGGTTCATCGAAAGCCAGCCCGACGTGCGGCGCAGCGGCAGGATCTTCTCCCTGGCCATCGTTCTTCTCCTGCTGATGCTGTGGACGCCGATCCTGACGGCGCCGGGGACCCAGGCAGGATTTTCCGGATTGTACGGTTTTTATCGGGAGTGGCTTGGCGGCGGGATGGAGGAGGCGCTCGGCCTCCCTGCGCGCGTACGCTACCTTCTTTCGCACCGTTTCCTGTAAACTGTCCATCATGCCGAGAACGGATGGAAAGCGCATACGGCCGGGCGATTTTTTCCTGCTCGGCATCCTCCTCGCGAACCTTGTGTGCGGAGTCGGACTCATCGGCGCCTTGCGGGCGGACCTTTCGAAGGATCTGGTCGCGGCGGAAAGCACGCTCGCCTCCTCGACGATCAGTTCCCACCTTTGGGGAAAGATCCTCCGGTTCACCTCCGCGGTGGAGCAGGGGAGGAGGGTGGTGGAGAAATCGCCGGAGAAACGGGACGGCGACCCGTTGACCGCCGTCGCCGACCTGCCCGCCGGATGGAACTTCCAACGGCTCCGGTCCGGGACGGGAGAGTGGCTTCCCGTCTTCATGGGAGCGCCCCGGGATCTTCCGAACCGTGGACCCGCTCTGCCCCTCGGGTTCCTCGTCGCGGGCGGTTCCAGGCGGGACCGACACTTCGTCATCGGGTCGATGTCCCTCGCGGACGTCGACGTATACCTCGGGGACCTCCGGCGAAAAGGGATCCATTGCCGGATCGTCGATCCCGAGGGAAACATCCTGTTGGGAGGGGCCGGCGAGTTCCCGGTTCCACGCGATTCCGCATCCCGGTTCCAGGGAGAGGTCCCGGTGATGTCCGGGGCGCTCTCCCGGGAATGGTCCCTGCAGACATACATCCCCAACGCGACCTCCCGCCTGTCGCTTCTGCCGCAGGGGATCCTCGCGGCGTTTTTCCTCCTGAACATGGCAACGATCGTCTTCCTTCGACAGCGCTTCATCCTGCCCTCGGAGTCGGCGTTGACGGCGGTCGCGGAGACCGTCGCGGCGCAAGGGGAGATCCTTCCGTCCCGGGCCGGCCCCGCCGATATCGCCGGGGCCGTCAACAGCCATCTATCGCGTCGCCGCCTCGAGATGGAAGAGGAAAAGCGATCGATCCTGGAGAGTGCCGAGCGACGCGTCCGGGAGATCTCCGAATCCCAAAAGAACCTGGTCTCGCACCATCGGCTCACCAAAAAAATGCTCCAGTCCCGGCAGGCCGACGAAGTGTTCGAGATCCTTCTGGGCGGAGCCGTGGAAGGATACGATTTCCCGGGGGCGATGATCGGGAAAGTATCCGTCGACGGGTATCTTATGTTCCAGGAGGAAACCGACCCCGTCTCGGGAATTCCGTTCCGGATCCCGCTGTGGCACCCCGGCTCCCTGCTGGCGCGGACGTTCTGGTCCGGGGGCCTGCTCTACACAACCCCGCTGGAACTGCCTCATCTTCCGGAGGAGGAGGCGATCCTCGGTTCCTATCCCGTCTTCTGCCTTCCGGTGATGAGAAACCTGAATGTCCATTGCGTGGAGGCGAAGAATTGCGCGGACCGGACCTGTCCCAACTACCTTTCCGGAAACCTGAAGTGCTGGTTGAGGCACGTTCCACCGGAGTTCTTCACCGGAGGAGGGGACCCGGAGAAGTTCCGCGAAGCGCTCATCCCCTGTTTTCGATGCGAAATGTTTCCGTCCTCCGCCCTCCTGATCGTACGTAGCGAGGAGAACGGAAAGGTTGTGACGCGGGAAAACACTCTCCCCATTTCCGTCCTCGCATCCGAAGCGGGGCTGGCACTCGAAGTGGTGTCCCTCTACGATAACATGAAGATAATGTCTGTAACTGATGGATTAACCGGCCTTCTTAACCATAGGGAATTCTACCAGTCGTTGCGCAGGGAAATTGAGCGCGCCCGCAGGTACCGGCACTCCCTGTCGCTCCTGATAATCGACGTGGACGATTTCAAGGGGTTCAATGACCGGTACGGTCATCCTGCCGGAGACGCGGCCCTCCGGACGATCGCTGAACTCCTCCGGAAATGTGCCCGGACGACGGATGTCATCGCCCGGTATGGGGGAGAGGAGTTCGCGGTCATTCTTCCGGAATCTACCCCCGGGGGGGCCTTGATGGTCGCAGAGAGGATCAAGTCGGAAGTCGCCGGACATAATTTCAACTATAGATCGAGCGATCAATCGCATCTTAGCGTAAGCATTGGCATTTACAGCTCCGATAATGGAGAAGCTTCAGAGGATCAAATCGTGTCTCTTGCCGACGAGGCTTGTTATACCGCCAAGAAGTCTGGAAAGAATCGTGTCGTCGTGAAGGCAATGGGCTGATGCGGGCCGGGAGGAAATTCGATCACCGGTTCAAGGCGGCGGTAGAAAAAAACTTCGACCAGAGCGCCGATGTGTACGACCGGTTCGAGGATCGTCACCATCTGTTCGAAACGCTGACGAGGCGGCAACTCGAGCTGATCGAGCCGTCGGTCCCGGAGAGAATCCTGGATGTCGGGTGCGGGACGGGGATCTCCACATTGGCCCTCTACCAGGCAATGGCCGGGAGGTCGCCGAACATCTACGCGATCGACATCAGCGAGCGGATGCTCCTTCGTGCGAGGGAACGATGCAAGTCCATGCCCGGGATCTATTTCATCCGGGGGGACGCGGAAACCCTTACGGCGTATTTCAACGAATCGTTCGACGCGATCTTCTACACGGCCTCGATCTTTCTCCTGCCTGGGTTCGCCGAATCGCTGCGGCAGTCGAGCAGCCTCCTTCTTCCCGGGGGAGTGTTGTCGATCAGTTATTATGCGGGTCTCTTTGACGAAAAGGGGAACGACGCGATCCGGAAGGCGTTTCCCGACCAGAACTACCAATACGGCGCGGTTCCGATCAATGAACTCGTTTCGTGCCTGGATTCACTGCCCGAGACGCGGACAACACGCGTCGATTTCCGCTTTGAGGCAAGCCAGGAATTCCTGTTCGATTTCCTGTCGATCCCGGCGCAATCCGCCGGCCTGTTTCCGAAGATCCCGTACCTCGAGCGGATTCCGAGAGTCCGCGAATTCTGCGAACTCCTCGTGAAGAGGGTGGACCCGGTTTTCATGGGGTGGGTGTTCCTGATCGGCCGGAAGCGATGATTCGCCTGTGTCGCCATGATTTGACATAATATACATTACCGGACGTAATATTCCCCGCAAGGGCACCGCTCAGGCATGCCACATCCTCTCCGCGAAGTCGGTCCCGGGAAGTTCTGCGGAAAACGTTCCGTAGATCGGCCACCGCTCTCCGAATGACCCGGATATCTGGATCGTGACGAAGAACTCGAGCCGCTCGTCCCGCACGCAATCGAGAGTTTCGAGAGGAATCGCAAACTCCAGAACCTTGCTGAAGGCGGCGCGTATGTTCCCATTCCCGCCCGGCGCAGTTGCGCTCTCTTCGAATGACGCCGTAACCCCCCCATCGGATTCCACGATCTTCCCGAAGGACCAGGTGAAGCCGCCTCCTGCCGGATCAAACACGGAATGGAACTTTACGGATTTGGCCTGGAACAAGACTTCGAGCTCCACCTCTTGAACATTTTCCACGGCCACGTTGTCGAGGTCGAACCGGAAAAAGAGTTCATCGACGCTGAAGCCGTAATAGAAACAGGAAAGAATGACATGGCCGGCGCGATGCATCGTGCCGAAGGCCGGGGCCGGAACGACCTTCCTTGCTGAATTCCATTCAAAATAGGAAGACACCATTCCGTCGATCCGTGGCTGGATGTAGGATCTCGGAGCTGGAATCACATTTTTTTCCTGAACAATCTTGTCGGATTTAATGATTGGAATATCTAATGAATCCGGAGGGATGACTCCAATTGCCTTATACGCGGCTTTTATGTTATTCCGAAAGAGTCGGTCGAATTCGGGAGCGTGAGGGGTGAAGTGATCGTCACCGTACCACCAGCACCAGTCCGAACCTTCGGCGACCAGGAGATAGTCCAGCGCGTTGCGCAGGTCGACTGATTCCCCCTTCCCCTCCTTCAAGGAGACCTTTGTTTTCGATTCGACGAGAGTCCGCGCCCGGGAGAGCATCTCCCATGCGGCGTGGTCTTCCGGGTGACCGATCCAGATTTGGAAGGTCCCGTCGATCCACGATCCGGTCGGAATGGAGGGAAGCTCACGTATCTCGTTGACCCGAACGATCGCATCAGATAACGTAACAAATTCAATATTAGGCCTTAAATGTTCAAGTTTATTTAATAATACGTTTAGAAATGTCATGCCTGAATCGTGGAAATATTCCCAGGCGTTCTCCCCGTCCAGGATGACCGGAATGACGTACTCGTTTTCGGAACCACTTGATTTCCCGGAGGAGAGTCGCTCGTATATCCGTTTGATATTATGGATGAAATTATTGGCCGCGTCATGCGCATCCCAGCGGGAATATTCGAACCCGATCAGGTCGGACAGATGGTGGTCGCGGAAGAACACGGGGATCGATCCGCTCCTGGTCACCGCAGCGTAGGGGCGATAAAACCAGTCCGGCTCGGTGGGTATCCCGTCCGGATCCCTCCTCACCGGCTTTCCGAACGCCCTCCCAAGGAGTATCTCATCCGTCGCCGCCCACCGGAAACCGGTCGCAGCGGCCATCTCCAGGGCCGCTGGGCTGATCGAACCTTCCGAGGGCCACAATCCGGCGGGATCCGCTCCGAAGAGGTCATGAAACACCCCCCTCCCCCGATCCAGCTGGATTTGCGCGTCCGAGGGCCAGGAAAATGGAAGACCTGGAAGCACGGCTCCCGGGAGGGCGTCGAGGGCGGACCGGTTGTCGATGAGAAGCGGCAGGATCGGATGGTACATGGGGGAGGAGGAAAGTTCCCCCCCGTCTTCCCGGGAGAGTCTCCGGTACTCGTCGATGACCCGTCCCATCACGATGATCTGGTGATCCAGCACGTAGCTCTTCTCCCGCTCCGTGTACCCGCTCCCCTTGCGCCAAATACGGGAGAGTTCCCGGTCCCCATCCCGAAAGAGCGGATGGAACCAGGCCAGGTTGAACAGGGTGGCAAGATCGGTGTACTCCGAGGCTCCGTATCCGCCGGGCCCGCCGTTTTTCCGGTCAAGGGAGCGAAGCGCCGCTTCGTGCCCGCGGAGGAGTTCGGCGAACCTCGGTTGCGGGAGAATCATCGTCGGGGCGTAGGCGGAGAAGAAGTTCCGGAGCAGGAACTCGTTCTCCTCCTTCGTGAGGTCGAGGGCGTTCTTGCGGGATACCGAGAGGAACACGTCGTCGGCGCCGTTTTCGACGTAATCCCGTACCTGGACCAGCAGCGACGGAACGAGGTTGACCGTGTGTCGTACGCCCGGGTGTCCGCGGAAAATCAACGGAAGCGCCGCGTAATCCTTGATCGCGTGAAGCCGGACCCACGGGAGGATGTAGGATCCCGTTTCCGGGTCCTTGTAATACGGCTGATGCATGTGCCAGAGGAAACAGACCCGAAGCTTCATCCGCGCGATGCCCCCGGGGGAGGTTACTCCGTCTGCGCCACCTGGATTTCCACCAGGTCCCGAAGGGGGGTGTCCGGGGTTTCCTTGAGGATCAGGCGATACAGCGCCGCCGCCTCGGTCTTTTTCCCGGCAAGTCCAAGGACGCGAGCCTCGCCCATCCTTGATTGGGTCTTCATTTCCGGCCCGGCGACCGCCCCGGCGTCGCGGTACGCGGCGGCGGCGGCGGCGAAGTCCCCCTTCGCCTCGAGGGCGCTTGCGATCCCCTCCCGAAGGAGATACCTCATGATCCCTGCCTCTTTCCCGGTGGCGATCGCGTTCCGGATCCGCGTGATCGCGAGATCGTACTCCCCTCGATGGAAAGCGATGGTCCCGAGGTAGTACAGGGAGAACACGGTAGCACGCGTCTTCGGATGCTCGCTTACGTGGCTCTGGAGGGACTGCTCGACGCTCGCCAGTTGCGCAGGGTCCGCCGCGTTCGGTGCATGCAATAGTTGCTGCGCCCGGTCCAGGGTCGGCCACAGGTCACGGGCGGACTTGTTCTCCTCCCACTGAAAGTACGCCCGGGTCCCGAGCGTGAACGCGACGACGGCGACGACGGCGATCACCCCGGCGGCGGCTTTCGTGCGATTTTCCTTGCACCAGGCGACGGCTCGTCCGAACGTCGAAAAGAATTCGTCGGGCCCCTTCAGGTCCCGACGGCTGAAGCCGGTCTTCTCTGCCATCTCCGCGGTCTCTCCTTGATTGCTCGATGATTTCGCATTGTATACCAGATGGATCCGGCGATGGGTTCCTCGTTCAGAGGGTCTCCCCCTCCAGAAACTGCCGGATGACCGCGGTGAGGGAGTCGCGGATCTCCTCCGCGGTGACCTGCTCCATGGCGCGGACTTTCAGCGTGCAGCCGAGTCGCTCGACACGGTTCCGGAAGAGACGAAGGGTGTTCTCACCGACCCCGAAATCCGCGAAGGAATTCCCCATGACGGCGAGCACGACCCGGGCGGAGACGCCGCGGGTGTAATCCGATACCGCCATGAGGCTCTCGAGCGCCCCCGACATCTCCTCCTTCAGGAAGACGACGATCCCCAACGGGGATGGCGCGAGAGAGTACCAGAGCGGTGAAAGAACGCGAAGATACGGAAAGGCGTAGAGACGGATCGTGCATTTCTCCCCGACGCGGAGACGCCCGAACATCCCGGCCGGGATCCCCTCTTTCCGTCGGAGGGAGAAGAAAACGTTGTCGATCTCGAAATCCCGGAATTTCCCGAGGGCCATCAGCAATCCCTCGAGAAGGGAAGGATCGGGAAGGTAAAAGACGATCTGCCCCGAGGCCTCCCCCGCTCCCGACCCGTGGTCCTCGAGCCGCGCCCGAAGACGGGCAAGGTCCTCCGAGGGAAGAAATTCGCTCTTGCGGGGACGCGCGTCGAAATCCCCGAATCGCAGGACTCCCCGTGCCTGGAGGGCGATCAGGGCTTCGTAGACCACGAGGTCGGGGAAGGCGCAGTTGTCGACGACCTCCTCGACGGTGGCGCAGAACTCCGACAGCAGAAGGATCTCGCGGATCACTCCGCCGGCGGCGATCTCGCGCGATTCCGGGACGACGGCGACGGCGTCGGTCGGGTGCGGAAGGGTGTCTCCGAGTTTGCACAGTTCGTCGTCGTGCCGCAGCCCCTCGAGGATCGCCTGCTGGCTCGGCGTGAAGATGGTCCGCCGAACGCCGACCTTCCCCGGGAGAAAGCGGAACCTTCCCTCCTTGAGGGGGATGAGGCGGAACAGCGCCTTCTCCCCGGTGATGTTCCGCGTGACGGCGGAGATGATCTCTCCCCGCTCTATGTACACCGATCCGGAGATCCGCTCCGCATCGACCTGCAGGATCCCGTTTTTCCGGTTCATCGAGAGCATCTGCCATAGATCGGGCAGGAAGATCTGGCTCAGGTTCCCGCTGATCTCCGAATCCCCGGTCAAGGCCTCGGAGAGCGGGTCCTGGAAGAGCGCCCGCTGGATCCGCAGGAGGATCTCTTCCTCGTGGAACGGCTTGCGGATGAACTCGTCCACACCCTGGCGGAACCCGGACACGGACTGCTCCCGGTCACTGAGGAAAAAGACCGGCATCGACCGGGTGTTCGGATTGCTCCGAAGGATCTGGACCAGCCGCTCGGGCGGGAGGATCGGGACGGAAAGGTCCAGCAGGAGGATATCCGGCTTTCGCAGGAGGGTCTCCGAGAGCGCCTTGCTCCCGTCCGCCGCCTCGACGACCTCCAGCCCCTTTTCCCGAAGGTAGATCGACAGGGCCTGCCGGGACTTGTCGGAGGGATCGGCGATCAGGACCCGCTTTGTCCCCGGGGTCGTAACCAATTAGAAACTTCCCTGCAGCTGGTACATCTCCTGGGCCTTCTCCAGCATCGCCTCCACCAGCGACTCGTCGGCCGTGTTGAACCCTTCGACCTCGCTCCCCCGGGGGGCGCAGAAAAACCCGTATGCGCCTCCCTCCTTCAGATACAGGACGAACTCCCGGTCTTTCAGCTGTTCGTCCTCCGTCGCGATATACATCAGGTTTCTCGAGTCGAAGCGGGTGCTGCCCGACTGGCCGAGGATATATACGTTCCTGTGCGGAGGAACGGAAGGCTGGAAGCAGAGGAAGATCTGCTTGTAGATCTCCGGGGTCGGCCCCGCGGCGATGACGATGCCGCGATCCTCGGGGTTCACGGAGACGTCCTGTGCCACCGACTCGAGGATCCGCAGCCAGGTTTCGCGTGGGACGGAAAAGTGGGCGTTTCGTCCAAGATCCTTCCGGAACCGCATGAAGTAGGGGACATCCTCTCCTCTTCGCAGGAGGTCGTAGTGCTCCCGCTTTCCGACAAGGATCTTGTAAGCGTCCCAGAAGGGCCGATCGGCAAGCCGCAAGCGATGCAGAGGGCTCTTCTGCTGACGCGCGTATTTCTCCTCGGCGACGCGAAGCAGTTCCGGGAAGCCCCGGCCGTCCCTCGGGGAGGTGGCGGACATGAAGAAGGGCTGAAGGAAATAATCGGTTCCAAGGAACGGGATCCGGCACGTATCCTTCACCGCCTTCCGGAGCCTTCGGACGGCGAGCAACGCCCCGAAGGCGTCGGTCTCGGGAAGGACGATGCAGAGCCGGTTCGCCTCGTCCCGCGCGACGAGATCCGAATCGCGCAACGCCCGGCGGACGGCGGCGACCATCGACGTGAGCGCGCCAACGACGATGCTCTCCCGCGTCTGCTCCATCAGGAAGGAAAAGTTCTCGACGACTAGGAATACGACGGAGAGCGGGCGGTGGAAACGGCCCGCCTTGTACCGTTCCTTCTCGAAATGGTCGGCGAGGAACGCGGCGGAGTATGCGCCGGTTTCCGGGTCGCGCATGGAAACCCTCTCGATCCGCCCAAGGCGGTTGACCGTGTTGAGGGCGCTGGCGGCGTAGTCGGCGATGATCCGGGCCATGTGGAGCTCCCGCGCACCGAACGGTTTCCTGTCGTTCCGCGCTCCGAGTTTCACGAGGCCGATCGGAATTCTCTGGTGAAGGAGCGGAACGAGGATGTTCGACCCGTTGCGGGCGCCCCTTTCCCCGCTCGCGGCTCCTCCCTTCGCCACGGCAAAGGGGGCTCCCTTCCAGACCTCATCCGCCATGTCCGAGCGTGAAAGGAAGAAGCGGGAGCCCTCCCGGTCGATCCCGATCACGCCGCGCACGGAAGCGATCAGCATCTCGTCCGGGTCGGACGGGGAAGCCAGCCAGATCACGCAACTCTCCGACCCGAGGGCGTTGACGAACGTTTCCGTGACCTGGGCCAGAAGCACCTCCTCATCCTGCTTGGACATCATCTCGAGGCACTGCTGGTACATGGACGCCATCGAGTAGTACTCGAGGCTTTCCGCGAGGAGGCGGTCGGCGACGGGGCCATCCGGCCCGCCGTGGGAGGGAGATCCCCAGATGACCCATCGCGCCACCTCGTGCACCGGCGGTTCGTCGCGATAAAGGAACAGGGTGCCCGCGTATCGCTTCGCGTCGGAGAGGACGCCGATCAGGCCGGCCCGTGCGGGCTCGGCCGGGGCGACAATGGCCGCGTAGCGGGAGAGGTCGAGCGTCTCCAGGTTCTCTTTAACGGGGTCGCGGAAGTCGAACTCGACGGCATGATCGAGGAGGTTGAGCTGCAGTTCCCTGCCGGGGGAGGGGCGTTCCTCGAAGATCAGTATCCGGGAAGTCTTCATCGTCGCAGGGGAGATTACATCTTGTACTTGCTGAACTGCTCGGGGTCCATCTTCTCGAGCAGTTCGGTCCATTTATCCTTCTCTCCCCCTTCGGGCGCCGCGGTGGCGGGGATGGAGGACTGGGCGAGGACCGTTTCGGACACCAGGATCTTCGCGTCGCAGCGCAGGGCCAGTGCGATGGCGTCGCTGGGACGCGCGTCCACGAGCACGCTTTCGCCGTTCCCCTCTATGTGAAGGAGGGCGAAGTAGGTGTTTTCACGGATGTCCGCGATCTCTACGCTTCGAAGCCGAGTTCCGGTGACCTGGAGGATCGATTTCATGAGGTCATGCGTCATCGGCCGCGGCAGTTCGGTCCCTTCGAGCGCCAGCGCGATCGCGTTTGCCTCGAGCAGGCCGATCCAGATCGGGATGACGTTCCCGGACTCCGGCTCCCGAAGGACGACGACCGGGGATTTCGATACGGGGTCGATCGTGACGCCCGCGACCGCAACCTCTTTAGGCATGGGACGGCCTCTCTTCCCCGACGAGGGAATGCGTCCCCGCGCCGGTCACATGGACGGACCGGATCGGTCCTTCGGCGCTCACCGGAGTGAAGTTCACCGTCTTGTTGCAGGCGGTTCGACCGCAACGCATCGCCGCGTCTCTTGCGCTCTTTCCCTCGACGAGAACCGTGACTTCCCGACCGACCTGCGCCGACAGGTGTTCCCGGGTGTGCGCCGCCTGCAGCTCCTGGAGACGCCGCAGCCGCGCTGCCGCCTCCCGCGGGTCGACCTGCTCCCTCATCTCCGCGGCCCGGGTTCCGGGGCGGGAAGAGAAGCGGAACGAGAACGAGGAGTCGAACCGGATCTCCCCCATGACGGCGAGGGTTTCCCGGAAGTCGGCCTCCGTCTCTCCCGGGAAGCCGACGATGAAGTCGGAAGAGAACGCCATGGCGGGGCGAACCTGCCGCAGTGCTTCGATCTTCGCGAGGTAGTCCGCGCGCGTGTAGCCCCGTCCCATGTCCGCGAGAACGCGGTCGGAGCCGGATTGCAGCGGAAGGTGGACGTGTGGGCAGAGGGCTTCGATCTCCTCGAAGAGCCGGATCGTTCGTTCATCCAGGTCCCTCGGGTGGGAGGTGATGAACCGGATCCGCGATATCCGGTCGATCTCGGAAATCCTGCGCAGCAGCTCCGGGAACGGGATCTCCCCTTCCTTCTTCCCGTAGGAGTTGACGTTCTGTCCCAGAAGGACGACTTCCATCACCCCGCGCCCGGCGAGATCGCGGACTTCGGCGAGGATATCCACCGCCGGCCGGCTCACCTCCCGCCCCCGGACCAGGGGGACGACGCAAAAGGCGCAGAAGTTGTCGCATCCCTGCATGATGGCGACCATCGCAGAAACCGCGCCGGCGGGCACGTGCGGAACGACGTCCCAGTGCGAGATCCCCTCTTCCATCCCGAGGGCCAGCGTCGGGATGCGGCGTTCCGCCCTGCGGACCATCTCCGGAAGATTCGCGATGTTGTGGGTCCCGAAGACGATGTCGACGTGGGGGGCCCGCTTCCGGAGCGTCTCCCCGTCCTGCTGGGCGAGACATCCCCCGACTCCGACGAGCCGTCCCGGGCGGCGCTGCTTCCAGCGGCGCAACGTCCCGAGATCGCTGTAGATCTTCTGGTCGGCCTTTTCCCGGATGCTGCAGGTGTTGAGGAGGACGAGGTCCGCCTCCTCGAGGGTGGCGGCGGCAAGGTAATCGGCCGAGGACAGGAGCGAGAGCATCCTCGCCGAGTCCACGGAGTTCATCTGGCACCCGAACGTCTTGATGAAGACACTTCGCCGCATGGAAGCACAGTATACCATCCTGCCGGACGGTTCAACGAAGAGGCGAAGTGTCCATATGTCAGCCGGCGGCGGACATCTTTTCCCCGCGGATGATGAACCGGTCGGGGTCGATCTCCTCGCGCAGCACGCGGAGTTCATCGTCCGTCGGCGGCGGGATCTCACCGATCTCGGGCGACAGGAGTGGGCGAAACGCCATATCCTTCACGACCTCCTCCACCGAAACCCCCCGGAGGACCGACAGGAGGGTCATCTTCCGGGTCTCCTCGTCGAATCCGAACAGCGCTTTCGAGGTGACCACGCGATGGGGCCCCGTACCGCGGGGCAGGCCCGCTTTCTCGCGGGCCCCCGGGCCGTCGAGGTATCCGGGGGAGGTGAGGAAATCGACCTTCGGGACGAACCGGCGCCCCTCGTGCTTGATGACGATGATCGTCTTCCAGCAGTGCGAGGCCACCTGATTCCCCCCGCCGCTTCCGGCGAACCGGCGCATGGGGCGGGCGAACGTTCCTCCGAGGTGGGTCGAGTTGATGTTTCCGTACGGATCGATCTGGAGGGCCCCCAGCATCCCGTAATCCATGTAGCCCGCGGCGGAGTAGGAGAAGGCCAAGTTCATGTTGAGCCACTGCAGCGATCGGTAGGTGTTCTGCGGCCCCCCCATCGTCCCGCGGACGAAGGGAAGGACCGATTGCGGCCCGATCGCCCCGAACTCGAACAGTTGGGTGACGTTGGGGACGTACAGCCTCTGCGCCAGCATGGCGACCACCTGCGGAATACCCCAGCCGACGAAGATCGTCTTGCCGTCCTCGATGAGACGGGCGCCCTGGGCGATCATGAACTCCGTGTCGGTGAAATCGATCGTGCGCATCTAACGATACCCTTCAACGATCGTGGCGCGGCGGCGCAGCTCCCGCATCCGTTTCGCCCCGACCCGGAGGTCGAGGAACTCCTCGTGATCGGCGACCGAATAGATGTTCTCCGCGAGATATTTCCCCATCTGTTCATCGGTGCGGATGGCGTTCAGGCGATCCACGTGTTCGAGATCGATCTCGTAGCGCGCCGGCATCGCGCCGGGATACGCGCCGAACGGGGCATGGACCACCGCGTCGACCAGGAAATACGGGATCGTGGTCCGCATCGGATCCTTCCGGAACTCGTCGGTCTCGATGATCTCCTCGGCCGAAACGATCACGCGGAAGGAGGCGAGCGCCGCCTCGAGGGCGAACAGGTTCGTTCCGAAGATCCTCGCGTTGCCGAACACGTCCGCCTGGTGGACGTGCAGGAAGAAGACGTCGGGGTTCAAGGCGGGGACGAGGCAGACCGGATCCCCCGTGTACGGATCCGTGATCGTCCTCGCCGCGGATACCTTCAGGTTGTCGGAGCCGAGCAGGTCCCGGGTCGGGAGGAACGGCACCCCGCGCGCACCCGCGAGGATCCGCAGGGCGAGCCCCCCGTTCGTCCACTCGTACGCCTTGACGCGCCCGTCGCAGACCGCCTGGCCGATGTAATTCCCGTACCCGAGAAAGCCGACGTCGATCCTGGTTGCGCACCCGGCGCCCACCAGCAGCGGAGACTCGTGAAGCGTGAATTCGGCGCCGATCCAGAGCTCCTTCTTCCGCTGCCGGATGACCTCCCGGATCAGCGATTGCGGGCCGCGTGTGAGGCTGGAGAAATCGTAGACGATGTAATCCCCGTCCGACACGAACGCGTCCACCGCTTCCCTCGCCGTCACCAGTTTCGGGACGGGGCTGCGGCCCTTCCGATCGCGGACATGCTCCCGGAAGTCGTCCGGGTGGGTGAAGCGGTACTCCACTCCCCCCTCCGTCCGGATCCGATCGGTCGTCATCGAGGGTTCCCCTTTCCTTTGCCCGATACCTTCTTTCCGCCGTTCAGGAAATGGAACGCGAAGCTGTGGTTGACCACCTTCTCCGAAATGGAGTACGGGTCCTTCCGCTTTTCCGCCATCGCGGCCAGCAGCGGTTCGAGGAGTCCGTGGGCGTCCAGGTCCGACACGGCTTTCTCGATCAGCCGGGTCTTGAGGATCTCCACCAGTTCGACACGCGCCTTTTCGCGGCGGTACCGGGAGAGGTTTCCCTCCTGGTAGATGTACTCCTGGTGCCGGTCCACGGCTTCCAGGAGTTCCACCGTCCCCTGGTCGGTCGCCGCGACGGTCGAGAGGACCGGAGGCACCCACTCACCCTCCTTGAAGTCGGTCATCGAGACCATCGTCTCGATCTCGCGCCTCGCTTTGTCGGCTCCGTCCCGGTCCGCCTTGTTGATGACGAAGATGTCGGCGATCTCGAGGATCCCCGCCTTGATCGCCTGGATGTCGTCACCAAACCCCGGGACGACGAGCACGAGGTTGGTGTGCGCCACCTTGACGACCTCCACCTCGTCCTGGCCCACGCCGACCGTCTCGATAAGGATGACATCCTTTCCCATGGCGTCCATGACGTTTACGATGTCGATGGTGGACCGGGAAAGACCCCCCAGGTGCCCCCGGGTGGCGAGGCTCTTGATGAACACTCCCTCGTCGAGCGCGTGGTCCTGCATCCGGATCCGGTCGCCGAGGATGGCGCCGCCGGAATAAGGGCTGGTCGGATCGATCGCGACGATCCCGACCGACTTCCCTCGTTTTCGTATGTGCGTGGTGATCCGGTTGACGAGGGTCGATTTTCCGGCGCCCGGCGCCCCCGTCACTCCGAGGATGTAGGCGCGCCCCGTGTGGCGGTACAGCGCCTTCAGGGTGCGGATCGCCGCCGGGATCTCGTCGTCCAGGTCCCGCATCAGCCGCGCCGCGGCCCGGGTGTTCCCGGCGAGGATCTCCCTTCCGGCGGCGTTCACGGTCAATGCCCCCGGATCAGGTCGCGGGCGATGATGATCCGCTGCACCTCGGAAGTCCCTTCCCCGATCTCGCACAGCTTGGCGTCCCGCATGTGCCGCTCCGCGGGATACTCCTGCGTGTACCCGTACCCGCCGAACACCTGGACCGCCTTGATCGTCGCCCGCATCGCGGCCTCGGAGGCGAACAGCTTCGCCATCGCCGCTTCCCGAACATACGGGCGCCCGGCGTCCTTCAGATACGCCGCACGGAAGGTCAACAACTCCGCGGCCTCGAGCTCGGTCCCCATGTCCGCGAACATCCACTGGATCGCCTGGAACTCCGACACCGCCTGCCCGAACTGCGTCCGCTCCCTGGAATAGGCCAGCGCCTCCTGCATCGCCCCGAGGCCGATCCCCACGGAGAGGGCGGCGATCGAGATACGCCCCCCGGCGAGGTTATTCATCGTGTCGCGGAATCCGGAATGGACCTGCCCCACCACGGCGTCGGGCCCCACCTCGAGATCCTCGAAGACCAGTTCGGCGGTGTCCGAGGAGCGCATCCCGAGCTTGTGGAGTTTTTTCCCGATCGAGAGCCCCTTCGTGCCGGACGGGAAGACGAAGGCGGTGACGCCGTCCTTCCCCTTCCCCCTGTCCGTGACGGCGAGGACCACGTATACCCCGGCGACGTTCCCCTGGGTGATGAACATCTTGTTCCCGTTGATCACCCAGCGGTCCTTCTTCCATTCCGCCTTCGTCCGCATCCCGAGGGAGTCGGAGCCGGAACCGGGCTCCGTCAGGCCCCAGGCCCCGAGGGTCTTTCCGGACGCCAGCCCCGGGAGGTATTTCCGCTTCACCGCCTCCGAGCCGAAGCCCAGGATGTGCGCGGTGCACAGGGAGTTGTGGGAGGCCACCGTCAGCCCGAGCGAGCCGTCCCCCTTGGAGATCTCTTCGACGGCGACGGCGTAGCTCACCGTGTCCATCCCGGAACCGCCGTACTCCTCGGGGACCATCGCTCCGAGGAGCCCGAGTTCGCCGAGTTTCGCGACCGTGTCCCGAGGGAACTCCGCCGACGCGTCCCATTCCCCCGCCTTCGGCCGGACCTCCTTCGCCACGAACGTTCGCACCATGTCCCGCAACGCCTGCTGCTCGTCGTTCAGGACGAACTCCATGCCCCTACTCCGCGGGCACGAAATAGACATCGGTCGGCTTCAGCTGGGAATGGCGGCGGAACCTCGCCTTCACCTTCATTCCGATCTTTATCTCTTCCGGATGCTCCGGTCCGAACAGGCGCGAAAGGAAGAGGGTGTCGACGCCGTCGAACTCCACCAGCACGAGGTGGAAGGGGGTCTCCTTCAGGAACTCCTCGCCGCCGAAATAGCAGGTGGTGAAGGTGTGGACCCTCCCCGCCTGCGGGAGTTCCACCCATATGGTCTCCCGCCCGCACTGCGTGCACGCCAGCCGTGGAGTCGCCCAGGTGTAGTCGCACTTCGGGCATTTCGTCCCGAGAAGCTTCTTGTTGGAAAGTCCCGCGAAGAAGGGGGAGTCCTGCCCGTAGGAGTGGATGTAGTCGATGTTGTACGGCTGCTTGATGACGATCGGGGACATCCCTTTCAGCGACTTCAGATCCGCCGGCAACGGCACGTTGAACACCGTCGTCCCGGTCATCAGTTCCTCGAACTTCGAAGAGGCCGCGGGCCGCTTCGTCGGGTTCTTCTTCGCCATGGTCACCACCCCCGTTCCATGATCGACACGGTGACGTAGGTCCCCGTGCCCGCGTGGCTGTGGATCAGCCCGCGATCGGCTTTCTTCAATTGAAGTTCCCCGTTGCCGTAATGCTTCTTGATGCTCCCCTGGATCTGCCAGAAGGCGAAGACGGCCTGCATGAGTCCCGTCGCGCCCACCGGGTGGCCGCAGGCGATCAGCCCGCCCGAGGGGTTCACCGGAAGCGTCCCCTTCATCGGGAGCTTCATCCCGTAGTCGATCTGCGGCATGAAGGGGTATCCCGCTTCGACGAACTTCCCGCCGTCGCCGTATTTGCACAGGGCGAGATCCTCGTACGTCTGGATCTCCGAGGAGGTGTAGGCGTCGTGGAGTTCCACGAAGTCGATCTGTTTCAGGGGATCGGTGATCCCCGCCATCCCGTACGCCTGGAGCCCGGCGCTGCGGCCCGCCCGGAAGGAGTGCACGCCGGGGTATTTCAGCTTCCTGTAGTCGCTCTTCTTCTCGTTCGGTGCGAGGAGCACCTCGCCGTGCGGCCGGTCCGACATGCGCATCATGTCGGTGCCCGTCCCCACGCCGGTGATCTTCACGGGGTGATCCGTGAGCTTGAACGCCGTTTCCTCGTCGGCGAGGATGCAGGTCGCCGCGCCGTCGGACATCACGCAGATGTCGAGAAGGGTCAGCGGGTAGGCGACCATGGCGGAGTTCCGCACGTCGGCGATGGTCAGCTTGCGCCGTTTCTGGGCGTACGGGTTGCCGTACGCGTTCATGTGGTTCTTCACCGACACCATCGCGAGCTGCTCGACCGTGGTGCCGAACTCGTGCATGTGCCGGTTCACCATCATCGCGTAGTACCCGGAGTAGAATCCCCCGACCGGGTAGTCGAAGTTCACGTCGGACGCGAGGGCGATGAACTCGTTCCCCTTCCACGTAGGGACGTGGGACATCGTCTCGAAGCCGAACGCCGCGCAGACGTTCATCCGCCCCGAGGCGACCGCTTCCCACCCCGCCTGGAAACAGAGTCCGCCCGTGGCGCCGCCGCCCTCGATCCGCTTGTTCGGTTTCGGGCAAAGGCCGAGGTAGTCGACCGCCATGATCCCGGCCATCAGCTGCCGGGTGAAGTGATCGGAAAAGTAGGAGACCACCGACCCGTCGATCATGGAATGCTTGAGCTTCGGAACGTCGTTCATCGCGTAGTCGAACGACTCCTTCACGATCTTCTGGAACGTCGCGTCCGGGCGGGCCTTTGCGAATTTGCTCACGCCCCCGGATACCATGTAGACCGGTCTCACGTTCGATCCCCCTTGTCGGATGGAATGCCTTCCTCTTCCTCGCGCCGCGTGCGCCGCCTCACTTTCGCGGCCGGATCCGTTCGTTCACGTAGTCGACGATCTCCTGGATCGGTGTCCCCGGCGTGAAGACCCGGTCGACCCCTTTCCTCACGAGCTTCGGGATGTCTTCGTCCGGGATGATCCCGCCCCCGAAGAGCACCACGCCGCCCATCTTCTTGTCGCGGAGCAACTGGAGGATCCGCGGGAACAGGTAGTTGTGCGCACCGGAGAGGATCGACAGGCCGATGCCGTCGACGTCCTCCTGCGCCGCGGCGCTGACGATCATTTCGGGCGTCTGGTGCAGACCCGTGTAGATGACTTCGACACCCGCGTCGCGAAGGGCCCGCGCGATGATCTTCGCCCCCCGGTCGTGGCCGTCGAGCCCCGGTTTCCCGACGAGAATACGGATTTTCCGGGCCGCCTTCTTCGGGGTTGCCGCCGCCGCGCCTTTTCCCTTTGCCGTCGCCATCGCTCCTCCTCCTCGATCGTTCGCTCTCAGAACATCGCCGGATCGGTGTACACGCCCATCGTCTCCCGGAGGGTGTCGCACATCTCGCCGAGGGTGACATACTCGCGCGCTGCGTCCACCAGGAGGGGCATCAGGTTCACGTTCGGGGTGAGCGATCCTTCCTTCAGCGCGGACAGGCACGCCCGCGCCTTTTTCGCGTTCCGCCTGCGCCGGACTTCCTTCGTCCGCGCGACCTGTCGCTTCTCGACGAGATCGTCGATCTTCAGCAGGGGGATCGGGGTCCCCTCCTGCGACTCGTACGCGTTGAGGCCGACGATCCGCTTCTTCCCCGCGTCGACCAGCCGCTGGAAATGGAAGGCCGCGTCGGCCACCTCCCGCTGCGGATACCCCTGCTTGATCGCGGCCACCATCCCGCCCATCTCGTCGATCTTCCGGATGTACTCCATCGCCTTCTCTTCCATTTCGTTCGTCAGCTGTTCCACGAAGAACGAGCCGCCCAGGGGATCGATGGTGTTGGCGACGCCCGATTCCTCGGCGATGATCTGCTGGGTCCGCAGCGCGACGGTCACGGCCTGTTCGGTCGGAAGCGCCATCGTTTCGTCCATCGAGTTCGTGTGGAGCGACTGCGTGCCCCCGAGGACACCCGAGAGCGCCTGGAGGGCGACACGGACCACGTTGTTCATCGGCTGTTGCGCGGTGAGCGTGCACCCCGCCGTCTGGGTGTGAAACCGGAGCTTCCACGAATTCTCGTCCTTCGCGTGGAACCGCTCCCGCATGATGCGCGCCCACATCCGGCGGGCGGCCCGGTACTTCGCGATCTCCTCGAAAAAGTCCATGTGGGCGTTGAAGAAGAACGACAGGCGTGGCGCGAATTTGTCCACCGGGATCCCCGCGTCGATCCCGGCCTGGACATAGGCGATCCCGTCGGCGATCGTGAAGGCCAGCTCCTGGACCGCCGTGGAGCCCGCTTCCCGGATATGGTACCCGCTGATGCTGATCGTGTTCCATCTCGGGACGTTGTCGGCGCAGTAGGCGAGGATGTCGGTGATGATCCGCATCGACGGCTCGGGGGGGAAGATCCACGAATGCTGGGCGATGTACTCCTTGAGAATGTCGTTCTGGATGGTGCCGCCGACCTTGTGGAAGGGAACCCCCTGCTTTTCCGCGACCGCGAGGTACATGGCGAAGACCATCGCCGCCGGGCCGTTGATCGTCATCGACGTGGTGACCTTGTCCAGCGGTATCCCGTCAAAGAGGATTTCCATGTCCTTCAGCGAATCGACGGCGACTCCGCACATCCCGACCTCTCCCCTCGCGCGGGGAGAGTCGGAGTCGTATCCCATGAGGGTCGGAAAGTGGAACGCGGTGGAAAGCCCGGTCTGTCCCTCGGAAAGGAGGAACTTGAAGCGCGCGTTCGTATCCTCCGCCGACCCGAATCCGGCAAACTGACGCATCGTCCACAGCCGTCCCCGGTACATCGAGGGTTGCACTCCCCGGGTGTACGGGTACTGGCCGGGGTTCCCGAGGTCCTCCTCGTAGTCGAAGTTCGAAAGCGAATCGGGGGTGTACAGGAGGTCGATCTCCTCGTCCGAAACGGTGGAGTACCGCTCGAGGCGGGCCGGCGATTTGCGATGGTTCGACGCCAGATCCTCCTCCTGCCACTTCTTCCGGCGGGTAGCGATCCCCGCGAGCTTTTTCCTGTCGTACATGGCGTTTCCTCCTACCTTTCCACGCCCACGCGTGCGTCCACGCCCTTCGCGTAATAGTGCCGGATCTCCCGCATCTCGGTGACGAGATCCGCCGCCTCGATGATCTCCGGTGGCGCCCCGCGGCCCGTGAGGACGAGTTCCATCCCGTCGGGCTTCCCCTTGATCGCCTCGAGGACTTCCTCTACGGGGAGGAGGCCGAAATCCATCGCGCAATTGACCTCGTCGAGGACCACGATATCCGCCTTCCGGCCCGAGATGACCTCCCTCGCCAGCTTCCAGCCTTCCCGCGCCAGCCGGATGTCTTCGGGGTCCGGGTTCTTCCGGTTCACGAAGGTGTCGCGTCCCGCCTGGTGGATCTCGACGTGGGGGGCGAGCATCCGGACCCCCGCGAGTTCGCCGTAGTCGATCCACCCCTTCATGAACTGGATGACGATCGTCTTCAACCCGTGGCCGGCGGCCCGCACGGCGAGCCCGAGGGAGGCGGTGGTCTTCCCCTTCCCGCTCCCGGTGTAGACCTGAACGTACCCTTTTCCGATCGCCCCGTCTCGCACGTCCCGCCTACCCGAGGAGGGCCCGCGAGATCACGAGCCGCTGGATCTCGGAGGTTCCCTCGTAGATCGTGGTCACCCGGATGTCGCGCAGGTGACGCTCGACCGGATATTCCCGGATGTAACCGTACCCGCCCAGCACCTGCACCGCGGCGTGGCACGCCCTGTTCCCCGCCTCCGTGGCGAAGAGCTTCGCCATCGATGCCTCTTTCGAGTACGGGAGGCCCTTTTCCTTCAGGGACGCGGCCCGGAACACGAGCAACTGGGCGGCGTCGAGCTCGGTCGCGGCGTCCGCGAGCTTCCACTGGATCGCCTGGAATTCGCCGATCGCCCGCCCGAACTGGCGGCGGTCCCTCGCATACTCCGCCGCCGTGGAAAGCGCCGACCGCGCGATCCCGATCGCCTGCGACGCGATGCCGATCCGTCCGCCATCGAGCGCCGAGAGCGCGATCTTCATCCCTTCCCCGGGCGCGCCCAGCATCGCCGATTTCGGCACCCGGCACTCCTCGAAGGAAAGGGAGACGGTGTCGGATCCCTTGATGCCCATCTTGTGCTCGCTCTTCCCGACGGAGAACCCCGGTATCCCCGGATCCAACAGGAACGCGCTGATCTTCCGCGGCGCCTTCCGCGTCAACGCCATGACGATCGTGACGCAAGCGTGCGCGCCGTTCGTGATGAAGGCTTTCGAGCCGTCAAGGACGTACCCGCCGCCGTCTTCCCGGGCAAAGGTCGAAAGCCCCCCGGCGTCGGAACCGGCGCCGGGCTCGGTGAGGGCGAACGCCCCCGCGCCTTTCCCGCCCGAGAGCATCGGGAGATAGCGCCTCCGCTGCGCATCGTTCCCGAACCGGAAGATCGCCTCACCGGTCATATTGGTGACCGCCATCCCGACTCCCGTCGAGGCGCATCCTCCCGCGACTTCCCTGAGGGCGATGGCGTAGGAGACGGGGCCCGCCTCCGACCCGCCGAACGATGCCGGGTACAGCATTCCCAGCAGCCCCAGGTCCGCCAGGAGCCGGTGGTTCTCCGCGGGGTAGAGGCTCTCCTCGTCGACCTGCGCGGCGCGGGGGGCGAACTCTTTCCCGGAGAGCGCGCGCACCATCTCCTCGACCTGCAGCTGCTCGTCGGTGAGGAGGAAATCCATCCCGCGTCCTATCCCTTCAGAAGCGCGGCCGAGATGACCAGGCGCTGGATCTCGGAGGTTCCCTCGTAGATCTCCGTGATCTTCGCGTCGCGGAAGTGCCGCTCCGCGGGGTATTCGTTGATGTACCCGTACCCGCCGTGGATCTGGACGCCCTTCACCGCGGCGCGCATCGCGACCTCCGATGCGTACAGCTTCGCCATCGAGGACTCCTTGGAGTGGCGCATCTTGCGGTCCTTCATCCAGGCGGCCCTCCATGTGAGCAGACGCGCCGCGTCGATTTCGGTGGCGATGTCCGACAGCATCCACTGGATCGCCTGGAATTCGCAGATCGCCTGGCCGAACTGCTTCCGGTCCTTCGAGTAGGCGAGGGCGTCCTCGAACGCGGCGCGGGCGATCCCGATCGCCTGGGAGGCGATCCCGATCCGTCCCCCGTCGAGGGTGTGCATGGCGACCTTGAACCCGTCCCCCTCGTTTCCCAGCCGGTTCTTCGCAGGGACGCGTACATCCTCGAAGATGATCGATGAGGTGGCCGACGCCCTGATGCCCATCTTCTTCTCGTGCTTCCCGAGCGAGACGCCCTTCCATTTCATGTCGACGACGAACGCGGTGATCCCCTTGTGAGCCTTCGCCTTGTCGGTCATCGTGAAGAGGACGCAGGTGTCCGCCTGCGGCGCGTTCGTGATGAAGTTCTTGGTTCCGTTGACGACGTAGAAATCGCCGTCCCGGACCGCGGAGGTCTTCTGGGAACCGGCGTCGGAGCCTGCGCCGGGCTCCGTGAGCCCGAAGCAGCCGAGCGTCTTCCCGGAGGCCATCGGGACGAGGTATTCCCGCTTGATCTCCTCGGAACCGAACTTGAGGATCGGGTCGCACGCTAAGGAATTGTTGACGGACATGATGACGCCGGTCGAGGCGCATGCCCGGGAGATCTCCTCCATGGCGATCGCGTAGCAGACGTTGTCCATCCCAGCGCCCCCGTACTCCTCGGGGACGGAGATCCCCATGAAGCCGAGCCCGGCCATCTCGCGGATCAGCTCCTCGGGGAAGCGGCTGTTCTCGTCCAGCTCGGCAGCCTTCGGGAGGACCTCCTTCCGGGCGAACTCCCTCGCCGTATCCTGGATCATCCGCTGCTCTTCGGTCAGGTCGAACACCATCGCTTCGTCTCCCCTGTCGTTGTATGTGGAGCGGCTTTCCTCCGGGGTCACTTCCCCGAGAAGTTCGCCTTTCGCTTTTCGAGGAACGCGGAGATGCCTTCCTCCCTGTCGGCGGTGGAAAATCCGGCGGCGAACAGGCTCGCCTCGAGCGCGCACGCGTTTCCCAGGTCGAGGTCGAGCCCCCGGTTCATCGCCATCTTCGCGGCGCGCACGGCCACCGGGCCGCGGGAGAGGATCTTTTTCGCGAGCTCCCTCGCGGCGCCCATCAGCTCCGCCGCCGGGACGACCTTGTTCACCAGGCCGATCTCGTACGCACGCTGCGCGGAGATCATCTCCCCGGTGAGGACCATCTCCTTCGCGAGATTTCGCCCGACAAGGCGCGGAAGGCGCTGCGTCCCGCCGTATCCCGGGATGATCCCGAGGTTCACCTCCGGCTGGCCGAAGCGTGCCGTGTCCGCCGCGATCAGCAGGTCGCACGCCATCGCCACCTCGCATCCCCCGCCCAGCGCGAAGCCGTTGATCACGCCGATGACCGGTTGGGACATCGACTCGATGAAGGAGAGGACACGCTGGCCGAGGAGGGAGAAATCGAGCGCCTCGATCGTCGTGAACCCTTTCATCACGGAGATGTCTGCACCCGCGATGAACGCCTTCTCCCCGGCGCCGGTCAGGAGGACCGCTCCCACGTCCGGCCGCTGCGAGAGCTCTTCCATGGCGGCGCCGAGCTCCCTCACCGTCGCGGGGTTCAAGGCGTTCAGGGATTTCGGGCGATTGAAGGTGACCGTCGCGATCCGTTCCGAAACGTCGACCAGTAAGTGTTCGAAATCCATCGGGTCCTCCTTATGACGCCTTCTCGTACGTGTAGAAGCCGCGGCCCGTCTTCTTCCCGAGGTAGCCGGCCTCGACATGCTTGCGAAGGAGCGGGCACGGCCGGTACTTCGAATCCCCCAACCCCTCCTGCAGGACGTTCATCACCTCGAGGCAGGTGTCGAGCCCGATGAGGTCCGCCAGCGCCAGCGGCCCCATCGGGTGGTTCGCCCCCATCCTCATGATCGCGTCGATGTCGGCCGCCTCCCCGACGCCTTCCATCAGGGCGTAGACCGCCTCGTTGATCATCGGCATGAGGATCCGGTTTGCGATGAACCCCGGAAAGTCGTTCGCGGGGACCGGTTCCTTCCCGAGCGCGCGTGCGAGCGCCATCGTCGCGTCGAACGTTTCCGTCGAGGTCTGCAGCCCCCGGATCACCTCGACGAGTTTCATGAGGGGGACCGGGTTCATGAAGTGCATCCCGATCACCTGCGCCGGGCGCTTCGTCGCGGCGGCGATCTTCGTGATCGAGATCGAGGAGGTGTTCGTCGCGAGGATCCGCCCCGCCGGGACCGCCTCGTCGAGCTTCCGGAAGAGGGAAAGCTTCAGGTCTTCCCGTTCCGTGGCCGCTTCCACGACGAAATCGCAGGAGGCGAAGGCCGCGAAATCAGTCGTCGTCTGGAGCCCGGAAAGCGCCCGCTCCTTCTCCTGCGCCGAGATTTTCTCCTTGCGGACGAGGATGTCGAGCCCCTTCCCGATTCCGGCGCGGGACCGGCCGAGGATCGTCTCGGTGACGTCGTTCATGACGACCTGTATCCCGGTCATCAGGGAGACCTGCGCGATCCCGCTTCCCATCTGTCCGGCCCCGATCACGCCTATCTTTGAAACACGCATCGACTCCCCCATGACTATCGTATATTTAACGGAATGTTATTAAATAAATATTAAAGTTATACTATAACTTCTCCACCATCACGGCGACGGCTTCTCCCCCGCCGATGCAAAGGGCGGCTACTCCGTACCGCTCTCCGCGGTCGGCCATCGCGTACAGGAGCGTGGTCAGGATCCGCGCCCCCGAGCAGCCGACGGGGTGCCCCAGCGCCACCGCGCCGCCGTTCACGTTCACGCGTTCCGGATCCAGCGACAGTCCCCGGATGGCGGCGATCGCCACCCCCGCGAACGCCTCGTTGATCTCGAAAAGCCCGACCTTCTCCCTGGCGATGCCGGTTTTCTGAAGAAGCTTCCGGATCGCGTCCACCGGCGCGATCGTGAACCAGACCGGCTCGAGGGAGGCGGTGGCGTACCCGACGATGCGCGCCATCGGCTTCGCCCCGAGGCGTTTCGCGGCGTCCGAAGACATCACCACCAGGGCGGCCGCCCCGTCGCTGATCGTCGAGGAGTTCCCGGCGGTGACGGTGCCGTTCTTTTGGAAGGCGGTCCGGAGGGAGGGCAGCTTCGGCACGTTTCCGCGCCCGGGCTCTTCATCCACGAGGAACGGCACCGGGTCTCCCTTGCGCTGCGGGACCGGGACGGGGACGATCTCTCCGGTGAATTTTCCGTTCTTGATGGCGGAAAGGGCACGCGTGTACGAGGAAGCCGCGAACGCGTCCTGATCCTCGCGCGTGATCTTGTGCTCCTTCGCGAGGGTCTCCGCGCAATTTCCCATGTGGAGGTCGTTGTAGACGTCCCAAAGGCCGTCGATGATCATGTGGTCGTAGATGGTGTCGTTTCCCATCCGGTAACCGGAACGGGCCTTCTTCAACAGGTACGGCGCCTGGCTCATCGACTCCATCCCGCCGGCGACCAGGACGTCGAACTCTTCCGTGACCACGGACTGGGCGGCGAGCATGACCGACTTGAGGCCGGAACCGCACATCTTGTTGATGGTGAGCGCCCCGGCGGACACCGGGATGCCGGCGTAGATGCCGGCCTGCCGGGCGGGCGCCTGCCCCATCCCCGCGGAGAGGACGTTCCCCATGATCACCTGTTCCACGTCCTCCTTGCGGATCCCGCTGCGGGATACCGCCTCCGCGATCGCGACGGCGCCGAGACGGGGGGCCGGGATATCGGACAGTCCGCCCATCAGCGACCCGATGGCGGTCCTTGCGGCTCCGGTGATAACGGCTTCCTTCATGGCTGGATCTCCTTTCCGGTCGTTCCCGGCTCTTCATGCGTTGCTCCCAGCAGCACCTTGTTCCGCAGGCGCTGCTGGTATTCACGGATCTCTTTCTTCAGCGCAATGAGCTGTGCGACACGCTCGTCGATCTGCGCGGCCCGCTTTTCGAGGATATCGAGGAGTTTCGGCAGGATCTCACGGTTGTTGCGTTGCTTCCGGTAGATTTTTTCGAGCTCGACCATCTCGGCGAGGGAGAGGCCGAGGACCTTCAGGCGATTGATGAATTTCAGGCGGCGGACGTCTTTGTCCGTGTAGACGCGCTTGCCGTTCTCGATCCGGCGGACGCTGTGCAGGAGCCCGATCTCCTCGTAGTAGCGGATCGTGCGCTGCGACAGATCGACCAGGCGGCTGATCTCGCCGATCGCGAAGGTCCCCTCGGTGTCCCCTGCCATCCTTCACCACCTTACGTTAACTGGCAAGATCATACCCGCGACGCACGACTGTGTCAACCACAAAACCTGCGTCCGCCGAGGAGCCGCTTCTCCGCAGGGGGCGTCCCCGGTCGCATCCGGTCGCAGCTCCCCGGCTTCTTCCAGCGAACGTGGTCTGCGTCCATCTCCCAGCATTTTTCCAAGCTGCATCCGCCAGAGAGACATCCTCCCGTTAAAAAACGCGAGGTCTCCGCCGGTTCCGCACGTGCGACCTCCGCTCCGGGGACCCCCCTGCGTCGTGCGCTTGCCTTGGCGGTCGGAGCTACCTGTTGAGGATTCGCCTTGCAAGGACAAGGAGCGGATCTCCACGCTCCCCTTCCGTGGAGATGTCGGCGGGTTCGGGATCGATGCCGAGGATCGTGGAGAGGAGGCGGGAGTGCGCCTCGGGGGGAAGGAAGATCCCGGCGCGGACGATATCCCGGCGTTCTTCCGTGCTCAGGAACGCGGTCTCCCGGGCGCACCGTTCGTCGAGCGCGGCCAGGAGCGACCGCCGGGTCGCGTGCGCCCGGATCGATTTCCAGAGGGCCCCCTCGGATGCAGGCGACCCCGACACGGCGCACGCCCACTCCGCCAGCGCCTCGACGCGGTCCAACGCCACTTCGACGCTCACCGGCGGCGGCCGCGGGAAGGCGAAGCGCGGGATCGTATCCCGGGAAACGGGGAACGGGGGGGGGGCCGGCCCGACCATCCACGCATCGATCCGACCGGAGAGCAGGGAAAGGTCCTCCTCGGATTCGAGGGCGATCGGCAGCAGTCCGGCGGCGTGCAGGAGTTCGGGGACGGGAATCGCCGGGAGACAGCCGACGACGCTCCCGCCGGTGGCGGTTTTCCAGAGGGTCACGACGCCGGAGGGGCTGGAAGCGACTGCCGCCGCGAACCGGACCGCTTCGAGGACGGCCCGCCCGCGACCCGGCACCTAGTACACCATTTTCCGGGATCGATTCGGATACGGTACCGGATGTATGATGGGGAGCAATTACGCTCCCGCGTGGATCACCGCGAGGATGAGCGCCTCCCGCTCGTCCGCGGAATGGACGTGGTGGGGGATCGTGGAATTGTAATAGACGCTGTCCCCTTCCTCGAGGACGTCGTAGAGGCTCCCGAGGCACAGCGTCACCCTTCCGGAGAGGACGTAGAGGAACTCCTCCCCGTCGTGCGCGCTCCGGGCCGCGGGAGGTTCGGAGAGCGGCTGAAGCCGGACGAGGAAGGGCTCCATCTTCCGCCCCGCTTTTCCGGCCCCGAGGGACTCGTAGGTGTATGTGGACTTCCCCCCGTCCTTGAGCCCGACGCGGGATACGGTGGTGCGGTCCTCCTTCCGGACGATGGAGAACTCCCGCTCCTCCTTTCCGCCGATGAACGAAGAGACGGTGGTTCCGAAGGTATTGGCGATCTTCACGAGCGTCCCGAGGGACGGCGAGACCATCCGGTTCTCGATCTGCGCAAGAAGCGCGGCGGAGAATCCGGTCCTCTCCGCGAACTGTTGCACGGTCATGCCGAGGCTCTCCCGGAAGGTTCGCACATGCTCCCCCACCGGGACCTCGGGATCTCCCGCCGGCGCTTCCGGCTCCCCCGACTCCCTGGCCATTTCGGACAGGATGTCGTCCATCGTTTCGTCACGCGTGAAATCAGGCAAGGGCGGCTCCTTCCTTCAAGGCGTTGATGTTCAGGGGGATGAACTTTTCATACTTCTTCGAGATGACCTTCGGGAGGCAATCGAACACGGTCGAGAGATCCACGATGCCGGACCGGGCGACGTACGCCCCGAGGGCGACCATCGACGCCATCTGCCGGCTGCCGATCCTGTTGCGGGCGATGTCGTCCGCGGGGACCGGGAGGAGACGGACGTCGTTCCGGGTCACCTGGCGCTCCTCGACCAGCGAACTGTTGATGACCAGGTCCCCGCCCGGGGCGAGCATGGGGAGGAACTTCTCCATCGAGGGACCGTTCATGATGAGAAGACCCTTCGGACGCCCGACCACGGGGGAGCCGATCTCCTCGTCGGAGACCACCACCGTGCAGTTCGCCGTGCCGCCCCGCATCTCCACCCCGTATGCGGGGAAGTAGGTGACGTGCTTCCTCTCTTCCATCGCCGTGAGGGCCAGCAGGTTCCCGATCATCAGGATCCCCTGGCCGCCGAAACCGGCCATGATGATGTCGGACGTCACGCGAAGTCCGCCTGCTGCCGTTCCTTGAAAACACCCAGCGGAAAATATTCCGACATCTCCCCGAGCACCCGTTTCTGCGCGTCCAGCGGCTTCATCCCCCAGTTCGTCGGGCAGGTCGAGAGGAACTCGACGATGGAGAGCCCCATCCCGCCGATCTGCATCTCGAACGCCTTCCGGACCGACTCCTTCGCCTTCCGGATCTGCGCGGGGGTGGAGACCGCGACGCGCGCGGAGTAGGCCGTCCCCTCGAGGCCGGCCAGGAGTTCGGCCATCCGGATCGGATAGCCGTCGCCCCGGAAATCCCGCCCGTACGGGGTGGTGGAGGTCTTCTGGCCGAGCATGGTGGTGGGAGCCATCTGGCCCCCGGTCATGCCGTACGTCGTGTTGTTCACGAAGATCACGGAGAGGTTCTCCCCGCGGTTCGCCGCGTGGATGATCTCCGACGTCCCGATCGCCGCGAGGTCGCCGTCTCCCTGGTAGGTGAAGACGAACTTGTCCGGCTGCGCGCGCTTGACGCCGGTCGCGACCGCCGGTGCGCGCCCGTGCGGCGACTCGACCACGTCCACGTCGATGTAGTCGTAAAGGAAAACGGAACACCCGACGCACGCGACGCCGATCGTCTTTTCCCGTAACCCGTACCGGTCGATGCACTCCGCTACGATCTTGTGGATCGTCCCGTGGTGGCATCCCGGACAGAAGTGGCTCCTGACGTCGACCAGGCTCCGGGGCCGCGTGTAGACCGCCTTCGAAAACCCGACCTTCGCGGGGGGCCTCATCCCTTCCTCCCTGCCAGCTGTCGAATCCGCTCGAGGATCTCCTCGGGGGTGGGCATGGCGCACGGCTTGCCGAGAAACGCGATCCGGTCGTGGAGCGGCGTGCACCGCCGGACATCCTCCACCATCTGTCCGGTGTTCATCTCGATGACCAGCAGGACGTCCACCGCTCTCGCCAGATCGAACACCTTCCTTTCGGGGAAAGGGAAGAGCGTGATCGGGCGCAGCATCCCGGCGGCGATCCCCTCCTTGCGGGCCCACTGGACGGCGGTCTTGCTGACGCGGGCCGCGGTTCCGAACGCGACGATCGCGATCGTGGCGCCATCGAGCATGTACGACTCCGCCCGCGCCTCGTCCCTGCGGATTCGCTCGTACTTTTCGTGAAGCCTCCAGTTGTGGACCTCGATCGCGTTGTCCTTCAGGTGAAGGGATTTCACGTTTCGACGCTCGCGGCCGGCGCAGCCGGTCAGCGCCCACGGCTTCTCCGTCGTCGCCGCCGGATCGTACGGGGACGCGATGAACGGTTCCTTCATCTGGCCCACGATGGCGTCCCCGAGGATCATGGCGGGAGTGCGGTACTTGTCCGAAAGGTCGAAGGCGAGCATGGTCAGGGCGTACATCTCCTGGACCGAGTGCGGCGCGAGGACGATCAGCCGGTACCCGCCGTGGCCTCCTCCCTTGACCGCCTGGAAGTAGTCCCCCTGGGAGGGGGCGATGCCGCCGAGGCCCGGGCCCGACCTGGAGATGTTGACGACCACGGCGGGCAGTTCGGACCCCGCCATGTAGGAGAGCCCTTCCTGCATCAAGGAGATCCCGGGACCGGAGGAGGACGTCATCACCCGCTTTCCGGAGGCAGCGGTTCCGAGCATGATGTTGATCGTCGCCACTTCGCTCTCGGCCTGCAGGAACGTTCCGCCGAGAGCCGGGAGGTGCGCCGCCATGTATTCGGGGATGTCGTTCTGGGGGGTGATCGGGTAGCCGTAATAATGACGGCACCCGGCCGCGACGGCTCCGAGGCAGATCGCTTCGTTCCCCTTGGTGAGGATCCGCTTCGACGGGGAAGACGCCAGCGCGGTCATCGCCACACCAGGATACACGCGTCGGGGCACGTCTCGGCGCAGATCGCGCACCCCGTGCAGTCGTCGGGGCGCTCGAAGACGGCGGACGCGTATCCCTGCCGGTTGATGGACGCGCCCATCCCGATGCACCCCTTCGGGCAGGCCGGAACGCACAGTTCGCATGCCTTGCACCGCTCGAAATCGATCTCGATCCGCCCCGTCGCCGTAACGCTATCCTCCACTGCTTATTCGTACTTCGGTTTGAACTCGAAATAATGGGTCGTGTCGATGACGCGGGTGGTGCGGGAGCTGGAGCGCATGACGACGGACTGGGTGTACGCGCCGCCGCTGAAGAACCGGACGCCATTCAGGAAATCGCCGAAGGTGACCCCGGTCGCGGCGAACATCACGTCGCTACTCGCCAGGTCGTCGAGGGCGTATACGCGGTTCAGGTCGGTGACCCCCATCACCTTCGCGCGCTCGATCTCTTCCTTGTTCCGGAACTTCATGATCCCCTGGAAGTCTCCGCCCATGCATTTCAACGCCGCGGCAGCCAGCACCCCCTCCGGCGAGCCTCCCGTCCCCATGAGGACGTCGACCCCGGACCCCTCTTTCGACGTCGCGATCGCCCCCGCCACGTCGCCGTCCCCGATGAGCTTGATCCGCGCCCCGGCTTCCCGGACCTCCCTGATCAGGTCCTCGTGCCGCGGGCGGTCGAGGATCACGACGCAGAGGTCCTCGACGTACGCCTTCTGCGCCTTGGCGATCCTGCGGAGGTTCTCCGTCGGGGTCGCGGTGATGTCGATCACGCCGCGCGCTTTCGGCCCTACCGCGAGCTTCTGCATGTACGTGTCGGGGGCGTGAAGAAACCCGCCCTCTTCCGCGATGGCGATCACGGCGATGGCGTTGTACCCTCCGGAGGACACGATGTTCGTCCCTTCGAGCGGGTCGACGGCGATGTCGACCTTCGGTGTTTCGGCCGCACCGACCTCCTCGCCGATAAAGAGCATGGGAGCCTCGTCCCGCTCCCCTTCCCCGATGACGACGCGCCCCTTGAACTGGACGTAGTTCAGCGCTTTCCGCATCGCGGTGACCGCCGCCTGGTCCGCCGCGATGTTGTCCCCGCGGCCCATCAACCGCGCCGCGGCGAGAGCCGCCGCCTCGGTCACGCGGACAACCTCCAATGCCAGGTTCCGTTCCATCGTCAAGCCCCCTTTTCCCGGGAAATGTCGATCGAAAGCGCCAACGCTCGGAACTCCTCGGGAGGCCGCACCGGTCTCCCGTCCCGTCCCGTGAACGCGTGGACGGTATGCCCCGTCACCAGGGAAGTCCCGTCGTCCCGCTCGATCCGGTACCCGAACGTCAGGCGCACCCCCCGAACGTCGCGGATCTCCGTGTGGATGCGGAGCACGTCGTCGTACCGCGCGGGCGCGAGGTACCGGGCACTCGACTCGATGACGGGGAGGAGCACTCCCCGCTCCATCGTGTCGAGGTACGAAAACCCCTTCCGCCGCATCAGCTCCGCCCGGCCGACCTCGAACCAGCGAAGGTAATTCCCGTAATAGACGATGCCGGCGGCGTCCGTATCGCCGAAGATCACCCGGACGGTGGCGACATGCTCCACGTGCCCCCCGTCAGGCGAGCAGGTACTCGATCAGACGGGTGCCCGCGGAAACGAACTGCCCCGTGTCCCTTGCATCCGCCTCCGTGTACCGCTTCCCGGGGGTTGTGGACAAGCCCGGGGGGGCCGGGTAGTAGACGAACGGGACCGGCTCCTGCGCGTGGGTCCGGATGGCGACGGGGGTCGGATGGTCCGGCAGGAGGAGGATCCGGAGGTCCCCCTTCTCCCGCGCCCTCGCGAGAAGCGGCGCCAGCATCTCCTCGTCGATCCGCTCGATCGCGCGGATCTTCTCCTCGACGCTCCCGTTGTGTCCCGCCTCGTCGGGGGCCTCCACGTGGATCAGGACGAAGTCCTTCCGCTCGAGCTCGCGGAGGGCGTATTCCGCTTTTCCCCGGTAGTTCGTGTCGGTGTACCCGGTGGCGCCCGGAACGGCGACCACTTCGAGCCCCGCGTAGATCCCGATCCCCTTGATGAGGTCCACCGCGGCGACCACGGACCCGGTCAGGCCGAACCTTTCCCCGAACGTGGGGATGCGGGGGGCCTTCCCCTGCCCCCAGAGCCAGATGGCGTTTCCCGGAAGCTTCCCCTCCGCCGTCCTCTTCCGGTTCACCGGGTGGCCGGCGAAGATCTCGCGGGAGATTTCCATGATCGTCAGGAGGAATTCCGCGCCGTCTCCCTGCGGAAGGTAGGCGGTGATCTTCTTTCCATGGATGTCGTGCGGGGGGGTCGTCTTCACGCCGTCGCACCCTCCGGGCCATACCATCAGGTGTCGATACGACACGCCCGTGTGGAACCGGACCCCCTTGTCGGCGACGGCCTCCTGGAGGGAGGAAAGAAGCTCCGCCGCCTCGGAGGTGGAGATATGCCCGGCGGAGAAATCCTCCATCTCGGAGTCGGCCCCGTCGTTTTTCAGCGTCACGAGATTGCTGCGGACAGCGACGTCGTCCGGTCCGAGGGAGATCCCGATGGAGGCCGCTTCGAGCGGTGAACGCCCGGTGTAGACGACGGCGGGGTCGTATCCCAGGATGCTCAGGTTCGACACGTCGCTGCCCGGGTACATCTCCGTCGGGACGACCTGGACCATCCCGACGGCCCCGTTGGCCGCCATGAAGTCCATGTTCGGTTTCTCCGCGGCCTGGAGCGGCGTGCGATTGCCGATCGCCGGGATCGGCCAGTCGGCCATGCCGTCGCCGATCAGGATGATGTATTTCCCACCCATCGTCGTCTCCTTCAGAAGCCGAGGAACTTGAGGACGTCCCCGAGCACCGGGGGGATCGTCACGGGGGGCACCGACTGCGCGATGGCGTTGTCGGGGTCCTTCAAGCCGTGGCCGGTCAGCGTGCAAACGAGTCGCTGCCCCGCGCGGAAATATCCTTCGGACCCCAATTTTATCACGCCGGCGATGGAGGCCGCGGACGCGGGCTCGCAGAAGACCCCTTCCGTCTCGGCGATCATCTTGTACGCCTCGAGGATCTCCGCGTCGCTCACCATCCGGATGAGCCCCCCCGACTCGTCGCGCGCGGCCTCCGCCTGTTTCCACGAGGCGGGGTTGCCGATGCGGATGGCGGTGGCGACCGTCTCGGGTTTTGCGACGGGCGCCCCGCGGACGATGGGGGCCGCCCCCTCCGCCTGCCAGCCAAGCATCGCCGGAAGGCGCTTCGACTTCCCGGCGGCCCGGTACTCCTTGTACCCGGCCCAGTACGCGGTGATGTTCCCCGCGTTCCCCACCGGGAGGATGTGGTAGTCGGGCGCGTCTCCGAGGGCGTCGGCGATCTCGAACGCGGCCGATTTCTGCCCCTCGATCCTGTACGGGTTCAGGGAGTTCACCAGCGTCACGGGGTACTTCGCCGAGACTTCCTTGACGAGGGAAAGGGCGTCGTCGAAGTTGCCCAGCACCTGGAGGACCTGCGCCCCGTGGATCATCGCCTGTGAGAGCTTCCCCAACGCGATCTTCCCCTCCGGGATCAGGACGAACGCCTTCATCCCGGCGCGGGCGGCGTAGGCGGCCGCGGAGGCCGACGTGTTTCCGGTGGAAGCGCAGATGACCGCGTCGGAGCCGTCCGCCTTCGCCTTGGAGACGGCCATCGTCATCCCGCGGTCCTTGAAGGAACCTGTCGGGTTCAGCCCCTCGTACTTGAGGTACAGCTCCGTCCCCGGCGCGATCCGGCGGGCCAGCGTGGGGGCCGGGAGGAGAGGGGTGTTCCCCTCCAGCAGCGTGACGATGGCCTCCTCGGGAACGGAGGTGAAGAACCGCCCGTAATGGCGGATGATCCCTTCCCAGTACATTTCGCCTCGGTTCCTCTTAGAGATTGTTTTCGATCCGGATCATGCGCGTCCGGTCGAGGACATCGTTGAGGCGGTCCACGTCTGCGAGCGCCTTGCGCATGTCGCTCTCCTTCGCCCGGTGGGTGACGATGAAGATGGGGACCGCGGTCTGTCCCTGTCCCTTCTGGAGAACGGAGGCGATGCTGATCGCGTTGCTTCCCAGCACCCCCGCGATTCTCGAGAGAACGCCGGGCTTGTCGACCACCCGGAACTTCAGGTAATACTCGCTGTGGACCTGGTCGAACGGCGCCAGGACCGCCCGGGCCGACGGATCGGCGAGGAAGAACCCCCCGGGCGGTATCCGTCCCACGCATCCGCGTCGAAGGTTCCGCGCGATCTCGATCACGTCGCTTGCCACCGCGGACGCCGTGGGAAGCATCCCCGCGCCCTGCCCGTACGACAGGGAGGAACCGACGAAGTCCCCCTTCACGTAGATCGCGTTATGGGCGCCGTCGACCGTGGCCAGGGGATGATGGGACGGGATCATCGTCGGGTGGACCCGCGCCTCGATCCCCACGCCGTTCTCCTTCGCGATCGCCAGCAGCTTGATCGTGTACCCGAACTCCTTGGCGAAGGAGATGTCGTCCTGGTCGATCTCCCGGATTCCCTGAAGGAAGATTTCCCTGTGGGGAACGTGCCCGCCGGTGGCGAGCCAGACGAGGATCGCCAGCTTGTGCGCCGTGTCGATCCCGTCGACGTCGAACGACGGGTCCGCCTCCGCGATCCCCACCGCTTGCGCCTCGGAGAGGACCTCGGCAAACGGCTTCCCCTCACGGGTCATGCGCGAAAGGATGTAGTTGCACGTCCCGTTGATGATCCCGAAGATCGCCCGGATCCGGTTCGCCGCCAACCCTTCCCGCAGCGTCCGGATGATGGGGATCCCACCGCCGACGCTCGCCTCGAACCCGAGATCGACGCCGGCGTCCTGGACGGCCTTGACGATCTCCGGACCACACTCCGCGAGCAGGGCCTTGTTCGCCGTCACCACCGATTTCCCGTTCCGGATCGCCTCGAGCAGGAAGTCCTTCGCGGCGCCGGTCCCGCCGACGAGTTCGACGAGGATATGGACATCGGGGTCCCGGGCGACCCGCATGCCGTCATCGATGAACACGCCGTCGGGCAGGCGAACGCCGCGATCCATCGTGGTGTTCTGGTCCGCGACCCGGATGAGCCGGACCGGGATTCCGACACGCCTGCGGAGGAGTTCCGCGTTCTCGAGGAGAAGCCTGACCGTGCCGGTGCCGACGGTGCCGAAACCGACGACGCCGACCCCGATCTCCCGGGGCGACACGCTCATTTCGCCTTGACCTTCGGCGGCGACAGGAGGAGTCCCTTCACCCCGCGAATCGCCTGCCGTATCCGGTGCTCGTTCTCCACAAGGGCGAACCGGACGTACCCTTCCCCGTGTTCTCCGAACCCGATCCCCGGCGAGACCGCGACCTTGGCCTTCGTCAGGAGAAGCTTCGAGAATTCGACGGAGCCCATCTCCCGGAACGGCTCGGGAATGGGGGCCCAAACGAACATCGTCCCCTTCGGCTTCTCGAACTCCCACCCGATGCGGGCGAAGCCCTCGACGAGGCAATCCCTGCGCTTGCGATACACCTCCACGGCCTCGTCCACCACCCGGTGCGGCCCGTTGAGCGCCACCGTGGCGGCGATCTGGATCGCCTGGAACATCCCGTAGTCGAGGTAGCTCTTCATACGGGTCAGCGCTCCGACCATCCGTTTGTTTCCGACGACGAAGCCGACGCGCCAACCGGGCATGGAGTACCCCTTCGACATGGAGTACATCTCCACGGCCACGTCCCTGGCACCGGGGACCTGGAGGATCGAGGGCGCCTTGTACCCGTCGAAGACGAGGTCCGCGTACGCGAGATCGTGGATGACCAGCATCTTGTGCTCTTTGGCGAACGCGACGACGCGCTTGAAGAACTCCAGGTCCACCACCTGGGTCGTCGGGTTGTGGGGAAAGGAGAGGATCATCATCTTCGGTTTGGGCCAAAGCGTCTTGATCGCGCGTTCCGCCCGCTCGAGGAAATCCCCCTCCCCGCTCGTGAGGGAGATCGACCGGACGTCCGCGCCTGCGATGATCACCGAGTAGGTGTGGATCGGGTACGTCGGGCTGGGGACGAACGCGATGTCCCCCGGCCCCATCGTCGCCAGCACGAGGTGGGACAAGCCCTCCTTCGCTCCGATCGTGGCGATCGCCTCCGTTTCCGGGTCGAGTTCCACGTTGTATTTCCGCTTGTACCAGTTGCAGATGGCCAGGCGCAGCTTCGGGATCCCGCGGGAAAGCGAATAGCGGTGGTTTCGCGGATTGCGCACCGCCTCGACAAGCTTGTCGACGATGTGCTTCGGCGTGGGGAGATCGGGGTTCCCCATCCCCAGGTCGATGATGTCCTCGCCGGCGTGGCGCATTCTCGACTTGAGGTCCACCACTACCGCGAAAACGTACGGAGGCAGACGCTGGATTCTCGCGAACTCTTCCATTAAGAATTCTCCTGTCAAGTGTAATCAAGCATGGTAATGAATAGCGCCCTCCAAGTCAATTTGCCCGCCAGGCGCACGCTTCTCCGGAGGATGAACCCTTCCGCCGTCCCGGAATTCCGGGACCGGTATCCTGAACATCATGAAGTACGGGCACTCGCGCAGGGTTGACGGGCAGGCAGGGCTCGGATGGCGAGGTCTCTTCCGGGAACCGTTGGAGCGTCGCTTCGCTCCGTCCGGGGTTACCGGTATACCGCCTTCATCGCCTGCTCCGGGTAACGGGTCCCCGCGGCGGCTCCCGCGGGGAACGCCGCATCGAGCCGGGCGACCTCCTGAAGCGTCAGCGGCACCTCCAATGCCCCGATGTTTTCCTCCAGGCGGTTTATGTGCTTTGTTCCCGGGATCGGGAAGATGTCCTCTCCCCGGGCCAGCAACCACGCCAGGGCCAGCTGGGCGGGACGACACTTCTTCTCGGCGGCCATCTCCGTGAGACGGTCCACCAGGAAAAGGTTGCGGGAGAGATTATTCCCCGAAAAGCGGGGGGAGCTGCGTCGGTAATCTCCTTCGGCAAGGTCGTCCAGTCTCCGGATCGCACCGGTCAATGCCCCTCTGCCCAGCGGGCTGTAAGCGACGAAGGCTATGCCGTATTCGCGGCAGGTCGGGAGCACTGCGGGCTCGGGATCGCGGGTCCAGAGCGAATACTCCGTCTGCAACGCCGTGATCGGATGAACGGCGCACGCCCTGCGGATCGTCTCGGGCGCCGCTTCCGAGAGGCCCAGATAACGGACTTTCCCCTGGCGCACCAGGTCCGCCATGGCCCCGACCGTCTCCTCGATGGGCGTTTCCGGGTCGACCCTGTGCTGGTAATACAGGTCGATGACGTCCACGCCGAGTCGCCGCAGGCTGGCGTCGCAGCACGAGCGGACGTATTCGGGTTTGCCGTTCACGCCCAGCCAGCTTCCGTCCTTTCCGCGAACGTTGCCGAACTTCGTCGCCAGCACGGCTTGGTCCCGACGGTCGCGAAGCGCCTTCCCGACCAGCTCCTCGTTGCCTCCAAGACCGTAGATGTCCGCCGTATCCAGGAAATTGACTCCCAGCGCAAGCGCACGGTGGATCGTTCGGATCGACTCCGCCTCATTTCCCGGACCGTAGAATTCCGACATGCCCATGCACCCCAACCCCAGCCTGGACACGATCAGGTCGCTCTTCCCGAGGGCTTTCCGCATCATCGCAAACCCTCCCCGCGTGGAGTTGGCTCATGTCTGCAAGGCGGGTCGGCGCCGTAATCACGGCATGGCATCGGGCCGATCCGCCGGCCGGAAGAGAAATGCATCTCAGATGAGGATCCTGCGTCCCCCCTCGAAGGCCGGGTCCGGACCGACAGGCGGGTGCCCCGGCGGGAGGACGAGATGCGGCTCGCGCCGAGGTGGCGTCTCCTCGGATCCGAAGCCGTCTTCCCTCGAATCGGTCCCGTGGGAGCCGCACATCCCGAGCGCCGCGCGGATCTCCCCGGCCCGCTCCAACACGCATACCGGAGTGCCGTGAATGAAGATCTGGCTGGAGGAAACGGCCATGCGCCGCGCGTGCACAGCGCCCCACAGGGAGATGCCCGTGATCCCCAGCGCAACGATCAGGGCGGTTGCAAGTATGGTTTTCACCGGTTGCCTCTCCCGTTTCTTTTTCCCTTATGATGCCGCGGCGGCAAAGGGAGATTCCGCATAGGGATTTCCCCCTCCCCCCTTACAGGCGGACGCGGATACAATATCCCTTCGGAAGGGGACCCGACCGGATGACGCCACTGCCCGCGGACATCGTTGCCTGTCCCGACTGCGACCTCCTGCAGCGCATGCCTGCCCTCCCTCCCGGCGGAACAGCGCGCTGTGCGCGCTGCGGCTTGGAGCTGGGGACTTGCAAGCCGGGGTCCCTCGACCGCTCGATGGCGCTGTCGGTAGCGGCCCTGATCGTCTATCTCCTCGCCAACGTGGAGCCCCTGATGGGGGTTTCGATCGGCGGGAGGACGTCGAGCACCACGATCCTGGGCGGCGTACAGGCGATGTGGCTTCAGGGAGAGAAAGTCACCTCCGTCCTCGTCGCCCTCTTCATCGTCGTCGCGCCGGCCCTCGACATCGTGTTCATGCTGGCGATACTGCTCGCCTCCCGGCGGCCGCCCGCGCCACGATGGGTGGGATCGCTGCTTCGCTGGACGGAGCTGTCCGGCGTATGGTCGATGGTGGGGGTGATGATGCTCGGCATCCTGGTCTCGCTTGTCAAGATCGCGTCGCTCGCCACGGTGGAGCCCGGCATCGGGATATTCGCGGTCGGGGCACTTGTCTTCCTGCTCGCCGGAATGTCCGCCAGCTTCGAACCCAGGGAGATCTGGTCGCGGGTGCGGTGGGCCAACGGCGAATGGCCGGGGACGGCGCGATGACCCGCGTTCCGCTGACCGGGGCACGGGCGGAAATCGTACTGTGCAGCGTGTGCGCCCTTCTCTCCCGGCCGGCCGGACCTTCGATGCCCGGGAGGTGCCCGCGGTGCGGGGAATCGATGGTCCTCCGGCAACGCGACCCGATCCAGCGGACCTGGGCGCTGATCATCGCCGCCGCGATCTGCTACCTGCCTGCCAACATCCTTCCGGTGATGACAACGCAAACGCTACGGTCCGTGGTACCGACCACCATCATCGGCGGCGTCCTCCGTCTCTACGAGGACGGATCGTGGGTGCTGGCGCTGATCGTGCTGATCGCCAGCGTCATGATTCCCCTGGTAAAGCTGATCGTGCTCGCCTATCTGATGATCACGGTGCAGCTTCGATCGGAACGGTTCAGGCGCGAGCGGGTGCGCATGTACCGCATGCTGAAGGTCATCGGACGGTGGTCGATGCTGGACGTGTTCGTGGCGACGTTCTCCGTCGCGCTCGTCCAGCTCCGACCTTACATGACGGTGGTACCCGGCAGCGGAGTGCTGTTCTTCACCGCGGTGGTCATCCTGACGATTTTCGCGGCGGACACATTCGATCCCCGCCTGATCTGGGATTCCGGGGAAAACGCGGGGGGAAGATGACGGACGACTCCGATTTCACGAACCTCCCGCAGGCCGAGACCGTGGGAAAAAAACGTGCAAGGATCTCCATCGTATGGATCATTCCGATCCTGGCGGCGGTCGTCGGCATCGGCATCGCCGTTCAGCAGCGCCTGAGCGAGGGGCCGACGATCCGGATCGCGTTCCGATCCGCCGAAGGGGTCGAGGCGGGCAAGACCTCCATCAAGTTCAAGGAGATCGAAATCGGCAAGGTGACGGGCGTGAACCTCTCGAGGGACTTCTCACGGATCCTCGTCACCGCGAAAATGGAAAAGAGCGCGGAAGGGTTGATCGTGAAGGACGCCAGTTTCTGGATCGTGAAGCCGCGCGTCACCTTGAGCGGTGTCTCCGGCATCGGGACCCTGCTTTCCGGGAACTACATCCGCTTCGAGCCGGGGAAGTCCAGGGAGACCGGACACGATTTCGTCGGACTCGAAACCCCTCCCCCCGCCACGTCCGGCCTGCCGGGAAGGGAGTTCGTGTTGCGGTCGGATACCCTGGGCTCGCTGGGCATCGGATCCCCGGTCTATTACCGGCGCCTGAACGTAGGGCAGGTGATCTCCTACGGCCTGGCGGAAGACGGAAAATCGGTGTACATACGGATCTTCCTGAACGCCCCCTTCGACCGGTTCGTGACGTCGAACACCCAGTTCTGGGAGGCGAGCGGCATCGACCTTTCGGTGGGAGCCAGCGGACTCTCCGTGCAGACCGAGTCGCTCCTGTCGCTGCTGGTCGGGGGGATCGCCTTCGAGACGCCTTCTTTTCCGGCCGAAAACAACGCCGTCGCGGACAATGCGGTCTTCCCCCTCTCGAGCGACCGGGCCACCGCGCTGTCCCCGCGCGAGATCGATGCCGAGCGGTATGCCCTGTATTTCCGGGGATCGCTCCGTGGGCTGTCGGTCGGCGCCCCCGTCGATTTCCTCGGCCTGCCGGTCGGCGAAGTCACGGGGATCTTCCTCGCCTACACTCCCGGGGAGCGAAGCATCCGCACGCGCGTGGAGATCGTGACCTACCCGCACCGCCTGTTCGTGCCGCGGGGAACGCCGGACGCGACCGCCGGGAGGAGCACCACGACCAGGGAAGGGCGAGCGTTCATGCAGCGCCAGGTCTCCGATATGGGGCTGCGGGCTCAACTGCGCAGCGCGAGCCTCATCAGCGGGGCGCTGTACGTCGCCCTCGACTACTTCCCGGATGCTCCGAACGCGAAGATCGACTGGAAGCCGACACCGCCCGACTTCCCGGTGGTGCCAGGCGAGATGGAGAATCTCCAGGCGAATCTCAGGAGCCTTTTCGGGAAGCTCGACAGGGTGCCCGTCGAGGAGATCGGGAACGACGCGAGGAAGGCGATCGCCGCCCTCGATCGTACGCTCGTACGCCTCGAAGGGGAAACCCTTCCCGAAGCCAGGAAGTCGCTCGAGACGCTCGACCGGACGTTGCAAAGCGCGAACCGCACGCTGGAGCGCGTCGACGGGGAAATCGTGCCGGAGGCGAAGAAAACCCTCGAGGAGCTGCGGCGGGCCATCGCCTCCGCCGAGCGCGTGATGTCGAATACGGACGACACGTTCCTGGGGCCGGACGCTCCGGGACGGCAGGATCTGCGGGACGCCCTGCGGGAAATCGCTCGCGCCGCCAGAGCCGTTCGCGCGCTGGCCGACTATCTCGAGAGGAACCCCAACGCGCTCATTCGCGGGAAGTCCCGGGAGAAGCCCTGATGCGAAACGGGAAGGCCTTTATCGTATTGTGCATTCTGGCCGCGGTCGGAACGGGCTGCGCCACCAGCCGGTCGGATTTCTACACCTTGAGCTCCTCGTCGAAAGCGGCTCCGGCGGACGCGGGCTATTCCGTCGCCGTCGGGCCTGTCTCCGTTCCGGAGATCGTGGACCGGCCGCAGATCGTCGTGCGGACCGGCCCAAACCAGGTCTTCATCGACGAGTTCCACCGCTGGGGATCGCCGCTCCGGGACGAGATCGCGCGGAGGATCGCCGGAAACCTCACGGCCCTTCTCGGCACTCCCCGTGTGTCCGTCTTTCCGAATTCCACGTCTTCCGATGCGAAATACCGCGTTGCCGTCGATGTGATGGTCTTCGACTCGACACCCGGCGATTCGGCCGCCCTGGACGCCGTCTGGGGGATCCGCGGGGCGGGGGGCGTGGCGGTCCGGTCGGGGCGCACGACGGTGCGCGAAAGCGTGTCCGATGTCAGTTACGCCGCCCTCGTCGCGGCGCACAGCCGCGCCCTGGAGAAATTGAGCGGGGACATCGCCGGCGCGATTCGCGGATTGGAAGGCGGCGGGCGGAAATGATAGTGTAGGAACATCCCAAGTAGAGGAGGAGGAATCCATGGTCAACACGAAAGCGATCAAGAAGAAAATCGGAGCCATCGAAGACCAGCTCAAGAAACGTGTCCGCACGCTCGAGAAAGACCTCACGAGCCTCGGTAAGAAGCTTGAAAAAAAGGAGATCGAGGTAAAAAAACTCAAGGAGAAGATGACGGCGAAATTCGTGAAGAACGTAACGAAAAAGGCGAAAAATGCCAAGAAGAAAGTGACGAAGCGATTGAACAAAATCTTTTGACCGGATGGATGGTTAGTCCTGTCCGGTCGCCGCCGACAGGCGGAGTTCGAGGAACCGGCGTATCCCGAGGTGATCAGGCGCTGAAAGGGCGGGGTCGTCCCGTTGCAGTTCCGCGGCGATCTCCTTCGCGAGGTTGAGGATCGAGGCGTCCCGCACGAGGTCGGCGAAGACGAGGTCGGGGATCCCCGACTGGCGCACGCCGGCGAAGTCGCCGGGCCCGCGGATCCGGAGGTCCTCCTCGGCGATCCGGAACCCGTCG
>Ga0326597_10000211_pt1 | contig 107643 bp, 102 predicted proteins | sample RVTome_12_FD_203789 | JGI IMG/M metagenome (GOLD analysis project Ga0326597, IMG submission 203789) | Soil microbial communities from uranium-contaminated site in the Upper Colorado River Basin, Wyoming, United States - RVT100D185 | ecosystem: Environmental > Terrestrial > Soil > Contaminated...
GCAGAGCCCGGAAGCCCGGGCCCGCTGCACTGACTCACCTTCTCGCTCGGCTGCAAACTTCGTGGCGTTCGGCGACCTTGCTCGCACCAAGCACTGCCCCGACGTAAGCCCCTTCAGCAACAACCCCACCAGAGCGTGTACCGGGATGCGCTGCACACCGACGGCCTGGAACCGGACGGCGTGTACGTCGGCACCACGAACGGCGCGGTGTACGCATCGGTCGACGGTGGGGACGACTGGCAACGGCTGCCGGGCACGCTGCCGCCGATCCTGTCCGTCACCGCGGCCGTCATCAACTGAGCGCAGGGCAGCCGCGACCTGCTACGCTGATCCCGGATGCCCAGGACCCACACGACCGCCCGCAAGATGACGCACAGCACCGCGCCCGAGCGTGAGTGCGCCTACCTCGTCGGCGTCCAACGCAACGACAACCGCGACCGCTGGCGCGGCGAGGCCTCGCTCGAGGAGCTGTCCCTCCTCGCGAAGACCGCCGGCGCCGATGTCGTCGGCAGGAGCCTCCAGCGCCTCGACGCACCCAACCCCGCCACATACATCGGCAAGGGGAAGCTCGACGAGATCGTCAAGCTCCGCGCCCGCGCCACGCACGACGGTGGCGCCTACACGATGGTCCTCTTCGACGACGAGCTCTCTCCCTCACAGCAGCAGAAGCTCGAGAAGGCGCTCGACGTGAAAGTGCTCGACCGCACCGCGCTCATCCTCGATATCTTCGCCATGCGCGCCCGCACGAAGGAGGGCCGACTCCAGGTCGACCTCGCCCAGACCGAGTACCTGCTCCCGCGCCTGAAGGGGCAGTGGTCCCACCTCGAGCGCCTCAGCGGCGCCAGCGGCGCTCCCGGCGCGATCGGCGTCCGTGGTCCCGGTGAGACGCAGATCGAGACCGACCGCCGCCTCGCCCGCAACAAGATCACCCACCTGAAGAAGCAGATCGAGGAGGTGCGACAGCAGCGCTCCCTCTACCGCCGCCGCCGCGAGCGCGAGGGCATCCCCGTCGTCGCCCTCGTCGGCTACACCAACGCCGGCAAGAGCACCCTCATGCGCGCGCTGACCCGCGACACCGGCGTGTACGTCGAGGACAAACTCTTCGCCACGCTCGACCCGCTTACCCGCCGCGTCTACCTCGACGAGACGCACCCCGCGCTCCTCACCGACACGGTGGGCTTCATCCAGAAGCTTCCGACGCAGCTCGTCGCCGCCTTCCGCGCCACGCTCGAAGAGCTGACCGACGCCACGCTGCTGCTGCACGTCGTCGACATCACGCACCCCGACGCCGCGCACCAGTCGCAGACCGTCGAGAACACCCTCCGCGAGCTCGGCATCGCCGGCAAGCCCACCATCACCGTCCTCAACAAGGTCGACCAGATCCCCGACGCCGACGGGCGGCTGCCGCGCTCGCTCGAGGAGCTGCAGTCGTTCCAGTCGTCCCTCACGGAGAACCTTCCCGGCGCCGTCCTCATCTCCGCCGAGCGCGCCTGGGGCCTCGACCTCCTCCGCCAGCGCATCGCGGAAGCCTTGGATCGAGTAGGCGCAGAAGCCGTAGGGGCGCGTCGCTGACGCGCCCTATTGCATCCAGGCTGCTTCGCGAAGTCGAGGAAGAGATCGCCTCGTGCCATCCCACAATGCGACGCGCAAGCCGGGATGGCGTCGTAGGGGCGCCGCTTGCTGCGCCCCAATCTGCGACGCCCGCTTGCCGACCGTAATTAGGCAGCCCGGCTCACCCGCACCATCCCCGGCCGCAGCGGATAGAGCAGCTGCCACCACCCCTCCGGGCACCGCCTCGCCGACGATCCCGAACTCCATCGGCTGTCGTCCCTCCGGCATGTAGAAGGTCGGGAAGGCCAGGTCCCACACCGGCAGCAGCCCCGCAAAGTTCTTGCCGCTGCCTTCCTTCTCCGTCGTGTGGTGCCAGCGGTGGAAGACAGGGCTCGCCACGACATAACGTAGAGGCCCGTACGACCACGGCACGTTCGAGTGGAGGAAGATCGCGTACAGCGTCAGCAGCGCGACGTACCCGCCGAATGCCTCGAAGTTGAACCCGATGAGCAGCAGCGGCACTGCCTGCACGCCCGTCGTCAGAGCATCGTTCAACGAGTGCACGCGCACTGCCGCCAGCCAGTCGACCTGCCGCGACAAGTGGTGCACCGAATGGATCCGCCACAGCTGCGGGTCGAAGTGAAACAGCCGGTGCGACCAGTACCCGAGGAAGTCCGCGATCACTAGCAGCAGGGCGAACAGACCATGCTGATGAAGACTAGCGCGCACGCGCTCTACTTGTCCCGCCCGGTCTCCTCCCCTACCATAGTGAAACAACGCACAATCGGCCGCCGGAGCAGCGCATGCCCGACAACGAAGCCACCCTCGAGATCGGCCACCTCGTCAGCGACTTCAAGCCCGCCGACGGCGATCTTATGGGCGCGCTCCACGCCGTCCAGCACCACTACGGCTACGTCCCCAAGATCGCTATGAAGGTCGTCGCCCGTCAGCTCCGCCTCAGCGAGGCGCAGGTCTACGGCGCCGCCACCTTCTACTCCGAATTCCGCCTCACGCCGCCGCCCGAGACATTGATCAGCTGGTGCAGCGGCCCCACCTGCCGCCTCAAAGGCGGCGACCGCATCCGCCAGGCCCTCGAGACCGAGCTCGGCATCGGCATGGGACAGAACACGCCCGACAACAAGCTCGGCTTGCATTTCGGCCAATGCAACGGCACCTGCGAGCACGCCGCCCAGGTCTGGGTCGATGGCAAAGTCACCGGCCCCCTCACCGCCGCCGACGCCGTGAAGTTGGTCCGCGACCTGAAGAAGTAGCCGCGGAGCTTCAGCTCCGCCCGGGAGACGCATGCCAACCTTTGAGGAGCTACGCCAGCAGGGACAAGCGGCCTGGGCCGCTGTCGAGAAGCCCGCGCGCCCCCTCTTCGTCGTCTCCATCAACACCTCCTCCATCGCGGCGGGCGCGCGCGCGACCTATGCCGCGCTCGAGAAGCTCGCGCCGTCGCTCGGCTTCGACCTCATGCAGACCGGCGACGACGGCATCACCTGGGCCGAGCCGATCGTCCAGGTCCGCAAGCCCGACGGCCAGCACGTCCTCTACGGCCACGTGACGCCCGACAGGGCCGAGGCCTTCGCCGCCGCCGCGATGCAAGGCGTTGCGAAGGATCACGCCGTTGGCGTCATCCACGGCTCCGCCGATGGCGTGCCCATGCTCTGGGAGCTCGACTGGGCGAAGATGCAGGTCCGCTGGCTCATGTACAACTGCGGCGTCATCGACCCCGACAACATCGACCACTACTTCGGCCGCGGCGGCTACCACCAGTTCATGGACGCCGTGAAGATGTCCCGTGACGACCTCATCAACATCGTCAAGGGCTCGACCCTGCGCGGCCACTCCGGCTCGTTCTTCTCGACCGGCACCAAGTGGCAGTTCCTCAAGGACGCCACTGCCGAGCCCAAGTACCTGGTCTGCAACGCCGACGAGGGCGACCCCGGGGCCTGGGTGAACCGCGTCGTCATGGAGAGCGATCCCCACATGCTGATCGAGGGTCTGCTCATCGGCGCCTACGCCACCGGCGCCACCTGGGGCTGGATCTACTTGCGCGAGGAGTATCCCCTCGCCTACGAACGCCTCAACAGGGCCATCGCCGACTGCCGCGATCGCGGCATCCTCGGCGAGAACGCGCTCGGCACCGGCGTGAGGTTCGACTGTGAGGTCGTCCGCGGCGCCGGCGCCTACGTCTGCGGTGACGAGACCGGCCTCATCTCCAGCATCAACGACGAGCGAGGCATGCCCCGCATCAAGCCCCCCTTCCCGGCGCAGTCCGGCGTCCTCGGCAAGCCCACCAACGTCAACAACGTCGAGACCTACGCCTGCGTCACCACCCTCCTCCGCGTCGGCGCCGAGACGTTCAGCACCGTGGGCCCCGAGGCCAACCGCGGCACGAAGATGTTCACCGTCTCCGGCGCTTGCGCGAAGACCGGCTGCATTGAAGTCCCCTTTGGCATCACGGTCAACGAGCTTCTCGCAGGCATCGGCGGCATCGCCGGCGGCCGCCCGTTCAAGGCTCTTCAGCAGGGCGGCCCGCTCTCCGGCCTCCTCCCCGCCAGCATCGCTGGCGATCTTCCGCTCGAGCCCGAGCCCTTCCGCGCGGCCGGCGTCGGCATGGGCGGCGGCGGCCTCATCTTCCTCGATGACACGCACTGCGTCGTCGACCTCAACGTGATGATGGCCCACTTCCTCGAGGACGAATCCTGCGCCCGCTGCACGACCTGCCGTATCGGCAACCAGCGCATGGTCGAGATCTTCGAACGCACGGCTCGCGGCGAGGGTCGCGAGGAAGACGCCGGACACCTGAAGCAGCTCGACGCCTCGATGCAGTTCTCGAACTGCTTCCACGGGACGCTCTCACCCACCCTCGCCCGGAACACGCTTCAGCATTTCCGCGAGGAGTACGACGCGCACCTCTACGAGCACCGCTGCCCCGCTAAGGTCTGCCAGGGCATGATCAAGTACGTTGTCGTGGGCAATTCACCCGCGCTCGCCGAGGCGGCGAAGATCTGCCCCGACCACATCGCCGCCACCGGCCCCCAGCCCGACACAGACGGCCGCTGTTCTCGCGGCGGGGCTTGCCGCGACGTCGCCCCCGACGAGATCGCAGTTCAAGATCGCTATGACGGCGCGATCCCCCTCCGCGTAATCGCCCCCGCCGACGTAGCCCGCTCCGGCTAACGAGCTCGATCCCTGACCAGCTAACCGGCTAAGGAGCTAACCGGCTAACCAGCTATCCCCCGTCCGTGAACACGATCGTGAAGTACTTCATCCCCGTCGCGTCCACTACCAGCGCGATCCCCACGTTTGCATAGTTCGGGTTCACGATGTTCGCGTGGTGCGACGGACTGTCCCACAGTGCCTGCTCCGCGACCTGCACGGCCTGGTCGTCCGGGTAGTTGTTCTTCGCCAGGTTCTCGCCCGCCCATCCATAGGGCACCCCGTAGTCATCCATCAGGTCGAACACGTTCTTCCCCGTGTTGGGGCTAGCGTGTGCGAAGTAGTTGTACTCCGCCATCTCCTGCGACCGCATGTGTGCGATCGCGTTCAGGTACCCGTTCTCTCGCAGCGGCGGCAGTCCCACGCTCGCGCGGCGCGCGTTGGTCGCGTCGAACAGCACCCGGGAATACGCGTCCATCCCAATCGGCGCCAGGAGGCTGCCCCCCGTGGGCGGCGGTGCTGGAACAGGAGTCGACGTCGGCGGCGGAGGGGGCGGAGGTGGCGGAGGCGGGATCGGTGTGTTGGTCGACGGTACCGTCGTGCTCGTCGCGGTGGCTGTGGCCGTAGCCGTAGCCGTGTCCGCAGGCGTAGGCGTCGCGGTGGCCGTGGCGGTACGCGTGGCCGTTGCGGTCGGCGTAGTCGTCGCGCTAGCTGGCGGCGTGGCTGCCCCACCCGGGGCCGCGCCCGTCGCGGCTGAAAGGACGAAGAGTGCCACTACGGACGCGAACAGCACGCCCGCCCACACGGCGACGCGCTCGTGCCCGCGCAGCCCGCTCAGCGCCTGCTTCGTGATGCTGTGGCCGTCATCCAGGGTTGCCATCGCCGTCTGCCGCCCCTCGGAGGAGTCCCCTTACGGGCACTCCCGCATCTCTTCCTAAGGAGATGCTCGGCAGGCGAGGGAAACCCCTTAAGTGCTTCCCGTACGGACCATGCGGCCAGTCCGCGAACTGTGATGCCCCTGCACACACAACGCGCCCGAGGAGATGCGGCAGCACCCACGGCCACGGGGGTGCCCGCACCCGCATGCGCTGCGACGCCGCGCTGCGACTGTCGCAGCGATTGCCCGCGCGAAGGGCCCCTGCTACGATCCGGGGGATGGGTCGCTTCCGCGGCCCTTTGTCGTGTACAGCGGGAGCCGTGACCCGGCGCACATAACGAGGGCACGCACTCCAGGGAGAGCTACAACGCCATGCCGGAAGGCAGCTTCACCGCGCTCGACTACATGTTTCACCCGCGCTCCCTTGCTGTGGTCGGCGCCTCCACGCACGACGGGCCAGGCTCGTTCGTCACCGCGACGAAGGAGATGGGCTTTAAGGGCGATCTCTACCCCGTCAACCCCAAGGCCGAAGAGATCCAGGGGCTCAGGTGTTACCCGAGCCTCACTGCCATCCCCGGTCACGTCGACCATGTGATCTCGTCGATCCCTCTGCGCTTCGTCGAAGGGCTCATGGAAGAGTGCGTCGCGAAGAACGTGAAAGTCGTGCACTTCTTCACGGCCGGCTTCAGCGAGACCGGCGATGAAGACGCCACCGCGCTCGAGCGCCGCGTCCTGGCCCGCGCGCGCGACGCCGGCATCCGCGTCATCGGCCCCAACTGCATGGGCCTCTACGTGCCCGCCTCCGGGGTCTCCTTCATGCCGGGCCTCCCGACCGAGCCCGGCTCCGTCGCCATGCTCTCCCAGTCGGGCGCTAACGCCGGCGAGTTCTGCCGTACCGCTGCGGTCCGCGGCCTGCGTTACAGCAAGGTCGTCAGCTACGGCAACGGCACCGATGTCCGCGAGTCAGAGTTGCTGGAATACGCCGCGGAAGATCCTGATACGTCGGTGATCGCCAGCTACATCGAGGGCATCACCGACGGCGCCCACTTCATGCGCGCGCTCCGAAAGGCAGCCGCCGCCAAGCCCGTCGTCATCCTCAAAGGCGGCCGCACCGAGGCAGGGTCGCGCGCCACCGCATCCCACACCGGAAGCCTCGCCGGCTCGCTGCAGGTCTTCGACGCCGCCGTGCGCCAGGCCGGCGCCGTCCGGGTGGACCGCATGGAAGAGCTCGTCGACCAGGCCGTCGCCTTCCGCTTCCTCGGTTCGCTCCCCGGGCCACGCGCCGGGATCGTCGGCGGTGGCGGCGGCTACAGCGTCCTCGCCTCCGACGAGATCGGCGCCTCCGGCCTCGAGATGCCGGTGCTCCCCGCCGACATCCAGCAGAAGCTCCGCGACTTCACACCCACCGCCGGCACCTCCGTCCGAAACCCGGTTGACACCAGCGTCGGCTGGGGTCCCGATGGCCTCAAGCCCATGCTCGACACCATCCGCATCGTCTCCGAGGCCCCGAACGTCGACTACATCCTCTACCACACGTCGTACTCGTGGGGCGCCATGCGCGCGGAGGGCCCCAGCATCGTTGAGGTGGCCTCGGAGGCCGCCCACAGGATCGGCGATGTCGCGAAGGAGACCGGCAAGCCCGTCGTCTGCGTCGCCCGCATCCCCACAACCGAGCTCGGCATGGCCGGCACGCTCTCGTTTCAGCACAGCGTCTCCGAAGCCGGCCTCCCCGTCTTCAACAGCGTCCGCGACGCCGCCCTGGCAGTGCAGCGCCTCCTCAATTGGCAGAAATCCCGCGCCTGACCGTGTGGCACAGCCGCCCCGGCTGTGTTCCTCGTTCGTCCCACGATGTAGTTAGAAAACGGCAACGCGGTCGTAGGGGCGGCGCTTGCCGCGCCCTGCTCGGGATCGCAACATACTTCGAACGAAAGCTGCGCGTGGATCACAGGCGCCCTCGCCTGTGCCTCTCGTCGCCCATCCCACCCTGCCCCTACGGAGACGCCGATGTCGTCGTAGGGGCGACGCTTGGCGCGCCCGGCTCGACCGTCTCGACGGCCCCAGGAAGGCCGCGCCCCGGGCACTGCCTACGCTGCGCCGTTCACCGAGAACAGCCGCCACCGCCCGTCGATGCCCTTCAACTCGTGCTCCCCTCGCTCGTTGAACGAAGCGCTGCCGCCGAGCATCATGTCGCGCACCGTTGAGGAAGTCCACAGCTCGCCGTCCGCCGCCTTCTGCTCCACCCGCGCCGCGAGGTTCACCGCGATCCCCGAGATGTCGCCGTCGTCGTGCACTTCGATCTCGCCCGCGTGCAGTCCGGCGCGGATCTCGATGCCGATCCCGCGCAGGGCATCGCACATCTTGATGCCGCACTCGACCCCCTGCGACGGCGCCTCGAAGACGGCGAGCAAGCCGTCGCCGGTGCTCTTCACCACCCTACCGCGGTGCTGGTCGATGAGGCCGCGCGCCGTGCGGTCGTGGCTGTCCAGCACGGCCCGCCATGTGGCGTCGCCGGCGGCGGCCGACTGCCGCGTCGAGTCGACGATGTCCGTGAACAGGACCGTCCCGAACTGCCGCGTCGTCGTCCGCGCGACCGATGCGCCCGTGGCGAACTCAATGATCGCGTCGTCGAGGTCCCGCCAGTTGGGCAGGATCCAGGCGAAGTGGTCCGCGCCTTCGATCTCCATATATCGCGCGCCCGCAATGACCTCGCCGAGCAGTCGCCCCATCGCGACGTTGAGCACCTGGTCGTCCTTCACGTGCATGACCAGCGTGCGTGCCTTGATGCGTTCCGGCGCGTCTCCGGCGTCCAGCGCCATGACGCTCTGCAGCTGGCGGATGAAGTCGCGCGGACTCGCGGCGAGCCGCATTAACCTCGCCATCCAGCGGGTGTACGACTCGTTCCCCGCCTGGCTCGGGATCTCCCATGCGACCATATCGCTGGCATCCTCACCCCACGTTTCGACGATCTGCAGGAAGTGCTCGTAGATCTTCTGTCCGTCGTTAATCCACGGGTCGCCCTTCTTCATATGGTGGGGGATCTTGCCGTAGTAGCGCGGCGAGACGAAGGTGTTGATCAACGTGAGGCTCTCGACGCGCTCGGGAAAGTCGGCGGCGAAGAGTTGCGCCATGTATGCGCCCTCTGACGTCCCCAGGATGTGCGCGCGGTCCCAGCCGGCCGCGCGCATCACGGCGAGGATGTCCTCGTTGCGTTGCTCGAGCGTCGGCGCCTCGTCGAAACGATCGGACAGGCCGATGCCCCGCTTGTCGAAGTAGACGCAGGTCATGTGCTTGCCGAGGTGTTCCAGCGTGCGCCGGTACAGCTCGTGCTCCCACATGATCTCGACGTTGGAGATCAGGTCTGGGATGATCATCAGCGGCGGGCCATCGCCCCACAGGTGGTATGCCAGTCGGAGGTCGCCTGCGCGCGCGTAGTGCGTTTCCGGTATCAGCATGGGCCCCTCCAGACTGCTGGCCGAGTCCGCGAAGTCTAGCGCACCCGAGCGCGACCCACGGGCGGCCGTTGCGCAGGTCCCTTCCCGGGGCCCGAGCTTCGATCACTGCCACGGGCTGTCAGGATCCCGTTGATCGCCGCTGCTTCCTGCCCCACACTCACAGGCATGACCCACGACGACCTCCTCGCCTACTACGCCCAGCCCGGCCCGTTCACGAACCTCGGGCCTTTCGCCGTGCACGTCGACTCCATACCTGACGGCATCCCGTCCATCGTGCATGCAGTCCAGGGACTGCTGATTCACGAGGCGTTCGCACAGGCGTACGGGGTGAGCCTGTCGGCGGAGCAGCGCGCCCAGAAGCAACTGCACGGCGCCGTCGCGATGCTCTCGTGCGCTACCCGCGCCGACCCGCGGCCGTTGGGTGATACACGTCCTCCGGATCGGCGCGTCGCCGTCGTTTGCCGTCACTTCGCCACCCTGTTCGTCGCGATCCTACGGCGCAAGGGCGTTCCCGCGCGGGCCAGGTGCGGCTTCGCCAACTATTTCGACAAGTGCAAACACACAGATCACTGGGTCGGCGAATACTGGAACGCGCCCGAACATCGCTGGGTGCTTGTGGATGCGCAGGTAGACAAAGCCCAGCGTGCGGTGTTCAAGGTCGACGTCGATACACTCGACGTGCCGCGCGATCGCTTTCTGGTGGCCGGAGATGCCTGGCGCCTGTGTCGGACGGGCGCGGCTGATCCTGCTACTTTCGGTGTTGCCGGCACCAACAACTGGGGCATCATCGAAGTGTTCGGCGATCTCTTCCAGGATCTCGCCGCGCTTCAAGAGATCGAGCTGCTGCCCTGGGGCTGGTATGGCCTTGCGAAAGACGACCAGGGCGCTTGCGACCGCGAGTCGGACCTGATCGACGAACTGGCCTCGCTGTCTTCCGCGGCCGATGCCCCGGCGCTCGACAGGCTCAACGCCATGATCGCTGCCGACCCGCGACTCGGGGTTCCGACTGAGACACTGGCGGCAATTGTACAGGCCGACATCGACGCGATCGCGACCGTCGCATGACCGTCAGGCCGCGGAGACTGATATGACTCAAGACGACCTCCTCGCCTACTACACCGACCCCGGCCCCTTCACCACCCTCGGCCCCTTCGCCGAGCAGGTCGACGCCCTCTCCGACGACATCGCCACCCTCGCCCACGCCGTCCAGATGTTGCTCATCCATCGCTTCTGGGCGGACGCCTACGACGTCGAAGTGACCCCCGAGCGCGAGAAGGAGAATGGACTGCACGGCACGGAGGCCATCCTCGCCCGCGCGATGGTCCTGTCATCCGCGCCGATCGGACAGGTGCGGCTGCCCGACAAGCGCGTCGTCGGCATCTGCCGGCACTTCTCGACCATGATGGCTGCCTTCCTCAAACATAAAGACATACCGGCGCGCGCCCGCTGCGGCTTCGCCACGTACTTCGAGCCCGGCAAGTACGTCGACCACTGGGTCGCCGAGTACTGGAACGCCGCGGAGTCCCGCTGGGTGCAGGTCGACGCGCAGCTCGACACGCTGCAGCATCAGGCGACGAAGGCCGACTTCGATGCCCTGGACGTACCGCGCGACCGCTTCCTCGTCGCGGGCGACGTGTGGCTGCAGTACCGGATGGGCGACATCGCCGGAGACACATGCGGCATAGCCGACATGTGGGGAGACTGGTACATCCGGGGCAATCACGCCCTCGACGTTGCATCGCTGCAGAAGGTCGAACTCCTGCCGTGGGAGCCCTTCGGCATCGCAAAAGCGCCCGGTTCGACCACGGCCGACACACCGGAGCTGCTGGCGCTGGTCGACCGCACTGCCGAGCTCACGATGATGGGCGACGACGCATCCATCGCGAAGTTGCTGCGCATGGCCGAGCAGGATGACCGCCTCCGCCCGCCGCAAGCGACGCTGGATGCCGCGCGGGCAGCCGACGCCTCGGGCGCTGGCACCGGCCCCAATCCTTTCGCGCTCCGCTGAAGGCGGGAATTTCGCCACGTTTTACGATTTGCTTCTAGGTTCCGGGTCCTCGGTTCTCGTAACATGAACGGCGTTCAGTCCTGACGAGTGCTGCGGATGGAGCCCACGATGCGACGACGCAAGACCGACCCCGAACTGCCTCTCCTCCTGCCCTTCACACCCGGCCAGGCCTCCAACGGCGAGTTCGTCCCGAAGGCCCGCACCCGCAAGCACATCGAGGCCGAGGCCCTCGCGCACGACATGGCCGAGCGCATCGCCCGGACCCAGGGCATCGACCGCCGCCGCTTCCTCCAGAGCAGTGCCGGCCTCGCCGTCACGTTCGCCGCCATCAACCTCGTCGGCTGCGACGATGAGGACAGGAAGTCTCTCCCCGACGGCGTCGACGCCGGCGGCACCTTCGACGTGCCCACGGACGCCGATCCCGATGCCATCTGCGAGAAGCTCGAGGGCGACGAGTTCATCTTCGACGTGCAAACGCACCACGTCGATCCGGAGGGCCCGTGGGTGAAGGAGTCACCCGCTACAGCCCTGTTCTTCGCGCAGTTCCTCGGCGGCGACCCCTCCTGCGTCGAGTCCGACAAGCTCGACTGCCTCAGCCGCTTCTACTACGCCCACGACATCTTCCTCGAGAGCGACACCACGATGGCCGTCCTGTCCGACACGCCGTCGTCCGTCGACGGGCAGGATCCCCTGAACTTCGACGAGATGAAGCGCACGCGCGACATCATCAACCAGCTCTCGCCCTCCAGCGACGGCCGCATGCGCCTGCACTCCGTCGTCGTCCCCAACGCCGGACCCAACGCACTCCAGCCGCAGCTCGAGCGCATGCAGGCCCGTGCCGAGGCGATGGACGTCGCCGCGTGGAAGCTCTACACGCCGTACGCTCCCGGCGGCAAAGGGTGGCAGATGGACGACGAGGATCTCGGCATCCCCGTCATCGAGAAGGCGCGTGCCCTGGGCGTGAAGACCATCTGCGCCCACAAGGGCCTGCCCCTCTTCGGCTTCGACCGAGCCGCCGCCTCACCGCGCGATATCGGCGTCGTCGCGAAGGCCTACCCCGACATGAACTTCGTCGTCTACCACTCCGGCTGGTTCCCCGGCTCTCGCGAGAGCGAGTACAACCCCGCCACCAAGGAGGGTGTCGACGTCCTCGTGAAGTCGCTGCTCGACAACGGCATACAGCCCAACACCAACGTCTACGCCGAGCTGGGCAGCACCTGGCGCGACATCATGTCCGACACTACGCAGGCCGCCCACCTGCTGGGCAAGCTGCTGAAGTACTGCGGCGAGGACAACGTGCTCTGGGGCACCGACTGCATCTGGACCGGATCGCCCCAGCCCCAGATCGCCGGCTTCCGCACGTTCAAGATCGACTCGCAGTTCGCGGCGCAGTACGGCTACCCCGAGCTCACGAGCGAGATCAAGCGCAAGGTCTTCGGCCTGAACGCCGCCCGCCTCTACGGCGTCACCGACGTCGCTGCCGCGACGTGCCGCCTCGACACCGATGAGGTCGACCAGCTCCGTCAGGCCTGGCGCGACCTCGACGGCGCCACCCACGAGCTCCGCTGGGCCGCCCGCAACCCCACCGACCGCGAAGGCATGCTCCGTTGGTTCGCCGCCCACGGCAACCGCTGGCAGTTGGGCTAGAGACGGGCGTAAGGGGGTGTCATTCTGAGCGCTGCGAAGAATCTTGTGGTGACACCTCCGGCGCCGCAATTCCAAGGTGTATCCTCAAATGGACGGCAGATCGAGGCGGTCCGTGGCTGATGACGCGCGTCCAGCTTGGCTCTTCGACGAGTTCCGCGGCCACCGCTGGCTCAATTCCGCCGAAGTCGAGGCGTACGACGCTTCCCTGAAGCCAGATCTCACAGACGAGCGCGACCTGCTCTTGTCCCTAGGCCTAAGACCCGAGCACACCCTCATCGACTTCCGCGCCGGCACGGGCATCCGCGCGCTCGAAGCCGCAGCGATCTGCCGGCGCGTCATCGCCGTCGACCCATCCGCCGCCATGCTCGACTATGTGCGCCAGAAGGCCGATCGTCGTGGCCTCCCTAACATCGAGTACGTTCAGCGTGGCTTCCTCACGTACGACCACAAGGGAGATCTCGCCGACATCGCGGTCACCAGGCACGCCGTCCACCACCTGCCCGACTTCTGGAAGGTCGAAGCGTTGCGTCACGTCCACGCTGTGCTCGCGCCCGGCGGCGTCTTCTTCCTGCAGGAGCTCGTCTACTCCTTCGAGCCCGATGAGGCCGAAACCGCCATCAACAAATGGATCGGGAATGTGCCGGCCCAGGACCAGGGGACGTTCTCGCGTGCGCTCTTTGAGGAGCACGTTCGCGAGAAGTACAGCACGTATTCCTGGATCTTTGAGGCCATGCTGCGCCGGGCCGGCTTCGAGATCCGCGAAGCCTCGTACAGCGACACGCAGACCCACGCCCGTTACCTGTGCGTGAAGCGACCCTGACGCACCACTAACCCTTGAACGCGAGATGTTGCGCGTGCGTGTCTACACGGTGCCGGAAGCTCGCCACCTTCCCGTCGGGTCCGAATCGCCAGATGTGCACCTCGTCGAGCTGTTTCACACTCCGCCCCGTTGCCTTGACCGTGAACTCAACGTCGATGAGGGCGACGACCATGTTGCCCGACTCGAGGAGGGCCGTCGGCGCGAAGCCGGTGAAGTCCACCGCCGCCAGGCTCCCGAAGAACGCGCCCACACCGTCCCGTCCGCGCCGCGGCTGCAGTAACGGCACGTCGCTTGTTGAATCGGCGTCCCATTCCACATCGTCCGCCAGCTTGGATAGGATCGCCGGGACGTCACCCCGGCCGAACGCCGCGTAGATCTCCTGCACCGTCTCCAGATTGCTCATCATCGCTCCGTTTAATTTCAGACCCGGCCACGTAGCGCCGCCGGACACCATTCGAATAGGCCCCGCCTGTGGATCACCGGTGAACCATCGCCGCGCACACCCGGATGCGCTCTCAGCGAGAGAAGAACCCCAGCGCCGCCCGCACCCGCTCCTCCAGCGGCACCTCCCCGTCCCGAGGCAGCCGCTCGGCCGCCGACGCCGCCTCCTGCTGCGAGTACCCCAGCCCCATCAACGCCGCGACGACCTCCGTGTCGGCTCTCTCACCGTCCGGCGTCTTCCGCTCGCCAGCATCAATGCCCGCGGCCGGAGGCTGCACCTTGTCCCGCAGATCCAGAACGATGCGTTCCGCCGTCTTCTGCCCCACGCCCGGCACCTTCCGCAGCACGTCCGAGCGTCCGCCCGCGATCGCGCCCGCAAGCTGCCCGTGGTCCAGCGCCGAAAGCAGCCCCAGCGCCACCCGCGGCCCCACCCCGCTCACGCTGATCAGCTGCTCGAACAGCACCAGCTCCTCCCGCGCCGAAAACCCGTACAGCGTCAGCGCGTCCTCTCGCACGTGCAGATGCGTGAACAGCGCCGCCATCGACCCCGGCGAAAGCTCCCCCGCGGTCGAAGCCGGCACCGAAGCAAGCACACCGATCCCACCCACCGAGACGATGACCCAGTCATCGCCTCGCTCGTCCACAACCCCCCGCACCCGCGCAATCGGCATGGCTTGACTACCCCGTGATTGCGCCGGCGACGCCAGATTCCCTGGATGTCCCGTTCTGGCGCTCTCGGCTGGTGACCGGCTCTCTCAGCCGAACGATAAACGTCGAGAGCATCTTCTGTACCTCTATCGCGAGGTCGGCCAACTCCCTGTAGACCGCCGGACTCAAGTATCCGAGGTCACGAGAGAGCAGGAGATGATAGTCCAGCTCAGTCGCAGACCCCATCGCGATCTGGCAGTGCTTCTTCAGCTCTGCGACGGAGCCCAATCCGCAGCCTTCAGCGATATTGGCGGCGATGGAACTCGACGCCCGACGAATCTGACTCGTGAGCCCGTAGATTTCCGACTGGGGAAATGCGACGGTTGCGTTGTAGACCGCCAGTGTCAGAGCGTGTGCTCTTCCCCAAACCGCCAGCTCGCGATAGTTGCGCATCGTAGCCTCCTTGCCTGCAACGGAGTTGGGAGTCTAACGCGCCTTGGCTGGGGTGGCTAACCTGCTAACAGGCTAACCAGCTAATACCTACATGTACTGTCCGCCGTTGGGGTTGAACTGCTGCCCCGTGATCCAGTCGCCCTCCGTGCACAGGAACCGCACGAAGTTCGCGACCTCCTCCGGCCGCCCGAACCGTCCCAGCGGGATGTTCTTCAGCAACGCCGCCTTCACCTCGTCCGACAACGAGATCACCATGTCCGTCTCCACGAACCCCGGGCACATCGCGTTCACTGTGATGTTGTTCCGCGCCAGCTCCTTCGCCGCGGACTTCGCGAACGCGATCAGCCCCGCCTTCGCCGCGGCGTAGTTCGCCTGCCCCAGGTTCCCCATCTGCCCGATGATGCTCGACATCACGATGATGCGTCCGTAGTTCCGCTCCGTCATGTGCGGAATCGCCGCCGAGACGCAGTAGAACGCGCTGCTCAGGTCCGTCGTGATGACCTCGTCCCACTCCGCCGTCGTCATCCGCTTCAGCGTCTTGTCGCGGTTCACTCCGGCGTTGGCGACCAGGATGTCGATCTTCCCGAAGTTCGCGATCGCCTCGTCGATGATCTCCTTGCAGTCCTCCGGCTTCGCCACGTTCCCACCGACCGCGACGGCCTTCGAGCCCAGCTTCTCGATCTCGGCGACGACCTCGTGCGCCGGCTCCGGGCTCGTGAAGTAGTTGACCACCACCGACGCGCCCTCGCGCGCCAGCTCGATCGCGCAGGCGCGCCCCAGCCCGCGCGACGCACCCGTCACCACCGCCGCCTGCCCCTCAAGACGCTTCGTCATGGCTTCCTCCAATGGAAAAACCCGCCTGGAGGCGGGTACGATCGCACACCGGCGGAGACTGTACAGCATCGCCGCGCAGCGCACTAGCGCTCCTGAGGCGGCGTCAAGGATCCGTTCGCCCGTTCTCGAGGACCTCGGCGGCGTTGTCGCGATACGCCACTCCGACGACTTGGCGTCGAAGCCGATCGGTGCCACCACGCCGGCGCAATAATAGGTGTGTTCTGCGTCACACCACCGTCGGCGGCCGGTAGTCTCCCCACTCCGACTTCAGCACGCCGCAGATCTCACCCAGCGTCGCATACGCCTTCACCGACTCCAGGATCGCCGGCATCAGGTTCTCTTCGCCGCGAGCCGTCTCCCGCAGCCGCCCCAGCGACGCCTCCGCCTTCGCCCCATCGCGCTCCGCCCGCACCCGCCGAAGCCGCTCGATCTGCGCCGCCGCGACCTCCGTGTTCACCCGGAAGATCGTCGGCTCTGGCTCCTCGGCACTCCGGAACTTGTTCACCCCAACCACCACGCGCGCGCCGGCCTCGATCGCCTGCTGCTGCGCCACCGCCGACTCCTGGATCTCGCTCTGCATGTACCCCGACTCGATCGCCGGCACCGATCCGCCCATGTCCTCGATCCGGTCGATGTACTCCTGCGCCTTCTGCTCGATCTCGTTGGTCAGCGATTCCACGTAGTACGAACCACCCAGCGGATCGACGGTGTCGGTCACGCCCGTCTCGTGCGCGATGATCTGCTGCGTGCGCAGCGCGATCCGCTGCGCCTCCTCCGTCGGGATCGCCAGTGCTTCGTCGTAGCAGGACAGGGCGATCGACTGCACCCCTCCCAGGACCGACGCCAGCGTCTGCACCGCCGCCCGCACGATATTGTTCTCCGGCTGCTGCGCCGTGAGCGTCGCTCCCCCCGTCTGGATGTGCGTCCGCAGCTTCCACGAGTTCGGATCCGTCGCCCCGAACCGCTCCTTCAACAGCCGGGCCCACATCCGCCGCAGCGCCCGATACTTCGCGATCTCCTCGAAGAAATTGTTGTGCGTATTGAAGATCCACGAGATCCGCGGCCCGATCTCGTCCACGCTCACGCCCGACCGCTGGCACGCCTCGATGTACGCGATGGCGTTCGAGAACGCGAACCCGATCTCCTGCGCCGCCGTCGCCCCCGCGTCCCGAATGTGGTACCCGCTCACGCTGATCGAGTTGAACTTGGGCGCGTACTTCGCGCAGTGCGTGATCAGGTCCGCCGCCAGCCGCAACGAGGGCCGCGGCGGATAGATGTAGGTGCCCCGCGCGACGTACTCCTTTAGCACGTCGTTCTGCGCCGTCCCCATGATGTCGCCCGTCGGCACACCCTGCTTCTCGGCGACCGCCATGTACATCGCCACCAGCACGGAGGCCGGTGCGTTGATCGTCATCGACGTGCTCACCCGGTCCAGCGGGATCCCGTCGAACATCTCCTCCATGTCCGCCAGCGAGTCGATCGCCACGCCCACCTGGCCGATCTCCGCGCTGGCGTTCGGGTCGTCTGAGTCCAGCCCGATCTGCGTCGGCAGGTCGAACGCCACCGAGAGCCCGGTCTGTCCCTGGCCCAGCAGGAACTTGAATCGCTCGTTCGATTCGCGCGCTGTCCCGAACCCCGCGTACTGCCGCATCGTCCACAGGCGGCCGCGGTACATCGTCTCCTGCACGCCGCGCGTGTACGGATACTGCCCCGGGTATCCCAGCTCGCGCTCGTAGTCCAGCTCCGCGGTGTCCAACGGCGTGTACAGCCGCCGCGTTTCCGTCGACGTCGTGGCGAACTCCGGCTGCCTCTCGCCGCCGCGCTCCAGCGCGCGTTTGAGGGCGCCCTGCTCCCACTGCTCCAGGCCCTCGCGGATGCGCGCCGGATCCGCCTGCCCGTTCGAGCCGTTACTGCCAGCCATCAGTCCCTCACTAAGCGCCGCCAGGATGGAGGGCGGGCGGATTCCCCTGCTCGAGCCACGGTCGCCCAGTAACAGAGATCGTACCGCAAGCGCCCCGCCCCCGTACACTCCCGGTCAAGCGCCTGGTCCTCCAGCCGCAAGTACAATGCCGCGAACATCTCAGCTTCGCGAAAGGCGCCTCAGCCCGTGGCCCAACCCTACACGCCGATTCCGCCCGTGCATCCCGACGATGCCGCGTACCAGGCCGCTGCCGCCGCTGAGGCCGCGCACTGGTCCGACCCGGCCACTATCTCCGTCGCCGATGCGCTGGCGCTGGCTCCCCTCGGCCCGATGAAGCGCTACTACAACCGCCGCTGCACCGGCTCCGAGCTCCAAGCCTGGCTCGATGTCATCTCCCAAAATGGCCCCTACACTCGCGGCCTGATCCTCGGCTGCGGCGGGATCGTGTACGAAGAGCGCATCCTGGAGGCCAACCCGGACGTCGCCTGGACGTTCTGCGACATCGACCCCGGCAGCCTGCATCATCGCCTCGACCGCTTCGCGGATCGCTATCCCGGCCGAATCCAGGACCGGCAACTCGACTTCAACTTCGCCGAGCTCGAACCAAACGCCTACGACCTTATCGTCTCCGCTGCCAGCCTCCACCACGTTGTGAATCTCGAGCACATCGCCGCACAGATCAACCGGGCGCTCACGCCGGAAGGCCGCTTCTACCTCAGCGACTTCACCGGAGCATCGGGCTTCCGCTTCCCTGAAGGCCAGCGCCGCGTGTTCGAGGTCCTCTACGAGCGCGAGCGCGCCCGCCGGCCCGAGGCGCATCTCCCGCCCATAGCATGGCGTAACGTCGACGACGGCACCTACAGCCCCTTCGAAGCCGTGCGCTCTGCCGATGTTATCGCCGTCCTCGCCCGCCACCTGCGCGAGGAGTCCCGCCGCGCCGTCGGGACGGTCATCGGCCTCCTCTTCTTCGCCGGCATAGCTGAGCAGTACCGCCGTCCCCCGAAGAAGCGCCCGTCGCCGCTCGACCGAATCCTCCGCCGCGGCGCCGTCCCGGCTGCTGACACCATCGTCTGGGAGGAGATGCTGAGCCCCGCGTGCTTCGCCGACCTCATCCTCGCCGACGAACTCCTCACCGACGCCAACATCTTTCCCCCCAACAACACCTTCGCGATCTACAGCAAGGCTTGAGACGCAAAGCGGTCGTACGGCTTGCTGTAGTATTTGATCGTTCGGCACGCGTCCATACGGACAAGTCTTTTCGCAGAGTCGCCGTAGGAGACAGACCTGTCCTGCAGCTGAATCGATTCCGTCGACCGTCTTAGTCACAGGAGAACTGACGACTGATAACTGACGACTGACGACCGACGACCGACGACTGAGAGCTACGGCCTCAGCTCGTCCACCATCACCGTCGCCTCCCCCCGTACCACCGTCTCCCCCGCCTGGTTGGTACAGTCCGTCCGCACCGTCAGCACCCGCTTCTCCGGGTCCATCGCCGTTACCTCGACCTCCGCGGTGATCGTGTCGCCGATCGATACCGGTCGCCGAAACTGCAGGGACTGTCCCATGTAGATGACGATGCCCGCGGGCCACAGCTTCGTACCCAGCGCCGCCGAGATATACCCGGCCGAAAGCATTCCGTGCGCGATCCGCTTCCCGAACCGCGTCCGCGCCCCGAAGTCGGGATCCAGGTGCAGGGGCTGTTCGTCCCCCGTCACGTGCGCGAACGCCACCACGTCTTCCTCGGTCACGGTTTTCGCGAACGACACCCTGTGTCCCACCGGCGGCAGCTCGGCCATGTTCATTCTTCCTCCTGCCCTTCGGGTGCCGATCGAATGATCCTCGGCCTCCAGCTTCCGGCATCCAGCCCCGGCCGCAAGTTTCGGGGAATTGCTCACGAGAGTAGACTCATGCCATTGACACTGAATCTAACCTAGCATACGCTTAGCTAGCGGAGGGTTCCCCTCGTGGTTTCTCGCTCACCGGCAGCGGTCGACGCAAACGGCAATGGCAAGCGCAAGCTTCGTCGTGGCCCCCTCACCCGCCAGCAAATCCTGGATGCCTCGCTTCGCCTGTTTTCCGACAGGGGCTTCGCCCGTACCAGCGTCCGCGATATCGCCCAGGCCGCCGGAATCACCGACGCCGCCATCTACTACCACTTCGACTCAAAACGCGACCTCTTCGAGGCCCTCATCGAGGAGCGCGGCTTCAACACCGCCCTGGAAACCCTCGAGCATGTTGAGATCTCTGAATCTGGCTTTAGTCCCCGTGAAGCCGTCGTCGGCCTCGCCACCGGCGCGCTCGAGTTCATCTACCAGAACAAAGACGTTATGAAGGTCCTCATGCTCGAGGCCCTGGCCGAGGACCCGGTCGCCGCCGAGGAGTATCGCATCCTCGTCGATCGCTGGCAGCGCGGCCTCGCCCGCATCCTCCGCCAGTACGCCGACCGCGGCCTCCTCCGCACCGAGGCGGTCGACGAGCTGGCCGCGCAGATCTCCCTCACCGTCATTGGGGCCTTCGCCGACTACATGATGACCCCGACGGAAAGACGCCCGGAGCACGCTCCTCCGAAAGGCCTTCACCGCCACGTCGAAATCGCCATGCAGCACGTCGTCCAGGGCATCACATGAGGTGTGCGGGATGAGCATCCGGCCGCTCCAGGCAAAGACGCCACCCCCCTCCACCATCGAGGACGCGCGTTTTGCCCACGAGAGCGAGGAAGAGTTTGCCCGCCTTCTCGATTTCTATGGCGTCCACTGGCAATACGAGCCCCGCACATTCCCCCTGAAGCACGACGCAAGTGACGGCCGCGTCCTCGAGGCGTTTTCACCCGACTTCTATCTCCCCAACCTCGACCTGTATATCGAGCTCACCACCCTCAAGCAGGGGCTCGTTACCGACAAGCATCGCAAGATCCGCGCCCTGCGCGAGCTGTACCCCGGCACGAACATCAAGCTCCTCTACAAACGCGACTATCTCACGCTCCTCGCAAAGTACGGTATCGGCATGGTCGATGAGCAGGAGCGCCTCGCGCCCGGCGAAGTTCTCATCAGCTCCAGCCAGATCGAACGCCGTCTGAACGAGCTCGGTGCGCAGATCACCCGCGACTACGCGGGCAAGGAGCCGCTCCTCATCGGCGTCCTCAAGGGCGTCACCTGCTTCATGGCCGACCTTATGCGCCACATCGCCCTCCCCGTGCATATCGAATTCATGACCATCTCGTCCTACGAGGGCGACCGCTCAGGCGCCGTCCGTATCCTCCAGGACCTCAGCGAGAACATCGCCGGCCGCGATGTCATCCTCATCGAGGACATCGTCGATACCGGCATGACCCTCCAGCATCTCGTGAAGATGCTCCAGGGCCGCCAGCCCGCCAGCATCCGCGTCTGCGCCCTCCTCGACAAGCGCGCTCGCCGCCTCGTCGAGACTCCGATCGACTACGCCGGCTTCGAGATACCCGACGAGTTCGTCGTCGGCTATGGACTCGACTACCGGCAACGCTTCCGGAACCTGCCCTTCGTCGCCACCCTCCGCCCCGAAGCCCAGATTGGGCCCGAAGCCCAGATTGGGCCCGAAGCCCAGATTGGGCCCGAAGCCCAGATTGAGCCGAACGGCCCGGCGGACGAGTAGCCCCAGAGCTTCGGTTCGGACCCCTGAATCAGATACGCTCTCAGGAGCATGGCCGACAACGACCGCTCATCCCGCCCACCCCTGCGCTTCATGCGCCTGCGCGATATCGTCGAAACGTCCGACGACGTCATCTCCTTCGTCGAGAAATACCAGAAGGTCTGGGAGGCCGAAGGCAAGGCCATGATTGCCCTCGGCGAGTTCCTCACCCTGCGCTCCGAATCGATGCGCTACCAGGTCGAGATGATGCGCATGGGCAACGACGCGTTCCGCCGCTACAACGACTGGCTAGAGGCCATCATGTCCTTGCGCCCGGACACCCTCCTGCAGGCGCTCCTCCGCCCGCCCGACCGCGGCGGCACTGACGACACGAAGGGCGAAGAAGCCACGTGATGGACGCCGCACGCGACATGCAGGCGCACCGGTACGCGAACGAGGAACGCCCCCTCTTCCGTGGCGTCATGCATGGCGCCATCGCCGTCCTCGCGCCCGCTGGCCTCGTGCTGCTGCTCCTGCTCGCCGACTCGCCACGCGGCTACGTGGGTGCCGCGATCTACGCTGCCAGCGTCATGCTGCTCTACACGACCAGCGCCTCCTACCACCTCGCGCCCTGGCCCGATCGCCTTCGCCGCGTCATGAAGCGCCTCGACCACTCGATGATCTTCATTCTCATCGCCGGCACCTACACCCCGTTCTGCCTCCTCGTCGTCGGCGACGCCTGGGGCATCCCGTTGCTCTCGGTCGTCTGGACGTTCGCTGGTTTCGGCGTGGCCCTCAAGGTCCTCTGGCCCGACAGTCCTCGTTGGCTCGGCGTCGCCCTCTACCTCGCGCTGGGCTGGATCGGCGTCGTCGCCGTCTGGCCCGTCGTGACGAACCTCTCGCCCGCTGCTATCGCGATGCTCGCCACCGGCGGCGGCCTCTACTCAATCGGCGCACTGTTCTACGCCGCCCGCTGGCCCGACCCCAACCCGCGGGTCTTCGGCTATCACGAGGTCTTCCACACCCTCGTCGTCGCCGGCTCCGCCCTCCACTTCACCCTGATCGCCACGCACCTTCTCTAAGGCCACCGCCTGTCACTGTTACATCGCTTGTGCGGACACGACCCTAGACCTGCCCTTCGCCGCATCAACGCATCGCCGCACACGCCCAACTGCCGCACGGAAAGCTAACCAGCTAGCCGACTAACTTGCTAAAGCAGCTATCGCAGCCCGAAGTCAAACCCCCGCCCCCGCTCGTACTCCCGCAGCACCAGCCTCGCCACCGTGCTGCGGTGCACCTCGTCGGGCCCGTCGTAGATCCGCGCGAACCGCGCGTGGCGGTACATCCGCTCCAGCGGGAAGTCGCTCGTCACCCCCGCCGCCCCGTACACCTGGATCGCCCGGTCGATCACGTTGTGCAGCATCTTCGCCCCCACCACCTTGATGATCCCGATCTCCACCCGCGCCGGATCCCCCGAGTCCATCTTGTGCGCCGCCGAAAGCGTAAGCAGCCGCGACGCCTGGATCTCGCTCGCCGATTCGAAGATCATCTGCTGGATCTGCTGCTTCTTCCCCAGAGCCTCACCGAACATCACCCGGCTGTTCGCCCGCTCGCACATCAGGTCGAACGCCCGCTGCGCTTGCCCCAGCCACCGCATGCAGTGGAAGATCCGTCCCGGCCCCAGCCGCTGCTGCGAGATCAAGAACCCCTGCCCCCGCGGCCCCAGCAGGTTCGTCCTCGGCACCCGCACGTTGTCGTACTCGACCTCGCAGTGCCCGGCCATCATCCCCATCACCGGCGTCTCCCGTACGATGTTGTACCCCTGCGTGTCCGTCGGCACGACGATCATGCTGAACGACTCGTGCACCGGCGCCGGCGGTTCCTCGGTCCGGCACATCACCGTCGTGTACGCGGCGTTCTTCGCCCCCGTCGTGAACCACTTCCGCCCGTTGATCACCCAGTCGTCCCCGTCCAGCACCGCCCGCGTCTGGATCTGCGTCGGGTCCGACCCCGCCACCTCCGGCTCCGTCATCCCGAAGCTCGGAAAGATCTCCCCCTGCACCAGCGGCGTCAGGTACTTCTCCCGCCACTCCGGCGAAGAGTGCAGGTTCAGCATGATCGAGTCCTGCAGCGAGTGCGTCCCCAGGCACACCTGCGCGTACTCCGACCGCCCGATCACCTCGTTCACGTACACGTAGTCCAGGAACGGCATCCCCTGCCCGCCGATCTCCTTCGGATGCCCCAGCGCCCACAACCCCGCATCCTTCGCTTCCCCCATGAGCCGGCGCATCGTCCCGCGCCCGTCCGGCCCCTCCAGCTCGTCCTCGACCGGGTAGATTCGCTCCTCGATGAACTGACGCACTCGCTCCCGGATGGGTTTCACATGCTCAGGGATCGCAAACGACATGGCTGCCTCCTCGCTCGACAGTTCGCGTCGGGAGCATCGTACACGCCGTGATCGATTGAGTCAGCGCAGCCGCGAGACCCGCGCATCGATCGCGGCGCGAAACCTCGGGCAAGCGACCAGGTCCGGCGCGTCGCAGTGCATCACCTCGCCGACGATACCTATCGCCGTCCGGATCGCCGCCGCACGCTGCTCGAGTTCCGAGCGCTTCCGCGCCAGCATCGTTAGCTGGCAGCCAGTTAGTGGCAGGCGGCCCGCCCCGCCGAAGATCAGCGCCCTCACCGTCCTCCGGCCACACGCCCCAGTCCCTCCATCAACGCGAAGCATGGCCGGCTCCCGTGAACTTGTCGAACGATCCCGTTCGCGCAGAGCCCTTCCCGTTCGCGAACTTCCATACGGGCTCCGTCCGAATCTCTTACGCGCGCGGCTTTCTCGTAGGAGCCAAACTGCCCTTGCGCCACCGACATCGGGACCGACAATACCCACTAACGACTAACGACTAACGACTAACGACTAACGACTAACGACTAACGACTAACGACTAGCGACTATCGACTAACGACCATGCCCAAACTAGTCCCCGCCGACGAACTTTTCCCGCATCAGATACCCGAGCCGCTGCGGCAGGTGGAAGGCCGCCACGAGCACTGGCGCGAGAGCTACTACTTCGGCATGCACCCGCGCGACCGCGTCGGCGACGCCCGCGTCGACGACGCCATCATCCTCACGTTTGCGCATTATCCGCTGCGCGAGATGCTCGACTCGCACCAGTTCAGCCTGATCGACGGCAAGCGGCTGTTCGCGCACATTACTCGCCCGTACGGCGACGCTCCGCACACGTCGGTCATCGGCCCCGTCTCCGTGGAGATCGTGGAGCCCTTCAAGCGGCTCCACCTGCGCGGCGGCGCCGGCGATACGCCCATCGCCTTCGATGTCACGTTCGAGGCGCGCACTCTTCCCTACGCTCTCCGCCGCGGCACCATGAAGCGCGGCGACGAGATCATCTGGGACCAGAGCCACTTTCTGCAGTCCGGCACCTACAACGGTTCCTACGTGGTCGACGGAGTCGAACGCCCGATCGTCGACTGGTGGGGACAGCGCGATCACTCGTGGGGCATCCGCGACCACGCCCGCTGCCCCATGTGGCTCTGGCTCGCCATCCAGTTGCCAGACGGCATGTTCGGCGTCTGGCACTGGGAGTACTCGAACGGCGCCCGCGTCTTCACTGACGGCTGCTACGCCCCCGCCGATGGCGGAGAGCCCACGCCCGTCATCGACTTCCGCCACGACCTCCACTGGATCGACGAACACGGCGCACCCGCCGACTACGGTGCCGACGGCAGCGCCACCCACGGCCTCGCCGGCCGCGTCGAATTCGTACTCGAAGGCGGACGCACCATCGCCGTCGAGGGACAGGGCCCGCGCGCCGCCTCGTATGGCCCCTTCGGCGGCGGCCAGCACATCCTGGCCGTGCGCACCGACGATGGCCGCGAGGGCACCGCTATCTACGAGCTCACCGGCTCCTACCACCACCGCTACTTCCCCATCCCCCGCGCCGACCGCTACCCGCCCGGCTAACCATCCCCGGGTCCGCCTCCGCGACCCATCGAAACGAGCTAACGTCTAACCGGCTAACAGCTAATGGCCTGATCGGCCTGTTCCCCTTCCGACCCATCCGCACTAAAATCCAACGCGCGCCAGTTCAGGCGCCCGAAGGAGACGAACGCCATGCCGAAGATGAACGTCCAGCCGATTCCAAACGTTCCCGAGCGCGTCAATGAGATCCGGCACCTCACCGCGGACATCATCAACAAGGAGATCCTCCCCAACGAGAACTTCCTTTGGGCCTGGCGCACCGACAAGCGCTTCACGCCCAGCGATATCGAGCAGGCCCGCAACCAGCGCGAGGACATCAAGCACAAGGTGAAGGAGGCCGGCCTCTGGGCGCCCCACCTCCCCGTCGAGTACGGCGGCGCCGGCCTCAACTTCCTCGAGCACGCCTACATGAACGAGGTGCTCGCCTACGCCGTCGGGGCCGCCGCGCTCTTCGGCGTCGTCGCTCCCAACTCGGGCAACCAGCAGATCCTCGTGAAGTACGGCACCGAGGACCAGAAGAAGAAGTGGCTCATCCCCCTTATCGAGGGCAAGATGGAGTCCGGCTTCAGCATGACCGAGCCCGACGCGCCCGGCTCTGACCCGCGCGCCATCAAGACCACCGCCCGCCGCGACGGCGACGAGTGGGTGATCAACGGCCACAAGTGGTTCACTTCGAACGGCAAGCGCGCCGACTTCTTCATCGTCATGTGCCGAACCGAAGATCCGGAGGGTCCCGCCGACCGCAACGGCAAGATGACGCAGATCATCGTCCCCAAGGAGACCCCCGGAGTGAACATCATCCGCGGCGTCCCCATCTGGGGAAACCAGGAATCCGACCACTGCGAGATCATCTACGACAACGTCCGCGTGCCCGTCACCAACCAGCTCGGCGCCACCGGCACCGGCCACCAGGCCGCCCAGGATCGCCTGGGCGCGGGCCGCATCTACCACTGCATGAACTCCGTCGGTCAGATGTGGCGCGCGTTCGACCTCATGGTCGACCGCATCACCAAGCGCGAGGTTCACGGCGGCCTGCTCGAGACCAAGCAGTTCATGCAGGGCTTCATCGCCGATTCCTACATCGACATCCAGGCGGCGCGCCTCATGACCATCCACGCCGCCGAGAAGATCGAATCGGCCGAAGACCCCCGCACCGACATCTCCGCGATCAAGATCTTCGTCCCCGCCGCCTACGAGCGCGTCGTCGACCGCGCGATCCAGGTCTGGGGCGCCGCCGGCGTCTCCGGCGACTTGCCGCTGGCCGGCATGTTCCAGGGCGCCCGCACCCTCCGCATCGCCGACGGCCCCGACGAGGTCCACAAGATCCTCATCGCCAAGAACGTCCTCAGCCGCTACCACCACGGCCAGTCCTGGGACTTCGGCAATTAGCGGGTGGCCGACGACCCGTAGGGACGAAGCTTCAGCTCCGTCTCCCGTCGTGACTCCGGTGCAGCCCCGGTGTTTCGAAAGAAGCAAAGGAGGCAGGTCCAAACGGCCTGCCTCTTTTCGTTTCGCGTAGCCCGCACGCCCGGTCCGGCTCTGGCGCTCCCTGCCCTGCGCCGGACGCAAAGCGCCCCGAGCAACCTCACTGCTCTTCCTGGTTTCATCCTCCCCCGGTACCCCGCCTTTCAGGAGCTTTCGCCCGCCGATTCGACGTGACTCCGGGTTCGTCCACCAGGCTGCGCTTAGCTGCTCGGGACAGTTAGTACGTTAACACCGTCCCACCCAGGCAGTCAATCCCGTTATGATCGCAATTCCATCGAACTTTCCGCATAACTTCGTGCCCGTTATCGCCAACCGCCAATCCCACAATCCCTAACCTCTGCGCAAAGTCGCGGCCGGCGCCCTTGTTCGGATTCCCCTGCCTCCGCACGGGCCCGCGCGCACGTTCGGCCATGGCGGGATCCTCCCGCCTTTTTTTACCAATGTGATCTCGCCCGCTTGGAGATCGCACGCCCGACCGCGTAGCTTCTCACCGGAGCCGACGGTCGCACCCACGGAACGCGCGTACGTACTCGGCGGTCGCCAAAACATGAAAAGTGCCGAGCAATTGAATCTGGAAGCCGGATCCGAACGCACGCAACCCGCCGGGAACGTGACCTGTTGACCCGCTACGAACCGAAAAGTGCCGAGCAATTGAATCTGATGTCACACCAAACGACCCGACAAACTACACTCAACCCCGTGCAAAAGCTCCGCCTCGACCGCCCCGACGGCCGCTATCTCTACCTCTACGCCTTCGACCAGCCCATCCCGCCCATCATCGACGTCGAGGAGCAGCTGCGAGGCGACGACCAGGTGGAGCTCCGCTGGAACCCCCTCCTCGCCGAGCACGTCATCGTCTCCACCGGACGCCAGAGCCGCACCTTCCTCCCGCCGCCCGAGTACTGCCCCCTCTGCCCCACCGCTGGCCCCGACGCCTTCGCGACCGAGGTCCCCGCGACCACCTACGAGCTCGCGGCCTTCGAGAACCGCTTCCCCTCCTTCCGCCCCGACGCCCCCGCCGTCGAGAACGAATCCGCCCTCTACCGCCGCGCCCGGGCAGCCGGCGTATGTGAAGTCGTCCTCTACTCCCCCGACCACGACGCCAGCCTGGCGACACTCCCTGAGGCCCAGACCCGCCACCTCGTCGACGTCTGGTGCGACCGCTACGCCGACCTCGCCGCGCGCGACGACGTTCGCTACGTCTTCATCTTCGAGAACCGTGGCAAGGAGATCGGCGTCACCCTTACCCACCCCCACGGCCAGATCTACGCCTTCCCCTTCATCCCGCCGAAGGTGCAGCAGGAACAGGCCGCCGCCTTCCTCCACTTCCAGCGCACCGGCCGCTGCCTCCAGTGCGATATCGTCGCCGAGGAGATCGCCCACTCAGCCCGTCCCGGCGGCCGCGTCGTCGCCACCGAGCCCGGCTTCATCGCCTACGTCCCCTTCGCCGCGCATTTCCCGTACGAGGTCCACGTCGCTGCCACCGCCCACCGCGAGTCGCTAGACGACATAACGCCGCACGAGCGCGACAGCCTCGCCCGTATCCTCCGTGCCGTCCAGTCCGCCTACGACAACCTCTGGGCCTTCCCCATGCCCTACACCATGGTCATGCACCAGCGCGCGGCCGATGCCGTCGCCCGCCCCGGCGACCACCTCCACATCGAATTCACACCCCCGTACCGAACGAAGGACAAGCTCAAGTACCTCGCCGGCGTAGAGACGGGCGCCGGCACCTTCATCAACGACACCGCCCCCGAAGAAAAAGCCGCCGAACTTCGCAACGCATTGAACGGATCCGTGAAGGAGTGAGATGCCCGTCATGCTGAGCGCAGCGAAGCATCTTGCCGCAAGCATCAACGAGTCCGCATGCGATAGCGCGGATGTGTCGTCCTTCGGCGACGCGCCGCCACCGCAGGACGCAAAACGCTGATGGTGATGGAAGACCTGCCCCTCATCGACCACCCCCAACCCCACGACCAGCGCATCGAAACCCTCATCGCCGCCTTCCGCGAGCACTTCGGCCACGACCCCGATGGCATCGCCGAGGCCCCCGGCCGCGTCAACCTCATCGGCGAGCACGTCGACTACAACGACGGCCTCGTCCTCCCATTCGCCGTCGACCGCTCGGTCTTGTGCGCGTGGGTGAAACCCGATCTGGACCAAGTTCACGACACGAGCGCACAAAGCCTCTATAGACAATTGGGCGAGGACCTTTCCGGCATGGTGGAGTTTTGGTCCGCCGACCTTCGAGACATGTACGCAATTCGATCGATGTTTCACGACGCGCACCTCATCGACCAGTCTCGACATCACGACTGGAGCGACTATCCGGCGGGCATCGTGTGGGCGCTGCGAAACGCAGACATTCCCTACGGAGGCCTCTGCGTCAGCTATGCGGGCAATGTCCCCCAGGGCGCGGGCCTGTCCTCCTCCGCCGCACTCGAAGTCAGCATCGCAGGCGCCTTCCGCGACGCCTTCACCGTCCCCATCACCGACCGCGATCTCGCCCTCCTCTGCCAGCGCGCCGAGAACGAGTACGTCGGCGTCCAGTGCGGCATCATGGATCAGTTCGCCTCCGCCCTCTCCAAACGCGACAACGCCCTCCTCATCGACTGCCGCACCTTCGACTACAAGCACGTCCCCCTCCGCCTCGCCGAACACAACCTCGCGATCGTCATCGCCAACAGCGCCGTCAAGCGCGAGCTGGTCACCTCCGCCTACAACGACCGCCGCCGCGAGTGCGAGCAGGCTGTCGCGCGCCTCCGGGACCTCCTCGCCCGCCCCGACCTCGCCTCCCTCCGCGACGTCCGCGCGTCTGATCTCGACACCCTGAACATCGACCCCGGCGACATACCCCTCCGCCGCGCCCGCCACGTCGTCACCGAGATCGGCCGCGTCGCCGAGACCGTCGACGCCCTCGCCCGCGACGACTTCACCCGCGTCGGCGAGCTCATGGTGGCCTCCCACCTCAGCCTCAAGACCGACTACGACGTCAGCTCCGAACAGCTCGACCTCCTTGTCGGCCTCGCCACCGCGCAGGACTACGTCCTCGGCGCGCGCCTCACCGGCGCCGGCTTTGGCGGCTGCACCGTCAACCTCGTCCGCGCCGATCGCATCGACGACTTCGCCCGCGACGTCATCGCCCCCTACCGCGCCCGCACCAACCTCCCGGCGGTCACGTACGCAACCTCACCATGTGACGGACTTACGGTATCGCGACTGTGACGCCGGGTGATGGCGAATGTCATTCCGAGCGAAGCGAGGAATCTTGTTCGAGCGCCGCCTGTCTTTCTCATCTCGGGCACTACCCGTACAATGCCCCCATCCCTTCCGTGTCCATCCGTCGAAGAATCCGTGGATAGAAGATCGTGAGATTCGCCAACCGTATCGAGAAGCTCCCGCCCTACCTCTTCGCCCAGATCTCGAAGAAGGTCGCCGCGAAGAAGGCCCAGGGCATCGACGTCGTCTCCTTCGGCATCGGAGACCCCGACCTGCCGACGCCGCAACACATTCTCGACGCCCTGCGCGATGCATCGCAGCAGCCCGCGAACCACCGCTACCCCGAGACCGAAGGCCTCCTCGAGTTCCGGCAGGCCGTCGCCGATTGGTACGAGCGCCGCTTCACCGTGAAGCTCGATCCCGCGAAGGAAGTGATGTCGCTCATCGGCTCGAAGGAGGGCATCGGCCACGTCGCCCTCTGCTTCATCGACCCCGGCGACGTCGCGCTCGTCCCCGACCCCGCCTACCCCGTGTACGCCATCGGCACCATGTTCGCCGGCGGCGAGGCGTACACGCTCCCGCTACTCGAGGAGAACCGTTTTCTCCCCGATCTCGACGCGGTCCCGCACGATGTCGCCTCGCGCGCGAAGCTCCTCTGGCTCAACTACCCCAACAACCCCACGGGCGCCGTTGCCGACCTCGACTTCTTCGAGCGCGCCGTCGACTTCGCGAAGCGCCACGACATCGCCATCTGCCACGACGGCCCCTACAGCGAGGTCGCCTACGACGAGTACGTCCCCGTCAGCTTCCTCCAGGCGAAAGGCGCCATGGACGTCGGCATCGAGTTCCACTCGCTCTCGAAGAGCTACAACATGACCGGCTGGCGCATCGGCATGGCCGTCGGCAACGCGAGGATCATCGACGCCCTGATGCGCGTGAAGTCCAACATCGACTCCGGGCAGTCGCAAGCCATCCAGCGGATGGCGATCGCCGCCCTCAACGGCCCCCAGGACTGCATCGACGAGCACAACGCCATCTACCAACGCCGCCGCGACAGGGTCGTCGACGCACTGCGCAAGCTCGGCCTGCAGGTCACGCCGCCGAAGGCCAGCCTCTACGTCTGGGCGAAGGTCCCCGCCGGCATGACCTCCGCAGGGTTCGCCGAGCGCCTCCTCGACGAAGCAGCCGTCATCGTCACCCCCGGCAACGGCTACGGCGAGCACGGCGAGGGCTACGTCCGCCTCTCCCTCACCCTCCCCGACGACCGCGTCGACGAGGGCCTCCGCCGCATCGCCTCCGTCCCCGCCCTCGCCTAGGCTCGACATACGCCGAGCCGATGGGGCAGCCGGCGCCAGCCGACGTGGCACAGCCGTCTCGGCCGTGCAATTCGCGATCACCATCAGGGCCGCATCCCGCCGAAACGGCCCCACAAGATCCCAGAGGGGCGGCGTGTAGAAAGCAAGAGGCCGCATCTTCATCGACGCGGCCTCCATCACGATCCCGAAAGAGAACCTCTGCGCGCTCTGCGCGCTCTGCGCCTCCGCTCGGCGCCCCTTGGTGCCGTGAATCAGACCCCGCGCCGCGCCATCTGCCGCAGGCGCGAGATCCGCTCCTCGATCGGCGGGTGCGTACTGAACAGCCTGCTGAAGCTCTGTCCGCGTACGCCTGCCAACGGGTTCACGATGTACATGTGCGCCGTCGAGGGGTTCACCTGCATCGGCCGCATCTGCGCGCCCTGGTGCAGCTTCGCCAGCGCGTCCGCAAGCGCGTCCGGGTCGTGCGTCGTGCGCGCGCCCGTCTTGTCGGCCTCGTACTCCCGCGTCCGCGAGATCGTCATCTGCACGATGCCCGCCGCGATCGGCATCAGGATGATCGCCAGCAGCGCAAGCCCGGCATTCTCGTTGTTCCGCCGTCCGAACATCATCGAAAACATCATGCTCGTCGTGATCCACGAGATCGCCCCGGCCAGCACCGCCGCGATCGACCCGATGAGGATGTCGCGGTTACCGACATGCCCGAGCTCGTGCGCCATCACGCCCTTCAGCTCGCGGTCGTCCAGCAGGTCCATGATCCCCGTGGTGGCGGCGACCACCGCGTGCTTCGGGTTGCGCCCCGTCGCAAACGCGTTCGGCGAGGGGTTCTGGATCAGGTACACCTTCGGCTTCATGGGCAGCTTCGTCATCGACAGCACGTCTTCGACGACGCGGTGCAGCCGCGGCGCCTCGTCTGCGGTTACCTCGTGCGCACCGGCCATCCGCAGCGCCAACTTGTCGCTGAACCAGTACGCCGCGAAGTTGAATGCGCCAGCCAGCACGACAAAGAAGATCAGCCCCGTGAGGCCACCCAGGAACAGGTAGCCCAGCGCCCCCAGCAGGCCCGTCATCACGCCCATCAGAAGCAGGGTCTTTGCAGTCGCACCCATCTCGGTTTCTATACCTCTTTCCTCACAAGCCGGGGAAGTCACCCGGCTGCTTCCATCATATCATTCGCCAGCCACCCCACCCTCCGATCAGTTGCCAACCCGTTACGCCTCCCCGTCCATCCTCCATCTTCCCTCCTCCGTCGCGCCCCCCGCCTCTCACCTCCCAACAGCCGTGTTACCATCCCCGTGCGGTTCTGGGCGGAAAGGAGCGCCTATGCAAGGAGCCCCCACAGGAGAAGTTGGCCTCTTTATCGACTTTGAAAACATCAGATACAGCTATCTCAACGTCCATCACATCGAACCAGACATCGCATCGTTCATCGAAAAAGCACGCAAACATGGGAGAGTCTCAGTAGCCCTCGCCTACGCCGACTTCAGCGAACACCCGCAGTGGGTGCGCCGCGCCCTCGACGTCGCCGGCATCGCCGCGCGCGATATCCCGGTCCGCTGCTTTGTCCGCGAGGGACAGGATCGCCTCAAGTCCAGCGCCGATCTCCACATGCTCATGGACATCATGGAGACCGCGCTCGATCGTCCCCAGGTCTCGACCTACGTCCTCATGACCGGCGATTCCGACTACATCCGCGTCGTCACCTGGATCAAGAATCGCTTCGAGAAGCGCGTCGTCGTCTCTGGCGTCCCCGGCACCATCTCCATTGACCTCGTCGCCGCCGCGGGCGAGTCCGACCACCTCGAGGCCGGCGAGGGCATCGCCACCGACGCCCTCAGGTCCACCGTCGAGGCCATCACCCTCATGATGAAGCGCACCACGCCGCCCACCGGCTTCTGGACCATCAAGCTCATCGACCAGTGGGCGCGCGACAACCGCAACGGCGTCCCCGGCTCCGACCCCGACAAGTCGAATGCCATCTCCTACATGCTCCGCAACGGCCTCATGCGCCGCTACAAGACCGTCACCGACGTCCGCGAGGTCACCATCAGCGAGCTCGACGAGACCAACCCCGCCGTCCGCGACCTCATTGTCGCCGTCGGCCTCGACCTCAACCCGCTCCCCGCCCGCTGTCCCGCCTGCAACGAATGCGCCGCTGTCGATGCCGGTAGCTGTTCCTGCTGCGGCGCTGCCATCATTCTCCAGTGGACCAACGGCGTCTCATCCGAGTCGTAGGCGCGTTCAACTCGGGCCATCGGACGGCGTTAGAGGCCACATTGCACGAGATGTGGCATCTATCAGATCCTGAGAGAACCTCTGCGTCCTCTGCGACTCTGCGGTGAATCCGACCTACTCCACCGTCACCGTCTTCGCCAGGTTCCGCGGCTGGTCGACGTCGCACCCCCGCTTCACGGCGATGTGATACGACAACAGTTGCATCGGGATCGCCGTCAGCAGCGGGTACAGCAGCGGTCCCACACCCGTCGAAGGCGCAGCCGTCGGGGGCGCAGCGGCAAATCCCCCCGCGGCGGGCCTCACCGGTCTCCCCGGCAGGCGAGGCATCTCCAGCACATGGTCGCACTTCGCCGCGAGCTCCTCGTCGCCCTCCGACACGATCCCGATCACCACGCCGTCGCGGGCGCGGACCTGCTCGATGTTCGACAGCATCTTCTCGCGCGTCCCGTCGTCCAGCGCGATGGCGACGACCGGCACCGTCCGGTCGATGAGGGCGATGGGGCCGTGCTTCATCTCGCCGGCGGGATAGCCCTCGGCGTGGATGTAGCTCACTTCCTTCAGCTTGAGCGCGCCCTCCATCGCCATCGGGTACTCCAGACCGCGCGCCAGGAACAGGAAGTTCCCCGCCTCCGCGATCTTCCCCGCGATCTCCGCGATCGCCCCGTCGAGCTGCAGCACCCGACCCATCAGCCCCGGCACATGCGCCAGCTCACCGATGAGCTCCCCAAGCCGCGCGTCGTCGATCGCCCCGCGCACTCGGCCCGAGTAGCACGCCAGCAAGTATAGCGCAGTGATCGACGCCGTCAGCGTCTTCGTGCTCGCCACCGCCACCTCCGGCCCGCACCGAGTCAGCACGTACCCGTCCGCCACGCGCGTCGACTGCGCCCCCGGCGTATTGCAGATCGTGAGCTGCGGCGCGTCACGCCGCTTCGCGTCCGCCATAGCCTCCAACGTGTCCACCGTCTCCCCCGATTGCGCGACCGATATCACCAGCGTCTGGGGCCCGATCAGTGCGTCGCGATAGCGGAACTCCGACGAGTTGTCGACCTCCGCCGGGATCCCGGCGATCCGTTCGAAGTACGTGCGGCCCACCATCGCCGCGTGCATGCTCGTCCCCATCCCGATGAGCATCACGCGATCCACCGCCCGCAGGACGTGGTCGCTCAGCCCGATGTCCTCCAGCTCCACCGCCGCCGGCTCGAAGGCCGCCCGTCCTCGGAACGTGTCTGTAACGCACTCCGGCTGCTCCATGATCTCCTTGAGCATGAAGTGCTTGTTCGCGCCCTTCGCGGCCGAGACAGGGTCGAACGGCACCACCTGCGGCTCCTTCGCGATCGCCTCGCCGTCGAACCGCACGTACACCGCCCCGCCGGGCGACACGCACGCGATCTCGCCGTCCGACAGGAACGCCACCCGCTGTGTCTCCGGCAGCAGCGCCGCCAGGTCGCTCGCCACGAACATCTCGCCGTCGCCGTAGCCCACGACAACACCGCCCGCGTTCCCCGAGCGCGCCGCTACGATGCCGTGCCCCCCGCCGTCGGCCCGCGACGTCATGACCACGATCGCGTGCGCCCCCTGCAGCCGCCCCAGCGTCCGCCGGACGGCTGTCAGCAGATCGTCGCCTTCAGCCATGTACGACTCGATCAGGTGCGGCAGCACCTCCGTGTCCGTCTCCGACCGCAGCCCGTGGCCCCGCGATCGCAACTCCGCCCGCAGCTCCAGGTAGTTCTCGACGATCCCGTTGTGGATGACGACGATGTCACCACGGCAGTCCCGGTGGGGATGGGCGTTCTCGTCCGTCGGCTTCCCGTGCGTCGCCCACCGCGTGTGCCCGATCCCCGTCGTCCCGGCCGGATACACACCTTCCAGTCCGCTCCGCAGCGTCGAGAGCTTCCCGGCCGCCTTCGCGATCTCGATCCCACCGCGTGCGTCCAACACCGCGATCCCCGCGCTGTCGTAGCCGCGGTACTCCAGCCGCTGCAGCCCGTCCAGCAGCAGCGGCGCCGCCTCCCGCTCACCCGTGTAGCCGATAATCCCGCACATCACGCCACCTCCGACCGGTATGCGGTAGTGAGGGCCCGTTCGAAACGCATGCGACTGCCTCCTGTGCGACCGCCAGATCGCACGACCACGCGCAACGCGACGCATCGCGCGCTCATTCAGGTGCGTTGGTCCGTGTGAGAAGAAGGGGAGATCGAGACGCCCCGTCTCGATGCACGTTGGGCCGGCCTCTGTCGGGCGCTCTCACGCCGCGTTTTACTCCGCCCATCACGACTATGCTTGCCGGGAGGCCATCCGCCGAGTTATTCGATAAGCCTCCGCCTCGTCACCCCGGATCCGCAGATCCCGGGCCTGGCGCTACAGCTTGGCTCTTTGCCCCTTGCTGTTTGTTCTTTGCTTTGCCCCTTCGCACTCCTCACGCCTTCGTGGCGATCACACCTCCTTTCACCGCGTCGAAGTCCACCCACGACTTCCCGTTCGTCGTGGCACCTGGGCCTGTGCCCGTCACGTCCGATAATACACCGTCGCGGCAGATCTGCAAGAGCTCGCGCATCGTGGATGCGAACACGATCGGCACACCGATTCGCGCCTGCAGCTCCGCGGGCGTCACATCGTCGAGAAATCTCTCGCCCGTGTAGTCCAGCGCATACCGCGGCAACGCAACGACATCCCCCAGCTCGCTCTCACGCAGTTGCGCTTCGATATCCCGCGCCACCAGCAGCCCCGAGACGTTGACCCGTGGCCCGAAAAAGTCGTTGCGGATAGCACGCACCTGCATGCGTGTGCCGACGACCAGATCGAGCTCAGCGGCCAGGTCCTGCATCATCGGCGCGATCAGCGTCCCGCACGCCAGCGTCACCCGCCTCGGACGAACGCTGCCCGCGTCTGGCGTCCGATGTCTCCCATTAGCTTTGCGCGCTAGGCCCTGGAACCCTAACCGAAACCCTGATTTCCCACGCCGCGCCCGCCGCCAGTCCTCCAGCAGCGACCGCACCATCCCGATCCCGTTCTCGTACTGCGGGAATCCGTCGTACCGCGCCGCCGCTGGCACGTCGACCCCCGCGACCAGGTAGAACTCATCAGCCAGGTACACCAGCGTCCGCCCGAGCGCCGGTCGAAACCGGCGCTGATATGCCGACACCTGTTCGATCACCCCGTGCGCGTACGCCTTGGTGATCCCCTCGACCTCGTCCGCGTGTACCCCCCGGGCGATTCGGTCCTCCGCCGTCTCCGTTGCCCCCACCGGAACGATCGAGATCGACCGCACGGTCGGGTACAGAACCGAGAGCTCCTCGATCGTCCCGTCCAGCGCCGCCCCGTCGTTCGCACCCGGGCACAGCACCACCTGCGTGTTCGCCGCGATGCCGATCGTCCCCAGCCGGCGCAGTTGCGAGATGATGTTCGGCGCCGTCTTGTTGCCCAGCAGGTATCGCCGCAACTCGACGTCCGTCGCGTGTACGGACACGTTCAGCGGCGACAGGCGCTGTTCGGCCAGCCGGTCCCAGTCCGCCTCCGAGAGGTTCGTCATCGTCACGAAGTTGCCGTGGAAGAACGACAGCCGATAGTCGTCGTCCTTCACATACAGCGTCTTCCGCATCCCCTTCGGATTGCCTTTCAGGAAGCAGAAGAAACACGAGTTGTTGCACTGACGCACGCCGTCGAACGCCGCGTCCTGGAATCCGATGCCAATGTCCTCGTCGGCATCCTTCTCGATCTCGAAGATGGTCGCTTCGCCCGCCCGCACTACCTCCAGCTCGATCAGCTCGTCGGCGGCGAGAAACTGGAAGTCCACAGCGTCGTTGAGCGCCCGCCCGCCGATCGAAACGACGCGGTCTCCGGCCCGCAAACCGGCCTCGTCGGCAATCGAGCCCGGCCGCACGGCGTCGACGACGCCCCCTTCGTTGCGCCGCCGCGTACTGGGCCGTCGTACAACCTCAGTCATCGATCGTAGTTACCTTCGTGGTTCTTGCGCCTGCGATCTGTACGGACAGGTCTTTTCGGAGAGTCGCCGCGGGAGACAGACCTGTCCTCCGTGTCCTGACGAGTAGTGCTCCTTGCTCCCCCTCTGAGCCTCTACCAGGATCCAGAGAAGACCTCTGTGCCTCTGTGTTTTTGCTCGGCGCCCCTTGGTGTGGTGAATCCCCTACGCCTCGAGCGCGTACAGCCGTGCGACGACATCGTCGATGACCGCGTCCGGCGTCGAAGCCCCGGCCGCGACGCCAACCTTCTCATGTCCGGCCAGCCACCCGCGCTCGATTTCGGCGGACGACTCGACGTGGTACGTCTCCACGCCGGCCTCCCGCGAGACTTCGGCCAGGTGCCGCGTGTTCGCGCTCTCCCGCCCTCCGACCACCACCATCAAGTCAACATCGCGCGCCAGCTCCTCGGTCGCCGCCTGCTGGCTGGTCGTGGCGTTGCATAGCGTGTTGATCACGCGCAGCTCGCTGATGTCGTCCATGTGCACCGTCAGCAGCTTCTGCACGAAGTGCGCAAAATGCCCCTCCGTCTCCGTCGTCTGCGAAAGCACCCCGATTCTCGACGGCATCCACTCCGGCAGCGGCGCGTCGAGCTCCTCCGCCGAACGCATCGTGATCACCTTGCCGTTCGCCCAGCCCAGGATCCCGCGCACCTCCTTGTGCTCCGGATCCCCGAACACGATGACGCCGAACCCTTCGTCTGTCAGTCTCTTCGCCCACTGCTGCGCGCGCGTCACGATGGGGCACGTCGTGTCGACGACCTGAGCGCCCCGCGACTCAAGCTCTCGCAGCACCTGCGGCCCCACACCGTGCGCCGTGATGGCCACGGGCTTCTGCGCATCCACGGCCTCCAACGTCGCGATCACGTCGACGCCCCGCTCGCGCAGCTTCCCCACCACCTGCGGGTTGTGCACGGTCGAACCCAGGCTATCGATCGGCCCCAGCTCGCCCGCGGCGGCCTCCATCATGTCGACGGCGCGCCGCACCCCCATACAAAAGCCCAGCTCGCGCGCCTTTATGACCTGCATATAGCTTCGTTTCGCTCCAGCACCGTCGGATGCACCGACAGTATATAAGGGCCGCTCGGGTTGCCGTTGTGATGTCTATGCTGTGGGTGAGATGAGCGAAGTGCGCCTGATTGTCACCGAATGGTCGGTAACGCCGGCGTTCAGCCCGCGCAGGTTCGAGCTAGGGGAGCTACCGGACGGGGGAATCATCGATGAACCGATCTGAGCGGCCGCTGGACAAGGGAGAGAAGGGCATCGCGTGGACGCTCCTTGTCTTTGCGGGTAGGACAGTCTGGTGCGTGATTCTCCTCGCCGCGGCCTTCATTGGACTCGGCAGCCTTGTCGGCCACCCGGGTCCGTTCGTGCTGTGGGCGTTCACCATCGCTGGAAGCCCGCTAGGGATGCTCGTACGGGGAAGCTGGACGTTCCCGTTTTGCGCGCTATGCGGCGCCATCGTGACGACCCTGCCCGTTGCCCTGTTGGCTAGCTACGGTGCTGAGGAGGGCGGTGTCACGGGGCTCGGACAGATCACCGCCGCCCTCGCCGTGCTATTTGCCTTCGGCTTCGGGGTCGCACTCATTGGCCGCGGCATCGGTTGGATCGTCTGGATGGATGCCGATGCATAGTCCTGAGGACTCGGCGACTGACTACTGAGCCACTGAGCCGCTAAGACCCCGCAACCCCCGACCTCTGACCTCCGACCTCCGCCGCGACAGCCTCCCGGTACTCCCCGCGGTATTCCTCCGGCAGCAGCTCCGCGATGTGCCGCATCAAGTCGTCCGTCGCCGATTTCGCCTGCTCAGACGTGATCCGCTCCGCCTTCGGCGGATAGAACGGCTTGCCGATGCGCACGTGCACCCGCGGGTGCATGAGGGGCTTGATGAACAGGAACGGCCACTTCAGGTGCTCCGTCCCCCAGATCGCGACCGGGATGATCGGCGCCCCCGTCCGGTACGCGATCAGCGCGGTCCCCGGGAACCCCTTGTGCAGCCGCCGGTCGCGAGACCGCGTCCCCTCGGGAAACATCAGCAACAGGATCCCGTCGTGCAGGACGCTCTGGGCCTCGCGTAGCGCCCCAAGGTCGGCGCCCTGCCGGTCGACGGGAAACGCCCCGATGAACCGGAACAGCAGGTTGATCACCGGCCACTTGAACATCTCTTTCTTGGCCATCGTGATCATCCGGCGCTTGAACACGCCCGGGATGATGCAGGGATCCGCGTTGTTCAGGTGATTCGAAACGAGGATCGCCCCGCCCGTCTTGGGCACGTTCTCGTACCCCTCTACCGTCCAGCCGCGGACGTACACCCGCATACACAGCCGGATGAACCACACCACGGCCCAGTAGGTGACGGGCACCACCCGCCAGATCATCCTCGTGCCAGAGCTGCGATGCGTCGCACGACCTCCTCGATGCTGATCTCGTCCGTGTTGATGATCACCGCTCCCGTCGCCGCGGTCAACGGCGAGGCCTCCCTGCTCGAGTCGATGTCGTCGCGCCGCGTAAGCTCGTCGATAAGCGCCGCCACGTCCGGCGCCTGACCGTTCTGCCGCATCTGCTCGGCCCGCCGACGTGCCCGCACCTCGCGCGAGGCATCCAGGTACACTTTGAGTCGCGCGTCCGGCAACACCACGCTGCCGATGTCACGCCCTGCCATCACCACACGTCCGCTTCCGGCTATCTTCCGCTGTATCCGCACCAGCGCCGTCCGTACCGCCGGCACGCGCGAGACCAGCGAGACGTTCGCTTCCACCTCCGCGTCGCGCAGGTGAGTTGTCGCATCCTGACCGTCCACGATGACGGATGTCGCCTCGTCACAGTCCTCCACCGCCCCAACCTCGATACGAGCGCTCTCCGCCAGCCCGCCGAGTGCCACCGGGTCCGTGGGATCGATGCCCTGCCGCAGCGCCGCCCACGTCATCGCCCGGTACATCGCGCCCGTGTCCAGAAACCGGTACCCCAGCAGTCGCGCCAGCGCCGACCCGATCGCCGTCTTGCCCGATGCCGCCGGTCCGTCGATCGCAATCGCGTCCATCGCGCAGATTGTACCTGCCGCCCCCCGGCCGCGACCGGGGGGCGGCCATTGCGCTGATCCGCGCATTTGTTCGAAAATGGCCCCATGCATGTCTACGCTGTCCGTGAACTCGCGGCCTACCTGCGGGAACTACTCGATGCCAACCCCGTGCTGGGCGACGTCTGGGTGGCTGGGGAGTGCTCGAACGTCAGCCGTCCGGCCTCGGGCCACGTGTACTTCACGCTCAAAGATCAGGCTGCGCAGATGCGGTGCGTCTTCTTCTCCCAGAAGCTCAATGTCCGCGCACGCACCGCCCACCTCGTCGAAAACGGACACGCCGTCCTCGCGCACGGCCGAGTCTCCCTGTACGAACAGCGCGGCGACCTCCAGCTCGTCGTCGATTACGTGCAGCCTGAAGGCGCGGGCGCGCTCCAGGCGGAGTTCGAACGCCTGAAAGCGCAGCTTGGCGAGGAGGGCCTGTTCGACGAATCCCGTAAGCGACGCTTGCCGCCCATGCCGCGCCGCGTCGGCGTCGTAACCTCCGCATCGGGGGCCGTCTTCCACGACATCTGCCATGTGCTCGAGCGCCGCTGGCCGCTGGCCGAGATCATTCTCGCGCCGGCGCCCGTCCAGGGTCCGGACGCGGTCGCGGGCATCGTCGGCGGCCTCGAGGCCTTGAATACCATTGAAGGCATCGATGTGATCATCGCGGCGCGCGGTGGCGGCTCCCTGGAGGAGTTGTGGACGTTTAACGACGAGCAGGTGGCGCGCGCCATCTTTGGCAGCCTCGTCCCGGTCGTGTCCGCCGTGGGCCACGAAACCGATTTCACCATCGCCGACTTTGTGGCGGATATGCGCGCGCCCACACCGTCCGCCGCGGCCGAATTGGTGTCGCCGGACCGGATTCAGATGCAGGCCCATCTCGGAACCGCCGTCAACGCCATGGGCTCGATCATCCGCCGGCGCATGGACGGATGGCGCTCTGCGTTGCTACAGCACACCCACGCCATGGATCGACGAAGGCCGGATATCCCGGCTTCGCGCCAGCGCGTCGACGGGCTGACCCGCCGTTCCCTCTTCGCCGCCGAGCGAGCACATCGTGACGCTGCGCACGGAGTGGGTTCCTGTGTTTGGCGGCTCAAGTCGCTCGATCCGTACGCCACGCTCGACCGCGGCTATGCCATCGTCCAGCGAAACGGATCGATCGTTTCCTCGGTCGCCACCGTCAAGTCAGGCGACGCTCTCGACATCCGCGTGAAAGACGGGGCATTTCGCGCGATGGTGGGCGGTTCCGCGCCTGCACCTCAACGCCGTTCGCGGCGCGCCGTGCCCGATGCACAAACTCCCCTGTTCACCATGCCCGAAGAACGGGCGTAGGAGGCCCCATGGCCCGCACGACAAAACAGCGACCCGAAGAGGAGACCTTCGAACAACTGTATGGCCGGCTCGAGGCCTGCGTCGCGCGCCTCGAGCAGGGCGGTCTCACACTTGATGATTCCATCGCGCTGTACGAGGAGGGGATGTCCCTCGCCCGGGCCTGCCAGGAGCGGTTGGACGGCGCCGAACAGAAGATCACGAAGCTGCGCGAGACGTTCGCCCCCGTCCCGACATCACACGGCGCTCGCCTCAGCGATGATGCTGGCGACTACGAATACGTCCCTGATGATGACATCCAGCCCGATGAAGCCGCCGACTTCCCATAACCCCATTGCGGCACGGGATGCCATCCGGCTACCGTGAGGTGAGCGAGGGAGGCGGACGTGCTGCGAATCGGATGGTTCTCGACCGGCAGGGGCGAAGGCTCGCAGAAGTTGCTGCGGGCGGCCGTAGACGCCATCCGAGATGGGCGTCTGGATGCCAAAATCTCCTTTGTCTTTTCCAACCGTGAGCCCGGCCAGGATCCAGCGACCGACGCATTCTTCGAGCAGGTGCGTTCCTACGACATACCCCTCCTCACCCTGTCGGACGCCCGCTTTCGGCGCGAGCGCAACGGCGAGCCGGCGAAGATGGGTCAGCCCCTGCCGGCGTGGCGTACCGAGTTTGACGAACAGGCTGCGTCGCTGATCGCACCGTTTGAATTCGAGGTTGGCATGTTGGCCGGCTACATGCTCATCATGACGCCGGCCCTGTTCGAACGCCATCCGATGCTGAACGTACACCCGGCTGCGCCCGGGCAACCGGACGGCACATGGCAGGACGTCACGTGGAAGCTCATCGACCAGCGCGTCGAACACGGCGGCGTTCGCATCCATCTCGTCACGGCCGGCCTCGACGAGGGTCCCATCGCCACGTACTGCACCTACCCCTTGCGCGGCGGCAGCATCGACCTCCTCTGGCGCCAGGCGGAGGATCGCGCGATTGCGAACATCCGCGAGGCTGAGGGCGAAGCCTTCCCTCTCTTCCACGAAATACGGCGCCGTGGCGCCATGCGCGAGCTCCCGCTCGTTGTGGAGACACTGCGCGCCCTTGCGGACGGCCGTCTGCGGATAGAGAACGGCAGCATGTTCGCCGGTACGGTGCGCATCGTCCGCGGCTTCGACCTCACACCCGAGATCGAGGGCTCCCTGGCGAACGTGACGCACGTCTGAGTTCCTTCCCTGGCCGAACGCCGGAGAACTACGATTTTCGCAATTGACCGACGCCGGATTCGCCGGGTACATTGACGCCCCATGACCCTCACCACTTGCACCGCGTGCGACTTCTCGCTGGACAAGGGCGACAACTTCTGTCGGCGCTGTGGCGCTCCCGTCGCCCAGGCGAACCTGCCCGCAAAGCGTGACGCCGCGTCCGTGACGCTGTGGAAGCCGCACACCTCCCCGGTTGTTAAAGGGGCTGCGGTCATGGCCGCGGGAACAATAGGTCAGTTCGTCATGCGGCGGGCGATTGGCAGCCTAATCGGTGGCGCAGGAAAGAAGCGGCGCCGTTCCGTGTTCCCGGTTCGCCGCAAGGACGACGGCCTTATGGACGAGGCGCAGATCATCACGGAGACCGTCATGCTGCGCCGCGTTCGCATTCGCCGGCAGGCCTAGTCACAGAATCCGGACCGCCCGGGTGGGCAGGACAGCACAACACGGCCAACGATGCGCGCATCGCGGCATCTTCCAGTCCTCGCCGCAATCCTGCTTGCGCTTGCCGCTGTGGGGCTAACTCGCGCCACACCCGCTGCGTCCGCCTTCAACTACGTGGAAAACGGCGGGTTCGAGCAGGGCACCGATCGCTGGGCTCTCGTGTCTCCTGATTCGACCTTCGATACCGACCCGGATGCCGTCGCTCCCAGCGAAGGTGCGGCCCGCGGCCGCATCACGCTTGCCGAGGGACGGTTCACGCTGACCCAGACCTCCCTGGCGGGCGCGCCCGCCGGCCCCTACCACTTCTCGGTGCGCCTGCGGGCGACCTCGGACGCCCTGCTCGTATCTGCGCAGGTCCTGTCGAGCTCCCCGGTGGCCGTGTACTGGAAGGAAGAGGCCTCATACCTTTCCAGCGGCTGGTCGGAGCTCTCCGGGACGGTCGATGTCACGGGCTACGACAGCATCATCATCCGAATCGGTGGGACCGGCTCGCCCGGCGATGTCGTCTACGTCGACGATGTGCGCTTCGAGGGCGCACCGCCCGCCACCATGACCCCGACGGACACCCCGGTTCCCGCGACCGAAACACCAACCCCTGTTCCCCCGACACCGACAAAGACCCCGAAGTCCACAGCGACCGAAGGAGAAGCCACCCCGGCCGGCCCGACTCCAGCGGTTGAAGCAGGGTCGACGACGCTTGCCAGCGACTCGGTTTTGAACGGCGGGTTCGAAGAAGTGGCTGGAGATGGGCTCCCGGTCGCCTGGGAGAAGTACGGCGGCGAGTTCGCGGCGTCATCATCAGTCGCGCGAACGGGCGCGCATTCGGCGCTGCTGCAGTCAAGCACCGAATCGACGAAGTGGCTGTATCAGCCTGTGCGGGTCTCAGGCGGCGCATCCTACTCATTCGACGCGTGGATCCTGCTCAACGACCCGAGCGTCTCTTCCTCGTGGCTGCGGATCTCCTGGTATGCGGCGGGCGATGCCACCGGTGAGGCGCTCGACACATCCGACTCGATCGACCGGCTCGACGCGGCTTCCGACGAATGGCGCAGGCTGACGACAGGTAGCGTCACCGCGCCCGCTGGTGCCGCTTCCGCAAAGCTGCGCGTCATGCTCCAGCCCGTTTCGGGCGCCACTGCGGCTCTGTACGTGGACGACGCCTCGTTCGCGCTATCCGATCCTCCGCCCGCAGCGATCACGATGTCGGAGCAATCGGACATCGCCGTCGCGCCGGCTGCCGCGCAACAGGCTCTCACGGAGTCATCGCGACGGAGCCCGGATCGTCATCCTGCCCCCGGCAAGACGATCGGAACGAGGATCCTCTCCCGGCTCGTGATCAACGAAGTGCTGTACGACAGCATCGCGGAAGGTCCGGACGCGGATGGCGAATGGGTCGAACTCTTCAATGCTGGTCCCTCTTCGGTGTCGCTCGAGGGTTGGGCGCTTGCCGACAACCGTTCGGTTGAACACCTGCCCGCGGTCACGGTGCTTCCCGGCGCATTCGCCATCGTTACCGGTTCGCCAGACTTCCTGGACCGGAATCCTGGCTTTGCCGGCACCCTGGTGCTGGTCGAAGGCGCCATAGGCAACTCCCTCGGCAACAATGGCGACGTTCTCGTGCTGGTCGATCCGTCCGGCTCCTTCGTCGATGCCCTGTCCTGGGGAAACAGCACGGCCGCCCTCGACCCGCCGATCCAGGACGTACCGGCAGGTCATTCCATCGAGCGGCGTATCCCTGGCGGCGACAACGGGCGCGCCAGCGACTTCATCGACAATGAGCAGCCATCGCCGGGACGCGCGTACGGACAAGTCGAAGAGTCCAGTCGCGTATCCACGGCAGAGGGGTCACCCGTCCAGATTCTGAGCGGCGACTCCGGTTTCTCGTTCGGCTGGCTGCCGTGGGTGCTTGCGGCGGTGTCCATGGCGGCCCTGGCGGGCGTTGCATCGTGGCGACTCCTGCCCCCGCTGGCCAGCCGGCTGCGCCACCCATGAAGGAACGTCTGCAGAAGATCCTCGCGCGCGCGGGCTATGGCTCACGGCGCACGGCAGAGGCTCTCATCGCCGCCGGCCGCGTCTCGGTGAATGGCGCTCTGGTGGACGCGCTGGGGACGCAGGCCGATGCGAGTGTGGACCGCATAGAGGTCGACGCGAAGCGCATCGAGACACCCGTTGGCTACGTCTATCTCGCTATGCACAAGCCCGCGGGCGTCGTCACTACCGCGCGCGACACGCACGGCCGGCCTACCGTGTTGGATCTCCTCCCTCCCGGCCTCCCTCCGCACGTCCTGCCAGTCGGCCGCCTCGATCGCGACACCGAGGGCCTGCTCCTCTTCACCAACGATGGCGAGTTTGCCCATCGGCTCTCTCACCCGCGATACCAGGTCGAAAAGGAGTATCACGCGCTGGTTCAGGGTGCGCCGTCGCCCCGATCACTCGGCGCGCTTCGCCGTGGCGTTGATATCGGGGGGCACGTCACGGCGCCGGCGCGGGTGGACTTCGCCCCGCCGCCGCACGGCCGCTCGGACCGCGACGGGCACGCGTGGTTGCGGCTCGTCATCCATGAAGGACGCAAGCGGCAGGTTCGGCTCATGTGTGCGGTGGTTGGTCATCCCGTGCGCGAACTCGTACGTACACGCGTTGGCCCGCTGCCGCTTGGGCGGCTCGCTCGCGGATCGACGCGTCCCCTGACCGCACGCGAACTCGCCGCACTGCGCGCCGCCGTTGGCCTGCAGGCCTGACCTTCGGCGACGACTAAGCGCGCTCCTGGTACTCACCCGTGCTGGTGTTGACCTTGATGCGGTCGCCCTCGTTGATGAACAACGGCACGTTCACGACGAGCCCCGTCACCATCGTCGCCGGCTTCGTCGCGCCCGTGGCCGTATCGCCCTTCACGCCCGGCTCGCACTTCGCGACGCTCACGGCCACCGAGGCCGGGAGCTCGATCCCGATCGGCTCGTCGCCGAGGAATAGCACATCGCAGGTCTGGTTCTCCGGCAGGTAGTCCTTCGCGTCGCCGACCTGCTCCACCGTCAGCGGCACCTGGTCGTACGTTTCCGTGTTCATGAAGTGCATCAGGTTGTCCTCGGCATACGAGAACTGCATCGGCACCCGCTCCACGCGCACGCGCGGCCACTTCTCACCGGCCTGAAACGAGCGCTCGATGATGTCGCCGCGGCGCACGTCGCGCAGCTTCATGCGCATCTGGGCGCTGCCACGTCCCATCTTGATGTGGTGAAACTCCATCACCTGGTACACGCGGCCATCCAGCTCGATGGTGGCACCGCGCTTCATGTCTCCAGTCGAAATCATTGGTACTCCGTAGTCGTCTCCTGGTCGCCAACCGAGAGGCTATCGAAATCGTCAGTCTGCTTCCACCATCATCCGGAAAACGCCAGCTTCGGCGACTTGCTCATGATGCGCGCCTTGCCGTTCTCCAGCACCACCATGTCCTCGATGCGCACGCCACCCCAGCCCGTGATGTAGATGCCCGGTTCGATCGTGAAGACCATCGTGTCTTCCAGCACGTCGCTTGAGGTGCGCCCGACGCGCGGCGACTCATGCACCTGCAATCCGATGCCATGGCCGAGCCCGTGTCCGAACGTCTCCCCGTAGCCCGCGGCCTCAATGACGTTGTGGGCGATCATGTGGCACTCTTCGCCGCTCATGCCGGGCTTCAGCATCTCCTCGGCGGTCAGCTGCGCCGTGAGTACGATGTCATAGATCTTCTTGAACTGGTCGTCCGGCTGGCCAAGGAAGATCGTGCGCGTGAGGTCGGACATATACCCCCCGACGTCACAACCCATGTCGATGACGACGCCCTCTCCCCTCTCGAGCTTGCGGTCGCGCGGATACGCGTGCGGCATGGCGCCCCACGGCCCCCCCGCGACGATCGTGTCGAACGAAACGCTGTCGCCGCCGTGCTCACGGATGTACTTCTCGATCTCCCACGCAACCTGCCTCTCGGTCCAACCCGGCTCCACCCGCTCCGCGACGTGCACGAACGCGGCATCCCCCAAATCCACGGCGGCCTGCAGCGCTTCGACCTCAACCGGTTCTTTGTAGATCCGCAGCTTCTCGACGAGATCCGGCACCGGCACCAGTTCCGGACGGTCCGCCTCAGCCAGCGCCGACAGGGCCTTCATCATCGCCCGGTGCGCGCCCACCGTCACGTCGTTCGATTCGAACGCGATCTTCTTGCCCCCCAGGCCGTCGAACAGGGGTGGTAGCCATACGTCGAAACCCTGGACCGTCTTATGCAGGCGATAGTCCGGCGCCTGCGCCGCGCTTTGTTCGTAATAGCGGAAGTCCGTGGCGATGATCGCATCGCCCGGCGTCACGAGCAGGTAGCCCGCCGACCCTGTGAATCCGCTCAGATACCGCCGGTTCTGCGCGTTCGAGATGAGCGCCCCATCAAGTTCGCGTTCCGCCAGGGCGTCGCGCAATCGCCGCAGACGAGATGTCATCAGTAAGTCCTTCTCGGTGATCTACGAAAAGATCCGGTCGATCCAGGGTTTCGCCTCGGGCCGGCCGGTCACAGTCAGCACGATGTCGTCGTTCGTGTGCTCCACGCGCAGCGTCAGAAAGGAACAGCACCGCGATTCGAGCTCGACGTATCGCTGCACTGCGTCCCATCCACCCGGCGCGAAGCGCACCTCGACCCCGTCCGGCAACTCACGCACCGGGCGTCGAATGAAGCGGGCCAGATCGTCTGCGAGCCCGGCCCGCACCACAGGCGTGGCGATCGCCGTATCGCACGCCAGATCGCCCTCCGGGTCGACGGCCCGCAGCTCGATCACCTCGCTGAACTCTCGCGGTCGCATGGCTATTCATTGCCCTTCGCGATGTCCACGAGGGCGTCCAGGGCCAGCAGATAACCCCGTGCGCCCAACCCCACGATCGCGCCGACGACCACGGGTGAAAGCAGCGAGTCGTGCCGAAACGGCTCTCGCTTCCAGATGTTCGAAATGTGCACCTCGATAACCGGCAGCCCGCAGGCCGCGACGGCGTCGCGCAGCGCCACGCTTGTGTGGGTGTAGGCCCCGGCGTTGACAATCAGGCCGTTTGCCCCGGGGGCCTCCTTCTGGATCCAGTCGATCAGGGCGCCCTCGCTGTTCGCCTGGAAGGCCCTCACCTCGGCCCCCAGGCCGGCGGCGCGTTCCGTTACCAGCCCCTCGATATCGGCCAGAGTCTGCGCGCCATAGATCTCCGGCTCGCGGGTTCCCAGTGTATTCAGATTCGGGCCGTTCAGCAGCAGGAAGCGCATCGCGGCATTGTAACCGACCTGCCCAGATTCGGGCCCAAAGGCAGCGGCCCCGCCCGTGTTGGCGGGTTCGAGCGGTGCCGAGAATCCATGAGGGGACCTTCTGCCCGCTCCCTGCGGGTCTCAGGAGTTGCTGTTCATGGGCAAAGACATCGACGAAGACCTGATTGAGGCGACGATTCGCCGGATTCAGGCGCAATCTGAGGCCGATCCCGACGCCTCTGACGACGAAGAGACTGAGGACGGGGCCACGTCTGAGGCTACGCTCCAGCGCCTCCAGGCGCACATTCCGCCCCCCGGTGGGGTGGACGCCTTCGTGTCCGAAGCGGTCTCGGATGACGGTTCCATCGAGGCGACGATTCGCCGCGTGCAGGCGCAGGCTGCGTCGCGCAGCGACGAGTCCGGCGCTGAACCGCCGGCGGCGCACGACAACCATGAGCCGGCCGGCGACGAAGACGCGATCGAGGCGGCGATACGTCGTGTGCAGGCACAGGTCGCGTCCCGCGACATCTCCGCCGACTTCCTGCCAGCGCCGCTGCCTCCCATCGAGGAGGACGAACCCGAGGCGCACGAGGACACCGCCTACGTCCCGCAGCCCCAGGAGATTGACGAAGAGCCGGAGTTCGCGCCAACGGCCTGGCGCGACCGGGCGCCCCCCGTCGAGAAGACGGAGTGGCCCGGACGGGATGAGCGCATGCTGGGCGAACCCGCCACATGGGAGATCGCCGCGCAGCGGCTGGAGGAGGGCCTGCAGGCCACGCAGCGCGAGATCCGGGCGCTGGCGGCAAAGTTCGATGCGCTCATGCCCGCGCTGGAGCGGGCCACCGGCAACGCCGCCGGGCACTCGTCGCCGCCACTGACGGTCGTACCGCCGCGGAGTTCGGCCGGTGCCGACGGCGAATGGGACGACCGGCCGCTGGTCGCCCCCATGCAGTTCGGCACGCCACCTCGTCCGCCCGTGTTCCGAGATCCGTCCCCGCAGACCGCGACGGCCGCGGAGCTCGTCGAAGAGCCGCAAACCGAACCCGAACGGCCCGCCGTGACTGCGCCGAAGCTCCACGCCATCGACGCCGAAGGGAACCTGGACAGGCGCCTCCCCCGCCAGTACCGCATCACCGTCGAGGACAAGCGGCGCGGTGTCGACCTGGTGCCCTTGCACCGCGCGATGCAGGGCCTGCAGAACATCAAGGACATGTCCTTGCTGAGCTACAGCAACGGCGTCGCCATCGTCCTGGTCGAAAGCGTGGGGCCGATCGACCCCGAAGCCCTGCGGTCGGCGGTGGAGCGAGCGATGAGCCGCGAAGCGAAGATCGAAGTGCACAACGAACAGACAATGGTGGTGAAGATCCAGGAGGAGTAGGCGCCGCCGATGCCACTGAACTGGCTGACCAGCAAGAAGGGCCGGACGAAGTCGCCCGAACCATTCGTGGCGATCGAGTCGCTGGAGGCGTCGCGTCCGGAAGGGCGCGAGGGGCGCCTGTTCGACCTCGTCATCCTCTCGCTGTTCCTCCACAGCGCCGGCAGCACCGGCGAGATGATGAGCGCGTTCCTCGAGAAGGCGCCGAGAGTCACCGAGTCGCTGTTTGTGTATCCCCTGGTCCTGGACAAGAAGCGGGACACCCTGACATCTGCGCCGCTGGAGGGGATCGTGGAGCCTCTCTTCGAGAAGGTGATGGACGCCTTCCAGGAGGATCTCACAGCGATGGAGCTGGAGATGCCGGTCAACCACTTCCGGCGCCTGGTGATCGAGGGCGGCGAAGTGGTGATGCGGGACTCCATGACCCAGTTCTGGGACGGCATCTTCGAGCCGGAGCGCGTGCGGGAGGCCGAAGAGAAGCTCGACATCAAGCGCGTGGCAATGGTGCCGATGCTGGTCGAGGGGGAGCCCTACGGCGTCGTGCTGTTCGCCTTCGATCACACGAGGGTGGACGGCGAGATCGTGGAGCTGCTGGTGGGGCACTTCACGCTCGCCCTCCGCGACATCGCGACGCAGGAGGACACGGCGCGCTTCAACGACATCGACCCGGTCACCTGGGTGTACAACCGGCGCTACATGGGCGAGGCCATCGAGGCGGAGCTGATCCGCTGCGGGCGGTATGCGAAGATCCTCTCGCTGGTCGTGCTGGATCTCGACGACTTCGGGCATTTCAACTCCAACTACGGGCAGTCCATGGGCGACAAGCTGCTGCGGAGCGCGGCGGTCTCCCTCGCGGAGGCGGTGTCGCCACCCGAGATCGTGGCGCGCATCGGGCCGGACGAGTATGCGGTGCTCCTGCCCGAGACCAATCGAGCGGCGGCGGTGCAGGTGACGACGCGGCTGCTGGCGAGCCTGTCGCAGGTGTCGATCTTCGGCGCGGACGGCTCGGCGGAGCCGCTGAAGGCGTCGGTGGCCATCGTGTGCTTCCCGGAGGACGGGGCCTCGGCGAAGGACCTGCTGGACAGCGCCACCGGGGACCTGGAGCAGGCAAAGCGCGAACGTGACGAACAGGCCCGGGCCGACGCCGTGAAGGGCGTGAACCCGCTTGCACGCGCCGCGGGCGAGCGCATCCGCGGGTGACGTCCCCTTCGTTTGATTGTCTCTTGTTCTTTCGTGGGTCCTCGTCGCTGAATCTGGCGGCGGACGGACGACGGTCTCGCGTAGATTCAACGGTTTGATCGCTTTGATTGAGTTTGATTGATCCGGCGTCCGTTCGATCAAGGGCGGCGCAGCGGCGCGTTGGGTAGTGCTGCGCGCTCTGCTTCGTGTGCATGGGCGGTGTCCAGATTCAATTGCTCGGCACTTTTGTGTTTTGGCGAACCCCGGGGGCGGACTGCGGGCCACCAGGGTCCGTCCGACAGGTCGAGGATGCGCCCGAGCGGACGCGATCTCAAAGCACGCGGGATCACTTTCGGCGCACTTTGATGGCGGCGGGTGGCGGGCATAGGTTTCGTGGATAACGTGCGGCGTTGTTGGGCGACGTGTGCCGGCGACGACCACGGGCGCCCGTGCCGAAGCAGGGCCTTCGGCGCCGCAGCGCGCCCCTACGACGCTGCTCGTACGGACCTGTGCGCCCGTCTTCATGCGAACAGGGCGCAACAGGTTGCGCCCCTACACGGGCGGGGGCTGCATGTTGGCGAATTAGTTCCAGGGGGGCTGCATGTAGTCCTGGTCGTGGGTCTCGGCCGCGACTTTGCATAACGACATGCCCATGATCTGGTTGGAGATTGGCTCCCACAGCGGGCCGGGCAGCTTGCGGTCTTCGGCGAGCTTCTCATGAACCCCGCGGGCGACGGCGCGCCAGCTGCGCTTCTCGTCGATGCGGAGCTGGCGGACGAAGGACGCGAGGTCGAGCCGTGTGACGACCGCCGCGGAGAGCTCCTGGTAGTGCTGGATCGCCTCGCGGGCAGGGCCTGCCATCTGCTCCATCATCTCCGGCGTGAGTCGCTGGTGTCCGGCGGGCAGCGGCTGTTCCGGTTCTTTCTTCTTCTTCTTCAATCCGGCGGGCTTCTCCTGGGCGTCCTCTTGCTCCTGGAGCGCGAGCGCCTCCTCGGGCGTGACGATCTTCATGTCGCCGATAATGGCGGCATCGTCCGGGTCGAGCGTGCCGTCCTTCATGCGCATGTCGGTGGTGACGAAGTAGGCGACGTCTTCGGTCTCGGCCATCGTGTGCTCCTGGCGCGTGTGCTCGAGGTGGCAGGGTAGCGAGATTGGTGGTGCGGGCCAGGGCCCAACGAGCGCGAGGGTTCGACCAGCACGGTGCTGACGCGCCCTGCGTCCGGAACCGGAGTGGTACGCCCGCACGGCGTCACGGCCGTCCACGGCTCGCGTATCACAGCCCCGTCGAGTACGAGCGGCTGTACACCGCCGGGGCGCATGCGGCATGATGTCCAAGAAGCAAGCAGTCCGCGAACCGAGGCAGGCTCATAATCGCATCGTCGAATCGGGTTTGCGAGTGGTTCTATGGGTAAGTTCATGCCAGAGTCCCTGATCTCGGGCGCGCTGTTCGCGATCGCTGCAGTCGTCGCCTATATGATCGGAGCAGTCATCTGGACAGACGGTGATGTATGGGTGGGTGGAGCTGTCATGATCTGGTCCGGCATATTGGCGCTGATGCTTGGCGGCGGACTCGTTCGCGCCTTCTTGAATTGGCGGCGGCGCTAAGGTGACCGGCGAATACACTAACGTGTACACGGTGATCACGGGCGGCAATAACAATCTCCTGACAATGCACCCAGGGATTCCATCCAACTAATGCCAATTAATGTGCTGCTCATCGGTTCCAGCCATCACGTGGTCGCAACATTGCACCCGGTCACCAACTTGGCACAACTCCTGCCCGCATTCAACGAACGGAAGTCGTCGTGCTACCTGTCAGCGATAGATCAATACGCCGACACCTTCTTCAATGACCTTCAGATCGACGGCTTCCTCGGGGAATGGCGCGCGCTGGACTCCGGTCAACTCAAGGATGAGGAAAAAGCAACGCTGCAGGCAATTGAGGAACTCGCTCTCCGCGCTCGGGACGAACACCTAGTGCTGAAGTTCGAAGGCGACTGAGGGGCACTCCAACGCCCGCTTCACCGGATCTCCTGCAAAACGGGCGCCATGGCGTTTCGATGGGCTGACGTACAAGTACGACGCCGAGAACCACATGACCGAGCGCCCCCGTCCACGGCTGGGGCGCCTGTGATCCATGGAGCTCAGGACCAGGAGGCGAGGATGGCGGGGAGTTCGCGGAGGTGGGTGATGGTGGCGTCGGGGGCGGGGGCGCCTTCGATGGGGGGGCGGGTGGCGTACTGGCGGGTGAGAACGGCGCGCATGCCGAGCGCCTTTGCGCCGGCGACGTCGTGGTACGGGCTGTCGCCGACGAAGACGCACTCCCGCGCCGTGGCGCCGACCTCGCGCATGGCCTTCTCGAACAGTGACGGGTGCGGTTTGCGATAGCCCTCTTCGGCCGAGACGACGACGGAGCGCATGATGTCGAGGACGCCGTGATTGCGGAGCATGGTGCGGATGGTGCCGGCGTCGGCGAGCGTGTTGGTGACGCAGCCGATGAGCAGCCCGGCATCGTGAAGCGCGTGCAGCGCCTCGAGCGTGCCCTCGTGGACGACCAGCCGATCGATCTCCGTGCCGAAGAGGATCGGCGTCATCTCGGCGAGAAGCGTGTCTTCGAGTTGCAGCCCGAGCGAGCGGAAGCCGCGCCCCGTCCAGTGATGCGTGGGCGGCTGTTCGAGCACGGCGCCGTTCGTGAAATAGGTCTCGGCATCGGCGGCGAGGGCGGCGGTGACGGCGACGCGCAGGTCTCCCGCGAGCGGCAGGTCGTCGCGGCCGAGGTACGCGCACAGGCGCTCGCGCATCGTGGCGTACGCGGTGTCGAGCACCTCGACGCCGGCTGGCTCGATATCCCACAGCGTGTGACCCAGGTCGAAAACAACGGCGCGGATCATCGGGCCACGACGTCTCCACGCACGCGCGAGATTGCATCGGACACGGCGTTCGGCGCGACGTCGGGGTGCGAGAAGACGGTCTCTGGATGACCATCGTCGCGCGGCGCAGCCTCTGACAGCACCTGCTGGCGGCCGAGCACGTGCAGGAGGCCGCGCATGTAGCGCGCGGCGCGCGGGACGGCCGTCTCCGGATCCTCGACGCCCTCGTAGTCGAGCAGGACGAAGCCGCGGTAGCGGCCGAGCTTCAGCGTCTGCAGGAGCAGCGGCCAGGCGATGCGGGCGTCGGAGCCGTCGTCGGCGACTTCGCGCATGCGGGCGTGGGCCTGCACCGTCTGGGGCAGCGCGCCGTCGATACCGGTGCGGTCCGCCAGATCGGCGGGGTCCAGGCAGACCCGCAGCCACGGCGAGCCGACGTCGCGCACGAGCTGCGCGAGCTGCCAGGGCGAGCCGACGATCCCGTCGCTGCGGCTGTTCTGGAGCGCGAGCGTGACCCCGCGCTCGCCGGCATAGTCGGCGCAGAGACGCAGCGTCTCGGCGACGTCGGACCACATGCGGCGCGGGTCCGGCCGGGCGGGGCTGACGATGCGGCGCTCGATGCGGCGGATGAAGCCGATGATGCGGCCTTCATCGCGCGGGGGCTCGGCCGGCGGCAGCCATCCGGCGAAGACGCGGATGACGGGCGCGCCGATGTAGGCGGCGACGTCGCACCACTGCTGCACCTTCTGGCGCTCTGCGTCGCGGCGAGCGCGGGCGCCGAAATCGTTGCTGACGGCGAGCCCGGCGATGGTGAGGTGGAGGCCGACGCAGCGCCTCTTTACCTCGAGCAGGTAGGCGGGGTCGGTGGTGGGGAAGTGCAGGTCGACGAGCTCGACGCCGTCCAGCTCGAGGTCGTCGCCGCAGAGGCGCAGGAACTCGAGGAGGTCGAGGCGGCCGGCGCGGAAAGCGGCGTGGTAGGACCAGGAGCTGCAGCCTAACTTCATCCTGTCATTTCCAATTCACCACAGAGACACAGAGGGCGCAGAGTTTCTTCTTGGATCCTGGTAGAGGCTCCCGCGGTGCTGATGCGAGAACGGTGGTGGATGCCACGAGATTCCTCGCTGCGCTCGGAATCGTACATGGGAGGCTTGCGCCTCGCACACAAGAGGATGAAAGCCCTCCGCTGGCCGAACATTCGGCGGAGCTGAAGCTCCGCGGGTACTGGTGTGGAACGGGGACTTTCAAGGCAATGACGAGTGACCTCTTGTTCACCACAGAGACACAGAGGGCACAGAGGCTCCTTTTGGATCCTGGTAGAGGCCACACCGCTACTGATGCCACTTCTGGTGGCACGTGCTGCAAGATTCCTCGCTGCGCTCGGAATGACATTCCGCTTCTCACACGTCCTCCGGGAGTTGTTGGTCTTTCGCCAGCGTCTCGATGCCGTTGTAGCGGGTGCGGCGGAAGCCTTCGGCGTACTGGCAGGTGAGGCCGGCGCTCCTGGCGACGGCGGCGGCGCGCGCGCGGATCTGCTTATCGATGACGGCATGATAGTCGTGCGGGTCGAGCGCATCCAGCCACGGCACGTTGAGGCCGGACGCGCGCAGGCCGTGCTGCATATCGGCGACCGTCAGCACCATCTGCGCCTCGTGCTTGTAGAGCGCCTGGACCTTGGCGTCGATGCTCCCGTCGATATCGACGAACTTATTCTGATCTCGGGGAGACTTCGCGAAGTACCAGGTCTCGCCGACGTAGTCAGGCTGGAGGCCCTCGGCGAGCTGCTCGGGGTAGAAGTTGGGGAAGTGGGCGAACTGCGAGGCCTCGCTGGCGGCGGTGGCCACGGCGCGGTGGTCGGGATGGCCCTCGTACGGGGTGAAGGGATCCCAGGTCATGACGATGTCGGGCTTCACCTCGCGGATGATGCGCATGAAGCGGCCGCGGAGCTCGCGCGGGGGCGCGTCGTAGGCGAGGTCGCCGTCGGAGTAGCCGAGGGGGATGACGCGCTTGATGCCGAGGACTACGGCGGCGCCGTTCAGCTCCCTGTCGCGGACGGCGCGCAGCTCGTCGGCGGAGAGCTCGAACGAGCCCTTGTCGTTGTCGGTGGCGCAGACGAGCGTAACCTCGTGGCCGAGCGCGGCGAACTTCGCGACAGTACCGCCCGCGAAGAACTCCATGTCGTCGCCGTGCGCTTCGAAGACCAGCAGGCGCTTCATGCGGCTGAGTGTAGATGGTGAGGGACTAGGGACTAGGGGCTGGCTACTCGATCCGACGGCCTTGCGGGGAATTGACGGGCTACTTCACGTAATGACTGAGTGAGACAAGCACAGGTCGTCCGGCAGCATCCTCTAACGCGCGCTTGCTTGGGACTCCCAATGAAGCGGTCGCCGTCTTCGAGAACGAAGGGTCTTCGGCATTGGTGGCAAGATGTCTAACAACTTCCAACCTAATTTGTATGCCTTCTCAGCACGCGCTTCAATAACCGTCGGCTCCACTATCTCAACCTCGGGCTTTGTCCTCTTGCGCGTTTGTGAACGCATCTTTAGGCGTATGTGCACGCCGGTATGCTGAGTGATCTGCCCTTCTCCTTCCTCGACTGATACGTCAGGGAACCAAAAGGAATGCAGCATTCTGTTCCGAAAGTCCTCAAGCTCGAACAGCTGTCTTGAGAGTTCCCTCGCATCCCCGGGTGTCACCGCAAACGGCGCCCTGACCTGTATGAGAGTGCAGTAGAGGTCGACCAGATTCTTGAAGGGCAGCCTTGAGACGATTAGCTGGCCGACTGTCTCCTCCGACCCGATGAGGATGCCGGTCGCATGACAAAGGTTGTGTTCGACTTCGGCGAACGCCAAGACGAGAGACCCTATCGCATGACGCAACACGCTGACGTCACCGCTGATTTGATCCGGCTGCGTCTCCAAGCCTTCTTGAGGTTGCATCTCACGACTGCCAGCCATGACTCCGACGCAGCTTTCAACCGTTCGATTCTGCGAACGTAAGTCTAGCAAGGTCGACCCCTGCCCCAGCCATCACATTTCACCGTTCCGCGACTGTGGCAATTAGTTCGATGGCCGCCGCGCGGAAGGCCTCCTCCGCATCTTCGTCCAGCATCGCGACGCCGGGCTCGTAGCCGCCGCGGTCGAACTCGTGGCGGGGGACGACGTACATGAGGTGGTGGTTGGCGTAGCAGGCGATGGTCAGGTGGTCGAGGCCGGCGGCTTCCTGGATCAGGCGGCCGGTCTCGGTGAAGAACTCGCCGGGGAGGGCGAGGATGGCGCAGCCGGGGCCGAAGGAGATCGCCTGGATCTCCGCCTGGAGCTCGGACGGGGCGCGGAGGAACGCGGCGGTCTGGCGCTCGCTGCGGTAGCGGACGATCTGCTCCATCACGCGGCGGCGCGCGTCGACGTCCGTGGGGTCGACGGCGGCGCGCTGCTGGTCGAGATCGGCGAGGCGGCGGTCGTAGTCCTCGGGCGGGGGCAGCGAGCGGAGCCGGACGGAGACGTTGTGCGAGGCGACGCGGACGCGCGGCTCGATGAGGGCGCCGGCGGTTACGGGCTTGTCGGCGAGCTCGTCCCAGCGGATGGACCAGACGCGCTGCTGGCGTCCGAGCGGCCGCAGCTCCTGGAGCCGGCGGGCGGCCTCGGCGCCGACGATGGAGCCGACGCGCGCGGCCTCGGCGTAGTCCTGCTCGATCCAGGCCGGGTTGATATCGCCGCACGCGCCCTGCAGGAACAGCGACGGCGCCTGGCCGACGATCTTGCGCACGGTGGCGAGCGCCTGTCCGGGGTAGTCGGCGGAGATCTGCATGTTGGTGTGGTAGAGGACGGTGGCGTGGCAGGCGAAGTTCACGACGGAGGCGACCGGCGGCTCGTCGTGGCGGAGGGAGTCGAAGAGAAGGACGCGCAGGGTGTCGTCGGCGGGGCCGGCGGGGTCGCGGCGGTTCTGGCTGACGCTGTCTACGGAGCCGCGTCCGGCTTTGAGGACGCAGGGGCGCTTGTTGCGCCAGGCCTGCTCGACGGCGCCGGCGATGAGGCGGTTCTGGACGTCGCGGAGGGCGGAGTCCTCCTGCCGGTGCATGCCGCGCGGGCCGGCGTGCGTGTGCGTGGCGCAGACCATCACGTGTGCGACGGGGATGTCGGTCGCCGCGGCGACAAGGCCGCGGACGGCCTTCGTGGTGTGGCGGTCGACGCCGATGAGGTCGCAGGAGACGACGGCGGCCTGCGTCGTGCCGTCGTCGACGACGAGCGCGCGAGCGTGCAGGTCGTCGTGCACGCCGACGGATCCCGAGTTTCGCGCGCCGTAGCCCTCAAGCCACGTTCCGGCCGGGGGTGTGATGACGACTTCGGCGGCACCAGCAGATAAGTTCACCACAGAGACACCGAGGACACAGAGGTCGATAGGGATCGTGGGAGAGGCATCGGCGGCTTCGTTGCGGCATCAACGCCGGCCGCTGCGGTGACGAAGATGCACCACAGAGACACCGAGGACACAGAGGTCGATGGGGATCGTGGGTTAGGCGTGGGCGGCTTCATACGACAAACCGCTTGATGCCGACGCGGAGGGCCGGGACGTTGAAATTGATGAGGAGTCCCGTGTGGATGCCGGAGAGCTTGAGGTACGTCAGGATCTGCGCTTCGTGGATCTTCTCGAACTTCTCGACTGCCTTGAGTTCGAGGAGTAGGCGGCCGTCCACGATCATGTCTATTCGGTAGGCGACGTCGAGCGCGAGGCCCTTGTAGTTCAAGGGAAGCGGGACCTGACGCTCGACCGGCACGCCGAGCCGGGTGAGTTCCCACGCCAGGCATTCCTCGTACGCTGATTCGAGGAGGCCGGGCCCGACGTGCTTATGCACCTCGATGGCCGCACCGATAACGCGCTCCGACAGGAGATCCCGCGCCGACGTCTGAACGCCGTTTGTTGTCATAGCACCCGCCTGAGTGAAGCCAATAATAGCGCTCAAACCCGTCTGTGTCTGCGGCTAAGTTGACTTCACCAAGACACCGCCAGGCGTCCATGCGATAGCGCCACATGCACCTCACGAAGGACCCAGCAGTAACCTCTGTGCCCTCTGTGTCTCTGTGGTGAATTTGACTACGCTACGCCCATGCGCGGAGGCTTCATCGCGGGGGTGGACCTGGGGGCGACGAACGTGCGCGTCGTCATCGCCGACCACGACGGGAACATCGAGGCGCGACGGCACCTCGCGACGCCGTCGGGGGGGCCGGAGGCCGTGCTGGGGCAGATCTCGCGGGCGATCGACGAGCTGGTGCGGGGGGTGTGGGTGGGGGCGACGGTGGACGCGGTGGGGATCGCGCTGCCGGGGATGGTGGACCCGGAGGCGGGGGTGGTGGCGTCGGTCGCGAACCTGCCGGGGTGGCACAACGTGCCGCTGGCGCGGCTGCTCGGGGGCGACCGGCGGCCGGTGGCCATGGACAACGACGCGAACGCCGCGGCGGCGGGCGAGGGCTGGCTCGGCGCGGCGCGCGGGAAGCGCGACCACGTATTCATCGCGTGGGGGACCGGGATCGGGTCGGGGATGGTGCTGGACGGGCGCATACACCGCGGCGCACACTTCCTGGGCGGCGAGATCGCGTTCTTCCCGATGACGCGCGAGCAGGTACGGACGGGCGGGTGGCAGGCGAACGTCGAGGCGCTGGCGGGCGGCCGGGCGATCGCGGCGAAGGCGTCCGAGCTGTTCGGCGCGGGGGCGAAGGCGTCGGCGCTGTTCGATGCCGCGCGGGCGGGGCACACGGACGCGGCGGCGTTCGTGTCGGAGGTGCAGGAGTACCTGGCGATGGCGGTCGTCGACGTGATCGCGATGCTGGACCCGGAGATGGTGGTCTTCGGCGGCGGGGTGATCGCGGCGCAGGGGGCGTGGCTGCTGCATCCGATCCGGGAGCTGGCGCACCGCTGCACGCCGACGCCCACGCCGATCGTGCTGTCGGAGCTGGGGGAGGATGCGCAGGTGCTGGGGGCGGTGTGGTTAGCAAGTCAGCAGGTCAGCAGGTCAGCCAGTCAGTAGTGGTTCGGGATCCACGAAGAGCACGAAGGACAAAGTCCGGCGACGGTGTGAGATCGGAGGCCAGCGAACAGTTGCGCTACGCTGTTCGCGAATGGCTGGCGCAGAGACGGGTAGCAAGGAGCGATGGCATGAACATGGCAGGGACACCAGATCGCGCCGTGATCCGCGCTGCGATCGAGGGTATGGCCCCCGAGTTCGCGACTCTCCTGGGGGAGATTGGCGATGGGGGATGGAAGGCGAAGAGCGGGATTCCCGCGTACACCTGCGGGCAACTCGCATGGCACCTGGCGTCAGGCACCGCGTTCCTCGCCGGCGAGATAGCAAAGGCGAAGGACGGAAAGGCGCTCAATCCGCCTGCGTTCCTGCGGCCGATCCTCTACAAACTGAGCGAGTGGCGGGTTCGCATCGTAGCCGGGAAGGCGACGCCAGCGTCGGTGCTCGCCGATTTTGACACGGCTCTGCGTAAGCTCCTGGCAGTGCTGGAATCGTTTGACGATCAAACGCTGAGATCGTCTGCGACGCGGATGGGCGAGACGCTGACGATCGCCGCCCTGTTTCAGAAGCCCGTGGAGCACCTGGCGGAGCATGCCGCTCACATCCGCGCCGGCCTGAGCGACGCGTAGGCTCCATCCGGCTATTGAAGCAACCGAGGAGATCACGAAGGACACGATGGGATGTGTTGAGCGCGTCAGCGCGTCAGTGAGGGCGGGCATGGGTGGTCGCTGGTTGGTGGTCGCCGGTGTGGTTGCGGCTGCGCTGCTCGCGGCGGGGTGCGATGACTCGTCGGACGGCGGGATTGATGTGACAACGGGGACCGTGGGCGCGGGGGCGACGGTGGTGGTGGGGAAGATCGAGCGGTTCCCGGGCGGGACGGCAGTGGTGACCTCGGACCACGTGCTGGTGGCGATCACATGCTCGGCCGGTACGCTGACGGTGACGACGAGCGCCGGCGTGTTCTCGGGGACGATGGACTGCGGGCAGATGGCGACGGCGGACGTGATCGACCGCTTCGTGGGCAAGGCGATCGTGATCACGATCTCGGAGACGCGGCTGAAGATCGAGAACCCGGAGGCGGGGTCGCTGGATTTTCCGGCAGTTGGTGCTCGACAGCAGTGATTTCACCGCAGAGCCGCAGAGGACGCAGAGATCTACGTGGGACGTATCACCAGATGGCACAGATGAACGGATGGGGTGGAGTGCGTCAGCGCGCCAGTTGCTCAGTTCATCCGGGCTCTGCCATCCAGCGCCTAACGACTAACAACTAATGACTAATGACTAGCTACCAACGACCACAACCCGACGAGTACTTCATGCGGATCGCGATGGCGGTGCGGTCTCGGGCTAGCTGCATGGGGCGGCGGGTGGGGGCGATCGTGGTGCGGGACCGGCGGATCTTGAGCACGGGGTATAACGGGACGCCGACGAAGATGGTGAACTGCGAGGACGGCGGCTGTCATCGCTGCGCGCACCCGGAGGCGTACCCGCCGGGGGAGGCGTACGACGTGTGCATCTGCGTGCACGCGGAGCAGAACGCGCTGCTGGCGGCGGCGCGCTTCGGGGTGGCGGTGGAGGGGTGCACGGTGTACACGACGCTGCAGCCGTGCTTCGGGTGCCTGAAGGAGCTGTTGCAGGCGTCGGTGCGTGAGGTGTGCTACCTGACGCCGTGGGAGTCGCGGTTCCGGGAGCAGTACGAGACGCTGGTGGAGCGGCTGGGGCGGGGGTACTTCCGCCTGGTGCCGGTGGAGGATGCGGATGCGGCCTGGGCGCTGGGGCGGAGTGGGGAGAGTGGGGAGCGGGCGTTGGGGCATGAGGAGCTGTGAGGGGAGTTCACAGTGGGGAGTTCGTAGTTTGTAGTTCAGGTTCCGTGGCGGTTCGCGGTTCCGGGAGCAGTACGAGACGCTTGTGGAGCGGCTAGGTCGGGGGTACTTCCGGCTGGTGTCGGTGGTGGATGCGGAGGCCATGTGGGTGCTGGGGCGGTCGGGGGAGGCGGGGGGAGCGGGCGCTGGGGCATGAGGAGCTGTGAGGGACCGAGGGAATCCATAGACGATTCCGCCATACAGACACTATGATGCTTCACAGGTATGAAGCGTTTCCTCAAAATGTTCGGCACTGTCAATGGAGCTCTCGGCTTCGGTCTGGGGGCTGCAGCAGCGTTCGACCAGCTCATCAATGACAAGTTCTTCGCCCGGTCGTTCGATGCAGCGCATGTTTCTGGATGGTTGGCGTTCGCCGCTTACCTAGTTCTGCCTAACTTCTTCGCCCTCTGCTACTTGGCCATCAAGGACGAATCCGCACCCCTCGCCCGGAGTGCCGAACCACCCGCACTCTGTGACCTGCCAAAGGACGTATCAGGTTTCGTGGGTCGCAGGGAACTGGTGAAGGACCTAACGCGGCGGATTCGCACTCGCCGCGCCAAGGTCATTGGGCTGATCGGGGAAGGCGGATGGGGGAAGACGTCGCTGGCCGCGAAGGTTGCACGCGAAGTGAGGCGACATATTGGTGAGCCGCTGTGGATCGAATGCAAGCCGGAAACCACGTTTGACGTAACCGCTAGCCGCCTCGTTCGAGTCCTCGATCCGAAGGTGTCGATCGATGCGCTGCCCAGGATGTCGCAAGGCGAGCAGATCGCGGCGATTTGCAGTTCACTGAAGGACCGTAGCCGCTTGGTTGTATTGAACAATGTGCAGGAGCTGTTCCAGGAAACTCCGGGTGGACCGGCTGGCGTCTTCCGGGAAGGTGCCTTTCAGGACCTGTTGGACGCGTTCCTGTCTACCGACCACAGGAGCACTGTAATTGTCACGAGTCGGGAAGACCTCGCCACGGGAGGAGTAGGTGAGCGATTGTACTGTCGCCCACACCTCGACAGACTGGAGGCCGAAGCCGCGCGGAGGCTGCTCCGGGCAAGCGGAATCAAGAAAGGGACCGAAGAGGAGCTCGCCGAGATAATCGAGCGTGTAAATGCGAACCCCTTCTGGTTGGAACAAGCGGCCGCGATCGCCCGCGAAGAAGGTGGTAGCGCAGGCAGCGTGCTTGCGAGGCGCGACCTGCTTACCCCGGATGGCCAGCGGCTCATACAGGAGCAACTCTCGCGGATCGACGGCACTCCCGCACTTGTTGCGTTCCGAGCTATTGCGCTATTGCGACAGCCCGCGACGCTGTCGGCGCTCCAGTTCGCGCTCACTGATGAAGAACAACCTATCGACGAGGACGCTGCGTCTGACGCGTTAAGCACCTTGCGTCGCCGCTCGTTGGCTCAACATGACACCATAGACAAGAAGCTCACGACCGTTCACCCTGAGATTCGGGCGTACCTACGCCGGCATGAGCGGCAAGGCAGGTGGGACCAACCACCGGCGAAGGAGTTGCACCGGCGTGCTGCTCGCTACTGGCTGAGCCTTGACATGCCTTCGAGGATGCCGGCAATCGATGCGGAGGACGTTCGGCCGATCATTGAGGCGCACCATCACTTGCTAGAGGCAAGCGAATGGATTGAGGCCTCCGAGGTATCAACGATGAATTTGGACTTTGGGATCGGCCCGACTGAGGACGTCACAGAGTTCCTCTCACGCCGGGGCTATCCCATGCTCCGGGTCCAGATGGAAGAGGCGAACTCGGCGGGGGCCAACAGGGCCAAGACGCAGGAGCATGGGCGACGATCCAGAACAACCTTGGGAACGCCTACCAGAGCCTGCCGACGGGGGACCGCGACGAGAACCTGCGCCGGGCGATCGCAGCATACGAACTGGCGCTTGAGGTTCGAACGCGCGAGGCCAGTCCCGCCGAGTGGGCGACGATACAGAACAACCTCGGTTCCGCCTACCAAGACCTGCCGACGGGGGATGTCGACGAGAACCTGCGGCGGGCGATCGCAGCATACGAACTGGCGCTTGAGGTTCGAACGCGCGAGGCCTATCCGACCGAGTGGGCGGCGACCCAGAACAACCTCGGCACCGTATACACAGATCTGCTGACGGGCGACCGCGCCGAGAACCTGCAGAGGGCGATCGTGGCTCACGAGCTCGCGCTGCAGCTGCGCACGCGGGAGGCTTATCCAAGCGGCTGGGCGGCGACCCAGAACAACCTTGGAAACGCCTTATCGAGATTATTGACAGGCGACCGCAACGAGAACTTACGCCGAGCAATTGCGGCGTATGAGGCGGCGCTGCAGGTGTACACGCCAGAGGCCTTTCCCGCCGACTGGGCGTCGACCCAGCACAACCTCGGGATCGCCTACCGCTACTTGGAGGCGAGGGATGTCGACGAGAACCTGCGACGGGCGATCTCGGCCTACAAGCTTGCGCTTGAGGTGCGCACGCGCGAGGCCTATCCCGCTGACTGGGCAAACACCCAGAACAGCCTCGGTGCCGCCTACACGAACCTAGTTACAGGGAACCGCGCTGAGAACCTGCGCCGGGCCATAGAGGCGTACGAACTGGCCCTGGAGGTATACACGCGCGACACATATCCGCGCGAATGGCAGCGAGCAACAGAGAACTTGGAAGTTGCTCACGAGAAGCTGCTGGCACTCGACCCCATGGGTGCCGGCTAGTACTCGTTCTACCGACGGACGTGTGATGTTACCCTAGGCGGCGGTAGGGAGGCCGCCACTCCTATGCTCGATATGTATCTGCTGACGCTGGGGATCTCCGTCGCGCTGGGGTTTGCGCTGACGGTGGTGCTGCTCGGGCTGTCGCGGACGGAGCGGTTCCTGCGGCTGTTCCACGTGCGCGGCGTGCAGGAGCGGCCGCGGTGGGGCGGGGTGGTGTTCCTGGCGGCGTTCGCGCTGACGCCGTTCGCGGCGCCGGCGGTGCCGGGGCCGGACGGCCCGTGACCGGCGAGCCAGACTGACGAAGGATTCGCGGGAAGGCGCGGCTACACTAACGCCGTGTTCTTGCTTGCGCTCGTTACGGCGGCGATCGTCATCGTGGTGGCGGGCATCGTGCTCGCACGAAGCGGGGAGTCGATCGCGGACACCACGGGCATCGGCCAGGTGTGGTTCGGGGCGATCTTCGTGGCGGGCGCGACGTCGCTGCCGGAGCTTGCCACGGACACCGCGGCGGTCCTTCAGAACGAGCCCGCGCTGGCGGTCGGCGACCTCTTCGGCAGCAACATGGCGAACATGGCCATCCTCGGCCTGCTGGCGCTGCTGCTGCCCGCCGCACGCCTGTTCGCGCGCGACGCGGTCGAGCTGACCATCACCGGGTCCGTGGCCGTCATCCTGACAGGAATCGCCGCCCTGTTCGTGATCGCCCGGCTCGACTTCAGCATCGCGGGCGCGTTCAGCCTCGGTTCGCTGGCGCTGCTGTGCACCGGAGCGGGGGCGCTGGTCCTGCTGCCGGGTTACCGCCGGGCGCTGGCGGAAGGAGTGCTGCCGGACGAACGTCCGCAACGGCCGCGGCGGCGCTGGCCCGCGCGCACCCCGGTACTGCGGTTCGCGGGCGCGGCGCTGGCGATCCTCATCGCGGCGCCGATCCTGGCGTCATCGGCGGACGAGCTGGTGCAGCGATCGGGCCTGGACGCGACGTTCGTCGGCGTGTTCGTGCTTGCCATCGCGACATCGCTGCCCGAGCTGGCGACGTCCTGGTGGGCCGCGCGCGCGGGCGCGCTCGACCTGGCGGTCAGCAATCTGTTCGGCAGCAACGCGGCCAACATGATGCTGCTGGTGTGGCTGGACCTCATCTACGTGCGCGCGCCGCTTCTCGACACGGCGGACGCGAGCGCGGCCGCAGCGGGCGTGGTCGGGATCCTGCTCATGATGGTCGGACTGACGGCGATGGCGCTACGGGCGCAGCGGCGGCGGCTGCCGGTCGAGACGACCGGCCTGATCATGCTCGGCGCATACGCCGGGGGCATGCTGCTGGTGTGGTCGGTGGGAGTGGCATAGACGACATGATGCCGCCAGCGTGGTTCGAGGCTGAAGGGCCGTGGCACGCGACGCCCGCGGGGGACGTGGCGCGCTACCTCGCGACCGACGCGGGGGCGGGGCTGACGGCGGACGAGGCGGCCCGCCGGCAGCATCGTGCGGGGCCGAACCGGCTGCCCGAGGCGCGCGCGCCCTCCTGGTTGGGCCAGTTCGCGGGGCAGTTCACGCAGCTGCTGGTCGTGCTGCTCATGGCCGCGGCGCTGGTATCGGCCGTCATCGGCGACCGGCTCGACGCGATCGCCATCGGCGCGATCGTGGTGATCAACGCGGTCCTGGGGTTCGCGCAGGAGTACCGGGCGGAGCGCGCGCTCCGGTCGTTGCGGGCCATGGGCGCGCCGCACGCCCGAGTCCTGCGCGATGGGCACGACTGCACGATCGAGGCGAGCGGAGTCGTGCCGGGCGACATTCTCCTGATCGCGGCGGGTGACACCGTGGCGGCCGACGCCCGGCTGGCGGAGGAAGCGGCGCTGCGGATGGACGAGGCGCTGCTGACCGGCGAGTCGACGCCGGTGGAGAAAAGCGCCGTACCCGCCGGCATCGACAGCGAGCTCGCCGAGCGTGCTTCGATGGTCTACCAGGGGACGCTTGCGATCGCAGGGCGGTGCAAGGCCGTCGTCATCGCCACCGGCGCACAGACGGAGATGGGGCGGATTGCCGCCTCCGTATCGGCGCAGCGCCGGCCGCCCACGCCGCTGCAGCGGAGGCTCGAGCGGCTGGGGCAGCTGCTTGCGGGCGCCGCGGTGCTGCTTTCGGCGGCGGTGCTGGCGACCAGCCTTGTCCGGGGCCTGGGGTTCGAAGAAGGGTTCTTCACGGCGGTCAGTCTCTCGGTTGCGGCGGTCCCGGAGGGGCTGCCGGCGGCGACGACGATCCTGCTGGCCCTGGCGGTGCAGCGCATGGCGGCGAGACGCGCGCTGGTGCGGCGCCTGCTCGCCGTCGAGAGCCTGGGCTCGGTCACCGTCATCTGCGTCGATAAGACGGGGACGCTGACCGAGAACTCGATGCGGGTAGCGGAGCTGTGGCTGGGGGGTCGCACGTACGCGGCGGACGCGGCCGGGGAGGCGGATCCGGATCTGCTCGGGCGGCTGCTGAAGGTGGGCGTGATCTGTAACGACGCCGCCAGCGACGGCGAGGGCAACCGCCAGGGCGATCCGACCGAGATCGCTCTGCTGGAGCTTGCCCGGGCGGCTATGCCGGACCTGTTCCCGGCGTGGCGCGGCGCGCGGCGGCTCCATGAGTTGCCGTTCGACCCGGCCCGGCGGCGCATGAGCGTGCTGGCGGAGCTCGAAGGCGCACAGATCGCCCTGACGAAAGGCGCGCCGGAGACCGTGATTCGGCGCAGCACGCGGCTGGCTGTGACAGGCGGCGACATCCCGCTCGGTGAGGAAACGGGAGCGGGCATACTGGCCGGCGCGGAGGCGATGGCGCAGCGAGGTCTGCGCGTGCTGGCGCTGGCAGATGGCGCGCGCACGGCTATCGCCGACGAAGAAGATCTTACGCTCATCGGGCTGGTCGGGATGGCTGATCCGCTGCGGGCCGAAGCTCGTCCGGCCATCGCGAGGGCCCTGGGGGCCGGGATCCGGGTCATCATGATCACCGGGGACCATGCGTTGACGGCGGGCGTCATCGCGGAGCAGGCCGGCATGGGCGCGGCACGCGTCGTGACCGGTGGGGAACTCGCGGGGCGCGCGGATGCGGACATGGCGCGACTGGTTACGGACGCAGACGTCTTCGCGCGGGTCACGAGCGACCACAAGCTCACGATTGTGCAGGCGTTGCGGGCGAACGGCGAGATCGTCGCGATGACGGGCGACGGGGTCAACGACGCTCCGGCGCTTCGGGCCGCGGACATTGGGATCGCGATGGGGGTCGGCGGGACGGACGTGGCGCGGGACGCGGCGGACCTGGTGCTGGCGGACAACAACTTCAACACGATCGTGGCGGCGGTCGAAGAGGGACGGACCGTCTTCGCGAATCTGCGGTCCGTCATCCATTTCCTGCTCACCTGCAACCTGGCGGAGGTGGCGGTGGTGCTGGGCCTGCTGGTGGTGGCGGGGGCGACGCCTCTCATCCCGATACAGATCCTCTTCGTCAACCTGCTGACGGACAGCCTGCCGGCGCTGGCGCTGGGGGTGGAGGCCCCGGAGCCGGAGTTCATGCGATCGCGGCCCCGCCGCTCAACCACAATCTTCGGGAGAGACTCGGTGGCGGCGCTCCTTGGCATCGGGGGGCTGGTGGCGCTGGCGACGTTCGGAGCGTACGCGTGGGGCACGCTGACGGACGGCGGCGAGTTGGCGTCGCGCATGACGTTCGCGACGCTCGTGGGTAGCCAGCTCTCGGCGTCGTTCGCGTTTCGTAGCGAGGTGCGGTCGGTCTTTCAGCTCCCACGGAACGCGTGGCTGGTGCTGGCGGCGCTGGGATCGACGCTGGCGCTGATATCGGTCTTCTACGTGCCGGTGTTCCAGGACGCGTTCGAGACCGCGCCGCTGTCGGCGGGCGATTGGGGCGTCGTCGCCGCGCTGTCGCTGGTGCCGTTCGTCGTCGTGGAGGCGATCAAGCTCTCCGGCCTGGTGCGCGTTGTGCCGGAAGACCGGTAGCCCCGAGTCCGATGCAGGGTGCCTCGGACGTACACACCTAGCCCGGGCCCGCAAACCGGTGATACCCTAAGCGGCGGTAGGGAGGCCGGAGGCCCGCCACACCTATGCTCGATATGTACCTGCTGACGCTGGGGATCTCCGTCGCGCTGGGGTTTGCGCTGACGGTGATGCTGCTGGGGCTGTCGCGGACGGAGCGGTTCCTGCGGCTGTTCCACGTACGCGGCGTGCAGGAGCGGCCGCGGTGGGGCGGGGTGGTGTTCCTGGCGGCGTTCGCGCTGACGCCGTTCATCGCTTCGGCGGTGTCGGGGCAGGCGGAGGAGATCTTCTCGCCGCGGTCGGGCAGCTTCTTCGGGCTGCTGGCGGCGACGGCGGTGGTGTTCTACGTGGGGTTCCTGGACGACGTGCGGTTGACGTCGCCGTACCTGCGCATGGCGGTGTTCCTGGCGGGCGGGTCGGCGGCGTACGCGGCGGGCTACCGGATCGAGGAGATCGGCCTGCCGACGGGGCTGACGATCGACTTCGGGTGGCTGGGGTTCTTCGTGACGGTGCTGTGGATCGCGGCGATGACGAACGCGATCAACTTCATCGACGGCCGCGACGGGGTGTCGCTGGGCGTGGGGATCTTCGCGTGCGTGGCGCTGGCGGCCATCGCGCAACACTCGCACCACCCGGCGGTGGCGCTGCTGTTGCTGGCCCTGGCGGGCGCGGGGTTGGGGTTCATGCCGTTCAACCTGCCGCCGGCGTCGGCGTTCGTGGGCGACTCGGGCGCGTACGTGCTGGGGTTCGTGCTGGGGACGCTGTCGATCCGGGCGACGACGGGGCCGACGGACCAGGTGTTCGTGCTGGTGCCGCTGGTGGCGCTGGGGTATCCGCTGCTGGACCTGGTGCTGCAAGCGACGAAGCGGATGTTGCACCACCAGCACCCGATGATGGGCGACGGGGACCACATCCACCACCGGCTGGAGGCGTACGGCGTGGGGCCGCGGGGGACTCTGGTGGTGATCTGGGGGATCGCGGGGCTGTTCGCGCTGGGAGCGATCCTGATCCACTGGGTCGACGAGACGTGGATGGAGATGGCGGTGCTGGCGTCCGTGATCGCGGTCGTGAGCGCGGTGGTGTTGCGGCTGGGGTACGTGGTGACGTTGTGGAACAGCCATACGATCGTGTGGCTGCGGCAGCGGGTGTTTGCGCCGGAGCGGGCGGAGTAATTCACCACAGAGACACAGAGGGCACTGAGGTCCTTCTTGGGATCTTGATTGAGGCCGCGTCGCACGAGATGCGGCCTTCTGTTTGGTTTCGGGGGCCGGTCTATCCACAGATTTCACAGATGGACACAGAACGGAGATCGTTCGACCTGTCGTGGCGCTGGCGCATGCCGCGCTCTCGTGGGACGCAGCACTGGGCGCAGCTGTCTCCTGCGGCGACTCTCCGAAAAGCTACGCGGCTACTTTCGGGTGGCGCTTTCGCATGTGGGGTTCTCTCCAGACGTTGCAGTGAGCGCAGCTGAAGCCACGCCGCTACTTTCGAGTCGTGGCGCTGGCGCATGGGGGGCTGCGGATGTCAGTGGGAAGATTCTTCGCTGCGCTCAGAATGACACATGACATGTCACGTACGTCTTCATGCGATAGCGGCAGCAGCAGCCTCTCGCAAGATCCCTATCGACCTCTGTGATCTCTGTGTCTCTGTGGTGAAATCAACCGGCGGGCGAGAGCGAAGAGGCAGCGGAGGGTGATGACGGGGACGGTGATGAGATCCTGGAGGACGGTGCGGCGGAGGTGTTTGTGGTAGTAGCGGTACATGGACTTGTGCCGCTCGATGATGGCGCGGGTGGTCGGGCGCTCGCTGATGCCGATGGTGTGGTAGACACGGGCGTCGGGCACGTAGATGACGCGGAGGTTGGCGTCGTGTACGCGCTTGCAGAAGTCGACGTCCTCGCTGAAGAGGAAGAAGGCGGGGTCCCAGCCGCCGAGGCGGTCGAAGACGGCGCGCGGGAACATGAGCGCTGCGCCGCTGACCCAGTCGACGTCGCGCTGCTCCGTGTGATCGAAGCCGGTCATGAGGTAGCGCTTCGAGACGGGGTTGTTCGGCCAGAGCTTCGTGAGGAGCGAGTAACGGCTGAAGAGCGCGGTGCTGTAGCCGGGGAAGGCGCGGCACGAGAGCTGCAGGGAGCCGTCGTCGTTCAGTAGCTTCGGCGCTGCGACGCCGGCGTCGGGGTGGTCGCGCAGGTACGTCGATAGCGCGGCGAGGACGTCGCCGTCGAGGCGGCAGTCGGGATTGAGCTGCATCACGTATGCGCCGGAGCTGGCGAAGACGCCGTCGTTGATGGCGGCTGAGAGCCCGATGTTCGTCTGCATGTGCAGCACCGTGACGTCGCGATACTGCTCCTTCACGAACAGGCCGGTGTCGTCGGTCGAGGCGTTGTCCACGACGATGATCTCGTACGAGACGCCGTGCGTCTGCCGGCGGACGCTCTCGATGCAGCGGCCGACGACCTCGCGCGAGTTGTAGGTGACGATGACGACGGAGACTTCGACCTGCGTGGCCTGGGTCATGGCGTGCGCGCCGCTTCGCGGCGGCCCTCGGCCGGGATGCCGAGCAGGACGCGCTCGTAGACGGCGTGCGTCTCGCCGGCGGCGCGGGCCCAGCTGAACTGCGACGCGCGATCGAGACCGCGGCGGGCGAAGTGCTCGCGCAGGAGCGGATCGGCGAGCAGCTCGCGCAGACCGTCGCGGATGGCGTCGGTGTCGTGCGGGTCGACGAGGACGGCGGCGCCGCCCGCGACCTCGGCGGTGGCGGAGGCGCTGGAGGTGAGGACGGGCACGCCGCAGGCCATCGCCTCCATCACCGGAAGGCCGAAGCCCTCGTACAGCGACGGGAAGGCGAACACGGCCGCGGCGTTGTAGAGCGCGGGCAGGTCCTCGGCGGGGACGTAGTCGAGGAAGCGCACCTGGCCGCGAAGGCCGAGCCGGTCGACGAGCGCGAAGTCATCCTCGAAGTGCCACGCCCTCTGTCCCACGACGACGAGCGTCGGGGCGACGCCTTCGTCCCGCAGCGCCGCCAACGCGCGGAAGAGGCGGGCGCGGTTCTTGCCGGGCTCCAGGCTGCCGACGCTGAGCACGTAGTCGCCCTCGATGCCGTAGCGGCGGGCGACGGCGGCGGCCTCGGCGCGATCGATGGGGCGGTACTGCGGGCCGGCGGCCTCGTACACGGTGTGCACCTTGTCCCCGGGGATACACAGCGCGCGGACGACGTCGTCTCGCACTGTGTTCGAGGGGACGATGACGGCGTTCGCGGCTCGGGCGGAGAGGCGGGTGATCGCCTGGAAGTAGAAACGGCGCAGCGTTGGGTAGCGGCCGGGGATGCGGAAGAAGGTCACGTCGTGCACGGTGACGGCGCGGCGGGCTCGCAGCGGGCGCAGCGGCAGCGTGTGGTGGGTCGAGTGGAGGACGTCAATGCCGAGCGCGTCGAGCCGGCCGGGGAGGCGGAACTGCTCCCATGCCAGGCGGCCGACGCGCGAGCGGGCGAGGTGCTCGACGCGCCAGTTCCTGTGTCCGGCAGTGATGGGGTCGAAGGCGGGGTTGCGTGTGAAGAGCGCGTAGCCGTCGCGGCGGTCGCGTTCGGCGAGCGCGCGGACGAGCTCGATGGCGTACACGCCCGCGCCGGCTGGCTTCGGGGGGACGGAGGTAGCGTCGATGGCGATGCGCATTGGGGGTCATTATCCACGACGGGGGACGGAACCACAGATTGCACCGATTTCACCGATGGGCGGGACGACAGCGGAGGGCAAACAGCAAACGGCAAAGAGCAAGTCGCTCAGACGTCGCTGACCTGGTAAGTGCGGGACATGCGGCCCTGGTAGTAGTCTCGGACGCCGCGCCACATGCCGCGAAGCGAGCGCCAGTCCCGGCGCGCGGCGAGGCGGACGGTGGCGGCGATGCGGGTGAGCCAGAAATACGCGGTGAAGTAGGCGTAGGCGCGGCGGGAGGTGGTGTTCTTGCGGACCAGGTAGAGACGGTTGCGGGTGGCGTAGTAGAGCTTGAACGGCGTCATCCAGCCGCCGCCGGACGAGCCGGACTCGCGGTGGTAGATGACGGCAGCGGGCTCGTAGCGGATGCGGTAGCCGTGCGCCCGGGCGCGGCGGAGCCAGTCGGTCTCCTCGTAGTACATGAAGAAGCGCTCGTCGAGGAGGCCGGCGTCGCGGAAGGCCTGCGCGGGGACGAGGGCGCAGGCGAAGGAGGCGGTCTCGAGATCGTCGCGGCGGACGGAGGTGGCGGGGCCGTCGGGGCGGCCGTGGTAGGTATCGCGGAAGAGGCCGAGTCGCCAGTCGAAGCCGCCGGCGTGCGTGCTGATGAGGCGTGGGTCGTCTTTGTACAGGATCTTGGGGACGACGATCGTCTTCTCGTCGGCGGCGTCGAGCATCGCGCGGAGGAAGGTGGGGGTGACGGTGGTGTCGGGGTTGAGGAAGAGGATGTGGTCGCCGCCGTGGTCGAGGACGTCGCGGACGGCGATGTTCGCGCCGGCGGCGAAGCCGACGTTGTCGTCGCAGCGGATGATCGTGGCGTCGGGACGCGCGGCCTCGATGCGGGCGAGGGAGTCGTCGGTGGAGCCGGAGTCGACGACGAGCAGGCGGTAGGGGGGATCAGTGACAGCGCGCAGGGAGGCGAGCAGGTCGTCGATGAAGGCGGCGCTGTTGTAGTTGATGACGGCGATGGTGATGCTTGGATCAGGCATCGGCAGCCGCGGTGCGCCGGGCGAAATAGTCCGCCAGCGCGGCGCGCCAGTCTCGTAGCGTAACGCCCAGGGCAGCGGCTCGGGTATTGGCGAGGACGGAGTACGGCGGCTTGCGGGGGCCAGTGAAGCCGCCGGCGCGAAGTTCGGCGGTCGTGATGGCCTCGACGGGGGTGTCGGGCTTGCCGGCGAGGCGGAGGATCTCGACGGCCCAGTCGTAGCGGGAGGCTTCGCCTTCGTTGCTGAGGTGGTAGATGCCGGGCGGGGCGTTGCGCTCGAGGAGGGCGGCGATGGCCGCGGCGAGCTCGTCGGTAGCGGTCGGGGTGGCGACCTCGTCGGTGACGAAGCGCAGGGGGCGGCCCTCACTCGCGGCGGCCAGCACCTTCTCGTTGAAGTTCACATAACCATCACCGTACAGCCAGGAGGCGCGGACGATGAGGGTGTCGGCGTGGCGGGAGGCGGCGAGGACCTCGCCGTCGAGCTTCGACAGCGCGTAGGCGTTCAGGGGGTTCGGGCGGGCGTCCTCTGCGTACGGCGTGGACTGCGCGCCGTCGAACACCTCGTTGGTGCTGATGGCGACGAGCCGGGCGCCGGTGCGCGCGCAGCCCCGCGCGACGTTCTCGGTCCCGATGCCGTTGATCTGGCGGGCGAGCGCGGGGTCCTGCTCGCAGCGGTTGGTGTCGGTGAGGGCGGCGCAGTGGATGACGGCGCCGGGGCGGTGCTGGTCGAGGGCGCGGGCGCAGGCGTCAGCGTCGGTGATGTCGAGATCGGCGCGGGCAAGGGGGACCAGGTCGTGCGCGGCGAACGTGCGATGGAGGCTGCGGCCGAGCTGGCCGTTTGCGCCGGTGATGAGGATCTTCATGCGGTCAGAGTGTAACCACAGATTTCACAGATTACACAGATTGGGGTCTCGACGAAGTGCTGTGGCCTATCGGGACTGCGCTGCGGACGTCCCCACGAAGATCTTTCGCTGCGCTCAAGATGACACGGTGCGTGACATTGTCGTCAGGCGGAATAGGGGCGGGCGGTGGCGAGGCGAGCGCCGTACTGGCGGTCGTAGTAGTGGCGGAAGTCGCCGGACTTGATGCGCTGCCACCACTCGCGGTGATCGGCGTACCAGCGGACGGTGGCCTGCATGGCGGCGTCGAAGTCGTATTGCGGCTCCCAGCCGAGGGCGCGGAGCTTGGTCCAGTCCAGGTAGTAGCAGGGGTCGTGGCCGGCGCGATCCTCGACGAACTGGATGAGGCTGTACGGCTTGTCGAGGAGGTCGAGGATGGTGCGGGCGACCTCGATGTTGGGGCGGTGGTTGTCGGCCTGGATGTTGTAGGCCTCGCCCTTCTCGCCGCGCTCGAGCAGGAGCAGCAGGGCGCGGCAGTTGTCTTCGACGTAGAGGCGGTCGCGCATCTGCAGGCCCTCGCCGTAGACGGGCAGCGGCTGGTTCTCGAGCGCGTTGGTGACGAAGAGGGGGATCGCCTTCTCGGGGTACTGGTAGGGGCCGACGTTGTTGGCCGGGCGGGCGACGACGACCTGGAGGCCGTAAGTCTCGGCGAAGGCGTGGCACATCATGTCGCCGGCGGCCTTGCTGACGGCGTACGGGCTCCGCGGCTTGAACGGGTCGTCCTCGCGCCGCGGGTTTTCCTCGGTGGCCGGGCCGTAGACCTCGTCGGTGGAAATGTGGAGCACGCGCTCGACGCCCAGGTCGCGCGCGGCGGAAAGCACGTTGTAGGCGCCGCGCAGGTTCGTCTCCATGAAGTCGGCGGCGTCCTCGATCGAGCGGTCAACGTGGGACTCGGCGGCGAAGTTCACGACGGCGTCGCAGCCGCGCATGGCTTCGGCGACGGCCCCGGCGTCGGCGACGTTGCCATGGACGAAGGAGTAACGCTCGTCTCCTGCGACGTCTGCCAGGTTCTCGAGATTGCCGGCGTAAGTGAGGGCGTCGAAGTTCACGACGTGGGTGTCGGGGCGCTCGCGCATGACGTAGCGGATGAAGTTGCTGCCGATGAAGCCGGCGCCGCCCGCGACGAGGAGCTTGCGCATCAGGGCACCCGCACGCGGCTGAAGTCGCCGAGGATGAGCTGGTAGCCGCGCGGCTTTCGGTCGTCGCCGACCAGTTCGACGTCGCGGCCGATGAGGGAGTGCTCGATCCGGTGGCCCAGGTGCTTGATAGTGGTCTTCTCGAGCACGACGGAGCCGCTGATCTCGCTCTCCACGATGTGGCAGTCGCGGTCGATCGACGTGAACGGGCCGATGTAGGCGTTCTCGATCACCGTGCGCTCGCCGATGATCGCGGGGCCGGAGATCACGCTGTTGATGACCCTGGAGCCGGGCTGCAGGACGACGCGCCCGTGGAGCTTGCTCAGCTCGTCGACCTCGCCGCCGGATGTGTCGCTGGCGAGCGTCTCGAGGACGATGCGGTTCGCGGAGAGCAGGTCGTCGTGGCGGCCGGTGTCGATCCACTCGCCCTCGACAACCTCGGCCCGGACGTTGTCGCCGTGGTCCAGCAGCCACTGGATGGTGTCCGTGATCTCCAGCTCGCCCCGCGCGGACGGCTTGATGCTGGCGATGGCCTCGAAGACGCGCGGCGTGAACATGTAGATGCCGATGACGGCGAGGTCGGACGGCGGATCCTGCGGCTTTTCGACGACCTCCACCAGCCGCTCGCCCTCGAACCGGGCGACGCCGAACTGCCGTGCGTCTGGCACCTTCTTGAGCATGATGCAGGCGTCGTCGCCGGAGGCGGCGAATGCGTTGACGTAGGAGACGATGCCGTGCGTGAGGAAGTTGTCGCCAAGGAAGGTGACGAACGGCGCGTCGCCCATGGCCTCGCGGGCGATGCCGACCGCCTGCGCGATCCCGCCGGGCTGGAGCTGGTCGATATACGAGACGCGGGCCCCGAAACGGGCGCCGTCGCCGGTCTCGCGGCGGATCTGGTCGCCGGTTTCGGGCGATACGACGATGGTGATGTCCGTGATGCCGGCCTGCACCAGGTGCTCGACGACGTAGAAGAGGATGGGCTTGTTGGCGACGGGGACCATCTGCTTGGCACCCGTATACGTGAACGGCCGCAGGCGGGAGCCCTTGCCGCCGCTGATCACGAGTCCCTTCATAGGTGGTTTCATCGCCGGTCAGTCTACCTTGTCCGAGGCTGGCCCTACTCCGGGGCGCTCCCCGTAGACGGAGGGGGAGAATCCCGGTCATGCGGAGGCCGCGGCCTCGTGTGTTGGCCTCTCCGGGAGTAACAACGGGCGCCCGCGGCGGGGCGTTGCAACTGGCCCGGGGCGGGCGGCGCTGCGATCATGGCGCGGAATCGGAACGGCAAGCGCGGAACGCCAACCGCGCGGGCTGGAAAGCCCGCGCTACGGGGCGTGATGGAGGGGCGCGATGGAACTGCGAGGCAAGACGGCGATCGTGACGGGGTCGGCTGTAGGCGTGGGCAGGCAGGTGGCGGTGGACCTGGCGCGACGCGGGGCGAACGTGGTGGTGAACTACTCGCGGTCGGAGGACGACGCGAAGGAGGCGGTCGGGCTGGTGGAGGCGGCGGGCGGGAAGGCGCTGCTGGTGAAGGCCGATGTCTCGGACGACGCGCAGGTGCAGGCGATGGTGCAGCGGGCGGTGGACACGTTCGGGGGCGTGCACGTGCTCGTGAACAACGCGGCGACCACGCGCTTCGTGAGCTTCGCCGACCTGGACGGGATGAAGAGCGAGTACTGGGACGAGATCTTCGCGGTGAACGTGAAGGGCGCGTTCTTCTGCTCGCGCGCGGCGGCGAAGGCGATGCGCGCGTCGTGCGAGGCCGGATCGCCGGGCGCGGCGATCGTGAACGTCGCCTCGGTGGCGGGAACCCGGGCGACGGGCTCGTCGATCGCGTACGCGGCGTCGAAGGCGGCGCTGATCAACATGACGGTGTCGCTGGCGAAGGTGCTGGGCCCGGAGATCCGGGTGAACGCGGTCGCGCCGGGCTTCATCGAGACGCGCTGGCTGCGCAACGGCCTCGGTGAGCAGGTGTACGAGGCGGCGAAGGCGCACCAGGCGCGGCAGGCGCCGCTGAAGGGCGTGTGCACGCCGGACACCGTGTCGCAGCTGGTGCTGTCGCTCATCGAGGGGGCGGACATGGTGACGGGGGAGTGCGTGACGATCGACGGCGGGGTGGGGATCAGTTCTTAGTCTGTAGTGAGTAGTTCTTAGTTTTGAGCCCGCCTACTTGAACTCGGGGGCGGTTTCGATGAGCTGCTTCACTTCGTTGGTGATCCCGTTCCAGAGGAAGAAGCTGAGCAAGCCCGAGAAGAGAAGACGGGCCCAGAGCTTCGGAGACAACCCCGTGTACACGAGCTTGGTCTCGTTCTGGCCCTGTTCGAGTTTGACCGAGACGCCGACGAACGCGTTCTTCACCACCAGGAAGTCACGCCTGATGGTCATCGGCCCCTTCCACTTCTCGATGGTGTATCGGCTGCCAAACTGACGTCGAAAGACGTCTTCGACCTGCTCCGGTGTGAGCTCCGGCTTGTGAGCGATTGGTGCGACTGCCACTGGATGCCTCCTCGTCCGTTTCGCAGAGCCTATAAGCAAACGCGCGAATCGGTCAACCTACTTCGCACCTAGGATTGACATGAGATGGACCTGTGCGGAATCCGCAGATCCGGTCGCACTCCAGAACTTGCGCGGTGTGCGAGACTGGAGGCGGGCCTGCCGTCGTGACGGGCGTACGCGGATGCCGTTCAGCGCCATGGTAAGGAGAAAGTCCCATGGCGAATTGGGAATACAAGGTCGTGTACGTGGATTTTCGAGGCAGGATTTCGTCAGAAGGGGCGGAGTACATCCGACAGGGCGGTGAACACCGCACCGGGTTCGTCCGCGGCTACCTCGACAAGCTCGGCGAGGACGGCTGGGAATTGACCGGCATGCTTCCCCTTCTGAGGCCGGAGAGCAGCTACTTCGTGCTGAAGCGCGCGCGCGCGGCGGCATCGCAAGGTTAGCGATTAGCGGGCGCTGAGGTATCGGCGCCGTCCGGCGGCAGGCCCGTTTGAGACGTGAGATGTGGGACGTGAGAGGTGGGAAGCGGGGAACGGGATCTAGGTGAAACTGGACGAACGAATACCGGCGGGAGGACGAGTCCGGTACGATCCATCTTGTGACTGCTGACATCGAAGCGCGGCAGGTGGGGTCGGGCGTCCACCCGGACGAGGATGACGACGGGTTCGGGTTCGAGACGGAGGCGGCGGAGCCTGCGGAGCAGGTATCGTCGGTCATCGCCATCATCCGGATCATCGCGGTGCTGGGGATGGGGCTCTCCATCTCGTTCGGGCTGTTCATCAGCCTGGTGGGCGTGAAGGGCCTCCTCGTCGGCGTGCCGTCGATGCTCGCCGCCATCCCGCTGTTCTTCCTGATGCAGTACGCGGAGAAGTGGGCGGCTCGGGGGAGGTTGTAGGTTTTAGGTTGTAGGTTATAGGGGTTGCGACGGCCTTTCGGCCGTCTGTTTGTTTCATGACATAAGCCGGTCGACAAAGACGCTCTCCGCCGCCGCTTACCTGCGCTGTACACTCGCACAACATGAGCGAGATCACGCCGATCCGGCGGCAGTACCTCGACGTGAAGCGGCGGTATCCGCACGCGATCGTCTTCTTCCGGCTCGGCGACTTCTACGAGACCTTCGACGACGACGCGGAGCTTTGCGCGCGCGAGCTGGAGATCACGCTGACCTCGAAGCCGATGGGGAAGGGCCTGCGGGTGCCGCTGGCGGGGATCCCGTACCACGCGGTCGACGGCTACATCGCACGGCTCATCGCGAAGGGCTACAAGGTCGCGCTGTGCGAGCAGATGAGCGATCCGGCGACGACGAAGGGCATCGTCGATCGGAAGGTCGTACGGGTGGTAACTCCGGGGACGCTCATCGAGAACACGCTGCTCGACGAGCGTGCCAACAACTACCTGGCGTGCCTGGCGCCCGCGAAGACGCGGCGGTCGGGCGACGACGCGTGGGCGGGCGACATCGGCCTGGCGTACGTGGACATCTCGACGGGAGAGTTCGTCGCCGGCGCCGTTCGAGCGGAGTCGGCGGCGGCGGAGCTGGCGCGCATCCGGCCGGCGGAGGTGCTGCTGCCGTCGGACATCGATCCGCCGTCGTGGCTGGACGCGGGCTACCACCTAACGCGGTGCGAGCCGCTCTGGTTCGACCACGATCTCGCGACGGTGACGGTGCAGGAGCACTTCCGCGTCGCCTCGCCGGAGGCATTCGGCCTCGACGCCGGGTCGCCGTCCGTCGACGCCTGCGCCGCGACCGTCCTCTATCTGCGCGAGAACCAGGCGGCCAGCGCGCCGCTGGTGACCGCGATCCGCGCCTGGCGCCCCGCCGAGTACGTCGGCCTCGACGCGCACACGATACGGAACCTGGAGCTGTTCTCGGCCGGGCTGGACAACCGGCGCGACGGCTCGCTGCTGCACACCCTGGACCTGACCTGCTCCTCCATGGGAGCGCGGCTGCTGCGCCGGCGCATCGGCCAGCCGCTGTGCGACATCGCCGCGATCGAGCCGCGGCTGGACGAGGTTGCGTACTGCCACGAGAGCGCGCTCCGGCGCGGACGCCTGCGGGAGCTGCTGGGGTCACTGCCGGACCTCGAACGCGTCGTCGCACGCGTGGTCGCCGGGAGCGCGCAGCCGCGCGAGCTGGTGGCGCTGCGCCGCGGGCTGGAGGCCGTGCCGGCGATCAAGGTGTCGCTCGGCGGCCAGACCTCGGAGGCTGGTGGAGACGTAGACGCGCGTGTCGCCGACATTGCGGCGCGGATGCACGAGTGCGGCGACGTCGTGGCCGCGATCGCCCAGGCGATCGCCGACGAGCCGGGTGCGACACTCGAATCGGGCGAGGTCGTGCGCCCCGGGTTCTCGGAGGAGCTGGACCGGCTGCGGCTCATCACGCGCGACGTGCGGCGCTTCGTGGCCGAGTTGGAGGCCGGGGAGCGAGAGCGCACCGGGATAAAGTCGCTGAAGATCGGGTACAACCGCGTGTTCGGGTACTACATCGAGGTCAGCAAGGCGAACGCCGCGCTCGTGCCGGAGCACTACGAGCGGCGGCAGTCGCTGGTGAATGGCGAGCGCTACACGACGCAGCAGCTGCGCGAGTACGAGACGCAGATCCTGAGCGCGAAGGACAGGGCGCAGGAGCTGGAGACGGCGATCTACCGGCAGGCCTGCGCCCAGGTGTCGGCCGCGGCGGCGCAGGTGCTGGCTACCGCCGAGGCGCTGGCGGAGCTGGACGTGGCGTGCGGGCTGGCGGAGGCGGCGGCGCGGTACGGGTACGCGCGGCCGGCTCTGGACGGCGGGGACACCATCGAGATCAGGGACGGCCGGCACCCCATGGTCGAGCGGGCGCTGGCGGCGCGGGCGTTCGTGCCGAACGACACGGCGCTGTCCTCGGGGGACGCGCAAATCGTCGTACTGACGGGGCCGAACATGGCCGGGAAATCCACGTACCTGCGCCAGGTGGCGGTGATCGCGCTGATGGCGCAGATCGGGAGCTATGTGCCGGCGTCGGCGGCGCGCATCGGCGTGGTGGACCGCATCTTCACCCGCGTCGGCGCTGGCGACGACCTGACGTCGGGGCAGTCGACGTTCATGGTCGAGATGACGGAGACGAGCGCGATCCTGCACAACGCGACGTCGAGGTCGCTGATCATCCTCGACGAGATCGGGCGCGGGACCAGCACCTACGACGGCATGGCGATCGCGCGGGCCGTGGTGGAGTACCTGCACAACCGTCCGGGTCTTGCGGCGAAGACGCTGTTCGCCACGCACTACCACGAGCTGACCGATCTGGCGGGACACCTGCCGCGCGTGCGGAACTACAACGTCGCCGTGGCGGAGGAGGGCGCCGACGGCGCTCGGCGCATCGTGTTCCTGCGGCGCATCGTGCCGGGCGGCGCGGACCGCAGCTACGGCGTGCACGTGGCCGAGCTGGCGGGCCTCCCGAAGGCGGTGGTGCAGCGCGCGCGGCAGGTGCTCCTGGAGCTGGAGTCGGAGAGCGCCGGCGACGGGCGCGCACGAAGGGGACCGGTAACGCCGCAGCTGTCGTTGTTCGCGTCGACGCCCCCGGACGACGGGCTGCGGCGGGAGCTGGCGGAGCTGGACGTCGACAGCCTGACGCCGCTGGAGGCGATGACGCGGCTGTACGAGCTGCGTGAGCGAGCGCGCGGGTAGTGCGTCAGTCGATGAGACCGGGCGACAGGTCGCAGCAGCAGCACTCGTCGAGCTGATGGCGGTAACATCGGAGGGTGGAGATGGCTGGTGATCTGAATGAACGGCAGGTGCGGTTCGTGGAGAAGGCGCGGATCGCGCGGCTGGCCTCGACGCGGCGCGACGGCTCGCCGCACGTCTCGCCGGTGTGGTACCGGTACGAGGACGGGGCGTTCCTGGTGTTGGTGGACCGCGGCTCGCGGAAGCACCGTAACATCGAGCGCGACGCGCGCGTGGTGCTGTGCATCGACGACGAGCGCGCGCCGTATCACACGGTGCTGGTGCGCGGCCGAGCGTCGGTCGAGCCGGCGCCGGGCCCGGTGTGGCGGCTGGCGCTGGCGGTGCACTACCTGGGCGACGAGAACGGGCGCCGCTACGTCGAGACGACGGACGGGTCGAACGGCGTGCTCCTCCGCATCGCCGTCGAGTCCGTCACGGGTTGGTGATCGCGCCAGAGCGGATTGGAATCGAAGGCAGGACATGAGAGGGGGCGAGGCCGTCCCTCGCCCCCTCTCATTCACTGGCGGCAGCGTTGCCCGAACTGACGGATGACGGCGATCAGGTCGGCGACATTGATGACGCCGTCCCGGTTGATGTCGTAGCGGGCTTCGTACGGCCTGTGGAAAAAGATCCGCAGGGCCACCCTCAGGACATCGCCGGCGTTCACCCGTCCGTCTCCGTTGACGTCGGCGCAGAGCAGACCTGCGGGCGTGGCGGTGGGTGTACGGGTCGCCGTGCTCGTCGGCGTGTTGGTGGCCGTATTCACGGGCGTGTTCGTCGGGGTGTTCGTTGCCGTCGCTGTCTGCGGAACCGGCGTGTTCGTCGGCGTGTTGGTGTGAGTAGCCGTCGGTGGGACGGGTGTGCTCGTTGGTGTGTTCGTGTGAGTCGCTGCCGGCGGGACGGGTGTGTTGGTTGGCGTGTTCGTGTGAGTCGCTGTCGGCGGGACGGGTGTGTTGGTTGGCGTGTTCGTGGCCGTGTTCACGGGCGTGTGAGTCGGCGTATCGGCCGGTGTGTGAGTTGCCGTCGCCGCCGGCGCAGGCGTATTCGTCGGTGTATCTGTTGGCGTATGCGTTGCCGTCGCCAGGTCGGGTGTGTCGGTCGGGGTGGCTGTGTGAGTGGCCGTCGGTGTACTTGTGTGCGTGGCCGTCGGCGGGATTGGCGTGTTCGTCGGCGTGTTAGTGGACGTCGCCGTTGCCGTCGCGAGCGGTGTGTTCGTCGGTGTGTGCGTCGGGCTTGGCGTAGCCGTCGCCGTGGGGGTGGCGGTGGGTTCAGGCTCGGGGCACACGGGGTCGATGGGCGTGAGGCCGGTCCAAGACTGCTGCGAGTCGGTCGATGCCGGGGAATTCGTGAGGTTCGTGGGGTTCGAGCCGTCCGCGTGACGTGGCTGGGGGCGTCGCTGTGTCCGTCGGCGGGACCGGCGTGGGCGTTGGCCCGACTCCGGAGGTCGTCACGTTGAGGTTGCCTGGCACGACTGGCTGCCGGCGACGGCGGGCGACCACGCGGTGCTCGAGTCGCTGCGTTTGGGCGAGCGCCGCGCGAACTTGAGGTCGTAGCTCGTTAGAAGGGCGGAAGCTGGACGCTGGAGCACCGATGGCTGACCACCAGCGAATGAGACACTGACACACGGACACACTGAGACACGTCCATCAGCTGCGGGAGGTGCCGGGGGCGCCCAGGCGGTAGGGGAGCTGGAGGGCGCGGAGCATATTGATGCGGCCCGACCCCGCCCAGTCCGGGCGGTCGCTTGCGGGCATCGGGTCGGCCGTCGAACGGATGAGGCCGGCGAGGGCGTCGGGGCGCAAGAACGGGTTGCGCGAGAGCATCAGCGCGGCGAGCCCGGAGACGATCGGCGCGGCGAAGGAGGTGCCGTTCCCGACCGCGTAGGCCGAGCCGCCGTCGAGACAGGTGAAGTGGCCGGCGCAGGCGTTGACGGGCACCGTGCCGATGATCCCTTCACCGATGGCGACCACATCGACCTCGGGGCCGGAGTTCGAGAAGGCGGCGCGCTGGTCGCCCGCGGCCGTCGTGGCGCCGACGGCGAGGACCTCGTCGTACCGGGCGGGATAGGCGACCTCCCCACCGTTGTTGCCAGATGCGGCGACAACCAGGGCGCCGTAGTTCTCGTGGGCGACCCGGACCGTCTCGCGAACGTACACGGAGTCGATGGTGCCGCCGAGGCTGACGTTGAGGACGCGCGCGCCGTGCTCGACGGCGTAGAGAATGCCCTGGGCGAGCGAGAGCGTGTTCCCGTTGCCCGTGCAGTCGAGGATCTTCACTGGGAGAATGGTGGCGCTGCGCGCGACGCCGACCATGCCCTCGGCGTTGCCCGCGGCGGCGATGATACCGGCGACGAACGTCCCGTGACCGAGATCGTCGGTTACGTCACCGCCCGCGGCGGCGGCGCATCCGTCGTTGGGCGAGTGCAGGAAGGCGCAGCCGTTCACGTCATCCACACAGCCATCGGCGTCGTCGTCGATACCGTTCCCCGGGACTTCGGCGGGATTTACCCAGATGCGCTCGACGAGGTCGGGATGGCTGACGTCCAGGCCGGTATCAAGGATCGCGACGGTTACGCCGGCCCCTGTGGAAATATCCCACGCTTCGGGCGCGTGCATCGCCGCCAGATAGGGGGCCTGGTCGGCGGCGTAGAGCGGGTCAGCCGGAAGATCGGCGGCGCGTACCGGGTAGGCGGGCTCCGCGTAGAGCACGCCCGGCCTGCCGATGAACTCGCCCGCGGCGCGGGCGAACGACACGCCCTCCGGGATCTCCACGAACACCGCGGCCGAGAACCCTGCGCGTTCAAGGACCGGGTATCCGAGCGACGCGGCCAGCGTGGCGATCGCGTCGAGGTCATCGCCGGAGCGAACGCGGACGACAAGCGACGCCGGGCTCTGCGGCGGCGCCGAAGGGACCGTGCCCGCGGCCGGCGCGGCGACAGCGGCGGGGGGCAGCACGTCGCGCGAAAACACGATCACCACAAGCGCCGACATAACGATGGCCAGGGGCGGCGCGGTCGCGGCGATGCGTCTCATGCGGGACAGCGTACCGGAGACGGCGCGTGATGTGCTGTTACAATCGCGGCGAAGGAGCAGCCGATGCCGATCCGCATCCTGGCGCCGCACGAGGCGGCGAAGATCGCCGCGGGCGAGGTGATCGAGCGTCCCGCCTCGGCCGTGAAAGAGCTGGTCGAGAACTCGCTGGACGCTGGCGCGACCCAGATCTCCGTCGAGGTCCGGGAGGGCGGCCTGGCGTTGATCCGGATCGCCGACAACGGCCGCGGGATCGAGCCCGGGGAGCTGCGGCTGGCGTTCGAACGCCACGCCACCAGCAAGGTGGCGACCGAGGACGACCTGTGGCGCGTCGCCACGCTGGGGTTCCGGGGCGAGGCCCTGCCGAGTATCGCCGCGGCGGGTGAAGTGGATGTGCTGACGCGCATTTCCGGGAACGACGTGGGCGCGCGGATCCGCCTGCGCCACGGTGAGACCGTCGATGAGGGCGCGGGGGCGACGCCGCCGGGCACCGTGTTCACCCTGCGACGGCTGTTCTCGGCGCAGCCGGCCCGGCTGAAGTTCCTGCGATCGGCGGCGAGCGAGGCATCCCAGGTGACGGCGGTGATCACGCACTACGCGATGGCCTACCCGGAGGTGCGTTTCACGCTGACCGTGGATGCCAAGACCGTCCTGCAGACGGCCGGCAGCGGGAGCCTGGTCGACGCCGTGGCGGCGGTCTACGGACGCGACGTCGCCGCCGCGGCGATCGAGATCGACGCGAGCCCGGGCCAGGAGGGCGAGCCCTCGGTGCGGGGCGTGGTCTGCGATCCGCGCGTACACCGATCGTCTCGGAACTACATCGGGCTGTACGTGAACCGGCGATGGGTGAAGAACCGCGCGCTGACGTTCGCGGTGGAAGAGGCGTACCAGGGGATGCTGCCGGTGGGGCGCCGTCCGGTCGCGGTGCTGAACATCAGCGTGCCGCCGGACGAGGTCGACGTGAACGTGCATCCCACGAAGGCCGAGGTCCGGCTGCGCAACGAGCGCGCGGTGTTCGGATCGCTGCAGCGCGCGGTGCGGCGCGCGATCGCGGACCGGGGCACGGTGCCGGCGGCGTCGGCGGGCGTGTGGGGCACTGCAGAGCCTTCGCGGAACGATCGGCCGCCGTTGTTCCTGACGCAGCGGCCGGTGCAGATGCCGATGCCATCGCCGGCTGCGGGCGGTTTCGATCGGACGCGTGGCGGCGGAGACGAGGGAATCGCGGTGGCCGGCGATGCACAGCCGGTCTCCTACGAAGACTCTGATCGAGGGGCGGCTGTGCCACACGCGGGCGGTCTCCCCGGCGACTCTTCGAAGGGCGCCCGCGCTCCATCGGTGGGGACGATGGTGGAAAGGCTGCCGCTGCTCCGGGCGGTCGGGCAGGTGAACGCCACCTACGTGGTCGCGGAGGGCCCGGACGGGATGTACCTGGTCGACCAGCACGCGGCACACGAGCGCGTCCTGTACGAGCGCTTCCTGGCATCGGTGCGGGCCGGCCGGCCGGAGGTGCAGGCCCTGCTGGAGCCGCTCACCGTCGAGCTGAGCGCCGCGCAGCGGGCGCTGCTGTCGGAGCACGCGCAAGCGTTCTCGGCGCTGGGGTTCGAGATCGACCACTTCGGCGACGCCGCGTTCGTCGTGCGGACGGTGCCGGCATCGATGGCCGGGGACGACGCTGGCCGCGCGATCGCCGAGCTGCTGGACCGCATGTCGCGCGACGACGTCGTCGAGGAGCCGGGGCACCGGGGCGCGGCGTCGCTTGCCTGTCACGGTGCCGTGCGCGCGGGCATGAGCATGTCCGAGCAGGAGCAGCGCGAGCTGCTGCGGCTGCTCGAGGGCTGCGACGCGCCCCGGACGTGTCCGCACGGCCGCCCGACGATGGTGCACCTGGCCGCGGATGCCATCGCCCGCGAGTTCCGCCGGAAGTAGCGACGAGCTCACCGCCGGAGTCGCAGAGGTCGCAGAGATCCTTCAGGTCAGGTAAGCCGCTTGCCGAGGAGGTGGCGGCGGCCTCGCAAGAACGCTTCCGCAGATGTTGCAGGTTTTCCGGCGGACTGGACTGTCTGCACGCCCAGCCAGCCGCCCGCGGCCTTTACGACGAACCCCACGCGCAGCAAGCCCTCGTCCATCACCACCGAGGCTCTGGCATCCACCGTCCCAGGAGGCGGCGACCAGCCTGTTGTGTTGTTCGCCAGTGCGAGCGCCTCCAGGATGCGCAGCGGTGCACCGTCGAGGGCGGTGTACGCCATGGGCCAGGGGTTGTAGGCGCGGACTTTGCGGGCAATGTGCTCCGCCGTCTCGTTGGCCCAGTCGATGCGGCCGTCCTCTTTCTTGAGCTGCGGCGCGTAGCTGGCCAGCGCGTCGTCCTGGGCGACGGGCGTGAGGTCACCGTTCGTGTAGCGCGGGAGCACATCGAGCAGGAGGTCGGCGCCCGCTTCGGCGACGCGCGGCGTCAGCGTGGCCGTCGTGTCGGCGTCCGTGATGGGTACGCGCACCGAGCCCAGCATCGGCCCCGCGTCGAGGGCGAGGACGACCTTCATGATCGTAGCGCCGGTCTCGGCGTCGCCCGCGAGGATCGCGGCGGGGATTGGGGCGGCGCCGCGCCAGCGGGGCAGGAGGGAGGCATGGACGTTGAGGATGCCGAGCAGCGGGACGTCCAGGACCGGCTGCCGCAGGATCTGTCCGTACGCGGCGATGACGCCGATGTCCGGCCCCAGCGCCCGCAGCCGGTCGACGCCGTCGGGGCGGCTGATGGACTTCGGCTGGAAGACGGGGATCCCATATTCCAGGGCCAGCGCCTTCACGGGGGGCGGCGCGAGCCTGCGGCCCCGCCCCGCCGGCCGGTCGGGCTGGGTGAAGACGCCCACCACCTCGTGCTCGCTCTCGACGAGGCCCCGGAGCGACGGGAGCGCGAACTCGGGCGAGCCCATGAAGACGATGCGCATCGCGGGAGAGCATAGCAGGCGGCGCGGATCGCGGCCGCGATTCGCGGCGTTATACTCGGCGAGTTCGCTGAAGCACGAAGGGACGCGCTTACACATGACGCTCCGCCATCGCCGGCTGGCCTGGATATCTAGCGCCATCGGAGCGCTCGCGCTCGGCGCCTGTGGGGGCGACGGAGGCGGCGATGTGACGCCCTCGCCCACGCCGAGCGGGACGATCACGATCGATGCGCCGCCAAGGGACGCACAGGTGGCGGTGCCGTTCGAGGTCTCGGGCGAGGCCAACGTATTCGAGGGCGCGCTGGCGGTGCAGGCCATCGACGCCGCGGGGACCGTGGTTTGCGAGCACAGGGTACAGGCGACGTCGGGGACCGGGACGCCGGGCGCGTGGTCGGCCACGCTCGCCTTCGCGCCGCCCCCCTCGGAGCAGGACGTGACGCTGAGAGCCTTCAGCCGCAGCGCCAAGGACGGGTCCGAGGAGAACGTCGTGACGAGGACCGTACGGGTGAGCCCCGATCTGCCCGCGATCGTCGTCGAATCGCCCCGCTGCGGGGCCACCTCGATCGCGCAGTCCGTGATCGCGGCGAGCGGGACGGCGAGCGTGTTCGAGGGGTCGCTGCAGGTCGAGCTGCGCGACGCCACAGGGACCGTGCTTGCGACGAGGACGGTGCAGACGGTCGGGGCGCCGGACCGCGGCAACTGGGCGATCAACTTCGACGTGGGCGCGCTGCCGGCGGGGTCTTACGAGTTCGTCGCCTATTCCATCAGTGCGATGGACGGCGCGGTGGAGAACGTGTTCGCCGTGCCGTTCCTGAAGGCGCAGTAGCGAGCGCAGTAGCGAGGGCAGGGGAGCAGGCCATGGGCCAGCGGCTGCACGCGATCGTCGTGGGGCGGGTGCAGGGCGTGGGGTTCCGGGAGTTCGTACGGCACGAGGCGGCCTCGCGCTCGCTGACGGGCTACGTGCGCAACGGCGAGGACGGCCGGTCGGTGGAGGTGGTGGCGGAAGGCGAGGAGCCGGCGCTGGAGGAGTTGCTGCGCGCCCTGAACGAGGGTCCGCGGTTCGCGCGGGTCGAGAGCGTGGACTTCAACTGGAGCGAAGGCTCCGGCGGTTTCTCGCGCTTCGGCATGGAGATGTGAGGGGAGTGGGTGGTTCGTAGTTCGTAGTCAGTCGAGGAGGAGGCAGTCGACCTCGTCGCCGGGCCTGATGCCGGGGACGTCCTCCGGGACGACGGCGAGGGCGTTGGCCGCGGCCATGGAGCTGAGGATGCCCGAGCCCTGGGGGCCGGTGAGGGCGGCGTGCCAGGCGCCGTCCCGCTGCGTCAGGATCGCCCGCGCGTACACACGGCGGGCGTCCGTGTTGGCGATCGGCTCGTCGGCGATGGCACGCACCGCCGGGCGCTGCCAGTCGGAGCGGCCGAGCATCTTGAAGATCGCCGGCCGTCCGAAAAGCTCGAACGACACCATCGAGCTCACGGGATTGCCCGGCAGGCCGATGTGCGGCACACGGCGATCGCCCGACGCGAAGGCCCCGAACGCGAGAGGCTTGCCGGGGCGCATCCGCACCGTCCAGAAGTCGACCTCGCCCTCCTTCGCCAGCACGTCTTTCACGACGTCGTAGTCCCCGCGCGAGACCCCGGCCGAGGTCGCCAGCATGTCGGCGTCGAGCCCGTCTCGCAGGCGCGCCGTGAGCGCCTCCACGGTGTCCTTCGCGATGCCGAGCCGGCGCGGGATGCCGCCGTTCGCCCGGACCATCGCGGAGATGCTGTAGGCGTTGCTGTCGTAGATCTGGCCCGGCCGCAGGGGCTCGCCCGGGTCGACGACCTCGTCGCCGGTGCTGAGGATCGCGACGACGGGACGGCGGTGGACGCGCACCGTCGCCATGCCCAGCGAGGCGAGCACGCCGATCTGGGCGGGATGCAGGACGGTGCCCTTCGGGATGATGGGTTGGCCTTTGCGGACGTCCTCGGCGGCGTAGCGGATGTTGGCGCCCGGGTTCGCGGGCTTCAGGACGCCGACGACGTCGCGGGATTTTGCGAACGAGCCGAAGTTGCGCCCCGAGGTCTCGTCGGTCTCCTCGAACGGCACGACCGCGTCGGCGCCGGGCGGCATGGGCGCGCCGGTCATGATGCGGACGGCGGCGCCGGGCTCGACACTGCCCTCGAACAGGTAGCCGGCCGCCAGCTCACCGATGACGCGGAGCCGGACGGGTGATCCCTCGGATGCACCGGCCGTGTCGGCGGCGCGCACCGCGTAGCCGTCCATGGCGGTGTTGTCGAGCGGCGGGATATCGAGCGGCGAGACGACGTCCTCGGCCGTCACCTGGCCCAGCGCCTCGAGGATCGGTACGTCGACCGCCTCGAGGAGCGGGACGATGGCGAGAATGCGCTCCAGCGCCTCCTCGACGGAGATCATCTGCATGGTGGTCATGCGGTCAGGATACAAAACGGCCCCGGTCGCGCGACCGGGCCGTTTCTCGGTGTCGTGCGAGTGCGCCTACTCCGCGGGCCCGGTGATCGAAAGGCTCACCGTGGAGTAGCCCTCCACGTCGGACGGCGCGATGTTCACGACGGCAGCGGCGCCGGTCGTGGAGTCCGGGTCCGTCCAGGAGAGGAACACCTCGCCGTCGGATGTGGACGAGAACGAGTCCGTGTAACCGGCGGCTTCGAGCTTGTCCTTGTAGAACTCCTCGAGGTCATCGACGCTCTGCTTCACGTACAGCTCGACGAAGATCGTGCGCGTGCCGCTGGAGGAGAAGGAGCTGCTGCTGGTGACGCGGGCGTCGTCCGGCAGCGGGATCCGATCCTTCGGATACTCGTCGTCGAGGTTGACTTCTTCCGGAAGCTCCGCGGATCCGCTGTCGCCCGAGTCATCGCCCGACGAGTCGCTGTCGTCAGGGGTGGGATCCTCGGAATCGTCGCCAGAGTCGGAGGAGTCGTCGAGGCCGAGATCGGCCTTGCTGCCGTACGTGACGAGGATCGTCACCTTGCCGTCCGATTCTGCGATGAAGACGGATGCGGCCTCGTCACCCTTCTCGGCCACGAACGTGCCGGAGCCACCGAAGCTGCCTGTCGAGGTGCTCTTCCAGGGGCCGTCCTCAAACTCCTTCTCGTAGAAGGCCTGCACGTCCTCGATGTCGTCGCCGGTCTCGAAGGTGACGAGCGTCCCCTCCTGCCCTTCGGAGCTGCCGCTCACGCTCCCGAGAACCTTCGCGCCGTCGTACTTCGGGAAGTCGTCCGGGAAATCGCCCGGCAGATCATCGCTGACCGTGACCTTCCCTCCGCCGGGGATATCCACGGTCTTCTTGTCACCGCCGCCGCAGGCGACGGTCACCGATGCGAACACCAAGACGGGGAGTGCGGCGAGCAACAACAATTTGCGCATTCGAGTATCTCCTTAAACCTGCTTCCAACCGGGCCATGCTAGCACCGGTCGAAGCCCGTGTCACGCCCGAACAACTAACTTCGCGCGGTGCGAATCAGCGTGCTGACCATAAGCAACCGCGGTGGTACGCGCTTGCCAGATCCTCCAGCGCGATGAGGGGAGCGCGAAGGGCGCCGTCCTCACGCCATGCGCGTGCGTAGCCCTCGGCGATGAGGACGGCATCGATGCTGAGGCCGTCGGTCGTATAGACATAACGCAGCAACCGGTCGTAGCGGTCTCGCTCACGGGCATCCGGCCGCAGGACCACGCGGGACGCGACGAGTTCACGCGTGCGCTCCGTCGCCACGGCGAAGCGGGGGTCGCCGCGCTCTGGCGTATCGATGCCGTAGAATCGAACCGTTTCGTCGCGGCCGTCGATCTCGACGTGAATCGTGTCGCCGTCGACGATCCGGATGACGGGAGCGCTCTCGAGCGCCGCCGGGTCGGCGCAGAACACCGTCTCGACGGATGGCGGCCCCGACGGGTAGGGCGGGGCGCACGTGACCAGCGGCGTTTCAGGCGAAGCGGCGACCGGCGCCGTCGCTGCACGTGTAGGTGCGTAGTCGTCGACGGTCACTTCGCACGAGACGGCGAAGACGCCGGCGACCGTCACGAGCAGGGCGAGGCATCGAGCGACCACCGACGGATACTAGCACGGGACCGCGACAGTGATTGTCGCGAATGAGTTGGAGGACGGATGACGGAGACGCGGCACGACGTCGTCGCGATGGGGAATGCGCTGGTGGACGTGATCGCCGACGTCGACGAGGCGTTCATCGCGCGGCAGCAACTGAATCGCGGGACGATGACGCTGATCGACGCGGAGCGCGCGGAAGTGCTGTACGCGGCGATGCCGCCGGCGATCGAGATGTCGGGCGGATCGGCGGGGAACACGATCGCGGGCGTGGCGTCGCTGGGGGGACGGGCGGCGTACATCGGCAAGGTCGCGGACGACCAGCTTGGCCGCGTGTTCCGCCACGACATCCGCGCGGCGGGCGTGACCTACGACGTGCCGCCTGCGGACGGCGGGTCGCCCAGCGGGCGGTGCCTCATCGTCGTGACGCCGGACGCGCAACGAACGATGAGCACCTTCCTGGGCGCGGGCGTGGGCCTGGGCCCGGAGGACGTCGACGAAGCCCTGATCGCCGGCGCGAAGGTCACGTACCTGGAGGGCTACCTGTGGGACCCGCCGCGCGCGAAAGAGGCCTTCCTGAAGACGACGCGGGTCGCGCACGAGGCGGGGCGCAAGGTCTCGCTGACATTGTCGGACCCGTTCTGCGTCGACCGCTACCGGGAGGAGTTCCTGGACCTCGTCGAGCACCACGTCGACATCCTGTTCGCCAACGAGATCGAGATCATGTCGCTATATCAGGTGCGCGACTTCGACGCGGCGCTGCAGCACGTGCGGGGACACTGCGAGATCGCGGCGCTCACGCGCAGCGAGAAGGGCAGCCTGATCGTCTCGGGCGACGAGGTCCACGTGATCGACGCGGCGCCCGTCGAGCGGGTGGTCGACACGACGGGCGCCGGCGACATGTACGCGGCGGGCTTCCTTTACGGCTACACGCAGGGGATGGACCTGGCCCGCTGCGGGCGTATCGGCGCGATCGCGGCGGCGGAGGTGATCTCGCATTTCGGCGCCCGGCCCGAGGTTTCGCTCCGGTCGCTCATCTGACTGTCAACATAACGACGACGCGGGCAGCGTCCGCCGGTCCCGCGCGTGTCGCCAGATTCCCGTCCCTCTTCGGCCGGGTCGTTCTGGGACTATTTTTCCAAAAGTGATCCGGCCCCCTTGGAGATCGCAGCCACCTCGTCGTAGGCTCGGCTCGACGGCGATTGGCCGGCGCGGGCGGGCGAGGCCGGCCGCTACTCCGGAAAAGGAAGAAGCGGGCGGACGGACAACCGTCTCGAGGCCAACAGCGTAGAAGTGCAGAACGAATTCAGCTCCGAGCGAATCTGGCCCGAATCTACGGCGGAGTCCGCTGAGCCCCCTAAAGGAGGCAGAAAACATCGAGAAACCGCAGCATAGCCCGAAAAGACGGCCGGTTGCGGGCGCCATCGCGCGCATGTGTCGCTCACCGGGGCATGGCAGTAGCGCCGGCCCGCGCCGGATCATCGGGGCTCCATCTGGCGGTCACCTCGCGCGGCGCGAAACAATGCTGCGTGAGCGATCGGAACGAACACCAGACGCCGCCTGCCGCGCCCCTGCGAGACATCGTCGCGGCGCTGGCCTCGCCGTCCGCGTACCCGCATCCGGCCGGCGAGGTAGAGGTCGTGCAGACGCACGTGTCGTACGTGCTGCTCGCGGGGGACTACGCCTACAAGATCAAGAAGCCGCTGGACCTCGGCTTCCTGGACTACAGCACAGTGGAGAAGCGGCGGACGATGTGCGAGGAGGAGGTACAGCTGAACCGCCGGTTGTGCTCCGACGTATACCTCGGCGTCGTGCCGATCACGCAGGCGGACAGCGTCTATCGCGTCGGCGGCGACGCCGCCCCGGTGGAGTATGCGGTGCAGATGCGGAGGGTGCCGCGCGAACGGATGCTGGACGCGATGCTGGAGCGGGGCGAAGCGATGCGACGCCGGGCTCCGCACGGTGCGGCTGCGATCGTACGGCGGGTGGCGCGGGCGATGGCGGCGTTTCACGCGCGCGCCGAGACGGACGCCCGTATTGCCTCGTTCGGGCGAACGGAGTCGCTGCGGGCGAACTGGGACGAAAACTTTGAGCAGGCGGCGCCGTTCGCCGGGACGCTGATCGCGCCTCAGACGCTGGCGTCCGTGCGGTCGTACGTCGAGCGCTTTTTGCGCGAGAACGGGGCGCTGATCGAGGAGCGCGCGGACGCCGGGCGCGTGCGGGACTGTCACGGGGACCTTCGTTCGGACGCGGTCTACGTGCGCGAGGACGGCGGGATCTGCGTGATGGACTGCATCGAGTTCAACGACCGTATCCGCTTCGGCGACGTGGCGGGCGACATCGGCTTCCTGGCGATGGACCTGGAGTCCCGCGGCCACCGCGAGCTCTCGGACGAACTGATGGGCGCCTACCTGGGCGACGCGCGCGACGAGACGCTGCCGCTGGTGCTGGCGCACTATAAGGCGTACCGCGCATTCGTGCGCGGAAAGGTCGAGGCGATGCGCTCGGCGGAGGCCGAGGTGCCGGAGGACGCGCGCGCGGCCTCACAGACGGCGGCGCGGCGTTATTTCGAGCTGGCGGTGTCGTACGCCGAGGCGGCGCCCGCGCAGCGGTTGATCTACATGGTGGGACTATCGGGCAGCGGGAAGACGTACCTGGCGGACGCGCTCGCCTGCCGCATCGGGGCGGTGTTGCTTAGCTCTGATGTCGTGCGGAGGGGGGACGGCAAAGAGCAAAGGGCGAAGGACAAAGGGACAGAACGGACGACAGACAACAGGCAACAGATCTCGGATGCTGCAGACGGCGCGGGGCGATACGCGGAGGACGAGCGAGAGCGGGTGTACGAGCGGATGCGCGAGCTGGCGCGCGGGCACCTGGCGCTGGGACGTAGCGTGGTGCTCGATGCGACGCACATCGCGCGGGCTGAACGCGAGGCGGCCCGGGCCCTCGGACGGGAGTGCGGCGTGCCCGTGATGGGGGTAGCCGTCGCTGCGGATGATGATGTGGTGCGCGAGCGGATCGCGCGGCGGGCGGAGGAGGGCGCGTCGGCGTCGGAGGCGACGTGGGAGATCTACGTCGAGCAGAAGCGGCGGATGGAGGCGATGGGGACGGATGAGGGGGCGGTAGTGCGCGTGGATGCGGGGCGGGGGGCGAGCACGAATCTGGATGCGGTGGTGAAGGCGATGGCAACGTGAACTCAGCCGTGCAGTTGTAGCTCGCCGGTCAGCCACCGCACAGCCGGGGCGGCTGTGCCACATCGCTCAGGAGCCGGACAGGGCTACGGTGGCGTCGAGGGCGATCTGGAGCATGGTGTCGATGTTGGGGGCGAGGGCGGTGTCGGGGAGGCGCTGGTGCTGGCCGGCGGCGTTGCTGGCGACGAGGATGCAGCCGGCCTCGACGCCGCGCAGCGCGGCGAGTGTGAAGATGACGCTGGCCTCCATCTCCTGCGCGAGGATGCCGCGCGCCTGCCACCGCTCGGTCCAGTTCTCGCGCACGGCGTAGAGGGCGTCCTCGGTGGCGATGGGACCAACGTGGCAACGGTGACCGGCGGCCTTCGCGACGGTGGCCAGGGCTTCGACGACGCGCGGAACGTCGCCGTTGGCGCGTAGGGGTCGCCCTGCAGGTACTCCCGCGTCGTGCCGTCGAGGGCGACGGCGCTGGTGGCGATGACGATGTCGGTGGCCCGCATGTACGGCTGCACGGCGCCGCAGGTGCCCGCACGGATCAGCAGCTTCGCGCCGAGCATCGCCAGCTCTTCGACGACGATGGCGGCGCTGGGGCAGCCCATGCCGGTGGTCTGGACGGAGACGAGGGTGCCGTTGTACGTGCCGGTGTAGCCGAGAAGGCCGCGGAACTCGTTGTAGCAGCGCGCACCGTCGAGCAGCTCGGACGTGCGCGTGGCGCGGCCGGGATCGCCGACGAGGATGACGGCCGGGGCGACGTCTTCGGGCTGCGCTCGGACGTGGATGGGCGCGGTCACCGGCGTCCTGCCTGCTCGGCGGCGCGCATCGACTCGTCGAGGAGTTCGATCACGTGCACGACGTCGCCGCTGATGTTGCGGAGCCGGAGCCCGGCCTCGAGCTGTGTCATGCAGCCGGGGTTGGCGGTGGCGACGCAGGTGGCGCCGGTTGCGGCGACGTCGTCCATCTTCGACTGGAGGAGGCGGCCCGACATCTCGGGCTGCACGAACGAATAGATACCGGCGGAGCCGCAGCAGCGATCGGGCGCCGACATCTCGCGCAGGTCGAGCCCGGGGATCTGGCGCATGACGGCGCGCGGGGCCGTGGTGATCTTCTGCGCATGGACCAGGTGGCAGGAGTCCTGGTACGTGACCGTTCGGTGCCGCTCGGAGGGAGGGCCGAGTACGCCGAGGTCGTGCTCAGCCACGAACTCGAGGACGTCCTTCGTCAGGTCGACGAAGCGCCGCGCGCGATCGTGGTAAGCGGGGTCGTGCGAGAGGAGGCCGTCGTATTCCTTCATCGTGGAGCCGCAGCCGGCGGAGTTCACGATGATCGCGCTGACGTCCTCGGCCAGAAAGGCGTCGATGTTGCGGCGGGCGAGGTCGCGCGCGAACGCGCGGTCGCCGCCATGCAGGCTCAGCGCGCCGCAGCAGGTCTGCTGATCGGGGAATATCACACGATAGCCGAGGCGGTTGAGGACGCGAACGGTGGCGTCGTGGGATCTCGGGTACATGTGTGGCATGACGCAGCCCGTGAGCATGGCGACGGTGCGTGTGAGGCCCGCGGGCTGAGGCGGCGGTGAGAACCCGCGCCGCGGTATCTCGGGCAGCGAGGCCTCGGCCGACGCGAGATCGCCGGGGAGATGCTGCAGGATCCCGGAGCGGCGGACGAGATCGCGGACGGCCGAGCGCTGGTACACGCGGAGGGCGGCGGTGGCCGCGCGCAGGCGGGACGGATGCGGAAGGATCTGTCGCATGGCGGCGATGCGCAGGCGCCAGGCGAGCGGGGGATCGGAGCGCTCTGCGATTTGCGCCCGGGCGTTCTCCATGATGCGGCCGAACGGCACGCCCGAGGGACAAGCGGTCTCGCAGGCCCGGCACTGGAGGCAGAGGTCGAGGTGGCCCAGCAGGGCGGGCGTCGACTGTGCGCGGCCGTCTTCGATGGCGGCGATGATCTGGATGCGGCCGCGCGGGGAGTCGGCCTCGAGGCCGAGGTCGAGGTACGTGGGGCAGGCCTGCAGGCAAAAGCCGCAGTGGATGCAGCGCGAGATGTCCTCGGCCAGCGTGTGCTCGTGGGGCTGGGTGGCTGCCGGCGTCTCGAGCGTCATCAGATCCTTCCCATGAAGCGTCCGGGCGAGAGAAGGCGCTCTGGATCGAACCGCTGCTTGAGCCGGCGCATGATCTCGATGTCGGAGCGCGGCGGACCGAAGACATCGATCTGCTTCTTCACGGCGAGCGGCGCGGCGTCGACGATCACGAACCCGCCGCGCTGCCCGGCGATCTCGCGAACGTGCTCGATGATCGCGGCCGCGCGGATGTCGTCGGCCGGGGAGAGGTTGATGCGAACGAGGCCAGCGGTGGAGGTCGCCGAGACCTGCGCCGCATCGCCTGCGAAACGCCGATCGAGGTTCTCCGCGATGCCGCCGGCCTCCGATGGCGCCACGCTCACGCGCAAGGAGAGCTTCGCCGGGCCGAACGCAGCGCCCCAGCGATCCCATGCATCAGGCGCTTCGACGGACTCACCTTCGGCGAGCGCGGCGTAGTCACGGAGTTCGTCGAGCGTGCGGACTACGGCGGCGGCGCCACCCGCCACGCGGAAGAGGGCGGTCCATGCGCCGCGATCGCAGACGAGGTTGGCTGCGGTGGGGGACAGGAGCTCCGCGGCGATGACCGCGAGGCCCCGTTCGTGCGCGGCGGCGATGATCGACTGGGCGGCGGCAGCCGACGGGCAAGCGATCGCCACCGTGAGGTCAACCTTCGGTAGCGGCGCAAGCTTGAAGGTCGCCTCGCCGATGACGGCGAGCGTGCCGAGCGAGCCGACGTACACCTTGTGCATGTCGTAGCCGCTGACGTTCTTCACGACACGGCCGCCGGACTTGCTGGTGCTGCCGTCGGCGTGGACCACGCGCGTGCCGAGGAGCCAGTCGCGCGCGGTGCCGTAGCGATGGCGCAGCGGGCCGGACACGTTCGCCGCGAGGATGCCGCCGATGGTCCCGCGATCGTCGCCCGGCGGATCGAGTGGGAGGAACTGCCCGTGCTCCGCGAGCGCGCACTGCAGGTCCGCCAGCCGGACGCCGGCTTCGACCGTAACGGTCATGTCCGCGGGCTCGTGGTCCACGATGCGATTGACGCGAGAAATTGAGACTGCGACGTCGAAGGCCTCCGGGATATTGCCAAGATGAAGATGGGCGCCGCCCCCGACAATCGTGACGTGCAGATGGCGATTATGTGCTTCGGCCAAGCTTTTCTGAATCTGAGCCGGCGACTCGGGCGTCACTGTAACAGCAGGCGTGAGTCCATCGACCTCACACGCCGGGGTGTCGGAGGTGCGAAGCTGGAGCCGGCTAGCCGCAGCGATAAAATCATCGATCGTGGAGGCGACTGCCGGCTCAGACATAGACGTCCTCACCGAGACGAGCGACCGTGCGCTGTGCGTTCGCAACGGAGACCTCGCCGCAGCCGCGATGGGTGGGGAAGGCCTTGCAGGGGTTGAACCGCTCGCCGGCGCCGAACGCGACCTTCAGGTGCGACATCGCCGCCATATCAGCGTCGTCGAAGAGCCAGGCCATGAAGTCTCTCTTCTCGAGGCCGACGCCGTGCTCGCCGGTGATGCTGCCGCCTGCGTCGACGCAGAGGCGCATGATCTCGGCGCCGGCCTGCAGGACCTTCGCCGTGGTGCCCGGGATGCGCTCATCGAAGAGGAGGTTGGGGTGCAGGTTACCGTCGCCGGCGTGGAAGACGTTGGCGACGGCGAGGCCGTACTTTTCGGCGACGGCATTCGACGCGCGGAGGACCTCGACCAGGCGCGTGCGGGGGACGACGCCGTCGAGAACGTAGAAGTTGGGGAGGTAGCGGCCGAGCGCGCTGAGCGAGGACTTGCGGCCAGCCCACAGCAGCTCGCGATCGGCCTGGTCGACAGCGAGGCGCACTTCGCGCGCGCCGCTGCCGCGGCAGATGCGGTCGATATCGTCCGATTGCTCCGCCGTGCTTTCCTCGAGGCCATCGACCTCGATCAACAGGACGGCTTCCGCGTCGAGCGGGTATCCACAATGAAGCGCCTGCTCGACGGCGTGGATGATCATCTTGTCCATCATCTCCAGAGCAGAAGGTACGATGCCGGCGGCGATGATGGCGGAGACGGCATTGCTGGCGTCGTCTATGCGGTTGAAGATCGCGAGGAGGGTCCGCGTAGATTCGGGCATGCGCATGAGGCGCACGGCGATCTTCGTCGCGATGCCGAGCGTGCCCTCGGAGCCCACGAATGCGCCGGTCAGGTCGTACCCGGGGAGATCGCGCGTGCAGCCACCGACCCAGGTGAGCGAGCCGTCGGCAAGGACCAGCTCGATCCCGAGCACGTGGTTGGTCGTGGAGCCGAGGGCGAGGGTGTGGGGGCCGCCCGCGTTCTCAGCGACGTTGCCACCGATGGTGCAGGCTCGTTGGCTGGAGGGATCGGGAGCGTAGTAGAGGCCGTGCTTCGCGACGGCCGTCGAGAGATCGAGGTTCACGACACCTGGCTCGACGATGGCGACGCGGTTCTCGCTGTCCACCTCGATGATGCGTCGCATCCGGGTCAGCGCGACGACTACCCCGCCCGTGGCCGCCAGCGCGCCGCCGCTGATGCCGGTCCCGGCGCCGCGCGGAATCACGGGCACGTCGAACCGGCGTGCGGCGCGCACGGCGGTGGCTACCTGCTCGGCGGTCTCAGGCAGGACGACAATCTGAGGCCGCGCGCGGTCTATCGTTGCGTCGTACTCGTACAGCAGCAGCTCGTCAGGCGTCGAGAGCACGTAGCGCTTGCCGACGGCGGTCTGGAGTTCCCGGATGAGGGCGTCCGTCACCGCACCGTGCGGGACCTCGCCCGCGACGTACGAGGGACTGCGTTCGTCAGCCATCTGATCGCCCTTCGCGCCCGTGGTGGTCGTGAATTATAGGCGCGCCCGGCCCGTAGCGGCTTACAGGAGTATGCCGCCGGCGGGGTGGTACCGGTCGAACTTACCCATCGGGCGGTTGGCCATGAGGAACGACCAGCCGCCGACCCTCCAGCCGCGCGAGAGCACCGCCCCGAGGAGGATCTGGTTGTGGGAGACCACCCAATGCTGCCCTCCGTGACCTCGTGGTCGCTGAGCCAGCCCGCGCACATCCTGAGGAGGGGGATCTGGTCCCCGGAGTTCACCACGCGTCAGGCGGCTTCGCAGCCGCCCTTCGGTCCAAGCTGGGAGCCGGCGGCACGTAGGACCAGACCGCATCAAAGACAGGCCATCGTTGAGGCGACAGCGCGCCGACGCGCATCATGGAGATATGAGTACCGCGGTGCCCTACTGAATCTCCACAGTCTCCGCCGGCGTTATCGCGATGCTCTCCGGCGCCTTTTGTGATTGCATGATCGCCGGCTCGGCCGTATACATTCCTTTCCCCAAGACCCGCGCGTAGTACACGATCGGGCGCTTATACGGGTCGCTCGCGTACACGCAGAAACTGATCCGCTGCCCCTCCACCGCGTACGGGTACGTCCAGTCGGAGAGATACCCCGGCAGGCCCTGGATGTCCCACGCATAGGGCCGCATCACCGGCCGCATCCCGGACGGCACGAGATCCGACACCTGGTAGCAGCCCGACACGGCCTGCGACGTCAACGACCACGTGAGCGTCACCCGCGCCAGGGCGCCCTCTGCGATCGGCTCGCCCGTGACGGATTCGATGCGCCGGGTCACGTTCACCGCCGGGTCCGCTGTCACCGAGGCCGGGTCGAACGGCGCCAAGAAAAACGTGTTGATGCCCGCCGCGCCTTCCACCACCGAGGGCTGCAGCGCCGCCAACTGGTCCGGCATCAGCCGCAGCACCAGGGACTCGCCGCGCGCAAGCTCGGCGCGGCGCCGCTCGCCGTCGAGCGTGTACTCGACGGTCGCCTGGCCGGCCGGAAGCCGCGGCACCACGGCTCGCAGGTAGCTGATCTGCTCCAGCTCGACCAGGATGTCCTTCGTGTAGTTTTCACGGGTGTAGAAGAACGCGTCCGGCGCCATGGGGTCGCCGACGTTCGCGCCCAGCACCGCCAGCAGCGCCGTCGCCTCGATGATGTCGTCCTGATCGCCGGGGACGTTCAGCCGCACCCATGGCCCGCGCCGCTGGCCGTAATCCTCCAACAGGTCCCGCTCGAGTTGCCGCGCCGTGTCCTCGTCGCCCGCCGCCGCGGCCGCGAGTCCCGCGTACAGGCGCTCCCGCCAGGTCAGGCCCGGCTCCGCCGCGGCCACGCGCACGTCGGGAAGCACCGGCTCGCCCAGCGCCGCCAGCCCGTACAGTGCGACGATCGCCCGCTCGCGCGTCTCGGCGCGGTCGCTCAGCACCAGCTCAAAGTACGTGCGCAGCGTCGACCCGCCGAAACGTCCGGGCGCTACGTCGGCGACGCGCGCGCTGAGCGCCAGGTCGGCTTCGGCGTACGGGAACAGCGCGACCCCGCCCTCGGGCCGCTGGTAGTGCCCCGCCTGGAACTCCTCGTCCGTGAAGGTCTCCTCCGCGAAGCCGTCGCGCAGCAGCTCGCGCGCGAGCGTGCGGGCCAGCGCCTGGTCGACGCGGTCGCCGTAGGTCCAGATCAGCTCCTGCAACGGCGAGTAGTAGCGCCCGCGGTTGTGGTCACTGATCACCACCGTCGTGACACGCGCGCCGCTGCCTTCCAGTCCGACGCCCTCCACCAGCTCCGCGTAGTGCGCCTCCGTCCGCACCAGCCGCGACGGCACGACCTGGATTTCCCGCACCAGCTTGTCCTCGCGCTCGCCGGACCTCGCCGTGATCGTGATCTCGTGCCGGCCCTCCCGGAGCGCCGGCAGCGCCACGTCGATCGCCGCGAAACCGCCCGCGCTCGTGTGCATCGCCTCCGCGCTCAGGGTGGGCGCTTCGACCGTGAACTGCACGTCGTCGTCCTCGCCCAGTTCGATCCCGAGGGCGCGCAGCCGGATGATCGGCCGGTCGCTCGCCAGGTAGTCGCGGTTGATCACCGCGTCGACGAAGAACGGCAGCCCGACGGGCACCATTGTCTTCGACTGGCCAGCCAACAATCCCTCGCCGACACCCGCCGCCGTGACCCGCCACGACGTCAGGTTGTCCGGCAGTGTGAACCGCACCTCCGCCGAGCCGTCGGCGTCCGTGCGCACGCTCTCGAACAGGGCCAGGTCGCGGAAGTCCTGCCGGCCGTCGCCGCCGCCCCCGCGGCCACCCGTGTCGCGTCGAGGGATAGTAGTGCGATCCGTACGTCCGCACGATGCCGGACCCCACCGCCGAGTACAGCGACTGAAGGACGTCACCCTGCTGCTCGACGTAGGGGTCGACGTTGAAGATCGCCTCATCAACCGCCGACAGATTCACGTCCGCCGGCACCGCGTTGCCGTCGCGGTCCGTCGTGCGTACGCGCAGCGTCACCTCCTCGCCGGGCGCGTAGCGCTCGCGGTCGGGCTGCACGTCGATCGTCATCTCCCGCTCCGCCGGGTCGAAGTTGATCGTGCGGACCGATAACGTCTCCTGGAACGTCTGGCCGGTGAACCGCACGCCCACCACGCTGATCGACGGGACGTGCTCCTCGCCGAAGGTGAATGCGTAGCGCGGGTCAGCCTCGATCGCGTAGTCGCGGATGCCGTTCCGCGCGGTGTAGAAGAGGTAGCGGTTCGTCCCGGCCGACGGTAGGTCGTCCGGGCCCGGCGCGCGCAGCCGCAAACGCACCTCCTCGCCCGTCGCGTAGCCCTGCTCCCCGCCGTAGTACCCGTAGTAGTACGGCGTCTGTGACGGCTGGTCGCGCTGCTCGTCCTCCAGGTACATGCCGCCGTAGTAGTATGGCTGCTGCACCTGGTAGGCGTAGACGGTGGCCGCGTACGCCCGCCCCGCGGCGTCCGTGGTCGTCACGAACGCGCGGTAGCCCTTATCGATCAGGACCGACCAGCTGAGCGTGAAGCCGCCGGTGGAGTCCGTTGTCAGCGTGTGGCGCCCGATCGACGCCGCGGACTCCCGGTAGTTGTAGATCTTCACCACCTTCTTGTTGATGAAGTCGTACCGCTCGCCCGCGTCCTCCTGGATGTAGGTGATCTCCTCGACGTTCACCGTCACCGTCTGGCCCGGCGCGACGTCGCCACGGGAGTCCTGGTACGCCTGCGCATCGTCCGCCACGTTCAGCCGGTCGAAGTCGACGAAGTACGCCGTCCCGCTCAGCGTCGCCTTCCCGTCCTCCGTCGTGGCCTCGGCGTCGAGCGTCAGCGCTGAAGGGAACACCGTGACGTACGCGTTGCCGCTGATCTCCCCCTCCTCCGCCTGCTTCGGCGCCACGCCGAACGCCTGGTATCCCTCGCCTGACGTGACCACCGGGACCCGCGCGTGACCGGAGAGGTCGGTGACCAGGTCGCCGGAGGCTTCGCTCTTGAAGTTGTACGCCAGCGTCGCCTTCGGCAGCGGGCTCCCGTCAAAGAAGGTCGCCTCGACGTCGAAGTCCACCGTCTCGCCCGCGATCGCCGCCCGCCGCGACGGCGTCACGTCGATCTGGTACGCCGGCTTCACGTAGTCCCGCACCTGCACGTATACCGTTGCGATCACCCGGTCGCCCTCGGAGATCTGCACGCGGTGGTATCCGGCGGGGACCCCCGCGAACGACAGCTCGCCGCTGAAGGCGCCCGTCGCCGACGTTGTGACCGTCGTTTCCGCCATCGCCTCGTCGTGTGACATGTAGCCGCCGTACGCGTCGTACGACGTCACCAGGAACTCCGCCTTCAGGTCGAACTGGCGCGCGTCACCCTCGCGCGGGCGCACGAAACCCCAGAAGTGCAAGGCGTCCGTCGGGCTGTACAGCGGCCGGTCCGTCTGCAGGATGCGCCAGTACACGGCGTTCCCGCTGTTGAAACTGTAATCGCGCAGGCCCGTCCCGACGTAGTTGTAGCTGACATCGCCCAGCGGCACGATGATCTGCCGTCCGTCGGGCGCCTGCACGATCAGGTCGTGCGCGACATCGCCGTACTGGAACCCGTAGTCCGTCGCATCGACCGTAACCAGCGCGTCCGGTGTGTCCGGCATCGCCACGCCGTCCGGCCCCGTCGTCACGCCAAGGTCCGTCCCGTCCGAGAGCCGCAGCGTCGCTCCCGCGACCGGCCCCTGCGTCCGCAGGTCGTTCGCCCAGAGCAGTAGCCGGTCATCGCTGAGCGCGAAGTACGCCGCCAGGTCGGTGATCTGCAGCCACGCCTGTCCGCGCGCACCGGCGTACAGCACGTCGACCAAATAGAAGCCCTCCGGCAGCGGCGCCGAGAAGCGCGCGTAGCCCTCGCCGTAGGTGTTGGCCGTCTGCACGTCAGCCTCGAACGTCTGAACCAGCCCCAGCACCGACGTATCCACCGCGTACCGGTCGCGCGAGGCGCGCGCCCAGCCAGGCAGCCGGTCGAAGTCGCGCAGCGTGGACATGAAGTCCTGCGCGCCCTCGAAGCGGTACAGGCTGAACGAAGCCTTCGTGCCGGGGCTCGCGCCGTACATCCCCAGGACCGGCGCCTCCGTCGTCGACATCTCGAACGTGCGCCGCGTGAAGTAGATGAAGCTGGGAGGAGGGGACAACGTGTCAGGCGCCGTCTCGAACTGGAAGGCGGCGTCATCCGCCATCGTCTCGTCCGACCCGGCGACCTGCGCCCCGGCGCGCAGGGTCACGGTGTACACCGTCTCGGGTTGTAGCGGCTGCCCCGGGATGTACACGGTTACACGCTTGTGTTGCTCAAAGCGTCCGGGCACCACCGGCTCGATGCTGAACAACGGTTCGACGCCCGACACGCCGTCGTGGCTGAACGTCAACTCGATCCCCGTGTCGACCGGCACGTTCGTGGAGGCGTCGGCCGGGAGCGTCTGCACGACGCGCAGCGGCTGCCGCGTCTGGAAGGCCCAGTTGCGCAGCGTCTGCCCTTCCTGCGACACCAGCGAGAAGCGGTAGATCTGCCCGTGCCGCAGCGCCGCCCGCGGCACGACGCGCAGTGCGTCGCCCTCCCCGTCCTCGACGTCGAAGTCCAACGCCGGTTCGACGCTCAGTTGCGCCGCCAGGTCCTTCTTGCCGATGTCCTCCTTCGCCGTGAAGACAAACTCCGTGTCGAGGGCGACGCCGCTCGCATCCTCGACCGCGGCCCGCATCACATATCGATCGTCGAGCGGCGGCAGTTCCAGGTCGACCCACGGGCCGCCGGGCGTGGCCGTCGGTGTTAGAACGATCGCGCTCGGCGGTGGTCCGTCGCCCCCCTGCATCACGGCGACGACCAGCGCGAGCGTTCCCGTGGCCGCCGCTGCGACGACGACCGCGGTCGCGAGGCGCTGCCGCCGCCCGCCCCACACGATCTCTCGCAGCCGGCGGGCGATTCCAGAGCTTCGCATGGGGCTCCTCCTCTATGCGAAGAGTATCGCCGCGCGCGATCGCGCCACCATGACGCCGCGCTGATACCTTGCTGACATCGCCCATCCGGAATCCCGCGTCGCCATCCTCAGCGGCGTGCGATCTTCGTCGCGCCGTACGAGCCAGTCTTCACCGAACTGCCGTCGGCATGATGGTCCCGGCTCCGGCAGCGAAGCACCGACTCGGATAGGTCATCAATGTCGTCAACGCCGCAACCAACACGTGGTGAATCACCCAGCTTGATATCGTGCGCGTTAGAGCCAACAAGGTGCGCGCCGGATCGAAAGGAGCCGCACCCTGGACGTCACGATCGCCACGTTCACCGAACCCCTAAGCTGGAACCGCGCCCTTCTCCGCCTTCCTCGCAGAGAAGGAACGGCCTCCACAGGCGATACTTCGTCCGCTCAGGCTCGGGGCGTCCCGCGGTCGATGTTGTTGCCCAGCGACGTGATGTTCGGGCCGTCCTCCTCGCCGCCACCGCAGTTCGTCGCGGAGCCCGCGATGATCGTGTTCGTCGGCTCCACGCTGTTGTCGTTAAGGATCTGAGCCACGGCGCCGCTGGCCGTGTTTCCTGCGATGGTGGCGTGGGTGATCGCAATCTCGTAGTCGGTGTAGACGCCTTTCCCGTTGCCGGCGGTCGAGTTGTCGCTGACCGTGCTGTTCACGAGCTGCATCACCTCGCGGTTGGTGATGCCCCCACCGCCGTCATCCGCCGACGTTGAACCAGGGCCCGTACGTCGTGCACTGGAACCGCGCGTCTGAACTGGTGTGGGACGTCGACGTCGAGCGCGACTTCCCGGACCCGTTGTCGCGCAACCTGCTGTTCGGCACGACCAACGCGAGATTCACCCGCTGCATCGTGAACTACGAGGAGACGATGTCGTTCTACCGAGGGATGATCAAGGGCGACCCGCGGAGGGAACAGGATCTCGAGCGGCGCGCGCCATGGCATCTGGATGCAGTGCAGCGCTTGATCGAGGGGCGGACCCGGCCGAGTTACGGCGTCTGCTGGACATGTGGGAGCGGGCAGAGCCGATCCCGCACAAGATCCGCCACCAGTGCCCGGTGGTGTGGCGATATCGGGGCGTGGGCCCGGTCCTCCGCTTCGTCGGACAGCTCACGGTCTGCGACTACCTGGAACGAGCTCAACTGGCAGGAATGGATCCCCGCCGACGGCGAGACGTGGGCTGCCCTCGCCTCGCTCTCCGCGCGTCGTGTTCGTTGATCCAAGGATCAGGCGGCGGAGTGGCAGCGAGGCGGTCCTGAGGATGCACAACAGACGGACCTGTAATCTACGCGGTCTGTCCGAGTGGGATGTGTATGGTGGAGACGGGGGAGAACCCACCCACCGGATGTCCACCGCTACAAAGTAGCCTTCCCGAACCTGCCTGACCCTCGCGCCTGGGCTTTCGCGTGGCGGGAAGCGCCGTGACCACTGCGCCCTCCCCTCTCTTGGCGCGCGTGTTGGACGCGCTTGAGCGTGTAAAGGGGCCGGACAGCCGCGGCTGGTACACCGCTCGCTGCATCTTTCACCCAGATGGGAAGCACCCGAATCTCGGCGTAACCGCTGAGGGCTACAAGTGCCTGTCGTGCGACGCGCACGGCTCTCTCCAGTCGCTCGCCGACGGGCTCGGCGTTATGGAGCCGTCCGGCATCAGCATCACGGCCACGTACGACTACGTGGACGAGCAAGGGCGTTTACTGCACCAGACCGTGCGCTACGCGAACCCAAAGCGTTTCAAGCAGCGTCGCCCTACTTCGAGCGGCGGCTGGATCTGGAATCTCAAGGATACGCGAGTCGTCATCTACCAGCTTCCGGACGTGCTGTCCGCCGATTCAGGGCAGGCCCTTCTTGTCGTAGAAGGCGAGCGCGACGCCGACCGCTTGTGGTCGCTTGGCCTGCCCGCCACGACCAACCCCATGGGCGCGGGCAAGTGGCGTGACGAGTTCAGCGCATACCTGCGCGACCGCAACGTGGTCATCCTCCCGGACAACGACGATGCCGGTCGCCGTCATGCCGACCAAGTCGCACGATCCCTCGGGGTTGTTGCCGAAGTGATCGCGTTGGCGTCGGGAGCGGTGATATGATCGACATGGGCGCGTGGCCTCCCAGTGAAGAGGAGGCCGCCAATGATGGGCCAGCAGGACTTCGGGACCAAGCTCTACT